>Ga0194129_10004839_pt1 | contig 17616 bp, 17 predicted proteins | sample TA2KigCa35mmetaG_FD_150862 | JGI IMG/M metagenome (GOLD analysis project Ga0194129, IMG submission 150862) | Freshwater microbial communities from Lake Tanganyika, Tanzania - TA2015038 Kigoma Deep Cast 35m | ecosystem: Environmental > Aquatic > Freshwater > Lake | place: Tanzania: Lake...
GGTTCCTGCCCGATCCGCCCCGGCCGAAGCTCGTGGCGCAGACGACCGGTGGCACGACGGGAACGCCGCTCGCGTACTGGGCGACCAAGGACGCCGTCCGGTTCAACTACGCCACCTACGAGAGCCGCACCCGGGCCTGGTCGGGGGTCCGTTTCGGCGACCGCATGGCCTCGTTCCACGGGCAGCCGATCGTCCCCGCCGGTCAGGAGCGAGGTCCGTTCTGGCGTCGCAATCCGGCGTTCAACCAGCTGTACTGCTCGGTGTACCACCTGAGCGACGCCAATCTGCCGGCGTACCTCGACGCCCTGGCCGCCTTCCAGCCGGTCGTGCTCGCCGGCTACACCTCGGCGATCCACCGGCTCGCCCAGTACGTCCTGCGGGTGGGCGACACGGACCGCATCCGGCCCCGGGCGGTGATCGTCAGCTCCGAGACCCTGCTCCCGGCGGCCCGCGCCGACATCGAGGCGGCGTTCGGCTGCCCCGTCCACAACGCCTACAGCCTGGGCGAGCTCGTGGCCTACGTGTCCGAGTGCGACTTCGGCTCCATGCACGTGTCCACCGAGTACGGGGTGCTCGAGCTGCTCGACACCGACGAGTCGGCCGGGACCGGCCGCCACGAGATCGTCGCGTCCGGACTGTTCAACCGGGCCATGCCGCTGCTGCGCTACCGGACCGGCGACACGGCCGCGCCTGCGACCACCACCTGCCAGTGCGGTCGTGGACTCCCGACCGTCGACGAGCTCACCGGACGCTCCGATGACGTCGTGCACACGCCCGACGGGACGATCGTCGGACCGGCACCGATGAGCCTGGCCTTCCAGCGGGTGCCGCGACTCCGGCGGGCGCAGGTCCACCAGGACCGGATCGAGTCGATCCGGGTCCTCGTCGAGGTGGACGCCGACTTCACCGTCGACGACGAGTCGTTCATGGTTGCGGAGCTCGCCAAGCGGTTGGGCACCGCACTCGAGATCGAGGTGGAGCGCGTCGAGGCGCTGCCACGCACCTCCGGCGGCAAGGAACGGGTCGTGGTCTCCACGCTGCACCGCGACGGAGCCGACCGGTGAGCTCCATGGCCCCCGACACGCCTGCCCGCCGTCGGAGCGACGACTCCAGCGGCCACCGGAAGGCGGTGCTGGCCCGGACGAGCGCCAACCCGAGCATCGGCTTCGTCGGCATCCACTCCAACGGCCGGCCCGACCAGCCGGTCAGCCAGAACGAGACCCTGGCCGAGCTCTTCGAGGCGGCTGGTTACCGGACGCACCGGGCGTCGGGGTTCCGGAACCGTTGGTTGCGCACGGCGCACCAGATCGTCGGGATCCTGTCGTGGCGGCGCACCAACGTGGTCGTCATCGCGGCGTTCTCCGGGCCGTCGTTCCTGATCAGCGAGTTCTCGGTCCCGCTCGCCCACCTCACCGGGAAGAAGGCGGTCCTGTTCCTGCACGGTGGGAACCTGCCGACCTTCGGCTCGGCGAACCGTCGACGGGTCGAGCGGACCCTGCTCGCAGCCGACGCCGTGTTCGCACCCTCGCCGTTCCTCGCCCAGACCTTCCGCGACTGGGGCATCGACGTGCACGTCCTCCCGAACGTGCTCCGTCTGGAGCGCTACGAGTACCGCCGCCGTTCGCCCATCCGGCCCCGCATCATGTGGATGCGAACGTTCCACGAGCACTACGACCCGGTCTCGGCCGTCCGGGCCTTCGCGGTGATCCGTGCCGATCGGCCCGAGGCCACGATGACGATGGCCGGTGCCGACCAGGGGCTGCTCGACGAGACGGTTGCCGAGGCCGATCGCCTGGGTGTCCGTGATGCCATCACGTTCCCCGGCTACCTCGACGCCGCCGGCAAACGTGCCGCCTTCGCGGACCACGACGTGTTCCTGAACACGAACCTGGTCGACAACATGCCGGTGAGCGTGCTGGAGGCCGGCGCCTCCGGTCTGGTCGTCGTCGCCACGGCCGTGGGCGGGATCCCGGCACTGGTCCGGGACGGTGAGGACGGCGTGCTCGTCGATGCTGGAGACGCCGCCGCCATGGCCCGTACAGTGCTCGAACTGCTCGACGACGGCGATCGGGCGGGCCGGTTGTCGGAGGGAGGTCGGGCGATGGCGGAACGGTCGGGCTGGCCGCAGGTCCACGAGCAGTGGCGCTCGGAACTCGAGCTGATTCTGCCGAACCGGCGGGTGCGGTGAGCGACCGCTCCGCCACGGTGTCGGTGCGGGAGGCCCGGGACGGCGACCTGCAGGCGGTGGCCGAACTCCACGTGGCAGCGTTCCCCGAGAGCGTCCTCGGTCAGCTCGGCGTCGAGGCGGTCCGCCGCAACTACGTCTGGCAGCTCCACGGGCCGCACGACGTCACGGCGCTCGTCGCCGAACTCGGCGGTCGGCCGGTCGGCTTCCTGTTCGGGGGCGTGTTCCGCGGTTCGACCATCGGGTTCGTGAAGTCCCAGAAGTTCTTCCTGGCCGGCCAGGTCCTGCGCCACCCGAAGGTGCTGGTTGACCGCATCGGGCTGGACCGGGTCCGACTCGCCCTCCGCCTCGTCTCCTCCCGCTGGAGCACCCCCGCTCCCGAGGTCCCCGACGCCGTGCCGCGGTCTTCGTTCGGCGTGCTGGCGATCGCAGTGGACCCGGCGGTGCAGGGTCACGGCGTCGGCCGGGAGCTCATGGCCTCGGCATCGGCCGCAGCGACCGCCGAGGGATTCGAGGCCATGCACCTCTCGGTGCACCCCGACAACCTGCAGGCTGTGTCCTTCTACGAGTCGCTCGGCTGGCGACGCACACCCGAGGAGGACGGCGGCTGGGTCGGCCGGATGCGGATCGCCCTTGAGTCTCCGGAACCGGGTGTTGCGACCGGGGAGGACAGCGAGGCCGCTCTCGCTCAGCACCCGCTCGATCAGACCGACGATCGCGACTGAGCGTCGATCGTCGACGCCGCCTTCGCCCGGCTACTGGTTCAGAGGGGAAAGACGTAGCCGAGCACCCGGTTGATCAGGACGTCGAGTTCCTCGGCCGTCCGCCGGAACGCTCGACTGCCCTTCCCCATTGGATCGGCGACGTCGTCGTCGGTGCCGTAGTGGAGCACCGCCCCGGGGAGCCGGGCGGCCGACGCCCGGGTGCTCCAGGCGAGCACCGTCTCGTCGGCCCGCCGTGGGCCGATCAGCGTTGCGAGTGCGTCGAGTTCCCGCAGCGGGAACGCTCGGTCGATCACGGTCGGTGAGAACTCTGCCAGCGACATGAGGTGCGTTCGCTCCATCGTGATGACGAGGTTCGCCCAGTTCACGAGGTCGGGAGTGAGCTGGCGACTGCGGTGGGCTGAGATGTCGATGCCCCGCCGTCGAAGGGCCCGAACAGAGCCCGGATGCACTGCGACATCTCCCGGCAGCAGACCGGCAGATGCGATGCCCGCAGTCACGGAGTGTTGCTCCACCCACGACGTGGCAAGGGCTTCGGCCATCGGGGAACGGCACTGGTTTGCGGTGCAGATGAACAGAAGTGTTGGTGCTTCGAGCGGTGCCTGGGTCTCGCCCGCCGCGTCAACCATCGACCAACCTTTGGCCACGCCGGTCAGCGAGCGCAACTCGTGCCCGAGGAACCTCCTCCCGCACGCGTCTGTCGAGCCACGAACCGGTGCCGCCGGCAACCAGGTGTCGGATCAGCGTCATCAGCACTCCGACGTCGACGGACCACGTGGCCCGTTCCACGTACCAGTTGTCGATGGCGAGCTTCACGGGGAGCACGTTTCGCCGGTAGGCAGATCCGGTGGTGTCGGCGTCGATCGAACGGAGTTCCCACTCCCCGACGACGAGTTGGGTCGGTCCGGCGATCCCAGGTGGCACCCGGAGTACAGCAGTCCAGTCAGGGTCGTCGACGTCGACGTACGTCGGTGCCTCCGGCCGCGGGCCGAGGAGGCACATCTCGCCGCTGACGACGTTCCACAACTGGGGGAGTTCGTCGAGGTGGAGCCCCCTGATCCGCCGACCGATTGGTGTGATCCGGTCGTCGTCAGAGGATGTGAGTGATGGCCCGGAGGCTCGACCGTCGGCCCGCTCGACGCGCATCGACCGCAGCTTCCACATGCCGAACTCGACTCCGTGACGGCCGCTGCGAGGCACCCGGATGAGTGCCGGCCCTCCGTCGTGACGTCGGATGAGACACCCGAGGACGATGACCACAGGGGCGCTGAGCGCAGCGAGTAGGAACGCAGCAACCCTGTCTGCGAACAGTCGGATCCGGAGCCATCGACTGACCGGCGGACCGGCATACGCCGAACGGGTCCGGGTCACCGGCCGGCCCGAACAGCCCTGGGGATCCCACCTCGCTGGATGTCACGCCGCATGTTCTGAATCAATAGCTGTGCTGAGGGCGTCGCAGACGCGGGTCACGTCTGAGTCGGAGAGCCGTGGATGGAGCGGGAGACTCAGGGCTCGCTCGGCGAGTCTCCCAGCGACCGGTAAGCCCGAGGGTCCCGGTCCGAACCCTTGGGTGGCGAACCACTCGAAGGTGTGCAGCGGCCGGAAGTGCACGCTGGTTCCGATCCCACGGTTCTTGAGGTCGGCCTGGATCGCGGCGCGGTCGGCGCCGTGCGGGAGGATCACCACGAAGAGGTGGTCGGCGCTGTTGGGGTTCAACTCCGCCGGAACGAACCTCACCGGGCAGTTGTCGAGGAGGCGCCGGTACTGGGTCACGATCTCCCGGCGACGGGTCTGCATCTGGTTGAATCGCCGGAGCTGGACTCTCGCCACTGCGGCGAGAACATCGGGGAGGTTCGCCTTCAGCCCGTCACCGACGACGTCGTAGTCGAGTGTGCGTGCATCCGGCCGGTAGCGCGCCCACGCGTCCTTGCTCAGGCCATGGAGACGGAATGACCGGGCGAAGTCGGCGAGGCGTTCGTCGTCGGTGGCGATCGCTCCGCCCTCGGCGCTGGTGAGGTTCTTGGTGGCATAGAACGAGTAGCAGCACCCTGCGGTGCCCGATCCACCGACGAGACCCCTGAAGTCGGTGCTCCCGAGGGCGTGGGCTGCGTCCTCGATCAGCGGGACGCCCGCAGAGGAACACAGATGGTGGATCGTCTCGCTCACAGCAATCCCGGCGAAGTGCACGGCGATCACGGCATCGAGTCCCTCGCTCGAGTGGAGTGCCGCCGAGAGCGACTCCGGGCAGAGATTCATGGAGTCGGCCTCGACGTCGAGCAGCACCGGGACGAGACCCCTGTGGACCGCTGCCATGGCGGTTGAGACGAACGTCCACGTAGGAATACCGATCCGACTTCCCCGGGGAAGGTCGAGATGGGCGACTGCGATCTCGAGTGCCGCCGTGCACGAGGAGACTGCAACGACGTGGTCGACGCCCAGGAACTCGGCGAGTTCGGCCTCGAGAGCGAGGCACTCCTCGCCGGTCGTGATCCACCCGCTGAGTAGCGCCCGCCCAGCGGCCGCCACCTCATCTTCACCAACGTCGGGCTCGGAGAATCTGATCACGTCGTCTGCCACGAACCTGCCCCTGTGTCGTCCGGCTGAGAATTCACGACCATGGAAAGGGTACCTCTCTGATCCAGCACACCACCGACCGCAGGCGAGCGAGGAACTTTGGCCCCCCTGTCCGCCCTGAGTAGTCTCGGCACCGATGTCCAACCCGCTGAGCGCCTTCCTCCGCGACTACCTCACGGTCGGCATCTTCGGCTCGCTGGGGTTCGTCCTCGTGGGCCTGCTGTTGTTCATCGCGTGGCTGATCCGGCCGGACCGTCGGCAGGCGCAGAAGTACATCGCGTACGAGTCCGGGGTGGACCCGATCGGCGACATGTGGTCCCAGACCCAGGTCCGCTACTACATCTTCGCCCTGTTGTTCGTGATGTTCGACGTCGAAGCCGTGTTCATCTTCCCGTGGGCGACCCAGCTCGAGGTGTTCGGCTGGTTCGGGCTGATCGAGATGACCCTGTTCATCTTCATCCTGCTCCTCGGCCTCGTCTACGCCTGGCGCAAGGGGGTGCTCAAGTGGGCCTAGGACTCGTCGAGAGCGGCAAGATGCCCGCTCCGCTCACGAAGCTCCTCAACCTCTCGCGCAAGTACTCGCTGTGGGTGTACCAGTGGGGCCTGGCGTGCTGCGCCATCGAGATGGGCGCTGCGTTCGGCTCTCCCCGCTACGACGTCATGCGGCTCGGGGTCATCCCGCTGCCCGCCAGCCCCCGCCAGGCCGACCTCGTCGTGATCTCGGGAACCGTGACCGACAAGATGGCTCCCGCCATCCGACGCCTCTGGGAGCAGATGCCGGACCCGAAGTACGTGATCTCCATGGGATCGTGTGCCAACTGTGGGGGCCCGTACTGGGACAGCTACTCGGTGACCAAGGGCATCGACCAGATCATCCCCGTCGACGTCTACGTGCCCGGCTGTCCGCCCCGTCCTGAGGCGTTGCTCGAGGGCGTGGTGCTCCTCCAGGAGCGCATCCAGAACGAGGACATGGCGGCTCGCTGGACCGGCGAGCCGATCGTGGTGGAGTGACGGGTGGCCGACGAGCAGACCGACACCGCCGATCCCGCAGGCGACGCCGAGGAGCCTGCGGCCGCGCCCGTCGACGAGAACCGCAACGTCATCGTCGAGTCCTTCCGGGAGCATCTCGGTGACGCCGTGGTCGACGCCGAGGTGCAGCCCGGACAGGACGTGTGGGTCCGGGTCCGCAGCGATGCCTGGCGCAACGCCGCCGAGGTCGCGCGCAACGCACTCGGAGCGCGCTACTTCTGCTTCCTGTCGGTGATCGACTGGCTCCCGTCGCCCTACGGCCGGTCCATGGACGCTTCGGTCGATCTCGAGCTCGCTCGACTCGCCGGTGAGGAGCCTGCGCCGCCCAGCACGGAGTTGGCCCACGGCGTCGCCGGTGGGGAGACGCAGTTCCAGCTGCTCGCCCGTGTGGCCGACGTCGGGACCCCCGGCGGGTTCTGGGGTGTCACGCTCAAGGCCGACGTCGACGACAGCCTGACGATCGACTCGTGGGTCCCGGTCTACGCCGGGGCCGACTGGCACGAGCGTGAGGCGTGGGAGATGTTCGGAGTCACCTTCGCCGGTCACCCCGGCCTGCGGCACATGTACCTGCCGTCGGACTTCGAGGGCCACCCGATGCGCAAGCGGTTCCCGCTACTGGCCCGCATGGTGAAGCCGTGGCCGGGGATCGTCGACGTCGAACCGATGCCCGGCGAGGACGACGCCGGCGACGCTGCCGGAGATGCCGACGGCAGTGGCACCACCAGCGAGGAGGCTGAGTCGTGACCGCAGTGACCGATCGCCAGAAGCTGCAGTACATCACGGCGCGTGCTGCGGACGCTCGGGTCAACGTGGAGCTCGAGACCGAGGGCATGACCCTCAACATCGGGCCGCAGCACCCCGCCACACACGGGACGCTGCGTATCGTCGCCCGCCTCGACGGCGAGCAGGTCATCGCCGCCGAGCCGGTCGCCGGCTACATGCACCGCGGCTACGAGAAGATCGCCGAGGTCCGCACCTACGCGCAGGTCACCACGCTCGTGAACCGCATCGACTGGTTGGGGAGTTTCGCCAACGAGGTGCCGTTCATCCTCGCTGCCGAGCGACTCATGGAGGTCGAGGCCCCGCCTCGGGCCATGTGGATCCGGACGATCCTCTTCGAGATGTCCCGGATTGCGAACCTGATCCTGTTCCTCGGCGACATGGGTGTGCAGCTCGGGGCCATCACGCCGGTGTTCTTTGCGTTCCGTGACCGTGAGTATGTGCTCGACCAGATCGAACGGGTGACCGGAGGCCGGTTCCATCCCAACTTCGACCGGATCGGCGGCGTCAAGGACGACCTGCCCAAGGGTTGGCTCGAGGACACCAAGGCCGTGATGGAGAAGGTCCGTTCGTTCTGCGACGAGATCGAGGACCTGCTCATGGGATCCGAGGTCTTCCAGCAGCGGACCCGGGGCATCGGCATCATCCCGCCCGACGTGGCGCTGCAGTACGGGCTCTCCGGTGCCAACGCCCGTGCGTCCGGTATCGATTGGGACCTCCGCCGGGACAACTGCATCGGGCTGGCCTACCCAGAGGTCGACTGGAAGGTCTGGACCCACCCGGACGGTGATTCCTTCGCCCGGTTCTGGGTGCGACTGCAGGAGGTCCGGGAGGCCTCCCGGATCATCGACCAGCTCGCCGACGGCGTGCCCAGCGGCCCGATCATGGCCAAGGTTCCCCGCATCATCAAGGTTCCCGCCGGCGAGGCGTGGATCTCCACGGAGAACCCGCTCGGCGAGATGGGCTACTACGTGGTCAGCCAGGGCGACCTCACGCCGTTCCGGCTGAAGATCCGCTCGGCGAGCTTCAACAACATCTCCATCACCCCGTGGCTGCTCCGCGGTGTCTACGTTCCCGACATCGTGACGATCCTCGCCTCGCTCTACTTCATCCTCGGGGACATCGACCGGTGAGTGCGGCGGTCCTCGGAATCGAGCTCGCCTACTGGCAGTCGACCCTGATCCGGGTCGTCGCCGGACTGGTGGCGGTCCTCCTGCTGACCGGCGGGGTCGTCTACCTGTACCTGTTCAAGTTCGTGTCGTTCATGCAGAGTCGCCTCGGCCCGATGGAGGCCGGCCCCTACGGTTCCCTGCAGTTGCTCGCCGAGGTCGGCAAGTGGTTGCAGAAGGAGGACATCCACACCGAGGACAGCGATCGGCTGGTGTTCGGACTCGCCCCGGCGGTCGTGCTCAGTTCGACGTTCCTCATGTTCGTCGTCATCCCCGCCGGCCCCGACCTGGTGATCGCCAACCTGGGCACCGGCGTCTACTACGTGCTCGCCGTCTCGGCGCTGTCGGTGCTCGGCATCCTCATGGCCGGATGGGCGTCGGCCAACAAGTACGCGCTCATGGGGGCGTTGCGCGCCGGCGGCCAGTTGATCGCCTACGAGCTCCCCATGGTCCTCGCCGTGCTCGGCGTCGTGATCATGGCCGGCTCGCTCAACCTGCAGGACATCGTCGCTGCGCAGGCGGGCGGTGAGATCTTCGGGTTCTCCGGGATCGGCAACCCCTACGTCCTCACGCAGTTCGTCGCCTTCGCCGTGTTCATGATCGCCGTGCAGGCCGAGCTCACCCAGACCCCGTTCGACATGCCGATCGCCGAGTCCGAGCTGGTGGCGGGCTACCAGGTGGAGTACTCCGGTATCCGGTTCCTCGTCTACTTCATCTCCGAGTTCGCCACCGCCGTGGCCTTCGCCGCCGTGGCGTCGACGCTCTTCCTGGGCGGCTGGGCGCTGCCCACCAGTTGGGGCCTGTCCGCCGGTGTCATGAATGTCGTCGGCCCGCTGGTGGTCGCCACCAAGGCCGTGCTGCTCGTCGGCGTCGTGTTCTGGGTCCGCTTCTCGTTCCCCCGTTTCCGTGAGGACCAACTGCAGAAGCTCGCTTGGAAGGTCCTCATTCCGATCGCACTGGCGAACATCCTCGTGACCGCCGTGTTCAAGGTGGCGTTCTGATGTCTGACACCCCGTCGTCTCCCCGGCCGAAGCTCCCCAAGCCGCAACTCCCCGGTGTCCTCAAGGGTCTCGGGGTGACGCTCCGCACGGCCAAGGAGACCATGTTCCCCGACGGCCTGCTCCGGCCACCGGCTCCCTCTCGTGGTGCAGCCACCGTGCAGTACCCCCACGAGAAGGAGGAGCCCGCCCCCCGGGCCCGTGGCGTCATCACGCTCGTCGAGGACAACTGCACGGCGTGCATGCTGTGCGCCCGTGAGTGCCCGGACTGGTGCATCTACATCGAGGCGCACAAGACGCTCGCACCGCCACGCCGCGAGGGTGGCAAGCCCCGTCAGGTGAACGCCCTCGACCGGTTCGACATCGACTACTCGCTGTGCATGTACTGCGGCATCTGCGTGGAGGTGTGCCCGTTCGAGGCGCTGTTCTGGAGCCCCGAGTACGAATACTCCGAACCCCGGATCGCCGATCTGCTCCACGACAAGGAACGCCTCGGCGAGTGGTTCGAGACCGTCCCCGACTTCGAGGCGCTCGAGGCCGGCTCGGAGGTCAAGGTCAAGAAGGTGCCGCGGTGAGCGGACTGGTGCTCGCAACGGAGACCACGTTCGACGTTCCCGGGAACGTGGCCTTTGCGGTGCTCGCCGTGCTCATGGTCGTGGCGGCCATCCGAGTGGTGACAACCCGCAACATCGTGCACGCCGCCCTGTGGCTCGTGGTCGTGCTCGGCGGCAACGCCGTCGTCTACCTGATTCTCCAGGCTGAGTTCCTGGCGCTCACCCAACTGCTCGTCTACATCGGCGCCATCATCGTGTTGTTCCTGTTCGGCATCATGTTGACCAGAGCCCCCCTCGGGAAGTCCGACGACCTCGACAACAACCAGCGCTGGATCGGTGCGGTCGTCGGTGTCCTCCTGCTGGTGGTCATCGGCTTCTCGTTGACCCGGTCCTGGGGCACCGACCGCCTCGACTTCGCCGCCTACGACCTGCCGCAGGTCAGCGGTGTCACCGGCACCTCGGTTCAGATCGGCGGCTCGGGCAACGGCCGGACCCAGGCGCTCGCGAACGAGATCTTCGCCGACTACCTGATTCCGTTCGAAGTGGTGTCGGTCCTGCTCACCGGAGCCCTCATCGGCGCGATCGTCCTGGCCAGGAGGGACTGACGCCATGTTGTTGAACCAGTTCCTCCTGCTCGCCGCGATCCTGTTCTCCGTCGGCGTGTACGGCGTGATCGTGCGCAAGAACGGCGTGTTGGTGCTCATGTCGGTCGAACTCATCCTCAACGCCGTGAACATCAACCTGATTGCGTTCAGTACCTACTGGGGCCTCGGTGGCCAGGTGTTCGCCCTGTTCGTGATCGCTGTGGCCGCCGCAGAGGTCGGCGTGGGTCTGGCGATCGTCCTGCTCATCTACCGCAACCGGCGCTCGGTCGACATCGACCAGCTCGATGAGCTGAAGGGCTGAGGCACACAGCATGTGGTTCTTCACTCACGTCTGGATCCTGCCTGCGGTCATGGCCGGTTCGTTCCTGCTGATCCTGTTGTTCGGCAAGCGGCTCCCGTTCAAGGGGGCAGAGGTCGGGATCACGGCGGTGTCGATCTGTCTGCTCTTCGCTCTGGCCACGGCGTTCAACTGGGCGACCTGGGGTGCGGACTCGCCGAAGGTCTCGGAGTCAGCACCAGCGGAGGAGATCGAGTCCGTGGAGGTTGCGGCGCTCGCCGAGGTCCCGAGCGAGTGCTCAAACGTCGTGGCCGGTCTCCGTGGAGGCGAGGGCGGCTCGCAGGCCGAGGCCTCACCGCCTGCGGGCGGCGGGGCGTCCACCGGCGAGGGCGCCGCACCGGACACTGCGGGTACGCAAGGCGCAGGACCCGGGACCGGAGAGACGGCTACTGGGGCCGTCCCCGCTGCGGTCGCTGCCGGCGGCGGTGGCGAGGAGACGGTGACCCGGCCGGTGGTCCGTTGCACCACCTGGATCGAATCGAGCACGGCGCTGATCACCTGGGGCACCCAGATCGACGGACTCTCGGTGATGATGATCGTGATCGTGACGATCATCTCGCTGCTCGTCCACGTCTTCTCCACCGACTACGTCAACGGCGACCGCCGCTACACGCACTACTTCGCATTCCTGTCGCTGTTCACGGGATCGATGCTGTTCTTCGTGCTCTCCCAGAGCACCTTGCAGATGATCGTCGGCTGGGAGCTGGTGGGAGTGTGTTCGTTCGCCCTGATCGGCCACTGGTGGGAGGAGAAACCCAACTCCGATGCGGCGCTCAAGGCGTTCCTGACCAACCGCGTCGGTGACGTCGGCCTGCTCGTCGGCATGATCATCCTGTTCTTCGCCGCCGGACAGTCGTTCTCGATCATGGACGTCAACATCCTCGCCCAGCAGGGTGAGATCCGACACGTGGTCCTGCTCGCCGCCTCGATCTGCCTGATCACCGCCGTCATGTCCAAGTCGGGGCAGTTCATCCTGCACACCTGGCTCCCCGACGCCATGGCCGGACCGACGCCGGTGTCGGCGCTGATCCACGCCGCCACCATGGTCGTCGCCGGCATCTTCATGGTCGCCCGGCTCTACCCCGTGTTCTTCGAAGGGCTGTCCATCGCCGGGTCGTCGGTGAACCTGCTGGCCGTCGTCGGCGCGGTGACGGCCCTTTTCGGAGCGATGCTCGCCTTCGTCCAGAAGGACATCAAGAAGGTGCTGGCCTACTCGACGGTCTCGCAGCTCGGCTTCATGGTCACCTCGCTCGGCGTGGGCGCGTGGACCGCCGCCATGTTCCACCTCTTCACCCACGCCTTCTTCAAGGCCTGCCTCTTCCTCGGTGCGGGCTCGCTCAGCCACGCCTGCCACCACAGCTTCAACATGGTCGACGACATGGGTGGCCTGCGGAAGATCATGCCGAAGACCTTCTGGACCTACTTGATTGCCACCGCAGCGTTGGCGGGGATCTTCCCGTTGTCGGGTTTCTGGTCCAAGGACGAGATCCTGGCGGGCACCGGTTCGTTCCCCGGCACGAGCGGCGCCAACGGCGAGTACCACGTCATGCTCGTCATGTTGTTGCTCGCAGCGTTCTGCACAGCGGCGTACATGACCCGGACCATCTGGTACGCGTTCTTCGGCGAGTACCGGGGCCACGGCCACCCGCACGAGTCCGGTCCGCGCATCACGGTGCCGCTCATCCTGCTCGCCACTCTCGGGGCGATCGTCGGCTTCCTCAACCTGCCGGCGGCGTTCGACTTCCTTCCTGCCGGGACGCTCACCCGGTTCGAGAAGTACGTCGAGCCGATCGGGCTCTACTTCCCGTCCATCACCCACGCCTCGTTCAACCCGGTGCTGGCGGTGCTGTCTGTCGCCATCGGGTTGAGCGGGATCGTCGTGGCGTACCTCTACTACTGGAAGGGCGCCTTCAAGGGGCTGCACGGCCTCTCGGAGCGCAACGCCCTCGCCGGTTGGGGCAAGAACGTGCTCGTCAACAAGTACTACTTCGACTGGCTCTACACGACCGTGATCGTCGGCTTCGTCAAGGGGCCGCTGGCGCGAGCCTCCGACTGGTTCAATCAGAATGTGCTCGACGGAATCGTCAACGGTGTGGGCCGCGGCGCTGTGAAGGTGGGTGACTTCGTCTACGACGACATCGACCAGCGGGTCGTCGACGGTGCCGTGAACGGTGTCGGTGCCGCAGCGTCCGGTTCCGGCGGCGTGCTCCGACACCTCCAGACTGGCCGCATCCAGCAGTACACCGCCCTGTTCTTCGCCGCCGCAGCCGTCCTGGCCGGCGTGTTCATCCTCATCGTCGGCTGATCGAGTAGGAGATCGACGTTCCCATGAAAGAGTTCCTGAACGACTGGGGCCTGATCCTCATCACGTTCGTGCCGCTCGTCGGCGCCCTCGTGATGTTGTTGGTGCCCAAGGAATCCGAGGACACCCACAAGCTGCTGGCGCTGGTGACGTCGGTCGTGACACTCGTGTTCGGCATCCTCTTGATGGCCAACTTCGACTACGACGCCTCCGGGTCGTTGCAGTTCTTCGTCGACTACGAGTGGATCTCGGTCATCAACTCGGGGTTCATCATGGGGCTCGACGGGATGTCGCTGCCGCTGCTGATCCTCACTGTCGGGATCATGCCGTTGGTATTCATCTACTCCTGGAACCACGTTCCAGCGCCGGGCAACCCGAAGGCGTTCTTCATCCTCATGCTCGTCCTCGAGACGGGGATGATCGGCTCGTTCCTCGCTCAGGACCTCATTTTGTTCTTCGTGTTCTTCGAGGTCGTGCTCCTGCCGATGTTTTTCATGATCGGTGTCTGGGGTGGACCCGAGCGAAAGTACGCATCGATCAAATTTTTCCTCTACACGCTGTTCGGCTCGGCGCTGATGATCGTGGCGTTCATTGCGATCAGCTACCTGTCGGTCGAGCAGACGTTCTCCATCCCGGAACTCCGTGAGTTCGGGGGCGCCGGTCTGACGAGGACCGCTCAGATCCTCATCTTCGGCGGCATGTTCCTCGGGTTCGGGATCAAGGTCCCCATGTTCCCGTTCCACACATGGCTTCCGGACGCCCACACCCAGGCGCCGACGCAGGGTTCGGTGATCCTCGCAGCGGTGCTGTTGAAGCTGGGCACCTACGGGTTCCTGCGCATCGCCATCCCGCTGCTGCCGATCGGTGCCCGCCAGTGGGCGCCGGTCATCGGCGTGCTCGCCACGATCGGCATCATCTACGGCGCACTGGCCTGTCTGGCCCAGACCGACATGAAGCGCCTCATTGCGTTCTCATCGGTGGCTCACATGGGCTATGTCATGCTCGCGATTGCCACGCTCAGCAACCTCGGGTTCAACGCCGCGGTGTTCGGCATGGTGGCCCACGGCCTGATCACCGGGATGTTGTTCTTCCTGGCTGGGTCGATCAAGGAGCGGTACCACACTCTGGAGATCAAGCGACTCGGTGGACTGCTGGTCCAGGCGCCCAAGATGGGTTGGATTCTGGGCCTGTCGGTCATGGCGTCACTCGGGCTGCCCGGCCTGGCGGGTTTCTGGGGTGAGTTCCCGGCGATCCTGGCGGCGTACAACCCGGCGGTCGGGCTCAGCGTGCCGCTGTTCCGCACGCTGATGATCATCGCAGCGATCGGGACCGTGCTCGCCGCCGGCTACCTGCTGTGGCTGTACCAGCGGACTGCGTTCGGCACGCCGACCGAGGAGTTCGCCGGCGACGACCACATCCACGACGTCGAACGGCCCGAGTGGATCGCCTGGACCCCGATGCTCATCCTCATCGTCGTGCTGGGCTTCGTGCCGGGTCTCATCTTCAACGTCGTCAACCCTGCGGTCGAGTCGATCGCTGCGTCGGTCGGGGGCTGATCAACGGTGCTGTCGTTGTTCGCCCAGTTGCTCCCGGGTCCGTTCACGGCCCCGACGATCGACTGGCTCGCGCTCGGACCGGAAGTGGTCCTCGTGGCACTGTTCGTCGTGCTCGTACTGCTCGACTCGATCAAGCTCGATCGGGCCCGGGCAGCCATCCCGGCCGTGGCGAACCTCGGATTCATCCTGGCGCTCATCCCGATCATCGCCGTGGCCGCCGAGGGCGGCGACCGGGTCCTCTTCGGCGGGTCCTACGTCGTCGACTCGATGTCGCTCATCCTCAAGGCGCTCTTCGTGCTCTCGGCCTACGTCGTGGTGCTGCTGTCGACCAACTACATGGCCGAGGGCGACTACTGGGAGAGCGAGTACTACTCGCTGCTCGCCTGCAGCGTGCTGGGCATGGTGGTCATGGCGTCGAGCCGCGACCTCGTCGGCATCTTCGTGGCGCTCGAGCTGCTGTCGATTCCGGCGTACATGCTCGCCGGATGGCGCAAGGGCGACGTCCGGTCCAACGAGGCCGGACTCAAGTACTACCTGATGGGGGTGTTCGCCTCGGCGGTACTGCTCTACGGGCTGTCACTCGTCTACGGCGTGGGTGGGTCCACCCGGCTCGACAACATCGCCGCCCGTCTGGTCGAGGTCGGCAGCGAGGGCATCCCGGTCATCACACTGGCCATCCTGCTCACGATCGTCGGCTTCGCCTTCAAGGTCTCGGCGGTGCCGTTCCACGTGTGGGCGCCCGACACCTACGAGGGTGCTCCCACACCCGTGACTGCGTTCTTGGCCGTGGCGTCCAAGGCGGCCGGGTTCGTGGCCCTCATCCAGATCGTCTACTTCTGCTTCATCGTCCGCCCGGATGTGATCCAGCCGGTGTTCTTCGTCCTGTCGATCCTGTCCATGACCGTCGGGAATCTGATCGCTCTGCGGCAGACCAACGTCGTCCGCATGCTCGCCTACTCGGGCATCGCACAGGCCGGATTCATGCTCGCTCCGTTCGTCGTCGCCGACGAACTGCCCGTCCAGTCCCGTCAGGCGATCGTGATCTACCTGGTCATCTACGCCGCCATGAACCTCGGTGCCTTCGCCGTCGTGATCGCCGTCGCCCGCAAGACCCGCTCGGCGGAGATCGACTCCTTCGGCGGCCTCTTCTCCTACATGCCGGGGATGGCCGTGGCACTCACGTTGTTCCTGGCGTCGCTGATCGGCATCCCGCCGCTCGGCGGCTGGTACGCCAAGTTCGGTGTGTTCTCCGTGCTGGTGGAGGCCGAGACGGTCCTCGGCTTCGTCACGGCGATCTTCATGGCCGTCAACACTGCGATTGCTGCGTACTACTACCTGAAGGTCGCCAAGGCGATGTGGTTCGACGACGCTCCTGACGGCGACGTCGCCCCGGTGCCGGTGCCGGCCTCGCTGAGCGCCGCTGTGGTGTTGTCGCTGGTCGTGACACTCGTGCTCGGGGTGCTCCCGGGCCTGATCACCAACGTCACCGAGTACGGGCCGCTCGCCGTCGGCGGCCCCTGATCGACGCCGGCACGTGGAGGCGCTCGACGAGCGCATCGATCGACAGGGATCGGTTCGCTTCGACGAGTTCGTCGACCTGGCGCTCTACGGCTCCGGGGGGTTCTACGCCAGCGGCGGGGGAGCCGGACGGTCCGGTGCGGACTTCCTGACCAGTCCGGAGGTCGGGCCGCTCTTCGGCACCGTCGTCGCCCGGTACCTCGACGCCACGTGGGCCCGACTGGGTCGCCCCGAGGAGTTCGTGGTGGTGGAGGCCGGTGCTGGTCGTGGAGCGTTGGCGTTGGCGGTGCTCGCCGCTGAACCGGCGTGTTCCGGAGCGTTGCGTTACGTCCTCGTCGAACGCTCACCGGCGCTCCGGGCCCGACAGGGTGAGCACCTGTCGCTCGCCGAGCCGTTCGTCGTGCTCGGGGCGAGCCGGGAGCACGACGACGTGGCCGACGAGCCCCTGCCCGCCGCCGCTGGTCCGTTCGTCGTGTCGTTGCCCGACCTGCCTGCAGAGCCGGTGACGGGCGTGGTGATCGCCAACGAACTGCTCGACAACCTGGCGTTCCGCCTCCTCGAACGCACCGACTCCGACTGGTCCGAGGTGCGCGTCACCGGCCGGAGCGACTCCCTCGTCGAGTTGCTCGTCCCGACCGATGCGACCACCGCTGAGCGGGCCGCAGCCCTCGCGCCCGACGCCACCGTCGGTGAGCGGATCCCCCTTCAGGACTCAGCGGTCGACTGGCTGCGCAGCGCCCGGGAGATCGTCGACCGGGGCGCGGTGGTGGTGTTCGACTATGCGAGCAGCACGACCGCATCGCTCGGACGGCGCCCGTGGGGCGAGTGGGTCCGCACCTACGTTGCGCACGGTCGAGGGGGCACGCCGTTGGAGTGGCCCGGGCGACAGGACGTCACCGTCGAGGTCGCTGTCGATCAACTCGTCGCAGTCGGGGCCCCTCAGGTCGATCTGGCCCAGGCGGAGTGGCTCGACGCCAACGGCATGGCCGAACTCCTCGACGAGGGTCGTCGGGAGTGGGAGGGCCGTGCTGGAGTGGGTGACCTGGCCGCACTGCGGGCCCGGAGCCGTGTCGCCGAGGCCGAGGCGCTCACCGATCCGACAGGACTCGGTGCGTTCCGCGTGCTCGAGTGGCACCAACCCTGACGCCCCTCCACCCCTGCCCCCCCCAGCCAGCTTTGTGGTGCGAGCGACATGCATATGCATGTCGCTCGCACCACAAAGCGGCGGGGGCGGGGGGCGGGGGGCGGGGGGCGGGGCGGAATGGGGCCGGGTTTGCGCACCGTCGC
>Ga0194129_10004844_pt1 | contig 17601 bp, 24 predicted proteins | sample TA2KigCa35mmetaG_FD_150862 | JGI IMG/M metagenome (GOLD analysis project Ga0194129, IMG submission 150862) | Freshwater microbial communities from Lake Tanganyika, Tanzania - TA2015038 Kigoma Deep Cast 35m | ecosystem: Environmental > Aquatic > Freshwater > Lake | place: Tanzania: Lake...
CTCTTTTGTGAACCCACTTACGATATGATGATTGATTGTGTTTGAGTGTTGCTTCCCAAAACTCTTTAGGCCTTCTTGCTTTATGATAAGCTAAAGCCCAAACCATTTGACCGTAAGCTATTGAATGGCCTTTTGAAAATGAATATTTACGAAGATGCTTTAATTCATCTAATACATCTTTCTTATTACAAAGTTGTGTGAACTCTTTTATAATTTTTGGGTTTTCATTAGCAAATCCTCTACGATACTTATCCGCCTGTGATAGTGAACATTTTACTGCCGATGAAATAAATGTAAGAGCATCTTCATCATATACAAATCCTTCCGATTTACCATTAGTGAAATATCTTGCTTTTCTTCCACCATCTGCTGCTGCCGGTCTGATTAAAGCAAGTGCAAGAGCAACATCATACATATTCTTTGGTTGAAGTGCAAGAATAGTTTTTCTCATTGTTCGGCTTTCACTTTGTGTTAATCCCAATACATCACCACTACAAAGAAGTTTGGAAGTTAATTCATCATTTATTGGATATTCTGAAACATTGGTATCAGATAACTCACTCAATTGTGCTAATCCCCTATTACATAAAAGGTCAATCTTAATTAGGTTTTCTCTTTCTACATCATACTTGTCCATTAAGATTTGATTTTCTTTTAATATCAAATCCTGCGGTATTCCATCTTTCCAAATTATTAAACCACCACAATGTTTACTCCATAATCTTTGAGTTCCTATTAGTGATTCAGCAAGTTGGTAACATTCTAATTGCTTATCTTTATGGGGAAATATCTTCTCAATCTTAAAATATTTTGGTAATTGTTTACGATACCCCATTCTTCTAACTGCTTCTCTTAGAGCTGATTTAGGTTGATACATTACCCTATTGGAAATCCTACTTACCATATTAGGATACATCTCATAAATTTCTTCCAATACTTCATCTCTACGATTGTAAGGAACATCAATATCAAAATCCGGCTGGTCTTCTCTAGTCCAATTCAGAAATCTTTCTAAAGGAATATTCTCCCGCATAGGGTCTATATCGTGAATACCCATAAGGTAAGCAACCAATGATGAGGCTGCAGAACCCCTAAGAACCCACAGAATCCTTTTTCTTTTTATAATGGATACGATATCCCAAACTTGTAGATAGCAGTTTATAAACCCTTTCTGTTGGATTATATTTAATTCCTGATTGAGTCTTCGTAAGTAATCTATATTGGTTGGGTAAGGACGAGTGAACCTATCCAAAAGAGGTAAAACTTTTTTAGGGTGTAACGTTTTTTGAATGTCCGAAATAACAAAACTCATCTAAGTATAATTATTACGAAACTAATAAAAATAATATATTTATACATATGATTTTACTGTCTGAAATGTTTGAAGATAAAAAATATAGTGCCATTTCTAAGGAAACTGGTAAGAAAGTTTATTTTTCATCTAAACAACATAAGGATGCTGCAATTAAAGCTGGGACACACAAAGACCCTAATTCTAAAATACAATTAAAGAAGGTTGTAGGTAAATCAGTATTTCCAACAAAAGAAAAACCAAACCCACTACCATCGGTAAGAAGAACCAAAGTTCCTGTTAAAAAGATAAAGCATAGTGATATTAAGTTTTATCACAATTGGAGAAATACTTGGAATGAAAAACATCTAACGGCAATTAATAAATTGAATTTAAAAACTGCTAACAAACAAGGAAAATTAATGCAGGATATTACAGATAAAGAAAAAGAAAATATCATTCAAAGAATTGGTTTAGCAATGCACGAATGGCAAAATAAAAATAATTGGTACTATCTAAAATTTATTGATGCGTTTCTTAAAAAACACGAAGGTTTTACTATTCCAACAAAAGATTATATACAAAGAGGAATTGCGGTATCAAAAAAAGTAAGAGATAAAATTTTAGAAGATTTTTCAAATCCAAAAACAGTTAAGTTACCAATTAGTTCGTTTTCATTAAAGTTGGGGACTGCTTTACAATTTTCCGTTGATAGAGAGGAAGGTATATTTGGTAAAAAAAATCATAGTGTAATTTTTAGAGTGAAAAGTGAGTGTGGTAATTTGAAAGCATATAATATGAATGCAAATATGGGTTGGGTTAAAAAAGGTAAAGAACATTTTGGTGAATATGCGCATGAAATGGAAATCTTAATGCCATCCAATCAAAGATATGTTGTAGAAAAAATTAATAGATATAAATTTAATGTAGAAGATGAAACAAAAAGTACTACTGTAATTCATCTTATACAAAAATGTGGAAAGTTTGAATCGGTAGAAACTGAAAATCTATTAGACCTTTCCGAAGATAAATTTTACGAAGCAGTATTCACAATCAGAAACAGAAAAAAATAAACCCCCTAATTTCTTAGAGGGTTTTTTGTAAATCTTTGGGCTTAATTCTAATTTACTTTTTAATAAATCCCTTTACAAAATTTACTAAGTAAGGGAGTACGAAGTATCCAACAGTTGCACCTACTAAGAAGTGCCAATTGAATACGAAATCTACAATAGCTTGCATTTTCTTTTTATTTAAGTTAATAAATTATAACGTTATAAAGAAACGGGCGCCGATTGTTTTAATAAATATCTTTATAAAATAGTATACTTGATTTTGATATCACAATTTGTTATATCAAAGTTATTATGATACTATATTATTTGTATTATTCTATATTAGTGATATAATGATATTAGTAGTATCATTATTTATTGGGACTTTAAAATACTCTACTTCATACCTTTCCAACATACCAATTATCTCTTTATCAATTTGAATACTTTCTTCTAAATTTTGGAAACGTCCATCATTCTGATACATAGATGGTTCTCTTTCTAATACTATATTTAATGAATCGTAGCGTGAATGTAAATCAACTATAAATTCATCAAAGGCGTGACCATAAAATGTAGAGGGATATTCTAATACATCATTATATCGGTCTTTATAAATTAAACCAAATAGAATTGGTGAATCAACAATTATATAGTCAACCTGTCCATAAAGGCGAGAAATATTACGGTGTTGATTAGCAGTAATGTAAAATTGGTCCTTAACAGCATAAATGTTTCTTTCCCATGCCTGCAACTTTGGAAACTCATAGGGCATTTCAACATTATATCCTTCCTTTTTCATTTCATAATATAATCCTGCTGCCTGTGTGGATTTACCAATTGCAGGTCCGCCAAATAAATTTATTATTTTACTCATTTACTAATTTTCTTAAAAATGTAAGGGCCTTTACGGCTACCCCATACCTGCTCATCTCTATCATTCCATCCTCTTTCCCAACTCATAACTTTATCAGAATAAACTATAAACTCAGATGTTGTATATGTTGAACCTCTAAATGTTGCTACACAATTCCTACTATTTGTTTTACCAGAATATGCCATTAGATTGGCTGCTATTTGTGAATAGACGATATAAATATCACAACCGGGCTTTAAGTAAATATCTTCTTGTGTAATTGATTTAAATGATGAATTAAAATAAGAAAACTTTTCTTGATTTTTAATGTAGTAAATTTTTAATGTAATAAGAAGATTATCTACTATTGAAATTTGATAAACTCTTTGACGATATGGTTTATAGTTTTTAGTTTCACCTTGCTCAGTATAAACCCAATAGATACCACCCTTATCTTTACGAATAACTTTTGTGTAAACCCTAACATCATCAAATGTAGAATCTTGTTTATGTTGTTCAACCGTTGAGAATGTTCCTGTAATTCTCTTTACATAATCTTTAAGATTTTTGTTTGTCATCTGTCCGAATGAATAATTGGACAGGAATATTAGTATGATTAATAATAATTTTTTCATAACACAAATATACGAATTTTTTATGATTATACAAAAAAATAAAGGGAGTATTTCTACTCCCCTTACTTTATTTTATTTTGAGATATTATCTACCAAATGTATAACGAAGACCTAATTGAGCTGTCCATACATCAAATACCGATGAATTGTATTGATATGTATCTTTAATCAAATAAGTACCGCTAGCATCTCTTTGTGTAGCCAATCTATATGTTGGTACGTTGTTAGCATCTCTACTTACAAAGTTCAACAATTGTGGGTTAGTTGCTCTTTGAGAAACACCCCATTTGTTATTCAACATATTTCCGAAGTTAAGAATATCTGCTCTGATTTGGAAAGCGTTTCTCTTTCCTTTAATCTTTACAAATACATCTTGTGCTACTGAAAAATCAAAACGATGTAAGAATGGTAAATCTAATGCGTTTCTTTCTGCGTATTGACCTCTACGAGTTGAAAGGTATGGGTCTTGTGCGATGAACTTTTCAAAAGCCTGTTGTTGTTGAGCTTCAGTATAAGTTACGGCTGTTGCTCCACTACCTACTGTCAATGTTGCGAAACGAATATCAGAACCTTTTTGTGGAACGAATACCAAATCATTGTTTGATACTCTATCACCATTCAAGTCACCTGCTACGATGTAAGAGAATGGATTGTTTTGTGCTCCTACATACCCTAATGTAAATGTAGTTGCTCCACCATACTTCTTACCATAATCAAGTCTATAACCCAATAAACCTACGATACGATTTCTTACTAAGTTAGAAGAAGTTGAAAGGTTTAATGTGTTGTTACCAAATGTTGATAACGCTGATTGCCAGCTACCACTTGCTATTGAACCGGCATCCATAAAGTCTTGTGCATTTGCAGTTGTATAAGCTACATAACCCCAAAGACCTTTAGAGATTGGTTTTTCTAATTTTAATGTTGCTGAACGGTTGAAAGCACCATTTCTATTAGTTAGAACTGCAGCCATTGATACATTATCGTTTACTCTTACACCAGCATCGTTACCTGCGAATAAAGGTCTGCTATCAGCACCTAATAGGTTACCAACTGGTTTATCTAAGTTAGCGTTGTAATAATGAACTGCGTTGATTGTTTGATTGTAAAGTAATTCCACACTTGCTACCAAACCTAACCATGGTAATTTTTGGTCAACTGCCAAATTGTTTTTCCAAACTTGTGGCATTTTGTAGTTAGGGTCAGTTAATGCTAAATCAAATGTTGAAGGTAATGTTGGAGTTGCCGGAGTAAAGTATTGAGCCGGATTAGCAGTGAAACCATAGTTTGCTGCTGCAGTACCTGATACATCAATAAATCCTGTCAACACACCATTGTTACCAATTTGATTTGATAAGAATACATAAGGAGGTCTACCAGTGAAGATACCACTACCACCACGGATTTGGGTTTTCTTCTCACCTTTCACATCATAGTTGAAACCAAAACGAGGTTCAAACAATAATTGTGTTTTAGGCATTACACCTGTATTCCACTTCTCACCATTAGCGAAAGTCATCGCAGTGATTGCTTTGTTTTCCAAAGCCGTATTTTCAAATGAGATTACGTTTGCTCTCAAACCAAAAGTTAATTTTAGGTTTTTTGTAGCATTGTATTCATCTTGAACATACAAATCCAAACGATTTGTTTTCAACACTTGTAATGGTTCAATACCACCAGGCAATGCTGAGTAACGATATTGAAAACGAGCCGGTGCTAATGTAGAAGGTCTACCACCATTTGCTAATGATTGATTAGCTGCTGTGTAAAAATCTGCCAAGCTATTAAAGATGTAAACACCATTTGAAGCTGGGAAGAATAGGTTGTTAGATTGATATTTTTGGAAATTGAAACCACCAACCAATGTGTGTTTCTCCATATACTTTGTAACGTTGTTAGTTACGTTTACTGTCCAATAGTTCAATTTGTTACCAGGTGTGAATGGGTCAAAACCTACTGAAGTGTAAGTTGCTGCACCTTCTCTGATATCAATTGTTGGGAATAAAGAACTCATATAAGCTCTATCTTCAATTTGCTTATCGTAAGAAACGATTAAGTTATTGTGAAGTGTGTTAGATAATTTAGAGTTCAATTCTAATACTGCTGAACGGGTGTTGTCCTGAATAATGTAACCACTATTTTGGAAACTCATTGCGTTGAATTGATTTGTTCTATTACCAGCACCAGCTGATTGTGAGTTAGAAATATTAATCTCCGCGTTTGAATTGTGGTGAACATAACGAGCAGTCAATTTGTTCTTATCGTTGATGTTCCAGTCAGTTCTAATCAAAAACTTCTTAGAAGCATTTGTGTTAGAATAACCTTCCCACGGACCTGTAACATATCCAAACTTCTCTTTCATAAAGTTAGATAAGGCTACCATATCAGCGTACTTAACTCTACTGATTTGTGTACCTGTAAGTGGTGAACCTTCTGAAATCCAGTTAGTTCCAGGTTCAGTTCTTTCGATTTGTTCGTAGTTACCAAAAATGAATAATTTGTTTTTGATAATTGGAGCACCTAATCTGAAACCTTGCACTTTCTCATCAAACTTAGCTGCGGTAACTGTAGTACCTCTAGCATTATCACCAACATATGTAGATGAATTGTTTCTTTGAGTTTGATAAACACTACCTTCAATTTCATTTGAACCTGAACGAGTTACCGCATTGATACCAGCTCCAGTGAAACCACTTTGGCGAATATCAAATGGAGCAATGTTTACCTGTAATTGGTCAATCGCATCCAATGAAATTGCGGAAGCTCCAGTTCTACCACCCGCTTGAGCAGATGAACCTAAACCGAAGTTGTTGTTAAATTGAGAACCATCAATTGTGAAGTTGTTTAAACGAGAATCTTGGGCTCCGAAAGAGTTACCATTACCAAATGGATTATACTTTGTAATACCATCAATAGTTCTAGCTCCTGTAATAGGAATAGAAGTTAATTCTCTACGTCCAAATTGTTGAGCCGCTCCAGTCTTTTCTTTTGAGAAAATACTACCTTTACTTGCGGTAACAACAACTTCTTTCAATTGTATTGATTCATCAATCAATTTGAATTCTACGTTTTCGGTTAATCCTAAAGATGTATTAATATCTTTAAGTTCACCTTTTTTAAATCCAACAAATGAAGCGTGGATTGTATAAGGACCGCCAGGTCTGACTGCTGGAATTACGAACACACCACTTTTATTAGAAACAGAGTAATAATTTGTTCCTGTAGGTTCATGTGTTGCGTGAATTGTAGCACCAGATACTGATTGCCCTTTCTGGTCTTTAACTACACCAGAGATTGTTGAGGTTGTGATTTGACCAAACCCCACAAAGGCCGTTGTTAGTAATAACAACATCATTAACATTGCTTTTTTCATGTGCATTTGTTTTTTGTTTAAATTGTAACTGATAAAAATAAAAAAGGTATAGAGATTATTCCCCATACCCTTTTAGAGTTTATGACTTTTTACAGTCAAATTCGTTATATATAAATTTGTATATGTATATTTTATATCCATAGGCTTTGAAACATTTTTTACTCTCATAATTATATCCATTTTCACAAAAGTTTTACAAATATAAGAAAAAAAATTAACAAAACCAAAAAAATTAAGTATAATTTATTGATTGTCAAAGGTTTATATTGTGTTGAAAATCAATTATTTATAAAAAATCAAAAAATCTCATAATTTGTTGATTTTCAATGACTTATAAGGGTAAATTTACTCAAAAATATTTGGAAAATTGGTAAATTTTTCGTATTTTTACTTTGTAAAAAAATTATGTATATGAAAAATTATGAATTTACCCTAAAACGAGCCGATTTGGTAAAAGCGGGAGCTTATGACGGAAGATTTCGTGAAAAAATAGTTGTAGATAGAAAGAAAAAAGAGAAAAAAGAGTGGGCTCGTAAGAAATTCACCTTTAATTTTAAAAATTGTAAATAAAAATTTAGAAAAATGAGAAAAACTGAACAAAAAGCGTTGGATTATCTAAAAAGTAACCCAATTGTTGCTAATTTTATCAAAAAAGTGGATGGTGAGCGTAAAGCATACTATGAAAAAGCAAATATGCCGAATCAATTTCAACCATTTACAATTGAAATTGGTAATAAATTCATCCGTTTGTGGACTGGAACAAGTTGTTGGGGATTTATTAGTAGAATTGATGGTGATTTGAAAGGTTCACCTATTAAAAAAGGTGATTTGTTGAAAGCAGCAACTTGGAAAGCACCAGCAAAGCACGCTAGAGGAAATATTATTGATGGTACTGCTCGATATGGTGAGTATGGGCCATCATACATAAAATAATTTGATGGAATTAAGGCCGAATCAGATAGAACCTGTAAAAAAGGGTGTGGATTTCTTTAAAAGTAAGAAGCCACATCCTTCTATTATTGTTGCCCCTACCGCTTTTGGTAAAAGTATCATTATAGCTGAAATAGCTCATCGTTTAGGTGAGAAAATCTTAGTTATTCAGCCTTCAAAAGAATTATTAGAGCAAAATTACAATAAATTCATAAATTTGGGTGGAAAAGCATCAATTTATTCCGCATCAATGAATGAAAAAGAAATTGGTGAAGTAACTTATGCTACAATAGGCTCTATTGTGAATATAGCATGGAAATTTCACGAGCTTGGTATATCAAAAGTTATAATAGATGAGTGTGACCGCTTTCCAAGGGAACCAGATGGTATGTTAAGAAGGTTTTTAACTGCAGCTAGGATTACCCACATATTAGGATTGACAGCAACTCCACTAAAGTTACAAACTAATATTGATGAATTTGGTAATCCTTTTTCAAAGTTAGTTATGCTAACTTCAAAAAGTAAAAAAGGTAATTTTTTTAAAGAAATCATTCACGTTGCCCAAATTAAAGAAATGGTGGATATGAAATTCTGGTCACCATTAAAATATGAATCTTATGATTTTGATACTGGTGAGTTGGTTTATAATTCAACTAATGCTGAGTTTACCGATGATAGTATTCGTAGGGCGTATAAACAGCAAGATATTGGTGGTAAGATAATTAAAAGGATTTCACAATTACCTGATAGAAAATCTATTCTTATAGCAGTTCCTTCTATTGAGGAAGCAAAAGAATTATCTACACGCCTTCCAAGCTGTGAAGCTATATTTAGTGGAATGGCCGATTCTGATAGAGATAAAATTATAACTGATTTTAAAAATGGTGATTTGAGAATAATCGTTCAAGTCACAATTCTTTCAGTAGGATTTGACCACCCCCAACTGGATTGTATCATTACGGGGAGACCTACGGCTTCTTTGAGTTGGTGGTATCAATTTGTTGGTAGAGTGACACGTATCCATCCTGATAAATTAGATGGTCTTGTAATTGATTTTGTGGGTAGTGTACCTAAGTTTGGTAAAGTAGAAGATTTATGGTTTGATTATGAAGTACCAATGTGGAAACTATATGGTGAAGGTAAAAAGTTATTAACAGGTATTCCACTTCACGAAATAGGTTTACATAAACAAGGACAACCTAACCCCCACGATGTAGCTTCGCAAGGTCCTATTATAAAAATGACATTTGGAAAATATAAAGATAAAGAAGTTCGTAAAATTCCAGCTTGGTATCGTAATTGGTTGCTAAATAATATAAAATGGAATCACTTCAATACACACATTAAACAAGAATTAATTAGATTGAAAGAAATTGGTATTTAGTTAATATTTATTAGTATGAGAAAAATAAAATACTACATACTAAGATATTGGGTTTCAATAATATATTTGTTGTTAGGATATTATTTTTACGAGCCACAACATTCCCATCATTCGGCGATGATTGAATCAAAAACACTTTTTGGATTAGGTGAGATGACATGGATGTGGGTATTTATGGCTATAGCACATGGAGCTAATTCCTGCTATTGTGATATTAAATCATTGTTGAAAAAATAATGATAATATCAACTTCCATATCAAAATTAATTAATATTTTGTTATTGGTGGTTGGTTTTATTTTGTTTACGTTTCTACCACAACAAAAGAGATATAAATATTATCAATGGGTGGGGTTACGAAATGTATGGGCAAAAAAAGTACTATTTAAAAAATTAATAAAATAATGTATTACATTCAAAAACAACTTTTACCAGTAGACAAAAATTTGGGTGACCCTAATTGGGCAAAAAGACAGATTTGGGTTTTAAAATTAAATCCAGATGATACTATTGATTCTTTCGAAAATTTATCTGAGGCTCAATCTAAGAGAGACGAATTGGATAATGCTGACCCAACAAGCAGAATCTATAAAGTTGTATTAAAAAATGAAGATGGGAACTACACAGACGTAGTGTCTTAGTGTCTTTGCTTATTGCTTTATTTTAATCTAGCTTATTGTCCCAGTAGTCCAAGTGTCTTAAATATATATACTGCCGACACAAAAAAAGTTGATTTTTTATAAAAATTTTTTAATTTCTAAAATTTGCATGGATTTTTTAGGAAAATTCAAAAAATATTCATATATTTGTATATTACCAAATAATATAATTTTATGAAAGAAGAAGTATCTATCGGCGAAATATTACAAGAAAATGCAATATCATATTGTGAAAGAGTATATCCTGAAATGATGGATGAGTTTAAAAAAATACAATCCGAAATGTATGAAACCTTTTGTAAGAAACAAAGAAACTATGGTCCTGGTAATATATCAGCAGGAACATCACTTCAAACAAAAGAAGATATAAAATTATCTCTTACAGGACTTTGGTTTAGAATCAATGATAAAATTCAAAGATTAAAACAATTGGTAGTATTAGGTCAGCCCGATGAAGTTGGTGAATCGGTGCAAGACACATATCAAGACCTTTCCGTTTATGGAATTATAGCACAATTAGTACAAAGAGGAAAGTGGGCTAAGTAATGAATTGGAAAGAGTATTTTAGAAATATAGCTCATCAGATTAAACTCAAATCAAAAGATGAGAAAACACAAATTGGCGCCGTTATAGTTGGTATTGATAATGAAATTGTATCTACTGGTTACAATTCATATCCCAGAGGTATTAATGATTCAATTGCCGAAAGACAGGAAAGACCTGAAAAGTATTATTGGTTTGAACACGCTGAAAGAAATGCTATTTACAATGCTGCACGAATTGGTGCTATTACGAAAGGTTGTACGATATATCTAACCTGCGGAACTCCTTGCTGTGATTGTGCAAGAGGTATTATTAATGCTGGTATTATCAAAGTCTATTTAGAACCGGGTAAAGTTGGTGCAAAATCTCCGCATTGGGATGAACATGCTGTTCGTAGTTTACAAATGTTTAAAGAAGCTGGAGTAGAGGTAGAATATTACGAACAATAATATTTATCCATATGGATTATATTAGATTAGTAGATATTAGAAACCAATACCCTAATTTACCAAGCTACGTTAGAAAAGACGAAAAATTGGTAAATTTATTTGGTCTATATAAAGAAACCAACAAATTAAATTTTAAACTACCATCAATAGAACACATAAAACCAATTGATGATTTAAATCTAAGACTTGTATTTGGGTTTAGAAAAAATATACAAGATAAAGATATAAAGTATTATACATCTCAGCAGTTTTATTCGGATATGGAAGCTTCAAATATAGAAGGAAATCCTTATTTTTATTTACAGTCAAACAAAGTTGAATTTATTGTTTTAGTAAATTTAGAAAAATTTATCTCAATTTTCGAAGGATTAAAAGAAGTTGAAAATAAGCAAGGTATAAATGTAAATCTTAATAATTTTTTAAATTTAGATAATTCAATTGATTATACTAAATTAATGAGATTTTTAAATTGGGTTCTATCAAAGTCAGAATTAGACGAAATAGATACAGATGGAGTAATACCTGCTGATAAATTAGCTGAATGGAAAGTTGGTGATTATGACCCTATTATGATGAAGTGGACTTTTAATAGTAATAAAGATACTAAATCTGGCAATAGTAGTTTTGGAAAAGAATATAAAATAATTAAAATTAGTAATTTACGAAATGCAATATTAGGTAATAAAAGATTTGTATATAAAAATAATCCTTTAAAAAACGAAAGTTTTGAAATAATAGAAGAAATTTTTGAGGGTTCAACATTTTATGGGCAAGTTGAAGGACAAAATGGACTATCTACAATTTATCAGATTTTTGATTCTACAAATAAAATAAAAGGATATGCAACATTTTATCAAAATGATGAACTGATTGAAATTAAAGAAAATACTTCACAATCAGCAACAAACCAAAACAATTCTACCGAACAAACATCTTATAATACAAATACAGCACCATCAAATTTAAGTAGGAGAGAAAGAAGACAAGAAAAACGTGAAGAAAGAAAAGAAAGAAGACAAGAAAAACGTGAAGAAAGAAAAGAAAGAAGACAAGAAAGACGTGAACAAAGAAGAGGAAGATAGTTTTTTAATTTAGTAACCTAATATTTATAAGTAATAAAAGGTTGCCGATGATTAGTCCGAATGTGAAGTGGCAAAAGTACCTTAATAGTTCCAATCCTTCTATTAATAAGTACTTAAAAGAATACGGAGATGAAATTCTTCTACAAACATTTCAGCGTTTATCATCAGCAATAAAATCTAAAAAATCTCACATCATTTTATTTCGTTTCAAAGATTCTGATATAGTTTCTAAAATATATCAAAAAGATTTTATTGCTGCATTAGAGATATTACTTAACCTTTGTATCGGATTGGAAAAATATGAATTATGTGCTGAAATACATTCACACATTAGACTGCTAAAATTAAAGAAAGCTAGAGGTAAACCAAAAGTAAAAGTTACATCTATTAATTTGTAAAATGTTAATGAATATGGCTAAGAAAAAATTTATTGAAGAAGAATTAGAAAAAGTTGTAGTAAAAGAATATAAGTTATCATATCCAAAAGTTATAAAAAAAATAAAATTTAAAACATTTAATCAAAAAAGATTTTATAAAGCAATAGAACATCCCAATCATAATATAATAATGGGACATGCCTTAGCCGGAGCAGGAAAAACGTTTATAGCGATTCAAAAAGGTTTAGAGTTATTAATACATCGCCTTTCACATATTGAAAAATTAATTATAATAAATCCAACCGTTGATGTTGGTAACGAAGATAAGTTAGGACATTTGCCTGGCGATTTGATGGAAAAGATTGCCGTACACAATGAATCATCTTTATATATAATGCACAAAATTATCGGACCTGTTGAAACTAAAAAATTAATTGACCAGGGTAAAATTGAGTTTAGAGTATTAAACTTTCTCAGAGGTATAAATTTTGAAAAAAGTTATATTATTTTAGATGAGGCACAAAACGCATCACCACAACAATTAAAAACATTAATAACACGTATTTCTGATGATGCTAAATTAATTATAGAAGGTGACCTATCTCAATGTGATAAGTACCGAACTAATGGGTCACCTGCCTATACAAAAAGTGGATTTTTTGATGTATGGAAAAGATTAGGGAAATTAAAAGGAGTTTATCAAATAGAATTCACAAGAGAAGATTGTATTCGTTCTGGTATTGTAAAAAGAGTACTTGAAAGGTATGAATTAGAGGAACAAATTATTTTAGGTGAAAATAACCTTTATGAATTGGACTTTAATTTTAAACCATTTCCTGATGAAGATGAAGTACAAATAGTTGAAAATGAGACAGTTATAAATCATTGATTTTCAATAGATTATAAAAGGGGTATAATTTGTTGATTTTCAACAAGTTATTTACCCTTTTTTATTTGGTAATATCAAAAATTTTTCGTATCTTTACTATGTAAGAAAAGTTAAGAATATGCCTAATAAAGTAAGTAGAAAAAAGAGGTCTGACCGTAACCACATTATTTATCTTATTACCAATGGTGTAAATGGTAATCAGTATATTGGTATTACGGCATCTAAAGGTAGAGCCTTTCTTAAATCAGCTAAAGTTCGTTTACAAAAACACTTCAGTAGAGCTAGAAAAGAAAATTGGCAATGGAAGTTGTATATGGATATGTTTGATTACATTGATGATTTGGATTTAGTTTACGAAATCAATGTGTTGGATGTTGTGAGAGGTAAAAAACAAGCACATATTATAGAAATGGAAATGATTAAAAAATATAAACCAACACTTAATACAAAATAAATGAAGGATAAAAAAATTGTATGGATTGATATGGATGGTGTACTTGTTGATTTTAATAGACACGTTAAAGAAACTATATCCAATAATACATTTCTTAAAGAAGCTTACAAAGGTAGGTATGACCATATACCGGGCATTTTTAGAAACCCAAAACCAATTGACGGTGCCGTTGAAGGAGTTATGAAATTGGTAGAAAGTGGTAAGTATGAATTATATATAGCTACTGCAGCACCTTGGGGAAATCCAATGAGTGCTATGGATAAAAGATTTTGGATTGAACAATACTTTGGACGATTGTTTTATAGAAAGATGGCAATCACTCACCTTAAAGGATTGTTGATAGGTGATTACCTTATTGATGATAGAACGGCTAATGGTGCTGGGCAATTCAAAGGCGAATTACTTAGATTTGGATGGCATTACGAAACTGAAACTTGGAACGAATACCCAAATTGGGACTCTATAATTAAAAAACTTTTATAATGAAAAAACTTTTAACCCCCATTGTTTGTCTATTATTTATTGCTTGTGAAAAAACCGAAATAGTACCGCAACCAAAAGAATACACATTTTTAATTGACTCAGTATTAACTAAGGATGGTAGCCGTTCATTACCTAAAGATAATAATGGTTTTTATCATTTACGTCTAATAAGAAACGCAAATCAGCAACCCCACAGAATTACAGGAAAAATTTTACTAAATGGTAAAGAACCATATCCAGTTGAAAAAATAGATTGGGAGAATAATATGTTTTGGTGGCTTAGAAAAGGAGATACAACAGCCACTATTACTCAAGCATATGTAAATTATTTTACTGGTCAATTTACTATTATTAATTTACCACCAATGATGGCTAGTAAGGATGAGCTAGTACCAACTATAAATAAAGTATCTTATAGTGGTAAAAATGGAGAAATTAATACAATAATATCGCCAATATCGGAAATGATAGGCGATACAATGATAGTAAAAGGAAAACATAGTATTTCTAATAAAATTGTATTTACTAAAATAGTTTTAGAATGAGAAAAAAAGAGGTAAAATTACCAATGACTCCTATTACGGAAGAAACATTTATAAGGCAAGGTTGGAAAAAAATTAATACCAATATTTCAGATGATAATTTGGATGAAGATACGGATGATAGTAGTGAATTTTATTATTATTCGTTACCAATTCCTAAATATAGAGATGATGAATTTTCACCTTTATTGGTTTCTAATTCAACCGATGAACAATCTATATTGAAAGAAATAGGATTGAAACCAGGACATTTCTTTATTGAAATATCAGATATGGATGGATTGGGATTTTGTAGTAGTGAAGAAGAACTGGATATACTTTATTCAGCTCTCTGTGGTGAAGATATTGAAGAAAATTTGGAAAATCAAGAATAAAATCGTATATTTGTAATATGAGAGATTATACTGAACAACAATTGAAGGAAAACTATGATAAATTTATAGCCTTCGTAAAAAAAGTATTTACTAAACAACCTGAACGTTTAGAAAAACTATTAGTAATGTACTCCGAAGACCATTTAGGTATGGAGTTGGCAGTAGCACCGGCAAGTGGTAAAGCCCACTTTCATTCCGCTTATAGAGGTGGATATATTGACCATATTATGAATGTTTGTAAGAACGCAATTGGTATGATGAAGCAGTTCAAAGAGAATGGTGGTGTTATTGATTTTGAAGTAGAAGAACTTTTATTTGCAGCACTTCATCACGACTTAGGAAAATTGGGTGATTTATCAGGTCCGTATTATATTGACCAAGATAGCGATTGGCATCGTAAGAATCAAGGTTCAATATTTAAACAAAATCCTGATATAAATTATTTTGATGTGACTCACCGGGCAATTTGGTTGTTACAAAAATATGGAATTCAATTTACTCAAAAAGAAATGTTAGGTATTATGTTGGCTGATGGATTGTATAATAAGGCTAACGAAAAGTATTTTATTTCGTATGATGAAAACTTCCAACTAAAAACGGAACTACCTTACCTAATACATTGGGCAGACCATATGAGTTGCCGAATTGAAAATTCTGAATATAGAAATGGTGTGAAATTTTAATTACACTATACTTATATAATGATAGTACCATAATGGTATATCAACCCTAAATCACTCAAAAGAGGATTTAGATTTAACGCTTAAAAAGGTAAAAAAATGAAAAACCAAATCAATCGTGCTTTCCCTATGGCACCAGCATTCTTTAATAGGGATGAGTTTTTTGCTCCATTTGATACTCTCTTAGATAGAGTATTTTCAGAAAGTTTTCCTGAGTTTAACAAGGAATTAGGTTTACAACCTTTCAGTCAAAATGCATATCCGAAATGTGATATTGTAGATTTTTCTGATAGAATTGAAATTATCGCTGAAATTCCTGGTCTAAGTAAAGACCAAATCACAATTGATGTAGAAGAAAATATCATTACATTAAAAGGTGAAAAGAATTCAAAGGTGGAAGAAAAAGAAGGCGGCGTATATCTTCGTAAGGAAGTTAAACGTTCTTCATTCCAAAGAACTTTTACAGCTGATAGTAAAATCTTTAACTTAGATAAATTAAAAGCTAAGTTTGAAGATGGGGTATTGGAACTAACAGTACCAAAAAGAGAAAAACAAGAACCTAAAAAAAGGACAATTTCAATAGGGTAATCCTATAAAATACAAAAGGGTGGGTATCAAAATCCACCCTTTTTTTATTTGTCCAATATTTATAATAATAAATAAACAAATAGTTTTTATGAAACCTGAATACAAAAGTAGAGCTCAAGAGAACTTAGAAGCAATTGCTAAAAGAGCTAAAGTTATTTCCGAAATGTTAAATGGTGAAAGACCAGTTAATCAAGAAGAAGCAAAAAGATTTTCTAAAGAAATTGAAAGATTGGTTGAGTTGACACAAAATATTGTTGACTTATCTTAATACAAAAATGAATTGGTTAAAGATTTTAGTAGGGGTATCCGCCATATTTGTTGCTGGATGTGCAGCTTATTTTTCAGTAACAGGATTGGGTATATTATTTGCTGGTGCATCAGTATCAGTTATGATAATGGCCGGTGCTTTAGAACTTGCTAAATTAGTAGCAGCAACTTACTTAAAACAAGAATGGGATTACTTAAAAGGATTTAACAAATGGTATTTAGCTATATCAGTTGGAACTTTAATGCTAATTACTTCAGCTGGTATATTTGGTTACCTTTCAAATGCTTTTCAACAACAAAATCTTTCCATACAAAAAGTTGAAAGGGATGTAGCAGTTTATCAAACTCAAATTGTAAAAAACGAAAAAGAGATTGAAAGATATACAACCTTATTAACGAATCAGCAAAATATTCGTAACTCACAAGAAGTAAATTTATCAAAACAAATAGATAAAGAAAAATCTACATTAAGAGTTTCACAAATGATTCGTAATGCGGATAGAGAAATTAATTCTATTTCAAAACGTATTGATGAATTATCAAAACAAAATAATGTAGCATTAGATTCTATTAATTCAATAAAAAATAATAATATTAAATTAGAAAGAGAAGTTGGTGGTTTCCGATTTGTAGCAGAGGCATTTGGTGTTCCTCTTAATGATGTTGTAAAATTTTTTATTTTTATTATCGTATT
>Ga0194129_10004852_pt1 | contig 17573 bp, 18 predicted proteins | sample TA2KigCa35mmetaG_FD_150862 | JGI IMG/M metagenome (GOLD analysis project Ga0194129, IMG submission 150862) | Freshwater microbial communities from Lake Tanganyika, Tanzania - TA2015038 Kigoma Deep Cast 35m | ecosystem: Environmental > Aquatic > Freshwater > Lake | place: Tanzania: Lake...
TGATATATCAATAACCGACCCATGCTTAAACTGGACCTCTACAAGAGATCTACTCCTTTCCCTTAAAGAATTGCATCAATCAGTAAATGAGCTATCGTTTTCTTCCTCTTGATTTAAAGATGGTAAGTCCAGCTCTTCATTGATAGCTATGTCCTTAAATTCACTGTGAATCACCTCTTCGTCTTCATCTACTGATATAAGGTTTACCCACAACTGGTGCGTCCATGATTTATAAATCTGACCGTCTGCAAGTTTTATATCCGCCCGATAAGAGATTATCCCCTTGTTATCCACAAACTCTTCGTTAAGATTTTTATAGACCACATACCCCATTCTTTTATCAATAGGAAAAGTAAATTTTTTTTCGGTATAATTTCCATATAGAACAAAAAGCTCTATGAAGGGACCTTCAGGCAGGATAAATCTTGGAATCCTCCAATCCATAACAACTAATTGACCCAGCGGAGGGCTATGCTGTCTTTTATCGGGTGAACCTACATACGTGCTAGCAAGAGAATTTACATCTACTTTCTGGTCAGTTAATGAAAGATAATACTTTTGACAACCGGTTAAAAAAAACACCGACAGTCCAAGGATAGCTATAGAATTTTTGTGTAGTCTTCTCATGTTCTCTTCGTATATAATTTAACTACAATTGACGCTGAAACTCATTCTTTTTGGCAAGGAAAAAATTACTATGTCACATTCTTCAAAACAAGCTGTATTCGGTATAATATTCTCTGAGGACAAAACAAAGGTCTTATTGATACAAAGAAGAGATATACCAGTTTGGGTTCTACCAGGTGGAGGGATAGAACCTGGAGAAACCAAGGAATCTGCTGTAGTTAGAGAGATGGAGGAGGAAACTGGTCTCACAGTAAGTATTTTAAGACAAACAGCAGAGTACTCTCCTGTGAATGGCCTAACTCAAACCACACATGTCTTCGAATGTAAAAAAGAATATGGACATGAACAGAAAGGATCTGAAACGAGAAACATCCAATTTTTTAATATAACAGAGCTTCCTAAGCGTATGCCTCCCACCTTCGCTTACTGGATATCAGATGCATTACGAAATGAAAAAAGCATCATTTTTAGAAAAATTGAAGGTGTATCCTATTTTACCATCGCCAAATTTTTAATATTGCATCCCATATTATGTTTTCGTTTTCTCCTAACGAAAATAGGTATTCATATCAATTCGAAGGACTGATCATCTTTGACGGATCGACGGCTTTATCAAACTCTTCCGAAGACAGTGCGTTCATCTCGATTGCTGCTTCCTTTAGAGTTTTGTGTTCCTTAAATGCTTTTTGTACAATTTTAGCCGCAACATCATAACCCACGACAGGATTTAAGGCAGTTGCAAGCATCAAAGACCTATCTAAAAGTTCTTTAATTCTAGCATGATTTGGTGTTATACCAACCAAGCATTTATCGTGAAAATTCTTAGCACAATCCCCTAGCAAGTGAATAGACTGAAGCAAGTTGTATATCATAAGAGGTTTGAAAACATTTAATTCAAAGTTTCCCTGAGATCCTGCAATTCCTATAGCAGTATCATTTCCCATGACCTGCACCGCCACCATGGTCATAGCTTCGCTTTGTGTAGGATTAACTTTACCGGGCATGATTGATGATCCAGGTTCATTATCAGGTATGAAGATCTCTCCAAGACCACACCTTGGTCCAGAAGCAAGCCAGCGTATATCATTTGCTACCTTCATAAAAGCACAAGCCACTCTTCTTAAACTTCCACTCACCTCAACTATGGTATCATTACTAGCTAGAGCTTCGAACTTATTCTTAGCCACTAAAAATTCATATCCAGTAAGTTCACTAATGCATTTTACAACCTCTACATCATAACCTTTTTTAGTGTTAAGACCAGTGCCTACTGCTGTTCCACCTATAGCAAGCTCTGATAGCGCCAACATGTTTTTTTCAATAGAATCTATAGCATTTTCAATTTGAGCACTGTACCCCGAAAACTCCTGAGATAACGTAACCGGTGTTGCATCCATCAGGTGAGTTCTACCAATTTTGATAATTCCCTTAAATTCATCAGTTTTTTTTCTGAAACCATTGGCAATTAACTGAAGGTTGGGAAGTAATCTCCTACGGATAGAAAGATAAGCGGCTATGTGCATTGCAGTTGGGAAAACATCATTCGAGGACTGTGATTTATTTACATCATCATTAGGATGTATCGGTTTTTTAGAGCCAATCTCACCACCTAATATTTCTATAGCTCTATTGCTGATAACTTCATTAACGTTCATATTTGTCTGAGTTCCAGAGCCAGTCTGCCAAACAACGAGATCAAAATGATCATCTAACTTACCCGCAAGTATTTCATCACAAACAGCACAAATTATATCTTTTTTTTCTAACGCAAGTAACCCCATTTTTTGATTTACAATAGCTGCAGCCTTTTTAACGATGGCAAGCGCATATATGACATCAATTGGCATTTTTTCAAATCCAATAACAAAGTTATCCAAAGATCTTTGGGTCTGTGCTCCATAATACTTATCTTTAGGTACAAGAACTTGTCCTAAACTATCAGCTTCAATTCTCATTGATGAAGAATTATCTTGTGGCGGCATAACAGTCCCCTTTTCGCAGATTAGCAAACAAAATTGATACATTGTATTTATTTAGAAATACCTGAAAAAGCGGTTATCAAACAAGAATTTAAATGAAAAAGGAAAGAGTGTTTACTGACACTCTTTCCCTAAAAGGCTGATTATACTTGAACTGGTTCGTTGGTTGCAGTAGTTGCTGCAGCACTTGTTTTTTTAAACAATCCACCAACAGTGACTACCGAGGATATCCAAGCCACTAAAACGACAAAGAGTATTACAGCAATATAAGGTGTAGATAAAGCAACACTACCCAAGGAAATAATCAAACCTTGATATGTAAGCGAAGAGCCAGATTTACCTATACCAGATCCTAGGCCATCAATTGCAGCCTTTCCTTTGATTTTTGCGTCTTGCTCAAGCGGCAAAAATGCAATCTCTTTAGATGCATCAAATAAAGAGTATTTACCAGCCTTACTTAAACAATTTTGCAGGGAGCCGAAATACACAGTCATGGCAAATGGTGTAGCTCCAAACATAGTCATCGCAAAAGCCGTCAATCCATCCCCACAAAAGAGGAAGATAAAGAAGCCAACAGCCATAATCGTCATTATCGCAGGTGTAAGTATAGCTGTAAAAGTCCAGCCAAGCCTATTGACAGCCATAGAAAAGAACATGCCACCCATAGTGCCCGCTATCCCAATACCTACAGTTATAGCATTCATATGATTCATCATATCATTAGGATCGGTGAAGTATCTTTTAAGCTGCTCTTTCCAGAGGATATCAGTGATATTTATAGAAATATTATAACCCAAAACAATAATGGCCAAGCAAGTCAAATACCTAGATTTATAAATATATCTAATACTATCACGTATAGATAGTTTGAATTTTCTTTTTGGTGAGTAACCAGTAGAGGACACCTTATCCTTAGGGACTATATTCCTATTGATCCAGTAAAATACTATCATCGAACAAACGCCAAGTACTGATAGCATAAGCACTATATTTGTAAGAGTATTGCTCCATGCCTCTTGGGAGTCTGCAGCTGCAGACAAGGGAAGAAACTTGCTGCATATAATACCCATACCGCCCCCTAGAATTGGAGCCATATTGGAGCCGATATTCAATATACCATAAGTTCTTTTTGCTTCGGAAACTTCTGTTATATCATTTGCAAATCCCCAAAATAAAACAGCAAGTACGACGACAGACCAGAGTTCTGAAATAATATAAAATGTTGTAAATGACCAATTTCTGATCATTGCAATTAATCCTTTAAAACCGACGGGCAGGTGGACAGTGAGCCAGTCCCCAAGTCGATCAAGGTGAAGCTTATCACTATTAGGATGAATTACGAATGCGAATAAAATAAAATAACAAATAAAAGACGAAATAACGATGTAGAAAACCGTTTCTCTTGTAAAAAACCTAAACAACCTAGTATAAATCCAGGTAGCTACTATGGCTCCAGGCAACATACCCCATACTTTAAGAAAGGGAATCACTTCAGCACCAGAGTTTTTAGCAGTCAAAACGATAGTATCTTTAAGGTTTCTTAGAACGCTATAGCAAATACACAACAAAAATAAAAGAACAAGCATCGATAAAACTTTCTTTAGCTCCGATCGATGTACCGGCCATAGAAGAGACCTTATAAATCCAAATTTTTTTTCTGAAGACATACTTAAGCCAGTTATTGATGTATAATTAAACCCTCCCAGTTTACAAAAACTCAACTTTTGAATCAATTTTAATATTTTTTTACAAGAAATTCATAATACTAAAAAGCATAATACATGCTTTTCCTATCATATTGAACTTTTAGATAAAAAAATTAAAAAATTTTAAATAAAAACATGGAATTGTTTTTTATTAACAACAAATATATAATAACAAATCGAAATAAAATGAGGCTTTTTTTATGAGTATTTTCAAAAGTATAAATAAGATCGAAAATAATCATCCTATTCAGCACCCTTCTTATCATGATGAACCAGTAAATGATCTAGACTCAAAAATTCAAAAAGCTGTTACAGGGTATTTTCTTTCACTATCAATTTGTGGATTGGGCCTTTCCATTGCTGGTGGATTTACAGCCTCACTTGGCATGCTGAGTGGAGGATGGGCTCTATTTATAATTTTTGGCATATTTGCTTATGTTTTACTAGAATCAAGACATGAGGAAAATTACGTTAGGCCTAGCTATGAAGACTATAGTAATAGTTGCTAAAAGAAAAGCTCACTTCGAATTTCCAAAGTACTACAAATTTTAAAATAAAAAACCTAAGAATAGACTTTATCGTTTGTTAGCCAGTATCGAAACATTAAAAAAAATATAGCTTTAAAACTCCTGTTAGCTTTTTTTAAAAAATTTGATTTTACTTCCTTAATAATTTTTCATTTATGATTACTGTTATAGGCAAAAAACTCCTTGTAACTTGTTTCAATACACCATAATAGTTATCATCAAAATTTTAAAAGACGCAAAAAAAAGAGCTGATTTATGAAAATTATCGTAGGGTCCTCAAATCCAGTAAAGATCAACGCGATTAAAGAAAATTTCAACAACCCCATATATGAAGTAATTGGAGCTTCTGTAGACTCTAAAGTAAAAGCTCAACCACTTTCTCATGAAGAGACTAGAATTGGAGCTATAAATAGAGCTAAGGCTTGTGTCGATGATCTTAAAGGAGACCTTGGATTCGGTCTGGAAGGTGGTATTTTCTTTAGTGAAGACCATTTATATTTATGCAATTGGGGAGCCCTTGCAGACAAAGAGAACTCTCTTTATGTTGTATCAGGACCTACATTAAGACTTCCAGACAACTTCAAAAAGCCTATTCTAGAAGGATTGGAGTTAAATGAAGCTATGTTTAATTTACTTGGATTACAAGAAGTCGGTTCTAAGCAAGGAGCTATAGGGCATTTTACAAATGGAGTACTTTGCCGAACTGAAGTTTTTAATCAGATAGTAAAAATTTTGTGGGGACAGTACCTCTACGATAAAAAATTCAGCTTTTCCACTAACTAAGCAAAATATAGACAATTAAAAAAACAAATTAATTATAGGTCAGATTTTCATGGAAAATTTAAATTACGAAGGATTGAAACTTCCTCAAAAAAAATCATTCCAAACCACCCTTCTCCTGTGTTTTTTTCTTGGCCATTTCGGTGTCCACAGATTTTATGTAGGAAAAATTTGGACAGGATTATTAATGCTATTAACTGGCGGAGGGCTTGGAATATGGTACATAATTGATATGGTAACTATAATTCTAGGAAAGTTCAAAACAAAACAGAAGATTCATTTAAATCAGAAATTAGCTCTGCTTTAAGATGTAGGTTATATAGAGCAGCAAATCTGCTCTATATAACCTCATTTACCCGTTATATCAATAAAAGAGCAAATACGAATGCAAAAAGAGAGAACGACTCAACAATACCTAAAGCAGCAAAACACTTACCTATAATGGCTGGTTGCTTTGCAGATGCTTGAATACCTGAAGCTGCGCACATCCCTTGATACATAGAAGAAAATAATAACGCCAATCCAACAGATAGGCCTATGCCTATACCCCCAATAGCTGAAAGCTTCCCTGCTTGAATACTAGATTTCATTAAAATCATAAGTACGAAACCGTAAATGGATTGAGAAGAAGCCACAGCAGACATACCAATAAACTTACCATGATTTTCTTCAACTCTACTCATCACCGCATGTGAGGCCATACCCCCTATACCACATCCTATCGAACTACCGATACAGCCAAGTCCCAAAACAAGGGCCGGACCAACCATACTATAATCCATATAAAAAACTCCTTTTATTCTTCTTCTGATTTTAACAATCTGAGGGGCTTAAATAGGCGTCCTCCACCGTCGAATGAAAAATGATACCATTCGATAAAATTAAGACGCAGACCGTGTATAACACCTGCCATAACCCCTAGTAAAATATTAACACTATGACCGAGAAGGACGACTATAAATCCTCCTAAGAGCCCAATAGCTACACCCATGTCATTAAATGTTTCTGCCATAATTATACCCGCAAGAGCAAGAGCATATAATCGCAAATAAGACAAAACGTCTGCAAAGACTTGAATTGCGTTTAAAATCTCTCCCAAACCTGCCCATTTTTTCTGAATTACAGCTAGAACTAAAGATGTTCCAATGCCAAAACAAATAAGCTGTATACCAAGATCTCGAGCAAATTCAGGCGTCACAAGCCCCATAAACTCAAGCATGGAGGTTGCATTTAATTTGATTGGAAAAAACAGATATCCGCCAATCATAAAAAGCACCCAGCCCAATCCGGCTAAATTTCTTCTTAAATATCGTAAAAACGACAAGCTAAGGTGTATAACTCCAACAAATAACGAAAGTTCCAAAAGAATATTATCATTAAATTCAGCAGAGGCCATACTTATATTTCGATGCCCTTTTTGAGCTATCGTATAATCTAGGAACTCATCTGCAGTTGTTGCAGTTTGAACTTTCGGGAATTCATGCACCCAGTCTTGATAGACATCATCTTTTCTCTGTAAATGGTATTCTGCTTTTTTCTTCACCATGTACTGAGTAGGAGAAATTTCACCTAATATTGAATTCCTTGAAAAATTCATCCCAAAAAACGAACAAGTAAGAACACCCCAAACTATCACAAATCCTGATAAGATCATGACCATTTTGAGCATGCGTTTAGAGTACCCTTGAATATCTGGGAACTTATATTTCATGTAGAGTGCCAGCGCGAGATATAAAATCCCATATCCCCCATCAGCTACGATCATTGCGAAAAACAAAGCAAAGGACCAAAAAACCCAGCCCGAAGGATCTTTATCAGTGGTGGCTGGAGTATCGTATATTTTCACCAAATCTTCGCCCATTTTGCTGCAGCCTTCATTTTCCATGAAAGTTGGAACTTTATCGTCATCTTCAATTTTTATCCTTTCACAATGAACAGATAATCCATCCAATAAACCATGCAGTAAAGTCTCTTTGGATTTAGGAACCCACGCTTCAATAGAAAACAGGCTTGTTGATTGAATGGGTCTAGCGACATCTTTTTTTACTTCGGACAACTTATAATCATTTACCTGTTCTAATAAAGCCTCATTCAAAAATTCTTTATGTCCTGAGTAGCTTTTAAGCTCTACTTCTAAATCATGAATAGACTCATTCAAAATTTGAAGCTGCAATTTCAATTCGCTGGCTGATCTATCGATTCTCATCTCAATCATACCAGGGTAGGTCCGAGCTACTGTATTGATTGCTATAAAATAATCTAAATCATACTCAGTACCAACATAGATAACTTCATTACCTAAAACCGCACTTGATGTTTTATCTGTTTTTTTGCAAAAAAACTGTATCTTGCGATGCGCCTGTTCTTGAATAAAATCTATGTCTTCCATCGAAAAATCGCCGAAAGGAGCCACTCTATGAATTTCGGCTTCCAAAAGACGTTTTTCTTCGTTCATCTTTTCTATTTCATCACGAAGTTCTATTACTCTTTTCGCTATGTGATTTGCATAGGAAATTTCCCAAGCACCGTCATATTTTTTTCTCAAAGGTAGCTTTTTAAGGATCTTCAAAGCCAAAACAAGGTTATGAATATCCGGCGGAAGTTCTATATTTTTTCTTGAGAAATGTGAAATGAACTCTAAATTACCATTCTGTTGAGCTCTCTCAAAAAAAAGATCAAGATCATCTTGCGTTCCTAAAACTAAATACTTACGTACTTCTGTGATCATGATCTACCTTGAGCCTCTGATTTTTGATTTCTCATTTCAATTTTTTTCTTAGCTACTTTAGCTTGAGAAACTGCAGCCAACTGCAAATCACCTAAGAAAATTTTTATCTTTTTGATATTGTCTTGAGCTCTGGGTATCATTATTTTTTCGAATAAATTTACCCGGATAGAAACTTCCCTTAGCTCTTTTTCTAAGGCAATTTTCTTATCCTGCGCAACCTTCTCTTTTTCACGCAAAGTTATTAACTTTTTTACGGAATCTATAGCAGTTTCATACCAAATAGGAGTATCAAATAGCATATAAGTAGCTGGAGCAAACGTTACACTTTGAAATATCGGAATATCTACACCAGCAATATTCTCATAGGTTTTTTTAACATCAGAAACATGTAATGATGAAAAAAAATCATTTATGTACTTATCAGTAAATAAAGAACTAAACCTAGCTATATGGTTTTCTTGTTGATGAAACTGACTTAATAAACTTTCGATTTCTTGCTGGCAGCTATTTACTTCAACTTGAAGCATAGCTTTCTTTAATTGTAAAGTAGGCAAGTACTTCTGAAGTTGTGCCAGCTTAATTTGCTGTATACGAAGTTCTGTTTTTGTTAATTTTAATTGAGCCATATTCCCGACTGAAGTTAAACACCTTTAGGCCAATACTTATCTACCAACGTTTGTTTTATTCCTACTTCATGTTTATCAAAACATTCCGCAAGCGTCTTCCATCCAAGATCTAGTGCCTCTTCAAGAGTATAGTTAACCTCTAGGTTCATCATACGATCTTCAAATAGGTTACCATACTGAAGAAGCTTTTCATCCCACTTAGATAGCCTAAAACCCATACTTTGACGCTCTTTAGCCTTCTTAGAATCAGCATACAGCCTTATCTGCGTATTTGCTATATCTCCGTGATCTTCTCTAGTAACTTTTCCAATAACTTGTTGTTTCAATCTAGAAAGTGAACCAAATGGATCTATTCTTCCGCCATGAAGATAAAATTGTCCTTCTGTGATATAACCAGTGTTGTCAGGTATTGGATGTGTTACATCTCCACCTGGCATTGTCGTTACAGATATAATAGTAATCGAACCACTTCCATCTATATCCACAGCTTTTTCATATCTATAGGCCAGGTCGGAATAGAGTGATCCTGGATAACCCCTGTTAGAAGGAACTTGATCCATAGTAATCATGATTTCTTTTATAGAATCTGCAAAAGATGTCATATCTGTCAAAAGAACCAGTACGTTTTTATTTTGAACCGCAAATTTTTCTGCACATGCAAGCACCATGTCCGGAACAAGTACACACTCCACAGCTGGATCTGTTGCTTTATGAATAAACATGATAGTTTTTTCTAGCGATCCTGACTTTTCAGCGTTGTCAATAAATGCTTGATAATCATCAAATCTTAGACCCATACCACCAATAATTACTATGTCGGCATTAGTCTGATTAGCAATCCTCATAAGTAAAGCATTATATGGTTCACCTGCAATAGAAAAAATTGGGATTTTTTGCGATTTCACTAGGCAGTTGAAAACATCAATCATAGGTATGTTTGTGCGAACCAAGTCTCTAGGTATAATACGTTTTACTGGATTAAATGAAGGGGAGCCGATCTCGATAGATTCACCTCTAACCATAGGTCCATTATCAATAGGTTCACCAGCTCCATTAAGTCTCCTTCCCAAGAGAGCCTCACTGCATGTTGCTTGCATCTCTCTTCCCAAAAAGGATACTTTATCATTAGTAGCTATACCTCTTGTGTTTTCAAAAGATTGAAGTGTAACTTTCTCTCCTTCAATTCTTAAAACAGAAGCATAAATTGTTCTTCCGTCTTGCTTTTGTATTTTAGCAAGCTCTCCAAGACTAACATTCTGCGCCATCACTGTAATTAAGTTTCCACGCATGTCAACTATTCGATCATAAACCTTTCTCATCTAACTACCTTTACTTGCGCATCTTGTTCATGTTTTGAAACCTTTTTCACTTTCTGCTTAATATCATCCATTGTTTGATTGTATCTATCAGATTTGTAAGGCATAAAGTTCATGTTTTTAATTTCATTTTGAAGTTCTAAAAAGAAACTTCTAGCTTCATCATGGTTCATGAAATTAAATTGTGTTTCAAAAATCTCGTTAATTAATGCAAAAAGTACCATTTGCCTTTCCAAAGGACAATAAGCATCTTCTTTATCGAACGCATTCTGTTGAAGATAAGAAAACTCATACAGCTCAGACTTTAAATACACCATCATATCATCTAAGGCTATACCCTCTTCACCTACAACTTCCATCCTCTTGCCAATGTCATCGCCTTCTTTAAGAATCTTTGAAGCTTTTTTAGTCATTTTACCCCAACCTGCGACTGTATGACCCAGATCCATAGCGACATCATCAAGATATTTTGTCCATGATATCAAAGGATCAATAGCTGGGTAACGTCTTGCATCAGAACGAGCCCTTGATAGGCCGTGAAAAGCTCCAACAACAGACAACGTAGCTTGTGTTACGGGTTCTTCAAAGTTTCCACCTGCAGGAGATACAGTTCCACCAATAGTTAAGGAACCTACCTCACCGTTCTTTAATTGAATTACTCCTGACCTTTCGTAAAAAGCAGCTATTCTTGATGCTAAGTAAGCTGGGAAAGCTTCCTCTCCAGGAATTTCTTCAAGTCTTCCAGACATTTCTCTCATGGCTTGTGCCCATCTAGAAGTTGAATCAGCAAGGAGCAACACATCAAGGCCCATTTGTCTATAGTACTCAGCAATAGTTGCCCCTAGATAGATTGATGCTTCTCTAGCTGCAACAGGCATAGATGATGTATTACAAATAATTACCGTTCTATTCATTAAAGACTCATTGGTATGTGGATCGGTCAAATGAGGGAACGTCCTTAAGACCTCCACAACCTCTCCGGCCCTTTCTCCACAAGCAACGACCACAACAAGGTCTACAGATGAATATTTCGAAAGATGATGCTGTAGTACAGTTTTTCCAGCACCAAATGGACCTGGTGAACAGAAAGTTCCACCTTTTAAAACCGGAAACTGAGTATCAAATATCCTCATTCCAGTATCCATCATTTTAGAGGCTTTTATCTTCTCTCCTTGAAATAATGGCATCTTAACCGGCCATTTTTGAACCATGGTAAATTCGTACTCTTTACCAGATTCATCCTTACCTTTGGCTACTACAGTATCAACAGTGTAAGAACCACTTTTAATTACCCAAGTTAGTGTAATATTCGAAAAAACTGAAAATGGAACCATGATCATGTGATGGAATCGACCTTCCATAGTTGATCCTAGAGCATCTCCTCTTGATAAAACATCACCAATCTTAGCTATTGGATTATAATCCCAGTGTTTCTTTCTATCCAGAGCAGGGATATAAACACCTCTTGCCAAAAATAAGCCAGTTTCAGCTGCAATACTTTCTAAAGGATTTTGTAATCCATCAACTATAGAAGTTAGTAAACCAGGACCTAATTCTGCCTCTAAAAGATGTGTTTCAAAAAACACCTCGGTACCTAGTCTGACACCTTTTGTATCCTCAAAGACTTGAATCTTAGCTATATTTCCCACTATTTCAATTACTTCAGCCTTTAATGAGACATCTTTATTTAAGCGCACCATGCACACTTCACCCTGACGAATACTTCCTTCGAATTCCACTTGAAGTAAATTTCCAAATGCGCGTAACACTTTTCCTGTCGCACTTTTGCTTTCTAAATTATTGGACTGATCTTTCATTATCTTAACCTAAAAGGGGTTCGTGCTTCTAACTTGATTTAAATGTATCCAAAATTACCATACCGCGTTGCTCATCGAGCTCGTTCCAATATTCTACGATCATAAGTTGAGCCATATAAGCTAAAATATAATCTATAGAAAATTGGCTATTGGTCATAATTTCTTCTATTTTTTGGAACCTATATTCTGCCAGCATCTTATGCTGCTGCCAGGGATCTTTACCGCAGGACAAAAATTTATCTTTAAGATCTTTGTATTCTAAAGGTGGTTCGAATTGCTCTGAATCTTTTTGAGCTAATATTGAAGAAACTAAAGGATCGGAAAAGTCTTCAAATTGCAATTCCTTAGTAACATCTCTTCCTGATGATTTGGCTCTTAGGGCTAAGACAACGAGTCTCCACTCTTTTTCAAAAGAAAAGTAGTTCTTTAAAAAGCCTGATTGTTCTGCTAATTCATGCTGAAAAAACATCGAAATTAGCTCTGAAAAATGTCTTAGTTTATCCGATAGAGAATCGTATTTATCAAGAAAATCAAAGACATAATCCGGTAAAAAATCTTTTATAAGCAACGCCTCATCGAGTTCTTTCTCTGATAAGTTTCCTCTAGAATCAATCTCCTCTTCCAAAAGAAGGGGACGAATGTTACTTATATCTGTAAACAATTGTAATGCTGCTACTTTTTTAAAATCGCTATCTGACAAATTCAACCTTAAGCCCTCTTTCAAAGCAATAAAGCTTGTGTCAGGCAAGTTAGGAAATTCAATAGGAGGTAGCGAAGTAGCTAAATAATAGTATCTTGACATGTATAAAGACTTTTTCTTTTTAACTTTTTTTTTAATTAGCAGCAAAAATTAAATCACGAAAATCTTTTCTTATAAATTGCGAAACTAAATCCTTAACCGCTTGATCTGATATATCTATCGTAATATTCTGATCTTGTAACTTTACTGCGACACCACCCTGTAAGGAACTCAAGACAACTTCTTTTTCTCTGAGTTTTGATATCACATTTTGAGCCAACATAGTATTAACATTACGAGCAGGAATTACCGAAGGAACAAAAGCTGTTATATCAGTCTCTAACCCCTCTTTTTCTATAGCGGCGACCACAGCAGAAATTATTTCTGCTATAACTTTTGGATCCTGCATCTGCTTGGTTATCATAGAAGATAATTCGTGATTAAACAGTTTATTCTCTATTTCCTGTTTAAGAAACTCTATAGATTGCTTACAAGCCTGATTCATAGAGGATTGAAAAACATTCTTTTGTCTTTCTAGGGTATTTTTTCCTTCTAATAGAAGAGCTTCTGCCTTAGCTTGAGCATCGGCGATAATTTTCTGAGCTTGCGCATTTGCTGTAGCAATTATTTGATCTGCTTCATGCTGAGCTGGCTCAAGCGTTTCTTTTTTTAGAACTTCGCAAATCTTTTTAACTTTATCTTTTCCTGATTCTAAACCTTTCATGAAGTACCCAATTCATTTTTTACACAATAGTTATTTAGGATATTTGGTTATTTTTCAATCCTATTTTTCCCAGAAAGAGCGAAAAACAGCATAAATGGCGTAGATTTAAAAAAAAACCTAGTTGCTGTTTGTATTTTTTCTGTTTAAGATACACTGAAAAAACACAAAAGAAACGAAATTACCCTTCTCATAAACTTTTGGAATTCCGATGAAAAAAGCAATCTCACTACTATTTACCTTCTTTGTATCATTTAGCAAAATTCATGCTCTTAATTCAACAGATCTTTCATTAGAAGAAAAAATAGGTCAATTATTTTTGGTTCACTTCCATGGAGATGTGGCTAATGATGATGCAAAACAATTAATTACCGATTGCCATGTAGGAGGGTTTGTATTTTATAATTGGAGCAACTCTCTATCAAGTCCTGAACAAGTAAGATGTCTAACTGAAAGCTTGTTTAATCTTAACAGTAAACATTCTAGAGTACCTCTTTTCACCGCTGTAGATCAGGAAGGGGGCAGAGTTCAAAGATTGAAAAATGGAGTTCTACAACTCCCTTCAGCTCAATTTCTTGGAGACTTGGACATACCAGATCTAATTTACCAGCTTGCTAGAATACAAGCTGAAGAACTTAAATCTTTAGGAATAAATATTAATTTTGCTCCTGTTGTGGATGTTAATAGCAATCCCAAAAATCCTGTCATAGGGGATCGAGCCTACAGTAATGATCCTGACAAGGTCACAGAATACGCCAAAGCTTTCATGAAAGCTTATGATGAAGTTGGAGTTCTTCCGGTAATCAAACATTTTCCAGGTCACGGAGACACCAAAAAGGACAGCCATATTTCTTCCCCTAAACTTAAGAAAACATATAAAGAATTGAAAGAACTCGAGCTAAAAACTTTTTATAATCTTAAAAATGAGGCAAGGGCTATTATGACGGCTCACATTAAGCTACCCCTTATCGATTCCGAAAAAGTCTCTTCAACATCCCCACTTATAATAGAAAATATTCTTAGACAAAGCTGGGGTTACGACAATCTTGTAATAAGCGATTCTTTAATCATGAGAGGGATAATATCTTCTGAGGGATCTATAGAAAATGCGGCAGTAAGTGCGATAAACGCCGGCACAGACATCCTATGTCTTGCTGGAGCCGCTTTAAATGAAGAATCGCAAGATGAACTCTCTGTCATGCCGATTATTTCATTGCACAAATACCTAGTAAATGCTGTTAAAACCGGAATGATTTCGGAAGAACATCTTAATAAAAGCGTAAATAGGATTTTAAGAGAAAAAGAAAGGATAGCACCGACTCTAAGCTCTATTCCTAAAGAAGTGGAAGATACTAAACAAATTTTATCGAGAGAGCTTATTCTTCTAAAAAAGATAAATTCATTTGAAAATGAAGTCTACGAAAAAATTGGACAGGCTATATGGAAAAATGAAACAGGTATGTCTAGAGAAAAACTTCTTTATTGGAATCCGAAAGAAGATTTCCTATCACTGGGTATAGGACATTTTATATGGCATCCAAAAAAGAAAAAGGCAGACTTTGAAGAAACTTTTCCCTCTCTTGTTAAATTTGCTAAAAAAAACAAAATTGAAACACCAAAATGGTTAGATTATACAAAAAATTGTCCATGGGAATCTCGAGATCAATATATTAATGATGCAAAATCAACTAAAGTCCTAGATCTCCAAAAATGGCTAGAAGAAAACATGTCGATACAAGGAAAGTTTCTTATTCAAAGGCTCCTATCAACTATTCATTTATACCTACACTCATCCTCGGTTACAGACAAAATTAAAATTCTTACCGCGATAGAATCCCTATCTAACACACCCGAAGGTTTGTATGCTCTTGTGGACTATTTAAATTTTAAGGGATCCGGATTAAGTGAAAAAGAACGATACAAAAATCAAGGATGGGGACTATTACAAGTATTAAACCTCATCGATTCTGAAAAAAACACCATACCGATTGAGGAATTTGTTCACGCTGCACAGCAAACTCTTGAAACAAGAGTTAACAATAGCAACGATCCTGAAAAAGAAAAAATTTGGCTCAAAGGCTGGGTAAACAGAGTGCATCGTTATAGGTCACTATAAAAAGAAAATTGATTGAAAGTCGAAAGTTATGTAAAAAATTAGATTAGTAAGAAATTTGATAAAATACGAAGGCTGCAAATTATGAAAAAGCTCCTGTCAACGCTTCTATGCGCGACGACACTCCTGTCACACACATACCTATCAGCAGATGAAGATATAAATCTACTAGCCGAACAAACAGATGAATTATACAGAGTGGGAGCAGCTTCCCAAGACGGTGCATTCACATCACTAAGCCTATCTATGCTCGGATGGGGTCTAGGTATTATTACTGGTATAGGAGTTCTAGCATCTGTACTATCACAAAGCTCTAGCTCAAATTCACATGAATCCTGCAATACTCACGACTATTAAAAAGCTAATATACTTTTTATACCTTGGGACAATTTTCTCTTGTTTATCAATACATGGGATTGACATTGATTCATCAAAAGATGAAAGTGTAGCGCTTTGCCCAAATTTCACCCCTCCGGAAAACTGGGAACTTGTTGATCCTAAACTCCTCTCCCCTTCGGTGATTGTAGGTTATGTAGACAAATCTAAGATCGGCTTTCTACCTTCCATGAATTTAGCTGTCGAAAAAGTAAACGTATCCCTATCGAAATACGTCCAGGAAGTAAAGAAGCTCTACCAACAAAATAAAATAAATAGGTGGAGAGATCTTGGAATTATTACAACAAAGGCTGGTAAAGCTCGACTTACTGAAGTAGACACCAAAAATAAGTGGGGGGATGTTCGAATACTTCAGTTGATTTTTTTAAAAAACCAAACTGCTTACATACTAACGACATCTGCTAAAAAAGAAGATTTTCACAATTTTTATCTTAGCATTCAAAAAAGCCTATTGTCATTTGATTTAGGGGATGATGTATATTCTTTTGTAGAAGATGAAAAGCTTCCAACTCTAAAGCAAGAAGTCACCCATCTTAAACATGATCTTTTATCGCTGGAAGAAAAGGATCCTGATTTTCCAAACCCATGGATTACTTTTGATAACTTCATAAAAAATAACCACGCTAACCTTGGCTCATTCTGGTACACTCAAATTATAAACCTTTTAAAAAATGAAACATCCGAGGAGAGAAAAGGAAAAGACGCATAGACAAAATTTCCTAACGGATATATTATTTTGCCCCAAAAAGGAGAATATTGTGAACAAGCGTTTTATATCCTACGTAACACTATTTGCTTTTTCCTTAGCGAGCATTCCAGGAAAGGCTGATGTAAGTGAAGATATTACATATAATCAAGTTATGGCCGAAAGCCAAAATACAAACTCCCCTCTGGTTACTGATACTGTTGATGGAGATGCTACAGAGGATTACGATTATTATGAACCAGAAGGTTCAGATGTAAATAAAAGCGACAACAAATCTAAAAATGCAGCAAAAAGACAAATGTGGATCAACATAGGTCTAGCTGTAGCAGCTGTAGTTGTAGCTGTAACAGCTCTTTGTATTGTATCTAACAATAACGGCCATGACTATCATAAAAACTAGTCCAATCGGATCATTTTCAATGGCTGCAATCATTGCAGCCAGTTTATTAATTGGATGTAATAAGCCAGATCCTTGGCAAGTATCCCATATTCAAACGAAGCTGACACCATTTAGGTCATCTAGATTAGTCTATAATTCTGAAGACAAGGTAAACGGTATCGATATAGAATTTATAGCAGACTCTTCGGAGAATCATGTTTATCTGAAAGTTCATTCTCATCCATTTAAACCTTACCAAGGCAAAAAAAAACAAGCTCTAGTTACTATCTCAGATGAGGCTCTTGTAAATCAATTTATTTGCATAAGACATCAAGGTGGACAAAAGATAACACTAACCGAAGAAGCCAGGGATTTTATGATCGAACGACTTATGTTAGGTAACAAGGTTTATA
>Ga0194129_10004857_pt1 | contig 17566 bp, 15 predicted proteins | sample TA2KigCa35mmetaG_FD_150862 | JGI IMG/M metagenome (GOLD analysis project Ga0194129, IMG submission 150862) | Freshwater microbial communities from Lake Tanganyika, Tanzania - TA2015038 Kigoma Deep Cast 35m | ecosystem: Environmental > Aquatic > Freshwater > Lake | place: Tanzania: Lake...
TAGTAGTGCTACTCCTCAGCACCCTGATGCTGCCGCATTAATCAATATTGTTACTAATGCTCTTGCAAGCGGTATTCAACCTATCCCCACACTACCAGCAGAGGCGCCTGTTGAGGCTCCCCTTACTGATGCTCCAGCAGAAACTGACATTGTCATTGAAGCATCAGAACCAGCAGCAAGCACTGATGGCACTATCGATCTATAAAACCGCAATACTATGATTCATTTTTCATTACAAGGATTATTTATGAATGCTCTACGAAATAATACCCTCACGCTAGTTGCCATGGCTATAATTGCCATGGCAAGCATGCAGTACGCAACAGCAGCTACCAACCTCAAGTTCCCATCCCGTTTCAACGACAAATGGAAACTACCAGAACCTGGGCGCGGTATTGTTCGATGCACGCTGGTAAAAGCTAAGCAAAACCCAAATACTGATAAAGCCGTCCCTCCTCTTTTTGGATCGGTAACAACTCCTAAATATGATGCACGCAATACTGCTTTTTCTCTATTGGGAGAGGGCAAAAGAAATACCAATAATACTCTCAATATTTTTCTGACTAATATAAAAGGTGCATCTGCTGTTATCAGTGCTGGGATAAGGCCAATGACTTCTTGGCGCTTTGACACTACCCCCTCCGTGAGCGATAACCTTGATTTAGAATATTGGGTCAATGAAGCTGCAAATGTCGTGCTGGTTAAGGCTCGTCCCGCAAGCAGTAGCCCTAATGCCCCTTATCACACTATTTTTGCGTGTAACCTCTACGTTCTTAAAGATAAAACTGGCGCTAAAATACTAGATAAAATCGAAGGCAAACTAAGCAAATTCACTTTTGGCGGCCTTAGAGGTAAAAACTCATTTAAAAATATCACGACTGCCCCATGGGAACCTATCCTTCCAGCTGGCGCTCTCCCTATGGTAGCAACGGGTAACATTGACCCTAACTGCACACCAGTTATCGGTGTTGACGCAGCAGGAGCTATGGCTATCTATGGCGTTTCAGCGGACGGCCTTACTATTCAGGTTATGGACCAAAAAATTGCAGCTAGCGCTACGCCAACAGGCTGTTGGAGTAATATTACGCAAACAGGACTTGCAACAAGTGCAACTAATAAAATAGCCATGATTGCCGCGAATGCTGCCAAGGGACTCTTTGCCGTACTAGCTAATGGTGATATTTATAAAGCAACGATAGCCGCCCCTTCAACAACCTTCACCAAATTACCTACCACCAAAGGAGCTTTAAAGAATTTTGCAGCTGGCCAATACAACGGGGCAGATTGCCTATTCATGATTGATAATAGCAATAACTTATGGCATCAACTTGGGACCAATGCCGTTACGCAAGATAGCCCTGCAGGAGCAGGGGTTCAAATAGCTGAAGTATCTATGGCTAATGATGGTACCGTTGCTGCTCTCGATATAACAGGTAATGTTTATCTGGGCAGCATAGCAGCAGGACCTACAATAACATGGACAGCCCTACCAAAAACACTTACCGTTGGCAACATGGCTATCCCATTACGATTTGAATCTATTTGTGCAATTAGCGCTAAAAACTTTATGGCTGTAACACAAGAACAACAAGTAGTTTCATGCAATGGCACTAGCTGGGCTGTTATGACACTGCCAGACCAAAGCCCTGTAGCTGGCTTTAATAGTGTGCTTGCTGATACCAATAAAAATCATATCTTCATTAGCGAAGAGGGTAATATTTACTGGTGCACCGATGCGATGGCAAAAGAAGGAATGGCTCGAGAAAGTGGACAAGCTCCTTCACCAATACTAAACGCTTACCTTAGTTATGAAACCGCTAAAAAGAATCTGTCTACTGCTCAAAAACACTTAGCAGCAGCCAGACGAGCCTTACAAAAAAATAAAAAGAACAAAAAACTCCAAGATGCTATGAAAGCTCGGCAAGCTGATGCTGCTGCTGCACAAAGTGCAGCAAGAGCCGCAGAAAAACAGCTACTTATAATAACTAAAGCTCCTTCCAAGGAAGCTGCAGAAAGCGCTGGCACGGCTGCTGTAGCTGCAGCAGCAAAAGCTATAGCTGACAACAAGGCAACTTCTTCGGGACAGCAAAAAGCCATCGTTGCTGCAAATAAAGGAAAAACGGTAGCAAAGGCTAGACCTAAAACAAATAAGCAACAAAAAGCAAAACCTGCAGCAAAAGCACCGGCAAAAGCACCGGCCAAAGCTGGTGGCAAAGCCGCAAAAGCCCCAGCCAACAAAGCCGCAAAAGCACCGGCGGGGAAAAAAAATGCAGCTAAGAAGAAATAACCTTCTTGTAAATTAGCTTTTACCACAGAGGGGGCAGCAGTGGAAACATTGCTGCCCCCTCTGCTTTTGTAAACTATTGCTTACAGCAACGCCCTCCCAGTACATTAAATCAATACTCAGAAAGGAGTTTAGATGGACATTTCATCGTTACTGGCGCAGGTTGCGTCGCATCCAAGCGCACCACTATACCTACTCGCTGTTGCTTTTTTTGCTGGCGTTTTAGTCAGCTTCACGCCGTGCATCTACCCAATGATTCCCATTACCGCTGGCATTTTACAGACCCAAGCAAGCAAATCATTATTTTATAATTTTCTCAGCTCGCTGGTTTATGTCATCGGAATTGCTACGGTGTATGCTTTCTTAGGATACCTTTCTGCTACCACCTCCATTATGTTTGGTTCATGGCTCGGAGCCCCCTGGTTTTTGATCATTATGATCAGTTTTTTTCTGTACTTAGCATTTTCAATGTTTGGCTTTTATGAGCTGTACATTCCGCCATTTTTGCTCAGACAAAGCAATACTAGCGGGCAAGGATCCCTACTCCACATGTTTACCCTTGGTGTTGTTTCAGGCACTGTAGCCTCGCCCTGCCTCACTCCAGCGCTAGCCATGCTATTGGGCATCGTAGCGAAGCAAGGCAATCCAATATTGGGCGTGATGACCCTCTTCTCTTTTGCCCTTGGTATGGGCATTTTACTTATTTTAGTTGGTACTTTTTCAAGCACCCTCAACATGCTGCCACAAGCCGGCGCTTGGATGGAAGAGGTCAAAAAGCTCTTTGGCTTTTTAATGCTTGGCATCTGCATCTATTTTTTACACACTTTTTTAACGCCAGTAGTTGCCTTTTCTGGGTACACCCTTATTGCCTGCAGCGCCTGCTTTTTATTTTTCAAGGAAGCCAGCAAAGAGCCTTTTGCACGCTTTCTCGCAATCTTATCCCTCCTCTGTGCTTTAGCTACCCTCGCATATGCCATCAAGCTTTGTTGTTAGAGTGCTACCCAACTCTTCGATTTTATGTAAAAGCTGGTACACTGGTCCTTATCTATGCGTAAAGGACCATAATGCAGCTATTAAAAAGAACCGCCTTTTGCGGCCAAGTAACTAAAGAATTTCTCGGTAAAACGGTAACCCTCAATGGCTGGGTACACCGCCGTCGTGATCATGGCGGTGTTATTTTTGTCGACTTGCGAGACCGCTCAGGACTTGTACAACTGGTATTTAACCCAGTGTCCTGCTCAGCAGAAACAGCTGACATCGCACACACACTCCGCTCTGAGTTTGTTATTGCTGTCCAAGGAACTGTGATTGCGCGCAGTGCGGAAGCAATTAATGAAAAGCTAACAACCGGCCACATCGAAGTACACGTCAGCAGCCTGCACATTTTAAATAAATCGGCAGCCCTCCCCTTTCAAATTGAAGATGAAGGCACCATTTCTGAAGAGCTGCGGCTTAAGTACCGCTATCTTGATTTACGTCGTCATCAAATGCATAACAGCTTAAAAATTCGTCATGAAGTACTATTTGCTATGCGCAGTTACTTTAATGAACAAGGGTTTTACGAAATTGAAACCCCCATTCTCTCAAAGAGTACGCCAGGCGGCGCTCGTAACTTTTTAGTCCCCTGCCGATCACAACCAGGCACTTTTTACGGCCTTGTTGAGTCCCCACAAATTTACAAACAACTCCTGATGGTTGGTGGCATGGAACGCTATTTTCAAATTGCTCGGTGCTTTCGTGATGAGGCGCTTCGCGCTAGCCGTCAGCCAGAGTTCACTCAGTTAGATATTGAAATGGCATTTGTTGATGAAGAGATGATTCAAACAACCTGCGAAGGCCTCTTCAAAATCTTGTGGAAGAAGTTTTTAAATATCGATCTGGAGCTCCCACTCAAACGCTACAGCTTTGATGATGTATTTAAGCGCTACGGCAGCGACAAGCCTGATATGCGCTTTGGACTTGAACTCCAAGATGTTACCCCCGTATTTGCTAAGCTCGATTTAAGCTTTGTAAAAGCGGCAATTGGTGCGGGCGGACAAGCCGGCTGTATTGTAGTAAAAAACCACTCATTTTCACGGACCGATATGGACCGCTGGAGCGACCGTGTTACTAAAGAGCTTGGCGCAAAAGGGCTGCTCTGGTTTAAATGGCGTGAAGACGGCACCCCAGATTCCCCGATTACCAAATTTTTGCCAACAGATTTTTTAGCACAACTGCAAGCAATTATTCCTGACCTCACGCAAAATGATGCCATGTTTGTGGTCATTGGTGAATACGATGATGCATGGACAATTCTCGGGCAACTGCGCCTTGCATTAGGCAAAGAGCTGCATTTAATCGACAATAGCTCATTTCAGCTATTTTGGGTTACCGATTTCCCTATGTTTGAATACGATAAAGAAGGTAAAAAATGGGTGGCTCGTCATCACCAATTTACTTCACCGCAAGCCGGCTGGGAAAAGCAAGAACTTAAAGACATTAAGGCTCGCGCTTACGACCTAGTGTGCAATGGCGAAGAGCTTGGCGGCGGGTCTATTCGTATTCACTCAGCTGAAGCACAAAGCAAAATTTTTGACCTCCTGGGCATGACGCGTGAAAAAGCTGAAGAGAAGTTTAAATTCTTGCTTGAGGCTCAAACCTTTGGCTATCCCCCAGAAGGTGGTGTCGCTTTTGGGGTTGATCGTTTAATTATGATTTTAACAGGTACTGACGCTATTAGAGACGTTATTGCCTTTCCTAAAACACAAAACGGTAGCTGCCTTATGATGAGCTCTCCTTCATCCGTTGAAGATGCTCAGCTCCGTGAACTGCAAATCAAAAGTACCTATATTGACCCGAAAGCCTCAAAAAAGTAGTCAATAATTAAAATCCTAAACAGAATAGGAAAAACCATGGCTAAACAAGTAACTACTGAAAATTTTGACAACGAAGTAAAGAATGCGAGCATCCCTGTGGTAATCGATATGTATGCAACATGGTGCGGCCCATGTAAAATGATGGCCCCCCTGTTTGATCAGCTTGCAAAAGAGCTTGATGGCAAGTACAAATTGGTAAAAATTAATATCGATGAAGAGCGTGATATTGCAGTAAAATATAATGTCTCATCAATTCCGACCTTCTTATTCTTAAAAAACGGCACCATGGTTGCTAAAGAAACTGGCTATATGAGCAAAGATGCATTAGCAAAGAAAATTACTGACCATCTTGGTCAATAAATAGATGAAAAATCATATACAAGTTATAGCCCGTGCAGTCATTATTGATGACGGGCATATTCTTTTGACCTGCGGCACCAACGGCACTGATACTTATACCTATCTCCCTGGCGGCCACGTTGAGCTTGGTGAAACGACATCGGGCGCCCTAATGCGTGAGCTCTATGAAGAAATTGGGATTACAGATGGCAAAGTAGATAATTTTTTAGGAGTGCATGAGTGTCGCTGGCATAACCGTCATGGTAAACTAGAACACGAAATTAATTTTTTGTTCAGTGTAAGTGTCCCAGGCTTTTCACGGCACCAACCACCCGCATCCCAAGAATCACATATTGCTTTTATATGGGCGCCAATTAGCAACCTTACAAGTGTTAATTTATTACCTACCGCCATGCGTACTCATTTAACGCATATGATTAGCTCTCCGCAGGCTGATCCTCTGGTTGGCTAGACAATGGATTATCCAGCAGGGATAGTAGATCATCTGTATTAAATGATGGCAACGGCTGCGAACAATCTAACTGCAACTGTCCTGACTCCTCCGTCAAATCAAAAAACGTTATTTCTGGCAATTCTGCTCCAGCGTAAAGCAACAAGTCCACCACTTCTTGATGTTTTTTTATCAGTGCGAAATGCAAGGCATTGCGATCTAGCAAATCATAAGCATTAATATATCTGCTTGCTTGGCTGCCATATTTTTTAGTGTATTCTTTCAATAATAAATCAACCATCTGAACATGCCCATTCAGAGAGGCTAACATGAGCGGAGTACACCAACGACGGTTGCATGCAGTTAATTTAGCACCAACAGCAAGTGCTTTTTTTGCTTCCTCGATCTCATTACGCTTAGCTGCATGCAATAATGCTGATCCTGGTGAACCATACTTCAATCTGATCTGTTGACCTACTTTTATCCTTACCGCACAGCCCCCGCATTTAATCTCGTTACCCAAGCCACCAGCCCTTGTTTCACTTACTGGGGCTTCAACTCTCGCTTCTACATTCTCTAAACATGCGGCAACTTCTGCTAAAAATTCCTGGTCTAATTCTATAGCATCACCAAAACTAAATGCTTTGTGCCAGCTACCTAGAGCAGCAAAGCAAAACATTAAAAAAATCATTAGCTTATGTTGAGCCATAATAAAAAACCTTACTGATCCCTCTTATTCTTCACTGAGACCTGCAGCGTCCAAAATCATTTGCAAGACAGTTTCGTCCCCCCTAATAGTATTTTTTTCATCTCTTGGCCATTGTGCCGTTTCTGCTGCATATAATATATTAGCTAATGTCTGTTTGCCTGGACCATAGGTTAAAGCATAGACATATGCATCAAATCCATGTTTATCTTTTTGCCTGATAGACGAGACCCCGCCGCTTAACAGTATTTTTTTTATGAGTTCAAAAGGCGCTTCATGAATAATTGCTAACGTCAACGGCGTTCGATAGTCTTTATCAAGGCCTTGTGCTTTTATTCCACCAACCATAATGCGCTCAGCAGCGGCCCAATTTTTACCTCTAATAGCTTCCGTCAATTCTTTATTCGCTATACCCATAGCCGCCGAAGCAACTGGTGCGTTTTCTATTTTTTGATAGGGGGATCGCTTTGATGTTGATTGCTGCGAACGCTGTTTTTGTTGAGCAGCAAACGATGCTTCTCTCACCAAAAGACTGGCATATGGCTTGCATACAAATTTACCCCCAGGAGCTACTGATAGCACGGCCATCCCACGACGCAAAGCTGCTGATGAACACTCCTCTGGAATTAATAAAAGTAAACTAAACAATATAGGCACAAATTGCATTACTTTCTCCGTATGCTTAACAATAATTTTTATCAACATTTTTCAAGAAGATCTACTATATCAGAACAACCAGCTGCACGTGCAAAATCAAGAACCGACCATGCGCGTGTTTTACAATGAGCACACGTACTGCAAGATACTGTACCTAACTCGAACGGATTGCCGCAAATAATTTTTGCTTTGTGGTCAGCACCAGCTTTTAAAAGCAATATTACAGCATTATAGTCACCACTTTCAGCAGCACACATAAGAGCCGTTTTGCCGCGTGGCAACGCAGCATCCACGCTTGCCCCTTTGTCTAATAAAAACTCAAGTAAAGCAGGCTGACGAATAGAAGCTGCTGCATGTAAAGGAAAATGACCATTAGAAGCAGGTAAATGGACGCTAACTTGACCGCTTGCCAGTTGCCTTATTACAGAATCAAGCTCACCATTACCAATACTTTTTACAAAATCGTTTTGAGCCGCAGATGCCGCTATGTGAGCGCCACGCCCTATGATTCGTCTTAGCCCAGCGCCCTGACACACTGCTGGCAATAGAAACACAAGCAATAATCCTATAATTTTGGCACCACTCTTTTTCATCTCTTCCCTTACCATGCGATTATCAATATATATTTGCGCCGCAATGATACCATATTTTAGTAATATTTTTTACTCAAACCTAGTAATCATAATAAAAAAAGCCCCAGCACACTGGTAAAACTAATGTGCTGGGGCTTGAAATCACTGTCTATTAAGCATGCAATTATTCTTTTATAGGCGCATCAAAACAACAGCGGCCAAGAGCCAGACAGCGTGTAAAGTCAGTACTATCATCACTCTTCATGCAGGTCAGTGGGTTCTCGTAACAATCCATTACATCTTGGCGGCGAAGAAACTTCATATTTTTTTGCAATTTCACCAAGCTGTTCTTTGTAGTATTGCTCTATGGAGATACCCATTTTAGAGGGAGGTTGCTGTTTCTTACAAGCAATATCAAATACTTCAAGGCTCAAACACGCTGATGCCCGCTCGGCTAACTCTTTTTTATCTATCATGCGCTCGCAAACAATCTTCCTGAAAGCCAACAAGAGATTTATAGCATCAAGCTGTCCACGCATTGCTGCAGCAACTAGCGCCTCGTCCCACCATACATTTCGTTCTATTTCATCAAAAAAACAAGCTGCATCTTGATCTATCCGTTTCAACCGACCAGCAAGAAAAGCCCGCATCGTCTGCAGATCGCCCCTGTACACGGCATCTACAAACGTAGCCGTACTAATAATGTACTTATCGCATTTAGTATATTGCTTGAGCTTGGCATAATTCACACGTTGCATACGCGCTACAAAATGTGGATTTGCTTGGGCAACAGTACTGCTCGTAAAGGGACGACGAACACCAATCGATGCGTCTGCAAATAATGATTCCAGCTCAACAACACTCAAAGCTTTCCCCGTAACCCTAGGCAATGCTGCGGCATCAGCTGTCACCGGCGCTGCAACAACAAGCAATAAGGCTAAACCATGCACCACTAAACAAACTTGGTTCATTGCGCTCTCCCATCTTCCTTAAAATTTATACTCAACCCTGAAAGAGTATCATATTTCTTCTGCACATTTTATAAAAATAATGCTTAACAAAATGCTTTGCTTGCCGCGCCGTGACCCACTGGACGCATGTCTCCCGCGCCATGCCATTCTAGAATCTGCACTATAGACTTAAAACCTTCAAACCCTGCTTCGAGATGGGCTTTAGCAAGACCAAGCGCAGAATAGCCATCATTATTGATAGCATTCAACATTTCAAAAGAATTACGCACTTCTAATGTTTGCTGCTTCACTTCTGCATGCAATAGGCGCATAGCAGCAAGCAATGTACCCACTAACACGTTATCAAAACGCAGCACGGCGTACATTAAAGGTGTTTTGCCTTCATCATCTGGCATATTTAACAGCTCAAATAACAGTGGATCAAGGTTTTCCGCTGTTTGATTAGCCAGCAATTCAAAATACACTGCTACTATTTCGTGCACCACCGCATGATGGCTATTTTTACAAGCACGCAACAAGGCAGTTTCTCCAATCTCATTTCTTTCCGTCAAGCTTGCCCCACGGTTCATTACAAAAGAACGTACTTTCGCTGACAATCCACTTTCAGCAATAGCGAACAATGCTTTTGTAGGATTTGCTGTTAATATTCTTCTTGTTTCAGCCATCCAAAGACTTTCTCTTTCAGAGCCAAATGCGGGCCATTCAAAATCTGTTCTCGTTGAATCCGTTCTATGCCGTCGAGGAGCATCTGGTGCTCGCTCGGGGGAATCTACAAATTCATAGCCTTGCGCAACAGCTCTAACTGAATCGCCAACCTCGATGCGTAAACCTCTTCTCGTAGGTGGTCGCAGCAAATATTCTAGCCGCAATACAAATGGTACTCCCGCACTCTCAGCCATTGCAAGGGCCATCTGGCCTTCTTCGGTTAATTGATCAACAGTCCAGTTTGGCTGTACAGTCGCACAAGCAGAAGATAAGCAAACTGAGGGCAAGCCGCCTCCGCCTGACCCAGAAAAAGCCCCGCCAACAATTGGCATAACTGGCTGCCTTACCGCTTGACTTTCCGCAGGGAGCCGCAAGCTAGCTGCTACTGCCATAGCTAATTCTTCATCATCTTCTGTACCCACGGGGTTCACGTCTTCTGCCAATCGAGGCCTTGGGGCAGCACCTGCCAAAGATGCTGGCAGGACCAAAGCAACAAATAGTACAATTGCATGCAAATAGCGCATGGTCTTTCTCCAAAATAAAATTTATGTAACTTATACGCTGTGAGAACTATAGCGAGCAAAAGAAAGCCCCGCAAGATTTGCGGGGCTTTCTTAACTTAATTCTTGTAAAAATAGAGCGACTAGAACCTGTATTCAATACCACAGTTCAGATGAAATGCAACATTATCACCAAGTCTAAAATTTGCTGCATCAGCAGAGGTTATACCATTGCGTGGGTCATCAACAATTTTTCCAAACTTATCGTCACTTAGTGCTACACCCTTCATATCTGAATAGAATGCTCCTGGCTTAAATACGCCAAAGTTACCAAAGAACATGAGGTCTTGTACTACCGCAACTTTAGTCGCAAGGTTCAACTCTGTACCCAAGTATCGGCGTGCATGTGTATTTGAAGCCTTTTCGGTGGTTGCATCAAAAGCATAGCTTTCAAACGCCTTCCAGTAGCCAAGCAGATTTGGACTAATGCTTATATCTCTGCCAAAACCTTTTGGCTTCCAGGTAGCACCAATACCAACCATTTGCAGGTCAGTAAAATCATAGTCGTTATTTACGGTACCTTTTTCACCAGCTGTTTCTAAGCTTGTTGGACGGACAATATTTGCATCATCAAGCATCATCATGCTGAATACGCGCTTACCAGAATACCACTCATGCAAACCAACAAAGCCATGGTAGCGTTTATTTTTTTCTACATCATGTGGATTTCCATCCCCTGATGCATAAGCATAGCTAAGCGCAACTTGCAAGTTAATCGCTTTAAAGGTATAGGCCATATCAGCCACACCCATCCACCCATGGAAGTCATTATCGTACGCAGGACGGAAACGAGATTTGCCCTTGTTTGGACCATCGAAATACTGGGTTCTACCACCACCAACAGGATCTGCAAAGTCTGTTCCAATTATTCTGTATTCAGAAGAGGTATTTTGAGCAGCCCCTCTACCAACGGTATAATTGTAGTAAGCAGCACCCATACTACCATTACCCTGCGCAGCAGTAGTACCTTTGGTACCTTTAACTACAGCTGGCTTATAAGTAGCTGCAGCACCTGCTACACCTGGTATCTGAGTAAAAATATTAGTATAGTATTCAGTCAAGACACCTGTGTTGTCATCACGTTTAATGGTAGTTTGGTTGCGATCAATGTTGTACATATGCTGCGTACCGTAGTTAAACGCTACTTCAGCACCATACTCAAAGCCATTAACAGAATGCTCAAACATCAGACCGTATGACCCCCACTTGGCACGTGAATCAGGAGCAATGTCAACTTTTTGATCAGATGCAGCATTGTAAAATACGTATGGCTCAACGTGCATGCTACCAAGCGCTTCATGCTTTTCTACTGGCTTCCATTGCAAGCGAGCAGCAACAAGATCATTTTGTTTTGCTACTCCACGCCAAATGTGGCCGTTTAGTGCACGGTCAACCCAATGCCCTTTAACCAGGCTAATACTGTCACTCATGCCTTTGCAGCGCTCTTCCAAGCGTGAGAAATAGAGGTCATAAGAAAGCTTGTTATCTTTCAATAACTCACCATGGGCCAGAATCCCCGGCGCTGATTTATCTTCCACAAAGCTGTACATCCCCAATGATTCTTTAGCAACGCCATAAGCAGAACCTAAGGCTATTCCGCGCCCCAGCTGAAAGCCAAACCAGCCAACCTTAAGATTATGCAGTTTTTCACTTTCACAATTAAATGCTGTATTCCATGCAAATGCTAACCACGCATCGGTCATCCAAATAAGCGGCTTTGCGGAAGAATGGCTATGCGCGCCAAAAACAGTATCACTTAGGAGAATACCTGAAGTACCAATTGGGCCAGAATCTTTATCAACCGCGCTCATTGGGCGCCCCCAAAACCCCTTGTTACGAAAGTTAAAATAGATTTCTGCTGCTTTGTAGCCATACTTCTGTTGGCCATAATCAGCAGCGAAATTCAAATCGATAGTCTGTTTAAAATATTCAGCTTCATCGGGAATGTGCTTGTTTAACAAATTGATATGTGGCTGAAAATATTGTTCCACCCGCGCCTTACCACCAATAGTTAAAGCACAGTCTCCACGCTGAATCTTAAAAGGCTCTTTGCCTGGTGCCTTAGTAATAGGTGGGGCTTTTAATGCCAACGGATCTGCTGCTCGCGCATCTGACGCTACTTCTGCAGCGTACATACCAGCAAAAGACGCAACAACAAATGCAATGCTCAAGATTGCAGATCTTGTGTTTAAGCTCATGGTGCTCCTTTTGAGAGAAATAAGAGGAAAATATGTTTTTGGACAATGAAAAAGAGATTACGCGGAAGGCTGATTTTGTCAATCAAACTCAGGTGAATTATTAAGCTTGGTCAGCAGCTAAGATATCAGCAAGTTGGTTCAATTTGCCCGCGCCTAAGGTTAAAACCAAGTCCCCATCACGTAAAACAGCGCGAACATCTTGAGCAAGCTGGTAAAAATCAGCAACAAATTGCACATGCAAGGCAGGGTTAGCCACTTTGATAGCAGCTGCTAATTTTTCAGCAGTAATACCAGCAATAGGAGCTTCGCTTGCGGGGTAAATATCAGTAATCAGGAGTGTTTTAATGTCATATTCCGCAAGTGAACGTGCAAAAACGTCTACAAAATCATCCCATAATTTTTCAGTACGGCTAAATCGATGTGGTTGAAACACTACGTGTAAATCATTTTTCGCGCGTTTTTGTGCCACCCGCAAAACGGTCCGAATCTCCGTAGGGTGATGACCATAGTCATCAAAAATATCGCTGCCGCGACAAGTTCCCTTAAATTCAAAGCGGCGCTCTACCCCCTTAAAATGAGCAAGCGCATGAGCAATCGCTTCAAAACTAACTTCAAACTCAAGCGCAATACCAATAGCTGCAAGGGCGTTACGAACATTATGTATACCAGGAATACTCAAAGAAATGGTTCCTAACAGCTCTTTGCTTTGCTCAAGATCACCCTTTTTAAACGTATTGCGGTAGACATCAAAGGTTGATGACATCTCGTGAAGCAACACATTGCATGCCTGCAAATCCGCATCATCACTCAACCCGTAACGAAGCGTAGGTACATGAGGCAAGGGTAAAATAGCCCGTACCTGTTCATCATCAATACACACAGATGCTTTACCATAAAACGGAAGCCGTGCCAAAAAACCTTTAAATGTCTCTTTGATATCATCAAGATCACGATAAATATCCAGATGCTCTGCATCGATATTAGTTACTATAGCCATGGTGGGAGATAATAGCAGCAAAGATCGATCACTTTCATCGGCTTCAGCAATAAAAATTTCACCGCTACCAAATTGCGCATTATTGGCGATATTTTTGAGCACCCCGCCAACCACCACTGTAGGCATACGGCCAGCATCAATCATAATATGCGAGAGAAGAGAGGTAGTTGTAGTTTTACCGTGAGATCCAGATACCGCAACACTATACTTAGTCCTCATCAGTTCACCCAGCATAAGCGCCCGGGGAATAACTGGAATGCCTTTGTGCAGGGCTGCTTGTACCTCTACATCTGTCTGCTGCACAGCAGAAGAATAAACCAAGACATCTGCTTCATGCATATGCCCTACATCATGGCCTTGATAAATGGTACAGCCAATAGCCGACAAGTGCTCTAACGTTTTGCTACCGGTACCCAAATCGCATCCTGAAACAGTATAACCGCGAAGCTTTAAAATTTCTGCGATACCGCTCATGCCAATACCGCCAATGCCCATAAAGTGAATATGTTCGCGTTTTTTATACATGATAAAGCAATCGTCTTGATAAATATGTTACATAAAATAGGAAATAATACGTTTTACGCCTTCTTCGATGAGATGAGGCTCGCGAGCATAGTTTAAGCGTAAAAACGGCGCTGATACTTCTCCAAACGTTGTTCCTGGTATAAGGGCTACTTTTGCATTGTGAAGTAAATCCATACACAAAGCGGTAGCATCAGCCTCATTGGTTTTCATAAAAATATAAAATCCGCCTTCGGGGGTTTTAAATGAAACATGTCCTGCTCTAACCAATGGCTGCAACAAATCAATCGCTCGCTGACGGTTTTCAGCAACAATTTTGTAATGGTGCTCAACCATTTCTGGATGATCAAGCGCAAATAGCGCGGCATACTGCGCGGTATTATTCAAACAATTAAGCAACGCATCTTGCATACCAACCAATGCTTTGCTAAGCGCCGGTGGCAAAACTAAGTACCCAACACGCCAGCCACTCATTGCTAAATTTTTTGAAAAAGTGTGGGCAGTTACCATCCAATCACTTTCAAGCACCAGTGGCGTAGCTGAAGTAAACTGTGGCGTAAATGCATAATCTTCATACGCCTGATCAACAACCAGTACAATCTTACGCTCTTCACACCAAGCAAGTAACCCTTTAATTGTTTCTAGAGGAATTACAATTCCCAGCGGATTCCATGGATTTGAAAAAATAATAATCTTTGTTTTTTCAGTCGCAACAGCCTTAATGCGCTCAATATCAAAATGCCAATCATAATTGCCATCTGCCTTGGTACGCAACAGAGAAACGGGGACAGCCTTTGCACGCGCAGCTTGTGCCAACGTACTGTATGCAGGGTATGCTGGCTCAGGAATAATAACTTCATCGCCTGGATTAAGCAGTGAAAGATACAACAACGAAAGGCCACCAATGCAGCCGTGGGTTGGTAAAATATGTTGGGGGATAAATGTTTTACCGTAACGTGCCGAAAGCACTGCTGCTAGACGATCACGAAGAGCAAATATTCCCCAGCAACTTTCGTAATAATCCGTTTTATCAGTTTTTAAAAGCGTTTGGACATGGTCCTTGATTGCTTGTGGAATGCCACCAACTTTAATCGAGCCTTGGGAGAGTGAAATATACTCACTGCTACTGCGAGCAATTTCTTCAATTTTTTTTATACCAGAGAGAGAAATTTCTAACATTGCACTTCCTACAAAACAGCACTTTTAAATAACGAGTAAAACAATGCTTAATTTTATACAGGAAATAACAATTTTAAGACAGTATTTTATGAAAAATTAGCCACTGAGAGTGACATTTAATAACACAATAAAATCTTGATGCGTTAAATAGAATAAAACAAGCAATCCAACAAGAGTAAGCATGTGCCTAACTGCTGTATGCGTTCCGGGGCTAGCGGAATAAGCATTACTGCCAATTATTGATCGGTACCAGGTGCCAATCGCTGCTAGCACAAAAATAATCCAGTAAGAGGGAATAAAAACGGCGCGATAAAAAATATAGGTCATAAGAGTATGCGTGTATATCTGCGGGGCAAAAACAATGGTCATAATATTTACCGCCACCGCCAATACCCACACATACGGCTCAGGAAAAAATGATTGACCCGTTAGCATTTTAAAGCCACTACCAACTAACAACCGGCCATGAGCAGCGGGAACACAAAGAATGTACACCGCCCATGAGAGAAATGTTACGAACAAGCCCACTTCCAATCCATGGCGCATGACCTGATAAAGGACATAAGCGCTAACAAGAAGTAATACAGGGAGAAAAAAGAGAAGATAACCAGGAATGAGACGCTTATTCATAATCATTATTCCTATTGGCCTTGCCTGCAAATTCTGCTGATAGCTAGTCTGCCATCGCTCTTCGAGCCATGGCAGACAGCCTTCGCACTCAAAATTTATATTGAACCCATTTTTGCTGGCAGTGCCAGCCGAAGCCTTGGCGAAGGCTGGTGGAGCTAACCGGAGTCGAACCGGTGACCTCGCGCATGCCATGCGTGCGCTCTACCAACTGAGCTATAGCCCCACTACAATATTTGAAACCATAGTGTAAAAAAACTAGATAAAAATCGCAAGAGGAGATACGTTATTTTACATGAAAACTTATTTTAATCTTCTTGAGCCACTCATTTCTCCTATCAAGCCTATTCTTGAGACCCTTATTGCCGCAGGGGCAACCCCTTACTTGGTCGGTGGCTGCGTACGAGACATGGTAATTGGACGTCCCCTTAAAGATCTTGACCTTGAGCTGCATGGCATTACGCTTGAAAAAACTCAACAAGTACTTACTTCTTTTGGCCATGTATCATTGGTCGGTAAACAATTCGGAGTTCTACGCTTAGCTGCTTATGATATTGACTGGTCTTTGCCTCGCGCCGATAGTTTAGGCCGAAAGCCTACTGTTGCTATCGACCCTCATTTGGGCATTATGGCTGCTTGCAAACGGCGTGACCTGACTATGAATGCCATGGCAATTGATTTAGGTATAATGCTCAGCACAAAAGAGGTTATCATTATTGACCATTATGGGGGATTAAACGATATCTATAACCAACAGCTGCGTGCCGTGGATGAAGAGCTTTTTATTCAAGACCCACTGCGCTTTTTTAGAGTAATGCAATTCATTGGCCGCTTCCAGATGCAGCCAGATAAAGCACTCAACATACTGTGTCAACGAATGTCACTTAACGATCCGGTTTCAGGCAACCACCTAGCACTAGAACGCGTCAGTGGAGAGATAAAAAAATTATTCACACTATCAGAACGCCCTTCTCTTGCTTTCCGATGGCTTGCTCATATCAACAAATTGCATGACCTTTTCCCTGAACTTGCAATACTACAAGACACCCCACAACGACCCGATTATCACCCTGAAGGCAGTGTTTTTGAACATACCATGCAAGCAATCGACGCTGCCGCACGTTTTAAGAAAAATAAGCTTGTTACTGATGACCAGGAATGTATGTTAATTATGCTTGGGGTGCTCTGTCATGATTTAGGCAAAACCCTAACCACCACCCCTGATCTTAAGGCTCATGGTCATGATGAAGCAGGGGTACCTATAGCACAAGCTCTCTGCAAAAAACTTACCAACAACCAAGAGCTCATCAAAGCAGTAGAGATTTTAGTTCGACACCATTTGGCACCGTTTATACTGGTAGCTAGTCATTCCAGTCCACGAGCTTATAAACGACTTGCTGCCCGGCTGGGACACACTGTTACCATGCGCCAACTTGGATTAGTAGCATTAGCAGATCGGCAAGGCCGCAACGGGCAAGGACATGAACCCCTTTCTAATAATATGGACCTTTTTACAGCATTTTTACAGCAATGTGATGCTACTGCTGTTACCCATGGACCAGAAGCACCAGTCCTTTTGGGACGACACTTGGTGGATATTGTTGCTCCTGGCCCCAAACTTGGTGAACTTTTACAAAAAGCATATACCTATCAAATAGAAAAAGGCGTCACCGATGTTGACGCCCTCCGTACTTATGCTCTCAAAAATTATAAATCTCGTCGTTAACTACTTTTTTGTAACCTTTGTACCGCTGCATTGATTGCTTGAATTTGCTTATCAGCAAGGAGTAAACCGCTTGTTATTTTTTTAGCGGCTGCAGAGCGCAGTAACTCAATTAATTGAGCACGATCATGAGAGGAATATTTAGCTATTAATGCATTTAGTTTGTTAACAAGCTGCCCCACGCGTGCTGGTGTTGCAGTAGTATTATCCACCATCAATA
>Ga0194129_10004859_pt1 | contig 17563 bp, 18 predicted proteins | sample TA2KigCa35mmetaG_FD_150862 | JGI IMG/M metagenome (GOLD analysis project Ga0194129, IMG submission 150862) | Freshwater microbial communities from Lake Tanganyika, Tanzania - TA2015038 Kigoma Deep Cast 35m | ecosystem: Environmental > Aquatic > Freshwater > Lake | place: Tanzania: Lake...
GTGCGGTTGTTGATGGATCTGGATCCAGAGGATCAAATTTTGACGTTTTTTGCCTATGATCGAAAGTCATCTTTTTCCATTTTATTGGTTTCTAATGACGGCCGGGGCTTTTTAACAAAAGCAGAGGACGTTTTCTCCCAAACCAAAGGGGGAAGGCAGGTTATGGCTGTTAAAGACAAAGCAAAGCCTGTGTTTTGTGGAAAGATCGTGGATCAAGATCACATAGCTCTTGTTGGTGAAAATCGCCGACTGTTGATTTATCCTTTAGCCCAAATTCCTTTCATGGCACGGGGCAGGGGGGTGACTTTGCAAAAATACGCAGGGGGTAAATTATCTGATGTTCAGGTATTTAAGTCCACCGTAGGACCTACCTGGAAAAAAGGTCGTGGGTTTTCAACAGAACCAAACTTCCAACCCTGGCTTGGTAACCGCGCTGCCGCAGGCCGCTTCGCCCCGGATGGCTTCCCAAGGTCTAATAGATTTGGGGGATAGTCCAAAAGTATGCTGCAACTGCAGTACATTGACACTTTTGATAATCTAATGCATTTAAAGAATACTTTTGACGACAAAATACTGTCGTCATGACAAAAATATAGTATAAATTGTCGTCAAAGACAGTTTTATGGGATGTTCTTATAGCGATTTGTTCAGAAAATAGGGTCGCTTATTAAAGGTCACAAATGATCGTCTTCGTCGATTACGACAATTTCTGATTCTTTGGCGTTGCCAAGCATGGCCCGGACACGTTCATCCAGCATGTCTTCATCCAAAGAATCAGAGCGAAGAAGCGTTACTTTATTTTTAAGTTCCTCTTCTTTTTCTTTTAAGATGTTTAATTCTTTTTCAGATTTTTCAATATCTTGCTCTAGGATGCGCCAAGCTCTCCAGCCATGATTTCCTTGAATTAAGTGATAGACAAAATAAACCAATATGCCTGTTCCAACAAGCGGAAGAATCAGCTTAGAAAGACGGCGTCGTGGGGGAGCGCGGTGAATCATTTTGAAAACGTTGTCCTCAAAAAGGCTTGGCGGCCTAGATAACACGTATGATGGATCAGTTCTTCTTCAATACGAAGAAGCTGGTTATATTTTGCCATCCGGTCTGTACGGCACATGGATCCGGTTTTAATTTGCGTCGCGTGCGTTGCAACGGCGATATCGGCAATTGTGGTGTCTTCTGTTTCTCCAGATCTATGGGATACGATTGTGCTGAGCCCAAAACGTTGGGAAAATTCTAATGTGTGAATGGTTTCTGTTAAGGTTCCAATCTGGTTTGGCTTAATTAAAACAGCGTTGGCAGCGCCCATTTTTAGTCCCTTTTCAATGCGATCAAGGTTTGTGACAAACAAATCATCCCCAACCAATTGAACACGATCACCTAAGGTTTTAGTTAACAAAACCCAATTGTCCCAATCATCTTCAGCCAGAGGATCTTCAATGGAAACAATCGGATAGGATTTTAAAAGGTCGGTATAAAAATCAATCATCTCAGAACCCGATAACCTTTTCTTTTCGCCCTTTAAAATATAATCGCCCTTATACAATTCGTTGGCTGCAACGTCCAAGGCAAGAGCTACATCATAGCCTGGCCTAAAACCAACTTTTTCAATAGCTTGCATTAAAAGGTCAAGCGCTTCTTTGGTTGATCCGATGTTTGGCGCAAATCCCCCTTCATCCCCCACGTTTGTGTTAAGGTTTTTATTGCGAAGAAGTTCTTTTAAGGTAAAGAAGATGGCATTCCCCATCATCATAGCATCTTTGAAGGTTTCAGCCCCTACTGGCACAATCATGAATTCCTGAATGTCCAATGGATTATCAGCGTGTGCTCCTCCATTTAAAACGTTGATTAATGGAACCGGAAGGATATAAGAAAAGGCGCCTTTTAGGTATCGGTATAGGGGGTGCCCCACATCATCAGCGGCGGCTTTGGCAACGGCAAGGCTAACCGCAAGGGTTGCATTGGCGCCAAGGCGACTCTTGTTTCCAGTCCCATCAAGCTTACAGAGCGTATTATCGATATGTAGTTGGTCGTAAGCGTCAAATCCTCTAAGTGTTTCGAAGATTTCTGTATTAACCGTTTTAACAACGTTTGAAACACCTTTTCCCTTATAGCGCATTTCTTCCATATCGCGACGCTCAACCGCTTCGTGAGTCCCAGTGGAGGCGCCTGAAGGGACAGAAGCGCGGCCAAAGGCGCCTGAAGATAGTTCAACATCTACCTCAACCGTTGGGTTTCCACGGCTATCAAAAATTTGGCGGGCAAAAATATTAGTGATTTGTGACATGGTATACTCCTTCTTATGCGTTATAAGTATCGTGGGTTTTCTTTGGCAAATTGATCAATTGCCTTTAATTCATCTAAAATTTTCGGCATCTCTTTTAGATAAATCATATTGGGTCCATCGCTCGGGGCGTGGTCTGGATCTTCGTGAGTTTCCATAAAAACAGCAGCGACGCCGATGGCAACGGCTGCACGCGCTAAGATTGGTGCAAAGGCACGATTACCGCCGGTTGAAGATCCTTGTCCCCCTGGTTCTTGGACCGCATGAGTTGCATCAAACACCACAGGGTGACCGGTTTGAACCATAATCGGGAAGGCACACATATCAACGGTAAGCCGATTATAGCCAAAGGTTACACCTCGTTCGCACAATAAAACATTCTTATTGCCAGAGTCCACAATTTTTTTGGCGACATTTTTCATATCCCAAGGGGCTAGAAATTGTCCTTTCTTGACGTTGATTGGAAGTCCTGTTTTGGCAGCCGCCACTAAAAGATCTGTTTGGCGACATAAAAAGGCTGGGATTTGAAGCATATCAACCGCATCCTTCAAAAGATCACATTGGTCGATAACGTGTACATCTGTTACGACAGGGCATCCAATTTGTGTTCGAATCTCTTGAAAAATTGTCAGCGCTTTTTCAAGTCCTAAGCCTCGCGCTCCTTGAAGGCTTGTGCGGTTAGCCTTATCAAAAGATGTTTTGTAAATAAAGGGAATAGAACGCTTGGTGCACATTTCCTGAAGCGTTTCAGCTGTTTTTAGGGCATGGTCTCGGTTTTCCATTTGGCAAGGACCTGCCAAAAGTACGAAGGGCAAATCATTCCCTATCTTAAAATTTTTGAGGGGAATGTGGTGATGGTTTGTCATGATAACTCTCTTACACTAATCGGGATTGGTTAAGGGCGGCTTGAATAAAGGCAACAAAAACAGGGTGAGGGGACAACGGTCTCGATTTATATTCAGGGTGAAATTGCACCCCAATAAACCAAGGATGGTCCTTAAGCTCGATGATTTCTGGCAATTTACCATCGGGAGAAAGTCCTGAAAAAACAACCCCTACTTTCTCAAGATCGTTTTTATAGGTCGTGTTGACCTCGTAGCGGTGGCGATGCCTTTCAGAAATAGTGCCCGTTTTATAAATGGAGGCAATGCGGGTTTTATCCATCAAAACACAAGGATAGGACCCAAGGCGCATCGTGCCGCCTAAGTTGTTTGATTCTGTGCGAAGTTCTCGTTTGCCGTCTTTTTCCCATTCAGTCATCAACCCCACAACCGGATGGGGGCTTGGACCAAACTCTGTGGAGGATGCATCTTTAAGATTCAGCAAGTTCTGGGCGATATCGATGATTGCAACCTGCATCCCCAAGCAAATCCCAAAGTAAGGGATTTTATTCGCCCTTGCAAAGGAAGAGGCCATAATTTTTCCCTTAATACCGCGTTCGCCAAAACCCCCAGGGACGAGGATACCATGAACGCCCTCAAAGGCCTCTTGTAGGGTATCAGGACTTAGGTCTTCTGCATTAATCCATTTTGATATGACGCGGACATTGTTGGCAACGCCTGCGTGAATCAGCGCCTCGTTTAAGGATTTATAGGCGTCTTGAAGGGCGCTATATTTTGCAACAATGCCAATAACAACCTCGCCTTCGGGACACGCTAACGTTTTTGTAAATTTTTTCCACCCTGAAAGATCCGGCTCTTTCGAAGTTAGTCCAAAATGTTTGCAGACAATTCGATCCAATCCCTCGTTGTGCAAGTTAATGGGCACCATATAAATTGATGATACATCAGGGGCACTGATAACACGCTCAAGAGGAACGTTACAAAAGAGCGCAATTTTTTTCTTTTCATCATCCTCAATAATCTTTGAGGTTCGACACAAAAGAATATCAGGCTGGATTCCATGACTCAGCATATCTTTTACAGACCGCTGCGTTGGCTTTGTTTTGAGCTCTCCCGCCGTTGCGATATAGGGAAGATAGGTCAAATGAATATATAGAACGTGATCCCGTCCTACGTCATTGCCAAATTGACGAATGGCTTCAAAAAACTGCACGCTTTCAATATCGGTTCCAACCGTTCCGCCAATTTCAGCGATCAGAAAATCTACATCCTGGCTGTCATTTCGAATAAAGTCTTTGATTTCGTCAGTAATATGGGGGACAACTTGAACGGTTGCGCCTAAATAATCACCGCGCCGTTCCCGTTCAATAACATTGAGATAAATCCGTCCAGCCGTTATAGTATCAGCTTTTGAAGAATTTGTGTTCGTAAAACGTTCGTAGTGCCCAAGGTCCAAGTCTGATTCAGCCCCATCCTCTGTAACGTAGACTTCTCCGTGTTGGTAGGGGCTCATGGTCCCAGGATCGCAGTTCAAATAAGGATCAAGTTTGCGAATTTTAACTGAAAAGCCACGCTGTTGAAGAAGAGACCCAAGGGACGCTGCTGCGATGCCTTTTCCCAAAGAAGAGAGAACACCCCCCGTCACAAAGATATAACGTGCCATGATGGTTCCTTAAAGCTCCTTAGCGTATAGAACGCCGTGATTGTTCTGCGCCAGTTATAGATCTTGGCTTGCAGGGCTCGTGGAAGAAACTTCCGTTGCTGGATTAATTTCTGTTAACGAAGATTCTTCAGGTTTATTTTGGTTTTTCGAAAGAATGGCCAACAAAAGACAAAGTCCCATGAAAACACCTGCCAAAATAGCAGTTGTTCGTGTCAAAAGATTTGAAGCGCTACGGGAAGACATCAATCCGCCAAGTCCGCCACTGCTGGTAAGAGCGTTTGTTCCCGCTTCACTTTTTTGGATTAAAATAACCCCAATAAGGGCCAAAGTCACAAACAACAAAATGACGATCAAAACGAGCTGCATATAAAAACCTTTCTATCAAGTATTTTGACCCAATCTAGACCCATTTTTCCAATTTGGCAAGGGGGCTTTTGGGGGCAAAATTAGTGAAATTTAGACAGTGATCCCACGAATTAACACTATTTTGCATACATGATTTTGCAAAAATAAGTCAAGATATAAGCTTTAAAAACCCTTATTTTACAAGGGGATGTGAGGTTTATTTTACTATGATCTACTCATTTACTCAGTGCACTGAGTAAATTTACTCAATGGACTGAGTAAAAATCATTCACGAATACCCGACTGACGAGATAAAGGGAGAAAAACTACTCAAATCCCTGCTTTGCCAAGTTTGAAAACTTGGTAAAGCGGCCTTCAAAGTGAGTTTTGACGGTTCCAACAGGGCCATGACGTTGTTTAGCGATAATCAGCTCGGCCTGGTTCTGGCATTTTTCAATGCGTTCATGCCAAACAGCGTATTTTTCTGTTCCAGTCTCATTCGGTTCAAGGCGTGAAAGGTAATACTCTTCTCGGTAAATGAACATAACAACATCCGCATCTTGCTCAATAGACCCTGACTCTCGAAGGTCAGAAAGCATAGGACGCTTGTCGTCCCGTTGTTCAACCGCACGAGAAAGCTGAGAAAGGGCAATGACAGGAATGTTTAATTCCTTTGCCAGTGCCTTTAGTCCTCGGGAAATTTCTGAAATTTCCTGCACGCGTCCTTCTTTTGACCCGCTGTGCATTAATTGTAAATAGTCGATGACGATCAGATCAAGACCCTTTTGACGTTTCAAGCGTCGCGCTCTGGTGCGAAGGGCTGCAACCGTTAGGGCAGGGGTGTCATCAATATAAAGGGGCAATTCAGCAATTCTTCTGGACGCATCAATTAACTTAGGAAAATCCGTTTGGGCAAGTTCCCCTCGTCTAATTTTGTCCGATGAAATATGGGATTCTTGGGATAAAATACGGGTTGCAAGTTGATCGGCTGACATTTCAAGGGAAAAGAAGGCAACGGATCCCCCACCACCATTGGGTTTATTGTAGGCATTGGCTGCATTGAAGGCAATATTGGTGCCAAGACCCGTTTTACCCATAGAAGGCCGCCCTGCAATGATGATTAAGTCTGAGGGATGCAATCCCCCAAGCCAGGCATCCAGATCCTTCAATCCTGTTGTGATCCCCACCACATGGCTGTCCCTTTTATAGGCAGCCTCTGCAGATGTTAAAGAAACCTTTAAGGCATCCCCCAAGCTAAAGAACTTCCCTTTGCTCGATCCGGTTGTTGCAAGGTCAAAGAGCTGCTTTTCTGCAGATTCAATCTGGGACTCTGCCGATTCTTCAACGGTGCTGCTATGGGCATCGTTGACAATCGTTTCTCCCACATCAATCAATTGGCGGCGGATATAAAAGTCACGGATCAGGCGGCCATAATGTTCCACATTAATGATGGAGATGTTGGCATCTACCAATTGCATCAAATAATCAATCCCGCCGTGGGTGCTAACAATTTCATCGGTTAGAAAAAAATCTTTTAAGGTAATGGGATCTGCAACACGGCCAAGTTCCGAAAGTTTACAAATAGCTTCATATACCCGACCATTGACACCATTGGCGAAATGCTCAGGACGCAGGAATTCAGAAACGCGCTCTAAGGCTTCGTTATTATGAAGAAGCGATCCTAGCAAGCATTGTTCTGCCTCCTCGTTCTGTGGAGGGAGGCGCTTTAAAAGCTGTTCATCTTTTGTATCAAGGGGTGTAAACATTGTCTCTAACATTTTATACACTATGGAATATTTTGCCCTTTATGACAAGATTCAACTTTTTTGAATTAAAAGATTGACTTTAGCTATCAAAGTACAGTAGAAAGTACGGTACTATAGGGGTGCAAGTATGGATACGTATAAATATCTCAGCATCTTTTGGGATTCCTATGAGACAGATGTTGTAAAACAATCTCCCGAAGAGATGCCATGTGAAGATTTGAAACAAAAGAAAACTCTTAAAAAAGTTTTGCGACTGATTCGAACGAAAAAGGTATTGCTTCCAAGCGATTAAGCTAAAACGCTCAGATTATAATCAATAAATTAAATACAGGAAGGTTTTATTATGAATGACTCAGTCTATGATTGGGGTGCATGTGCACGTCCGTCGCAAAAAATCCCTGCGGGCGATTGGCAAGTTTGGCTGATTCTTGCAGGTCGTGGGTTTGGCAAAACACGCACGGGCGCAGAAACTGTTCGTCATTGGGTTCGAGCTCAAAAATGTCGCCGCTTAGCCCTTATTGCAGACAGCGAATTAGATGGAAGGCAAGTCATGGTTGAAGGGATGAGTGGGCTTTTGTCCGTACATCCTCCCGAAGAAAGACCCCAGTTTCTTTCATCTCGGCGAGAATTATTATGGCCAAATGGCGCAACCGCATTTCTCTTTAGCGCAGAAGCCTATGAAAGGCTTCGTGGCCCCCAATTTGATGGGGCATGGGTTGATGAACTAGCAAAATTTCCAAAACCCGAAGAAGTTTGGGATCAGTTAATGTTTGGTCTTCGTCTTGGAAAAAATCCCCAGGTAATTATCACAACAACGCCGCGCCCCATCCCGCTTTTAGAAAGACTGATTGCATCCTCTTCTACAGTTTTAACGAAAGGGAGTAGCTATGAAAATATCGATAACCTATCCCCAACGTTTGTGACACAAGTCTTGGATCGGTATAAAAAAACAGCACTTGGATCCCAGGAAATCTTTGCAGAAATTTTAAATACGGGGAAAAAAGTTTTTTGGACCTCTTCTATGATTCGTTATAGAAGTCCTTAACGATTACGTTTTATTGAATTTTCTTTCCGGCCTTCTTAAAAGCCTCTAGGATGGTAGAATAAGGCAGTAAAAGTGATAATGGAGCTTCTGGAAGCGGCAGTGCTCCATAGGATTTGTACCATTCTGCGACATCCTTGTCTTTTGCATCGATTAATAGAGCTGTTCCTCCAACCTCCTGAGAAGCTCTAATACAACGCTGCGCAGCAGACATTAGTAATTGCCCTCCAAGCCCTTGTCCCTGAAGGTTTTTTCTAACAGCAAGCCGCCCAAGTCTAAAGCAGCCCATAGGATAACGCCCTACAGATGGAATAGAGGGAGGAATTTTACTAAAATCAACTTGAGCAGGACTTAGGGTATAAAACCCGTAAATCGTCGTTCCATCAGTGCTATCAATAGCAACGTATGTTTTTGACGCGCCCAACTCATGAGATTGACGGGCATATTGGGCTAAAAAAATATTAAGATCATTTTGACCGCAATCAAAGTCTTTGCGATCATGTTTTTTGGATATAGGCTCTTCACGCCATGTAGAAATATTCATCGATCATCAGGGAGAGCTTTTGCGGTTGCAATAAGGCGAGCATTTGGTTTGGGCGGATTTTCAAGAAGGTCCATCCAAAAGCGTGTTTGTTTTTCCGTTAGCATAATGTGTTCTGCTTTATCAATAACCACATCGGCTGCGCTAAGAGCATTGCGGAGCATAAACTCTGTTAAATCAGTATTTTGAATGGCTGCTGCGCGTGCCAGTCTTGACTTCTTTTCTGGTGAAATGCGCATGGCAAAACGATAGTTATCTTTAACCACAGCTCTGGGCATAATAATCTCCTTTATTCATTAAAAGAGTACATATTCTAATAAAACGAGTCAATAAAAATATCATTCAAAGCGTACATCCCTTAGACATTTATACTTAACCTTATAAAGCTTTAGTTTTGTGAAGTTTTCGCAATCAATTGATGAAAGATAAAGAAATTAAGGAAGCTGACCACAATTAGTGTTCCAGCCAAAGAAAGAGGACTTGTATCCGGCAAATAAGAAATTAATCCCCCAAGAACAGCGCCCCCGCCCGTCTGCATAAAGCCATAAAAAGCCCCAGCATAGCCAATGTTTTTACTCAAAGGGCTAAAAGCTGTTGCAAAGGCATTTGGAAACACAAGCGCTCCCCCACAATATAAAATAAAGAGGCTTATAATCAATAACGGCGTTTGCAGACCAAAGATAAGATAAGAAATACCAAGGAAAAGTCCTGCAATTAAGGGGCACACCATGCCAATTTTGAGCATCGTTTTTGATCCGAATCGTCCCACGCATTGACTATTGATAATTCCACAGAGCGTATAAGACGTTACAACACTTAAGCTGGTAACCCAGCCAAATTCAATAGGCGTAAATCCCAAAGATTGGATGAAGAAGATTGGTGCTACAAGGATGGAGGCAAATTTCATGCCGAAAACAAGGGATGTGATGAGCGTTCCTCCCATAAAAACAGGATGTTTTGCAATGCTCCAGTACGTTTTTGACGTGGTCTGAAAAGTTAATCGATCTGGGTTTAGGGAATGGTTTGTTTCTTGAAAGAAAAAGATCAGGAAGAGTAGGGCAAAAAAGCCATATATTCCCATAAAAATAAAAACAGATTTCCACCCAAAGGTGCTTTCAAGATATCCCCCTAAGCTTGGGGCGATCGGTAAAATTGCGCTAATGGTCAACGTTAGGTGGGAGGCATGTTTTGCAAGAGCTGGGCCATGATAAACATCCCGGACGATCGAACGCCAAAGGCCCGTTGGTCCGCCGGCCCCAATGCCTTGGATAAGGCGCGCCACTAACAAGCTCTCAATCGTTTGAGAGTTTGATCCTAAAAAGGCACCAAGGGTAAAAAGAATCATTCCAAAGATCATGGGGCCTTTTCGCCCGAACATATCAGAAATAGGTCCATAAATTAGTTGGGTTAAGGAAAGACCCGCAATGTAAAGCGTCATGCTCCATTGGACCATATTTGTCGTTGTGCCAAATTCTTGAACTAAATGGGGGAGCGACGGCGCGTAGATCTCTGACCCGCCAACCGCAAGAGTCGCCGACACAATCACCACAATAAACGCACGTTGAGCTACAGTCATAGATTCAGCTTAGCATGGCTTCAAAATAAGGAACAAGGGGGTAGCTCAGAAAATTAAAGAACGCAAGTAAAAGAGATACACCTAAGCTAGCAAATGGTGTGCCAATTCATCGGTTGCTGAAAAGAAGGGAGAGTGATCTGTATCTAACGTTATGATATCACATGCAACACGTGAATGCATTCTGCGTTGGTCGTTGATTATAATCGCATTGTCCCTTAAACATTCGATATAGAGCTTTGGAACACGACCAAATCCTTGATCAGAAATTGACACTGTTCCGATAAAAGGGAGCAAAGGTTGTTTTTGTAAGTGTGATAATGAGTATTTTATTGTTTCATCACTACAGTTTCCATAAAAAAGGTTAGAAACCGTTTTAGTATCATGCAAAGGTAATGATATCGAGGCCTCGGATTCATTTATGGTAATGGCTTTTGCGACAGTTGGAGTGGCCGCTTTCTTTTCTTCGTCAAGAAGCGACCCCCCATTTTCTGGAATAAATCCACTCACATAGACCAAGCGATGAACCTTCTCTGGCATGTTTTCTGCTACTTGAGAGATAACAACACCCGCCATACTGTGTCCTACAAGAATAACAGGATCAGGAAGCTCTATGACGATGTTTTGTATATAATCTACATAGCTTTTTAAAGTAATATTCTTAAAGTCAGAGGGGTTTTTATAGTGGCCAGGCAAATCAGGCGCTAATACTGTGTGACCAAGTCTCTCAAGACAAAGGATAAGGCTTTTCCAGCACCAACTTCCATGCCAAGCCCCATGGACCAAGAGATAATTGAAAGATTGAGTCATTTTCTTTACACGCGCATTTTAGATAAAAACTCTTGCGCGCTTTTTATATCGATATGCTTAATAATTAAATTCTTATCAACAAACCGCTTCCCCAAACTTGTGTAATGAAGGATGTAAAGAACGCCAGATAACAGAGCGACAGCCCCAACCTGGTGGAGGCAGCCAAGACTGATTGGGACAGCAAAAATGAGCGTCATTACCCCTAAGAAAAATTGTAATAAAACAAGTCCTTGCAGAGCCCAAAATGCCTTTTTTAAATGAGAATCTTCCACTTCTTTAATATAGTAAAGGGAAGACAGGACGATCCAAAGCGTTAAAGCCATTGCGAGATAGCGATGAATAAATTGAACATTGGCTGGATCGTAAACAAAATATCTTTCATGAGACAAATTGAAAATATGCATCGGAACCCATTCCCCATCCATCAGCGGGAAAGTGTTATAAATAAGACCTGCTTTTAACCCTGCAACAAAGGCCCCATAGGTAATGACTCCAAGCAGAAAAACCAAAATAAGTCTAAAGGTTCGTTCAACATAATAGTCAGGCTGACGATGAAATGTTAGGGCAAAGGCTTCCCATAAAATCCAGGCGTAGATCGTCAATGCCAGCAACAGATGAGCTGCCAGGCGAAAGTGGCTGACATGAGGATCTTTAACCAAACCACTTTTGACCATATACCATCCCATCAACCCTTGTAAAAGACCCAAGAGAGTGATCATGACAAAACTCTTTTTTAAGGAAGGATATAGATAGCCTTTCATCCAAAAGATGATACCAGGCACAATAAAGGCAAATCCCAACAGGCGCCCCAAAAGTCGATGAAAATATTCTAGCCAAAAAATGACCTTAAAGTCACCGAGCGTCATCATAAAATTAATCTTTTGAAATTCAGGGGTTCCCTTATAAAGGTCGAATACCGCATGCCATTGCTCCAGAAAAATAGGAGGGAAGATCCCTAAAATAGGATCCCATTCTACAATCGAAAGCCCGGCCCCAGAAAGCCGCGTTATGCCGCCTAAGACTAGGGTGCACAGGAGCAGAAAACAATTTCCATAAAGCCAAATACTCAGGCGTTTAGAGGATGTGTTCGCAAGGGATAGTCTAAAAAGAGAGTTTTTCTTCATAATCAAATCCTTTCTGATAAAAAAATAGCAAAACGAGAGGCTGCTTTAACAGCGGCAGTAAAGGGTTTGTATCCCACCATCTTTTCTGCCTCTTCTTTGAGTCCTAGATCCTTGTGTTCCAATTCTTCCCTTTGGCAGTCTTCAATTAACGTACGAAGAGGCGCTTCGTCTGGCTTATTTTCAAGGCTTTCAAGCTGTGCGTTATAGTGTTCGTCAATCACCGATTCTACAGCAACTGTACAAGCCATAGCAGCCCGTTTCCCAAGGAGCGCAGACCCAGCCCCCAAAGCAAAGCCGGCCACATGCCACAAGGGGGAGAGAAGCGTTGGTCTAATACGGCGATCCTTCATTGTTTGATCAAAGCGATCAAAATGCTGCTTTTCTTGATCTAACATATGCTGAAGGAGGGGAGCAGTAGGGGTATTCTTCAAAACGGCTTTCTGCCCCTCGTAAATACGCATAGCCCCATATTCGCCTGCATGATTGACGCGAATGATTGAATCGATGGATAGATTTTTCATAGGCACCTTCTTATGGGTTTTTCAAGAATATATAAACTTCCCTATTATCCTTACACCCAGATAAAGAAAATTTCAACTCAGTTGTCAATACAGCTGTACCTGCATAGGAACAGAAACAAAAAACTTGATTTTGTTTATTTTTTATGACATAAATAAACTATGAGTATACTTAAACAAACAAAAATAAACAAATTGCTAAAAAAATGGCCTACAGGAACCGTTTTTTTATCCTCAAAACTCAAAGAAAATGACATCTCTCGCCAATTGTTAGGCCGCTACAAAAAAACTGGCTGGATTGAATCCATTGGCACTGGGGCTGTTATTCGCTCAGAGGACATTGTTGATTGTTATGGGGGAATCTACGCACTGCAAACGCAGGCAAACCTTTCCGTTCATGTCGGTGGGCGTACAGCCCTTTCTTTGCAAGGCAAGGGACATTACTTAGAAATGAACCCTTCAAAAATTATTTTAATTGGAGATAAGAAAGATTATCTACCGCTATGGTTTAAAGATCACGATTGGATGATATCAATAGAATATATCTCAACATCCTTTTTACCCCCTAATATGGGACTTATTGACCTTGAAAGAAAAAATTTTTCTGTAAAAATCTCAAACCCCGCCCGTGCTTTATTTGAATGTTTGCATCTTGCCCCCAAGCATCAAGAACTTTTTGAGTGCTATGAATTCATGGAAAGCCTAGGGAATCTGCGTCCACAGTCTGTACAAGAACTCCTCGAAAACTGTACCTCTATAAAAGTTAAGCGTTTATTTCTATATTTGGCAGAAAAGTGTCAGCATGCTTGGGTTGATTTTCTTGATCTTTCAAGGATAGACTTAGGATCAGGAAAACGGCACCTTGAAAAAAATGGGATTTACATTCACAAATACAAAATAACCGTTCCAAAAGAGCTTGAAAAAAGTGAAAATTTATAGAGACCAAGTACAGTTAATATTAGATGTTTTACCCCTCGTTCATAAGGAACCTTGCTTTGCTTTACACGGGGGAACGGCCATTAATTTATTTGTGCGCAATATGCCAAGACTTTCAGTGGATATTGACCTCACGTACCTTCCCCTTGAAGACAGAGCCACAACTCTTGCACATATAAAAGAGGCTTTAGAACGGCTCAAAAAGCGTATTGAAAATGCTATTAAGTCTGCTCGCGTTATTCATAAAAGTGATATAGGAAAGCTCATTATCTCACGGGCTCACTTAGAAATTAAACTTGAGGTTAATTTGGTTGGTCGCGGAACCTTAGAAGACCCTATTCATCTACCCCTTTCTAAAAAAGCAGAGTCTGAATTCAATGCTTTTGTATCAATACCTGTTGTTCCAATCAGTCAACTATATGGCGGTAAAATATGTGCGGCCCTTGATCGTCAACACCCCCGTGACTTGTTTGATGTAAAATATTTAATGGAAGACCAAGGTTTTTTCAACAAAGTACGCGAAGGATTTCTTTTGTGCCTCCTATCTAGTGACCGCCCCATTCATGAGGTTTTAGAACCAAATTTTCAAGATCAACGACAGGCGCTGGAAAACCAATTTGTCGGTATGAGTGAAGAAGCATTTACTTATAAAGATTATGAAGAAACAAGGGAGAAACTTGTTCAGGTAATTTCAAGCAGTTTAACAGAAGATGATAAGCGCTTTATTTTAAGCGTAAAAAACTGCGAACCCGACTGGAGTATTTATGATTTTGAGCGATTCCCATCGATTCAATGGAAGCTGCAAAATTTAAAAAAACTCAAAGAGAATAATCCAATCAAACACCAAGAGCTTTTTGAAGCTTTGAAAAACAAACTCTTTTGATAGACTTTCATGACTCAATCCAGTGCATTCCTTATTAAATCATATGTCAAAACCTTGTCAGAGGACCCTGGGGTTTATCGCATGCTTTCAAAGGAAGGCAAAGTTTTGTATGTCGGAAAGGCTAAAAACCTCAAGAATCGTGTGGTTGCCTATACGCGGCCTGATGCTTTGCCGATTCGGCTACAGCGAATGATTTTTCTGACACATGCGATGGAATTTGTGGTCACAAAAACAGAGTGGGAGGCCTTAATTCTGGAGGCAACGCTCATTAAAAAATTCCAGCCCCCTTATAATGTTCTTTTAAAGGATGATAAGGCTTACCCTTATCTTGTTTTAACAAAGGGTGATCTTCCTAGTCGATTGATGGTCTATCGGGGAAATGTCCAGAAAAACGGGGAATACTTTGGTCCCTTTGGCTCTACAGTTGCTGTACAACAAACTTTTGAACTCTTGACGAGAACGTTTAATCTTCGAACATGCCAAGATACTGTCTATCGCCATCGTAAAAGGCCGTGCCTTCAATATTATATTCATCGGTGTAGTGGGCCTTGTGTTGGAAAAATCTCTGAGGAGCGTTATCAAGAATCCCTCGATCAGGTTAAGCAATTTCTACAAGGCAAAACACACGATATTCAAAAAACCCTGAAAGACCGCATGATGAGTGCAAGTCAAAAGCAAGAGTTTGAACGGGCGGCACTTCTTAGGGATCAACTTCAAGCACTAAATCGTATTCAGGAAGAGCAGGGGGTTCGGATAGGGCGCCTTGAAGAAACAGATGTTATTGCCCTAATAAAAGACCAAGGGGTTATAGCGATCCAAGTGTTTTTCTTTCGGCACGGATGGAATTATGGGAACCATTCGTTTTTTCCAACCCATGCTCTTGACGAAACTGAGGAAACTGTCTTAGAAACATTCCTTGCGCAGTTTTATTTGAATAAATCCTTACCAAAAGAAATCCTAACAAATTATCCTTTAAGCCCAATTTTAAAAGAGGCACTCCAAGAACAATCGAAGAAAACGATCAGCTTTCACGTACCCAAGCAGGGCAATAAAAAAGAACTTTTGGACATGGCTCTTCATAATGCAAAAGAAGCGTTGGCAAGGAAGTTGGCTCATGCTACATCTCAGAAAGTCCTTCTTGAAAAGGTGCAAGCTCTCTTTGATCTTCCAAAAATACCAGAACGAATTGAAATTTACGATAACAGTCACACACAAGGTGCAGCCCCTTATGGGGCCATGGTTGTTGCGACTCTTGAGGGGTTTGACAAAAAATCCTACCGAACCTTTGCGATTAAGAATCCCAAACAACAGGCCCTTGACTATGGGGGCGATGATTATGCCATGATGGAAGAAGTCCTAAAGCGTCGTTTTTCCAACAAAGATCTTCCGATTCCAGATCTTGTCATGATTGATGGAGGGAAGGGCCATTTATCAACGGCTATGTCTGTATTTCAAGATCTTAATCTATTGATCCCTCTCGTTGCGATTTCTAAAGGAGTTGATCGCAATGCCGGGCGAGAGGTTTTTCACCAGGCTAACAAAGATCCCTTCCAATTGCCTCTAACAGATCAAACCCTTTACTATTTACAACGCCTTCGAGATGAAGCGCATCGCTTTGCAATCGGTACCCATCGCCTTGGCCGTACCCGTGTTGGCTTAAAGTCATTACTAGATGAAATTGAGGGTATTGGCCCAAAGAAGCGCAAATTAATTATAGAACATTTTAAGAACATCGAAGACCTTAGATCCGCAACGATCGAAGAAATTCAGAAAATTCAAGGAATTAACCAAAAGACCGCTGAAAGTATCTATGATTTTTTTAGAAAAGGCCTTTAAAATCTTAGCTCGCCCTTCAGGAAACCGTAATACCTTTCCTATGCTAAAAGACAGTTCACCTAGAAAATAGTCTAACTTATTTCTATATGCCTAGAAATTAGTGAGCTTAATTTGTATATAACTAAAAATTAGTTAAACTTATTTACATGATCCTATAAATTAGTTAGACTATTTTCTAGGAGATAAAAATGCTTCAACGTGTCTTAAATTTAAAAATACCCAAAGGTCAGAGTTTATTTTTATGGGGCGGGAGAAAAACAGGAAAGTCTACTTATTTAAAAGAACACTTTCCTGAAAGCCCTTATATTGATTTTTTGAAGCGGGACATATTTTTGCGTTATAATAGTAATCCTTCGCTTTTGCGGGAAGAGTTGTACCATGTATCCCACGATCATCCGATTATTATTGATGAAATTCAGAAAATTCCTGAGATGTTAGATGAAGTTCATTGGATGATTGAAAATTATAAGGGTATTTCCTTTATTTTGTGTGGATCTAGCTTTCGTAAGTTAAAAAATGCGGGCGCCAATTTGCTTGGGGGAAGAGCGTGGCGTCAGTTGTTTTTTCCTTTGTGCTACCCTGAACTTCCAAGCTTTGATCTTTTGAAGATTTTTAATCAGGGGCTTATCCCTTCGCACTATTTGGAAACCAATAGAGAAATGGCAATTTCTGGCCTAGAGGGGTATCTTGCAGACTATCTTATTCCAGAGATTCAGCAGGAAAGCCGCATTCGGCAGCTAGGGGCTTTTAATCGATTTTTAGAAGCAATCTCTTATAGTAATGGTGAAATGTTGAATTATTCCAATATTGCTCGAGAATGCATGATTAGCGTGGGCATCGTACAGCTGTATGTGGATTTGCTTATCGATATGCTATTAGGGTACGTGATTTTCCCTTATACAAAAACGAAATCCCGCCAACTTATAGTAGCTGCTCCAAAATTTTATTTTTTTGACACAGGCCTTGTAAATTTTTTAAGGGAGCGCAGCATTGAAACGCTCAAGGGGAGCGAAGCAGGTCATAATTTAGAGCATTATGTTTTTCTAGAGTTAATGGCATACCGTGAGCTTAATAAAAAACGATATACCATTAATTATTGGCGAACAAAAACAGGGCTCGAGGTAGATTTTATTTTAGGAAAAGGGCATGTTGCTTTGGAGATTAAAATTTCTGCATTGATTGATAAAAGCGATATTAGAGGGCTTATTGCCTTTACGGAAGAATACAAACCAACTTATGCCGCCGTGGTTTGCCTAGAGCCGAAAGAGCGATTCATGAAAGTTGGCGATCAAATTATTCATATAGTTCCGGTCGAAACTTTCTTAAAAAACCTTTGGGCGGGGAGGGTGATTTAAGAAGCGTCATCGAACCTAACCTTTTGTTTGATCGCTTTTGTCTATCAA
>Ga0194129_10004860_pt1 | contig 17556 bp, 21 predicted proteins | sample TA2KigCa35mmetaG_FD_150862 | JGI IMG/M metagenome (GOLD analysis project Ga0194129, IMG submission 150862) | Freshwater microbial communities from Lake Tanganyika, Tanzania - TA2015038 Kigoma Deep Cast 35m | ecosystem: Environmental > Aquatic > Freshwater > Lake | place: Tanzania: Lake...
GGTAGACGCGCTGGGTTTAGGTTCCAGTGGCTTCGGCTGTGGGGGTTCAAGTCCCCCGGTGGGCATTCGCGCCAGGGCCTGGGGCCCCTTAAGTTGGGTCAGCCCTGATCGATTGGGGCCTGCTGCACCCCCGGGTTGTTCACGACCGGGTTTTTTAAGAGCTGATGACCCAGGCGCTGCCTCAACCGCTGACTGCGCAGACGCCCGTGGCCCGCACCCTGCAGGCCGAGCCCGTGCGCTCGGTGCCCAAGGAGTTTCTGGATCCCCCGGCAGCGTTGAATCCCACGGTGGGCCTGTTCTTGGGGGGGTATGCCCTGGCCGCGCTCACCATCTGGGGTTGGTTTGTGGGGCAGTGGCCGCTGCCTGTGCTGCTGGGGCTGGGCTTTCTGGCTTTGCACCTGGAAGGCACGGTGATTCATGACGCCTGCCACAACGCCGCCCATCCCAACCGCATCTGGAACGCGGTGATGGGCCATGGGGCCGCGATGCTGCTGGGCTTCAGCTTTCCGGTGTTCACCAGGGTGCATTTGCAGCATCACGCCCATGTCAACGATCCCAAGCACGACCCCGATCACATCGTCAGCACCTTTGGGCCGCTGTGGCTGATTGCACCAAGGTTTTTCTATCACGAGCTGTTCTTTTTCAAGCGTCGTCTTTGGCGCCGTTATGAATTGCTGGAGTGGGGCATCGCCCGCGCGGTATTTGTCTGCATTGTGGTTGCAGCGGCAAAATATGGGTTCCTGTCGTTTGTGTTCAACTGCTGGTTCGCCCCAGCCCTGATGGTGGGCGTGACCCTTGGCTTGTTTTTTGATTATCTGCCGCACAGACCATTTCAATCACGCAACCGCTGGCACAACGCCAGGGTCTATCCGGGGCGGCTGATGAACTGGTTGATCATGGGTCAGAATTATCACCTGATCCATCATCTGTGGCCTTCGATTCCCTGGTTCGAGTATAGGCCTGCGTATCACGCCACCAGGCACATACTGGATGCCAAGGGTTCGCCCCAGCGCCTCGGGTTGTTTGAAAGTCGCAAGGACAGTTTTAACTTCCTCTACGACATTTTCTTGGGTGTGCGCAGCCACCGCCGCCGCCGCAGCAAGCTCAGGCCGCTGGCTGCGCTGATGCCAACCCGCCATGCACGCCGGCGGGTGCTTGAGCTGTTGCACCGCACCGCGGTGTCACCCGTGCGTTGAAGCCTGCGCTGATCAGTCGGCCAGGATCTTCGGCACCCGAAAGAAATCACCTTCACGCTGGGGGGCGAGATTCAGCAGGTCTTCGCGAACCGGCGTCGGTTCAACGCTGTCGTTGCGGGTCACGTTGATCACTTCAACGGCGCGGGTGGTGGGCGGCACCCCTTCGGTGTCGACCGCTTCGAGCTGGGCCACGTAGTCGAGAATGCGCTCAAGTTGGCCGGTGTAGGCCTGAACCTTGTCCTCTGGCAGATCCAACCGGGCCAGATGGGCGACCTTGCGCACGTCGTCAGCTGAAATGCGGCTCATGCGGCTGTTGCGTGTTGGGCTGAAGCTACGGCACCAGCGCCTGCTGCTCGTTCAGCGCTCCTGTGCCAGAAACGCCAGCAGGTCTTCGGCCAGCGCTGTGGCGGCCAGATCCAGAAAGCGCTCGCCATGCTCGGCGCTCGCCAGGTAAGGGTCTGAGCCCATGCGCCCGTCGGGGTGCCGGCGGCGAAAGTCGTCGGGCCCGTGGATCGGGCCGGCGGGGGCCGGCTCGGGCAGCGGCCGCTGTTTGCTCTGCAGGCTGGGCTCCAGCGCCAGGGTCAGGGCGATTTCGCTGGGGGTGGCGTGGTGGCCTTCGCGCTCGCCGTAGAGCGAGCGGGCTTCGGCCATCACCGGGCCGGCCATGAACCAATTGGCTAGCTTGCAGCGCAGCTGCGGCGCCACCGCCAGGCTGCGGTCGGCGGCGGTGCCATAGGCCTGGGCAAAGGCCGCCTTGGCGGTGGCGATGTTGCCGCCGTGGCCGTTGATCACATAGATGCGCTCAAAGCCGTGGCGCGCCAGCGACAGCACGATGTCGTGCAGCACCGCCAGCAGGGTTGCGGGCTGCAGGCTCACGGTGCCGGCAAAACCCAGGTGGTGCTCGGCCATGCCAAAGGCCTGGGCCGGGGTCACCAGTACGCCCGTGCGGCGGCCTACCTCCAGGGCCACCGCTTCAGCGGTGAGGGCGTCGGTCCCGATGGCGCCGGTGGGTCCGTGCTGTTCGGTGGAGCCCAGCGGCACGATCACCCCCTTGCAGCGCTCCAGATACGCCTCCACCTCGGGCCAGCTGCGCAGCTGCAAACGAATGGCATCGGTGCTGGCGGCGGGCTCGTGGGGCGCGGTCATCGGGTTTGGCTCAGGCTGAACAGCAGCGTTCAGCAGTGATCTGCTTAGCATGGGCAAGCCTGCTGCCGTGGAGCCGATGCTGCACCGCAAGCTCGATCAGTTTCACCGCGAGGGTCGTCCGGTCTGGGTGTTCCTGCGCGATCAGCAGCGCTGGATCGAGGAGGCCACGATCACTGAGATCCTCGGCGATCTGGTCACCTTGCGCTACGAGGCTGAAGATGGCGACGAACAGCACAGCTGGGAAGAGAGCGTGCGGCTCGATTCGATTGGCGCGGTGAGCACCCGCCTGTCCTATGTGAGCCGGCTCACCAGCGCCGACGACCTGGCCACCGCCGACGACTGCCCTGAGGCCGAAAAGCTCGGCAGCTCTTAATGGGCCGTGCCGTTGCCGTCGTACTTGTCGGTGTCGTAGTAGCCGCCCTTCGTGCCGAAGAAAAGGGTGGCCAGCACGAACAGGCCGCTGCCGAACAGCAGCACGGTGCCCAGATTGAAGCCGCTGCTCTCCATGGTTCAGATCTCCTCGTCGTGAACGCTGCTGATGCGCCAATTCTCCCAGGATTTCCTGGCGTTGTTGAACTCTTCGGCGGTGATGCTGTAACCCGCTGACGCCGCCACCGCCACAGGATCTGCTTTGCCGTCCTGGAGGCGGGCTTCCAGTTCTGGTTCGTCGAAGGCCTGGGCCAGCAGGGCCTGAAGATCGTTGGCTGACATGGAGAGCATGCCGTTTGGATGATCGCTGTCTAGCGCCCGGTGGCCAGGCTGTCAGGGAGCAGAACCTGAAGGTTTGGTTGTGGTTGCTGACAGATCTGACTGGGCCGCATCAGGGCAGCAGCAGCCCGGCGCTCAGGACGGCTGGCATCGACTGCTGGCCGTTGCCAGCCTCCAGCAGGGCCAGCGCGACCCCCGCCTTGCCGGTGTACAGGCCCGGCAGGTTGAGGGATCCGGTGTCGACACTGAAGAAGGTGTACCCGCCATTGGCGATGGCGTTGCTGATCACCTTGCTTTCGGCGGCGCTCACCCGGGGCGACAGGGGCACACCGCTGAGCTGGGCATCAATCTGCAGCAGGCTGGTCAGGCCCAGGGCTCCGCAGCAGAGGTGAGCGGCGTAGTCGTGTCTTGTGGCAGCGATCTCGTCGAGCACGGCCAGCGTGCTCTGGCGGGCCACCTGCCGCTCGGCCTCCATGGCTGCATCGCCGAGCCCCGAGGCCTCAAGTACCAGTCGCGACAGCAGGATCCCCGGAGCCCCATGGCACCAACTGAGCATGAACTCGTTGGCGTCGTTGCTGCTTCTGAAGTCGGGCCAGTTGCCCCGTTCGGTGTCAAACACCGACCGTTCGTAGGCCACAGCGCGCTGGGCACCATTGGCAAACCGTTGCGCACCCGTGGCCTGGGCCAGGCGTGCCAGTGCGGCGGCCATCCCTGCCGCACCATGGGAGAACCCCGTCAACGGTGGTCGGCGCAGGCTGCTCACCGCCCCGACAGACCAACCACCGTTGTCCTGTTGCAGCTCGAGCAGGCGATCCCCGCAGACCGTGGCCAGGTCCAGGGTCCGGCGATCGCCCACCCGTAGCAGCGAACCCAGCAGCCCGCTGATGCCACCGATCACGTCGATGCCTTCATCGGCGCTGAGACGCTCGGGGCGCAGTTGCTGGACGAGCCGTTCGACCAGGGGGGTGGCCTGCGTCAGGCCGGCGCGTTGCAGCAGCAGCAGCGTCAGCAGGGTGCCGCCCGTGCCCGAGATGCCGAAGGGCAGATCGCGCACCAGGCGGAACAGCTGATCGTTGCTGTTGCGCTCGGCCAGACCTTCAAAACAGGCCCAGGCGCGTTTGCGCCAGCTCTGGGCGGCTTCGCCTTCGCTGGCTACCGCCAGGCGCGCGAACAACAGAGCAATGCCGCTGCCGCCCGAATAGAGCGAGTTGCCAATTAAGCCGAAGTGAAAGGACTCCCCGTCGGCACCCAGGTCCATACCCAGCCATTCGGGGCGGCCCTTGCGATCGCGAATGGCGGCATTCCATAGCTCCTCGCCAAGGCGCAAGGCTTCGTTGCGGTAGACAGCGGCTTCGAACACCCCTGCCTCGGCGATGGGCTCCACGGCTGCGGGAGTCGCCGGTGTGAGGGCTGCTGCGGTCGACTTGAGCTGCCGGGCCGCGATCGCCCCGCGGATCAGTTGCTGTTGAAACGCGATTTCAGCTGCATCCAGTTCGCTCAGGCGGCGGCGGGCGGCGCTCAGACCGCTGGCTTTCATGAACTCAGCAATCGGCGCCAGCCCTTCGGGCAGGGGCAGCTCCTCGCCGTCGATCGGGTGCTCAAAGAAGGGAATGTCGAGCCGTTCCATCTGCAGCAGCTCGGCTTTGAACATCGGCCAGTTCAGTGGTTTTTCGCTGGCCAGCACAAAGCTGCGGCTCAGCTGCTCGAGTTTCAGGCCATGGCTGACGGCGTTGCGCAGGGCGGCCGGCTCGAGCATCTGCCGCTGGATCGTGAAATAGAGCCGGGTGGCCCGCGCCACCAGGCGCCGGGGCTGGCCGCTGAAGCCATCGAGCGCCGCCAGCAGCAGCGGCCGCAGCCGCAGCGCTTCCTGCAGCTGCGCGTCAAAACCGTCGCACAGCTCGTCGATGAAATCGGTGAGCCGCTGGGGGCTGCCAAGCCCCACCGGCAGGCTGGTGGGCAGCTCGCAGGGGGCGGGGCTGCGGCCAGCCATCATGCCGTCGCTGTTGAGGCCCAGCCAGCCCGGCATCTCACGCTCGGGCGGGGGTGGCTGAATCCCCAGGGCGCTGATGTCAAAGGCGCGCTTCTTGCCCGCGCCAGCCATCAACCACTGGGGCAGCAGGCCCGAGCGCAAGACCGAGCCCTGCATCGAGGTCTGCAGGGGCGACAGGAGATCGGGATCGTCGCCGTCGTCGCTGATCAGATCGCGCAGATCGGCCTCCAGCAGGGTTTCGGTGTCGATCAGGATCAGCTGATCGCCGCTGGCGATCAGGTTTTCGTAGTGGCAGTCCGTGCAGCCCAGCAGGTGCAGCACGGCCATGGTGCGGCCGGCATTGGTGTAGAAGCGCGCCAGCTCGGCGTCATCGCTGCAGGGCTTGTGCTCCACCCACTCCATGAACCCGTAGCCCTCGCGGTTGAGCACCGTCAGGCAGCGCAACGGCTCCAGATCTGAGGCGTCATTGAGCGCCTGCAAGTAGCGCTGGTAGGTGGCATCCACCTGCATGTCCTTGGGCTTGTAGACGACCTTGCGGGTCTCGTCTCCTTCGCCAAACCGCAAAATCGCCACCGCCCGGCCGCCGCGGTGCGGGTCGCTGAGTCCCAGTTGAATCGATTGCAGCGGTGCCGTTGTGGCCACTTCAAAGTGCTCCAACAGCACGGCGCGGCTGTCGGCCACACGGCGCAACATCTCTTCGCTGCCCTCGAGCCACAGGCCTGTGATCATTGCCAGCAGGCGCCCCAGCACGGGGTACTCGGCCAGTAGCAGCCCATAGCCGCTGCTCAGCAGTTCGGCCACAAAGGCGTCGTAGGCCTCATGCAACGGTTCGCCTGTGCCATCACCGTTGGCACCCAGGTGGGCCAGCAGCATCTGGCCGGGGGTGCGCCGCTGGTTGAACAGCTCCCACAGGGCCTGATCGGCCGTGTTGCACAGGCGCTCCAGCAGGGCATCAGCCAGATCGAGCCATGCGGCTGGGCTCAGCGGCAGCGCGGGCTCCAGATCGGCGCAGCGTTGTTGCAGCGTCTGCAGTGCCCAGCCCGCGGCGGGTCGCCACACGTGCACAAAGGGTTGCCGGCTGCCGCGTTCGGCCAGCTGCTGATGCGCCGCGTTGGCAGCCGCGTCGCGGCCAGCCTGGCGCAGGGCCTGGAGCAGGGGCCACCAGTCTGGTGCTTGTGGTGCGGCCTCAGCCGGTGGATCCAGGGCCCAGCCTGCGCTCGCGGAGCTCAGTCCATCCCAAGCGAGCCTTTTGTCGAAATTGGCCGGACTGTCGGGGGCCACAATCTGGCGCCAGCCCTCGAGCTGGGCGCTGCTGAGCTGCGGGCTCCCGGCGGCGACGGCGGCCTCAAGCCGCTGATGCAGGCTCCAGCCTTCGCGGCGCAGCTGGGCGTCGAGAGTGTCGACACCCTGCACCGAAAGACCTGGCTGCATGGTTTGCACGAAAGCAAGCCCGAAGTTAGCCAGGGTGATCGGCGATGCCTTCGCAACCACAGGTGTTCTGCAGGCTTGGGGATCACCCTTGATCTCCGCCTTCGAGCTCGAGCAGGCCCGCATCGGCAAACCAAGGCGGACTCTGGTGTTCCAAGCCAGCCGCTGCCTGCAGGGTCATCCGAGGGTCAGTCACTCTCCACTGATCAGCACCCTGGTGGCTGTGCCGTTGCCCCCCATAGCCTCAACCCATCCCCAAAGCCACTCCCATAGCCACCACGCCCTCCCAGCATCTCCCCCAGAGCTTCTTCGCCCGCCCCGCCGAGGTCGTCGCCCCTGAGCTGATTGGCTGCAGGTTGGTGAAACGCCAAGCAGGTGGCGAGCTGCTGTGGGGCGTGATTGTGGAAACGGAGGCGTATTCGCAGCTGGAGCCCGCCTGCCACGGTTACCGCCGCCGCTCCCCCAGCAACGAAACGCTGTTTGGGGAGCCTGGACGCTTTTACGTGTATGTGAGCTATGGCATTCACCACTGCGTGAATGTGGTGACTCATCGGTCTGATTGGGCCAACGGGGTGTTGCTGCGGGCGGCCTGGTTGCCTGAAGAGCCAGAGCGGGTGGCGGCTGGCCCGGCGTTACTGGCGCGGCGCTTTGGCATCGACCGCGGTCATGACGCCCAGCTGGCGCATCTAGATCAGGGGTTGTGGATTGCGCCCAAGCCGTCCGCCTTGGTTGATCTGGCGGCGCCTGATCTGGTCCAGACCACCCGCATTGGCATTAGCCAGGGTCAGGAGCTGCCCTGGCGCTGGTACCTGCGTGCCAGCCGCAGCGTGAGCCGGCGGGCCAAGGGCGATCCGATGCCCAGGCGCGAGCCGTTCCTCAGGCTCACTGGGGTGTGATCACCCTGGGCTGCAGGTTCAACGCGCGGGCGGGGCCGGCCAGGCTGCGCGTGTCGAACGATGCAAAGGCTCTGCAAGGTCGGCAGCTGGCATGGTGCAACGCATCGGCGAAATCCAGGCCCTTCTGCAGGCCCTTCAGGGCTTGTTCGACAACTGATCGGTCCTCGAGCTCAACACCTGGTAGGCATAGCAACGCTGCCAGGGCTTCGGCTACCTGACCAGCGGCAAAGCGGTAATACCCCCGCAGCACCCACTCCAGTTCGAGCACCACGCTCTTGGGAACGAACAACGGCTGCCCTGACTCAATCAAGCGGCGGGCTGCTGCGCGTTGTGCCTGGGTGGCCGCATCGGCGTCCCGTTCTTCTACGAAGTAGCGGGCCAGCACATTGGTATCAACACCAATCACGGCTGCAGCAGGGTCGCAGGGTCGAAGTCGGCGGGTACGGGGCGAACGTCGGTTTTCAGCAGGCCAAAGCCGCTGTTCTGCAGTGACGTCTTGCTTTTGACAGGTCTGACCTCGATGTGGTCTCCGACCAGTTCGAAGCTCACTCTGCTGCCGCGGCTGAGCCCAAGTTGCTGCCTCAGGATTTTGGGAATGGTCACCTGGCCTTTGCTGGTGAGCGCACCGCTGGCAGGTTCCGCCATGACCCAGACGTGTCAGGTATTACTTGGTAAGACTAGCGACTGGGCTCGCTCGCCATCACCCCTTACCCTGAGGTTGTGCGCCCCGGCAGCCCTTGAGCGACTGGACCCACCGCCATGTGCTTGATCTGGCGGCCTTTTCGCTTTCCGATTTCGCCACGGTGCTGGAGCTGGCGCAGCGGTTTCGCGCCATGCCAACCAGCGGCGCCCGCAAGCTGCCCGCCCTGCAGGGGCGCCTGGTGACCACCCTCTTCTTTGAACCCAGCACCCGCACCCGCAGCAGCTTTGAGCTGGCCGCACGGCGCCTCTCGGCCGATGTGGTGAGCTTCACGCCCGGCTCCAGCTCGCTGAGCAAGGGCGAGAGCCTGCTCGACACTGTGCGCACCTACGTCGCCATGGGGGCCGAGCTGCTGGTGGTACGCCACCGCGCCACCGCCGTGCCGCAGCAGCTGGCTGAGGCCCTCGATGCCGCAGGCGAATCGGTCGCCGTGCTCAACGGCGGCGATGGCCTGCACAGCCATCCCAGCCAGGGCTTGCTGGATCTGTTCACCCTGGCGCGCCACTTTGCCCCCGATGCCCCCGCGCCTGAAGCCCTGCGCGGCAGGCGCATCGTGATCGTGGGTGATGTGCTGCATTCGCGCGTGGCCCGCTCCAACCTGTGGGCCCTCACCGCCTGCGGCGCTGAGGTGGTGCTGTGCGGGCCGCCCACTCTGGTGCCTGAGGCCTTTGCCGACTTTGTGGCGGCCCCGCCGCCCGGACAGGCGCGCGATCCGGTGACTGCGCGCGGTTTGGTGCGCATCGAGCGCGATCTCGATACGGCGCTTGCCGGTGCCGATGCGGTCATGACCCTGCGGCTGCAGCAGGAGCGCATGCAGCAGAACCTGCTCACCAGCCTCGATGGCTACCACCGGCGCTACGGCCTCACCCATGGGCGCCTGGCCGCCTGCGGTCGCCCGGTGCCGGTGCTGCACCCTGGCCCGGTGAATCGCGGTGTTGAAATGAGCGGCGCGCTGCTCGACGATCCGGCGGTGTCGCTGGTTGAGGAGCAGGTGCGCAACGGCATCCCCATTCGCATGGCGCTGCTGTATCTGCTTCAGAGCAGCTTGAACCCGTCCAGCAAGAGGCCATAAAGCAGCCCGATACGGGCCATGTCGAGTAGGGCCACCGTCAGTTCCTGGCCCTGCTGGCGCCGCAATGGTCCCCGTAGCCGCGCCGCCAGCTCGATCGTCAGCACGCAGATCAGTGCACTGAGGGGATCGAGCCGCGCCAGGGTGCCGCTGATCGCGCCGACGGCTCCACCGATCATGAAACTGCTCAGCAAGACGAGCAGAAGCAGCGACAGGCGTCGCCACGGATTGCTCGCCCACTCCTGCAGCCGCACCCCCGATCCAAGGATCAGGCGTTGGAAGCGGGTTTGCTGCAGCGGAGGTTGCAAAGGAGTGCAGGTGTGCTGTTGGCGGTGATCCCCATCACCCAGCCCAACCCTGCAGGCCTATGTCTACACCATCTGTGGCGCCCGTGGGGTGATTAACCACCACTGATAGGGGATGCCAATGAAAAAGCCCGGAGCGCAGGGCCCGGGCTGGGTGATGGGGATGGCTTCACCAAAGCGCCTGGTTGGCACAGCGGCAAGGGGTCAGCCGTCGCTTTCTTTCTTGCGTGAGGTTTTGCCTTCAAGCAACTCCAGCAGGGCTTCCATTTGGGCCATGACGCCGCGCACTTCGCCGGCTTCAGGCAGCAGCCCGTCTTCCATCACGCCCTGGTGCATTTCCCTGAGCTCCTGGCGGATGTAGCGCAGGTGAGAGACCACCTGTTCGCGCTTCGACTGCGACATGGACCTGCGTTAGGTATTTCTGCCCTCCCTTTTACCCTATCGAGGGCCTACTTCTGGCCAAACTGGGCTTTGGCCTCCTCGTAGAAGGCCTCGCTGACTTCGTTCAGGCCGGCTTCGCCGGCCAGGGTTTCAATGCGGCGCCGCACGATCGGCCGCACGAAGAAGGGCACTTCCTTCAGCCGTGCTTCTGCCCCAGCCGACCAGTTCATGGGGACGTCCGATCTTGCGTTCGATGGAGAATAGGGGACTCGAACCCCTGACCTCTGCGGTGCGATCGCAGCGCTCTACCAGCTGAGCTAATTCCCCTGGTGGGGTTCATTATTTCAAAGAAACCGTCGCCCCAGGCCCTGCCGCCTTGTGCTGAGATGACCACTTCGATCACCCCTGAACGCCTGGCGGCCTTCGATGAGGCGGCAGCGGCCGAGTTGGCCCGCAGGCTTGAGGACGATGACTATCCATCACCCTTTGATGGTCTGGCCGACTGGCATTTGATGCGCGCTCTGGCGATCCATCGCCCCGAGCTGGCCCGCCCCTACGTGCACCTGGTTGATCAGGAGCCCTTTGATGAGGACTGACCCCGAGGCAGATCCGCTGGCGGGGCGGCGCGTCCTGGTCGGCATTACCGGCAGCATTGCTGCGGTCAAGTTGCCGTTGGTCGTCAGTGCCCTGGCCAAACGCGGTGCCCAGGTGCGCTGCGTGCTGACACCCAGTGCCGCCCAGTTGGTCAGCCCGGTGGCCCTGGCCTCGCTGAGCCGGCATCGCTGCTATCTCGATGCCGACCAATGGAGCCATACGGCCGATCGCCCGCTGCACATCGAGCTGGCCGAATGGGCCGAGCTGGTGCTGCTCGCACCCCTGAGCGCCACCACGCTGGGACGCTGGCTCCATGGCCTGGCCGACACCCTGCTGGCCAGCACCCTGCTGGCCTGCGAGGCACCCGTGCTGGCGGCTGCCGCCATGAACACCAGCATGTGGCAGAGCCCGCCGGTGCGGCGCAACTGGCAGCAGTTGCAGGCTTTGGAGCGGGTGTTGCCGCTGGTGCCGGCAGCAGGGCTGCTGGCCTGCGACAGGCGCGGTGACGGCCGCATGGCCGAGCCCGAGCTGTTGCTGCTGGCGCTCGAGTCGTTGGCTCTCTGGGGTTGGCGGCGCGACTGGCAGAGCCGCCGCCTGCTGGTCAGTGCCGGCCCCACCCGCGAACCGCTGGATCCGGCGCGTTGCATCACCAACCCCAGCACCGGCCGCATGGGCGTGCTGCTGGCCCAGGCCGCCAGATTGCGCGGCGCCGAGGTGGATCTGGTGCATGGCCCCCTGCAGCTCGAGCCGGCCTGGCTCGAGGGGCTGAACTGCTACCCCGCTCACACTGCAGCGCACATGCAACAGGCCCTGGCTGATCGGCAACCCACGGCCGATGCGATCGCCATGACTGCAGCAGTGGCTGATCACCGCCGCGCTGCCCCCGCCCAGCGCAAGGCCAGCAAGGACGAACTGGCCGCCGCTCTGGTGGGCGGCTGGGAGCCTGTGCCAGATCTGCTGGCCCAACTGGTGGCGCGCCGCTCAGGCCAGCAGCCCATTCTGGGCTTTGCCGCCTACAGCCAGGGCGGCCTCGAGGCGGCGCGGGCCAAGCGCGAACGCAAAGGGTGCGATCTGCTGTTTGCCAATCCGATTGATCAGGCCGATGCAGGCTTTGGCTCACCCACCAACCAGGGCTGGTTGTTTGGCCCCGCCGGCCTTGAGCGTGAATTGGCCCCCATGAGCAAGTTGGCTCTGGCGCATCAGCTGCTCAGCGCCTTGGGCAGTCTGCTGGAACCAGCGCTCAGGCCGCCAGCGGGTGATCGTCATCGTGGCGATCACGCTGCAGCAGATCCATAAAGGTGCGTAGCTGCAGCCGCGGGATGTAGGGCCAGCCGCCGCTCTGCTCCATGTCGCGCAACAGGTTGAACAGGGCGCTGCGATCGGTGGGCAGGCTGCCGCGAAAGGCGCCGTCCTGAAGGGTCCTGTGCAGCTGCTCCAGTTGGCGTAGAAGCGTGAGCAGGCCCTGGGGGTTGCCTGCCAGTTCGCCTGCCAATGACTCCAGCTCGGCGATCACCGCATCAAGGCGCTGCTGCTGCTCGCTGGTCAGGGCGTCCGTGCCGGTTGTTTCGGCAGCGGTGTTGGAGGTGCTGTAAGCGTCGCTCATATCAACGGTTCTCAAGACTTCGGTGCGTCTGCGGCCGGTGGCAGCGGTGGGTGCTGGCACCGGGCTCCCATACAGGTTGTTGAGAGCCGCGACATCGTAAGGGTATGGGGCATTTTGCACCGGTAGGATCCGCGCCAGATCGGTTTCCCCCATGCGTTTCCGTCCACTGCTGGCTCTGGTGCTGGCGTTGTGTCTGACCCTGGTGACCGCCTGCAGCGGCGGCGCCGAGGCCAAGGATCGGGCCAACCTCACCTACGACGACATTCACAACACGGGTCTGGCCAACGATTGCCCGACCCTGCCCGAGTCGGCCCGTGGCTCGATCGCGCTGACCGCTGGGGGCAAGTACCAGCTGCGTGAGCTCTGTCTGCATCCAGCTGAGGTCTACGTGAAGGGCGAACCGGCTAACAAGCGTCAGGAAGCCCAGTTCGTGGCCGGCAAGATCCTCACCCGCTTCACCACCAGCCTGGATCAGGTCTATGGCGACCTGAATGTCCAGGGCGACAAGCTCGGCTTCAAGGAGCTTGGTGGCCTCGACTTCCAGTTGGTGACCGTGCTGCTGCCCGGCGGCGAAGAAGTCCCATTCGTGTTCTCCAGCAAGGAGCTGGACGCCAGTGCCGATGGTGCTGCGATCACCACCAGTACCGATTTCAACGGCTCGTATCGGGTGCCCAGCTACCGCACCTCGAACTTCCTGGATCCCAAGGCCCGTGGCCTGACCACCGGCTACAGCAGCGCTGTGGGTCTGGTGCCCGCTGGTGATGACTACACCTCCGAAACGGTCAAGAAGTACGTCGATGGCACCGGCAACATGAGCCTCTCGATCACCAAGGTCGATGGCAACACCGGCGAATTCGCCGGTGTGTTCACCGCCGTCCAGCCCTCTGACACCGACATGGGCACCAAGCAGCCCGTTGACGTCAAGATCACCGGCGAGCTGTACGGCCGCCTCGAGCAGGCCTGATCTGCTCCACACCAGCGCTGCTCAGCCAGGGCCCTGCGGGGCCCTTTTTTTGTGGGCCGATCCTGGCTTGCCCCTGCTCTGAAAGAATCGCCCCCATTGCCCAGTCGCCTCTCTGCCATGACTGCCTCTGTGACCAGTCCCCAGGGTCTGATTGCCCCCCATGGCGGCAGCCTGGTCGACCTGATGCTGCCGGCCGAGCAGCACGACAGTGTGCGCGCTGGCATTGATCGCGTCCTCGAGTGCAGCGATCGCAACGCCTGCGACGTCGAGCTGCTGGTGGTGGGCGGCTTCTCGCCGCTGCGGGGCTTCATGCACCAACAGGATTACGACGCCGTGGTGGCAGGCCACCGCACCACGAGTGGTCTGCTGTTTGGTCTGCCGATCGTCTTTGACACGGACGACGCCACGATCAGCGTTGGTGAGCGGTTGATGCTCACCTACCAGGGCCAGGAGCTGGCGGTGCTCACCGTCGAGAGTCGCTGGGAGCCCGACAAGGTCAAAGAGGCCAAGGGCTGCTACGGCACCACCTCGCTGGAGCACCCCGCGGTGCGCATGATCGCCACCGAACGGGGCCGTTATTACCTGGGCGGCAGCATCCAGGGGCTGGCGCTGCCCCGCCGGGTGTTTCCCTGCAAGACCCCGGCCGAGGTGCGCGCCACCCTGCCGGTCGGTGAGGACGTGGTGGCCTTTCAGTGCCGCAATCCCATTCACCGCGCCCACTACGAGCTGTTCACCCGGGCGCTCGATGCCACCAACGTCAGCGACGGCGGTGTGGTGCTGGTGCACCCCACCTGCGGTCCCACCCAGGACGACGACATCGCCGGCGAGGTGCGCTTTCAGACCTATGAGCGTCTCGCCGCCGAGGTCAACAACCCCCGCATCCGCTGGGCTTACCTGCCCTATTCGATGCACATGGCCGGACCGCGCGAGGCGCTGCAGCACATGATCATCCGCAAGAACTACGGCTGCACCCACTTCATCATTGGCCGCGACATGGCGGGCTGCAAAAGCTCGCTCACCGGCGACGACTTCTACGGCCCCTACGAAGCCCAGGACTTTGCCCGCGAGATGGCCCCAGAGCTGGGCATGGAGACCGTGCCCTCGCTCAACCTCGTGTACACCGAGGAAGAGGGCTATGTGACCGCAGAGCACGCCGAAGCCCGCGGCCTGCATGTGCGCAAGCTCAGCGGTACCCAATTCCGCCAGATGCTGCGCGGCGGCGAGGAGATCCCCGAATGGTTCGCCTTCCGCAGCGTGGTTGAGGTGCTCAGAGCGGCGGGCTGAGCCTGGATACGGCCCCGAGCTGAGCGCCTTGGTAAGCGCCCCGGTTAACATTCCTTCACTTCCCCCTGCCCCTTTCTGGCCGTGAAAAAACGCTGGCGCAATGCGGGTCTGTATGGGCTGCTGGTGATCGTGATGATCGCCATCGGCACCGCGTTTCTGGATCGTCCCGATCCTGCTAATGCGCCGCGCACCCTGCGCTACAGCGACTTTGTTGAAGCCGTGCAGGGCAATGAGGTCTCGAGGGTGCTCATTTCGCCCGACCGTGGCACGGCCCAGATCGTCGAGAACGATGGTCGCCGCGCCGTGGTCAACCTTGCTCCTGACAAGGATCTGCTCAAGCTGCTGACCGATCACAACGTCGACATCGCCGTGCAGCCCAGCCGTGAGCCTGCGGCCTGGCAGAGCGCCATCGGCAGCCTGATCTTCCCGTTGCTGCTGCTTGGCGGGCTGTTCTTTTTGCTGCGCCGTGCCCAGGGCGGCGGTGGCAACCCGGCCATGAGCTTCGGCAAGAGCAAGGCGCGGGTGCAAATGGAGCCCCAGACCCAGGTCACCTTTGGTGATGTGGCCGGGATCGAGGGCGCCAAGCTTGAGCTCACCGAGGTCGTCGACTTCCTTAAAAACCCCGATCGCTTCACGGCCGTCGGCGCCAAGATTCCCAAAGGGGTTCTGCTCGTCGGCCCTCCTGGTACCGGCAAGACCCTGCTGGCCAAGGCCGTCGCCGGTGAAGCAGGCGTGCCGTTTTTCTCGATCTCAGGCTCTGAGTTCGTCGAGATGTTTGTCGGCGTTGGTGCCAGCCGCGTGCGCGACCTGTTCGAGCAGGCCAAGAAGAACGCCCCCTGCATCGTCTTCATCGATGAGATCGATGCGGTGGGCCGTCAGCGCGGCGCCGGCCTCGGCGGCGGCAACGACGAGCGCGAGCAGACCCTCAACCAGCTGCTCACCGAAATGGACGGCTTTGAGGGCAACACCGGCATCATCATCGTGGCGGCAACCAACCGCCCCGACGTGCTCGATCAGGCGCTCATGCGTCCCGGTCGCTTCGACCGTCAGGTGGTCGTCGATCGCCCCGACTACAGCGGCCGCTTGCAGATCCTTGATGTGCATGCCCGCGGCAAGACCCTCGCCAAAGATGTCGACCTCGACAAGGTGGCGCGCCGCACGCCCGGTTTCACCGGTGCTGATCTGGCCAACCTGCTCAACGAGGCGGCGATTTTGGCGGCCCGCAACCAGCTTACCGAGATCTCGATGGACGAGGTCAATGACGCCATTGAGCGCGTCATGGCCGGCCCTGAGAAAAAGGATCGGGTTATGAGCGACAAGCGCAAGCGTCTGGTGGCCTATCACGAGGCTGGACACGCCCTGGTCGGTGCCCTCATGCCCGATTACGACCCGGTGCAGAAGATCTCGATCATTCCCCGCGGGCAGGCCGGCGGTCTGACGTTCTTCACCCCCAGCGAAGAGCGCATGGAATCGGGCCTGTATTCCCGCGCCTACCTGCAGAACCAGATGGCTGTGGCCCTCGGCGGCCGCGTCGCCGAAGAGATCGTCTACGGCGATGACGAGGTCACCACCGGTGCCTCCAACGACTTGCAGCAGGTGGCCCGCGTTGCGCGGCAGATGATCACCCGCTTCGGCATGAGTGATCGCCTCGGCCCCATTGCGTTGGGGCGCAGCCAGGGCGGCATGTTTTTGGGCCGCGACATCGCCGCTGAGCGCGACTTCTCCGAAGACACCGCCGCCGCCATCGACGACGAAGTCAGCCAGCTGGTGGCCGAAGCGCACCGCCGTGCCACCACCGTGTTGACCAGCAACCGCGGCGTGCTGGATGAGCTGGCCGATCTTCTGGTTGAAAAGGAGACCGTCGATGCCGAAGAGCTGCAGGAGCTGCTGATCAACAGCGACGTTCGCGTTGCCGAATACGTCTGACGCCTGCTGCGCAGAGCTGATCGCCTCGTTGCACCACCAGCCCCTGCTGGTGGTGCTTCGTGCTGAGCAGCCAGCGGCGCTGACACCGCAAATCGACAGGCTGGCCGCGCTGGGGCTCAGGCATATCGAAATCGCCTGGAGCGACCACCCCGGCTGGATCGAGCAGACCCGCGCACTGGCGCTGCGCAGCCCAGAGATTCGCTTTGGGGCTGCCTCAATCACCACCGAGCAGGCCCTGCGCGATGTGCAGGCAGCGGGCCTTGCGTTTGCTGTATCGCCGGTGTTTGATCCTGCCCTGCTTGCCCTGGCGCAGCAGTTGGAGCTGACGCTGGTGCCAGGGGTGTTTTCGCCCAGCGAGGTGCATCAGGCCAAAGCCCTGGGTTGCCCACTGGTGAAGTTGTACCCCGCCATCGCCCTTGGCCCTGCCTATTGGCGATCGCTGGCAGGCCCTTTGGGAGGGCTGCCGTTCTGCATTGCTGCGGGTGGTTTGGGCCCAGCCGAGGTGGCTCAATGGCTCAGTTCAGGCGTCGATGCTGTAGCCATTGGCGGTGCGCTCAGCGGCGATCAAGCCTGGCAGGAGCTGGCCCAATGGCTGATGTCACCGAGAGGTTGAGGTCTGCCTGGGCAACCCTGTTGTCGCCAATAGGAGTCTCTAGTGCTATTGATGAGACAGAGGTGTTTCTCCCCTATGTCTCAACTCTCCGTCAAGCTCAGCGATCGCGCTGATGCCCTGATCGCTCAGCTTCAGAAGGAAATTTTCAACCGCCGCCGCAAGAAGGTCTCAGCTGCCGGGGTCATTGAGACCCTGGTTGAAAGCGGTGCAAAGTCCCAATCGGACAAGCGTTTTGCCACCTCCTGGAAAAACCTTGTCTCCGATATCGAAAAGGCTGCCAAGGTCGCCGATGTCCACGGCGCCAAGCCTGCCAACCTCAGCGATGAGGAATGGGCTCTGGTCCTGAGCCATCGCACACGCACCCCGCGTGTGGCTGCTGCCAAAAAGCCCGCCGCGCGCAAACCGGCTGCCCGCAAAGCCACTGCCCGCAAAGCAGCTGCCGCTAAGCCGGCTGCAAGCAAGCCTGCTGCAAGCAAGGCTGCAGCGCCCAAGGCCAAACCCGCTGCGCGCAAGGTTGCCAAGGCAAAGCCTGCCAAGGCCAAGCCCACTGTGGCGGCTGCAGCGAGCAAGCCGGTTGCAGCCAAGGCCAGACCCGCCAAGCGGGCCACCCGTAAAACGGTGGCTGCCAAGCCCGCGGCGCGCAAGCCCGTCAGCAAGGCAGCCAGCTCAACCAGCGTCTCGACCAAGCGCGCCACCTCCTCAGTGGCACGGCGCATGGCCAAGGCGGTTAGCCGTTTGAGCAGTGGCGCAAGT
>Ga0194129_10004861_pt1 | contig 17556 bp, 14 predicted proteins | sample TA2KigCa35mmetaG_FD_150862 | JGI IMG/M metagenome (GOLD analysis project Ga0194129, IMG submission 150862) | Freshwater microbial communities from Lake Tanganyika, Tanzania - TA2015038 Kigoma Deep Cast 35m | ecosystem: Environmental > Aquatic > Freshwater > Lake | place: Tanzania: Lake...
GAGACTTCCGACAACACGAGCCACTCAAGCGGCCGATGCGGCGCCGGGCGGACAAGTTGTGCGCCGACTCTCCATGCCGAAATGGCAGTGCGGCGCGCTTCGCACTCGCTTGTTTCAGGCCTAGCCGTCGGCGCGGGCCGACTCGTTGAGGATCGGCTCCAGCTCCTCGACGAAGTCCCGGACGTCCTTGAACTCGCGGTACACGCTGGCGAACCGCACGAAGGCCACCTGGTCGAGGTCCCGCAGCAGTTCCATCAGCCGCTCGCCGATCACGCGGCTGGGCACGTCGCCCTCGTGGTTCCCGTAGAGCTCCGCCTCCAACTCCGACACGACCCGTTCGATGTCCTCCTCGGTGACGGGCCGCTTCCAGCAGGCCTTGGCGAGACCACGCCTGATCTTGTCGCGATCGAACGGGTCGCGATCGCCCCCCTTCTTCACCACCATCAGCGTCTGCCGTTCCAGCCGCTCGTAGGTGGTGAAGCGGCGCCGGCAGCCGAAGCACTCGCGGCGGCGGCGGATCGTCGCCCCGTCGTCGCCCGAGCGGGAATCGATCACGCGGTCATTATCGACAAGACAAAAGGGGCAGCGCATGGTCGGCCTCCGGGCGGGAGCGGCATCGTAGCGCCGTCGCGGCGGAATCGGCAAGGGCGGCAGCCGCAGGTCACTCCGGCTCGCCATTCCCCTCGAGCGCGGCCAGTTCGTGGTCCGGTGACTGGTCCTCCTCGGGCCGGCCGTTGCCGTCGCGCACGAGCTTCCAGTCGCGCCGCTGGCGCGAGCTGGGGATCTTCATCGCCTTGCGATACTTCGTCACCGTCCGTCGGGCGACGGTGATGCCCTGCTTGGCGAGTTCGTGCACGAGATCGTCGTCGCTGAAGGGGGCATCCTTCGGCTCGCCGTCGACGATCTCCTGCAGCTTGATCCGGACGGCGTCCCATGCCACCTCGTCGCCATCGGCGCTGACGGTGCCCCCCACGAAGAACTTCCGCAGGGCGTGGATGCCACGGGGCGTCTGCAGCCACTTGTCGTCCACCGCACGGCTCACGGTGGTGACGTGCATCCCGATCCGATCGGCGATCTGCTGCATCTTGAGCGGCTCGATCGCCTCCGGTCCGTCCGCGAGGAATCTCGTCTGATGGTCGACGATCGCCTGGGCGGTTTTGAGCAGCGTGCTCCGCCGCTGCTCGATCGCGTCGATCAGCCACTGCGCGGAGTTGATCTTCCGCTTGATGTACTCGCGGGTCGACGGGTCGGTGGCGGGCGACGCGAGCATCTCGCGATACAGCGGACTGATGCGGAGATTGGGGAGGTCGATCTCCTCCAGGCGAACCTTCCAGCTCCCGTCGGCGGACTGTTCGACGTACACGTCGGGTTTGACGGCCACCACGACCGGCGTCGTGAAGGTCGCCCCCGGCTTCGGCTCGAAGTCGTGGAGCTGCTCGCGGAGCCGCTCGATCTCCTCGATTGAGAAGGCCGTCTTCCGGGAGATCAGCGGAAGCCGATTGGCCGCCAGATCCTCGAGGTGCTCCCCCACCAGCCGGCGGAGCTGACGGGCGTTGGGGGTGTCGTGCCGGATCTGCAGCAGCAGGCACTCCCGCAGGTCGCGGGCCCCGACGCCGGGCGGCTCCATGCTCTGCACCACCGCGAGGGCCTTGTGGAGATGCGCCACCTGCTCCGGCGGTCCGTCGGCGTCGGCGAGTTCCTCCAGCGGCATCGGCAGGTAGCCGTTGGCGTCGAGGTTGTAGATCACCTTGTCGGCGGCCTCCCGCTCGGCGGGCGTGAGTTCGTAGTTCGAGATCTGGTCGTGGAGGTGGTCGCTGAGCGTCTGGGGCCGCTCGGCCATGTTGGCCATCACGTCGAGGTAGCGATCGCCGGCCTGCTCGATCTGCGAGGCGGAGGGCCGGCTGCGGTCGTCGTCGCTGTTTGGGTACTCGTTGGCCCAGTCGTAGGTCCGCTCGAAGTCGGCCTCGTTGGAGTGCTCCTGGTCGACGATCAGCGGCTTCTCGTCGACGGTCCGCTCCGCCCCAGGCTCCGGCTCGGCGACGAGCCCGACCACCTCCGCCGACGGCGCCTCCTGGCCGGCCTCCTCCAGTTCGAGCGTCTCGTTGTTCTGGATCTCCTCCTCGATCCGCTCCTCGAGGGCCATCACGGGCAGTTGCAGGATCTCCATCGACTGGATCATGCGCGGCGCAAGCACCTGCTTTTGCGCCATCCGCATTTCCTGGCCGAACGACATCCGCATGACAGCAAACCTCGTGCCGGAGTCCCGTCGCCGCCCGGCGACCGTGAACCCCCGACCGAAAGAATACCGTTTTTTCCGGGCCGCTGCGCTGACCCGCCCGAAAATAATTCCGCCGGCCGGCTGTCAGAATTTCCGCCGGCCCGCAAACGCGTCGACCAGCATCTCGCGGTTCGCCTGTTCCAGCGACGCGCCCACCGTGAGCCCCCGGGCCAGCCGGGTCAGTTCGACCGGGAGCCCCTCCAGCCGCTGGGCCACCACCAGAGCCGTCGCGTCTCCCTCCACGTTCGGGGTCGTGCCGAGAATAATCTCCCGGAACCGCCCCTGGGCCACCCGCGCCGCGAGGGCGTCGAGCGTGAGTCCATCAGCCCCCTTGCCCTCCAGCGGCGCGACCCTCCCCTGGAGCACGTGATACAAGCCGCGGTAGCTCCCGGCCTGCTCGAGCGCCAACAGGTCGCGGACCTGCTCCACCACGCACAGCAGCGATGCGTCACGACGTGGATCGCGGCAGATCGTGCACTCGTCCCCTTCGGCGAGGTTGAAGCACGTACGGCACGGCCGCAGATTCTCCTTGACCGCGCGGATCGCGTCGGCGAAGGCCAACGCCTCCTCCTTCGGCGTGTTCAGCACGTGATAGGCCAGCCGCTCCGCCGTCCGCCGGCCGATGCCCGGCAGGTCGGCGAACGCTTCGATCAACCGCGCGATGGCGCCGCGACTGTCAGCCATCGTGGGCCTCCGTGACCGTCTGTTCGTCGCCGTCGGCGGTGGCCGGCGCCGCCTCGACGGCCAACGCCCCGGGCTGCGCGGCCGACCGGCGGTCGCGGGGCCGCGGCGGATCGACCCTGCGGATCGACGCATCGAAGAGGGTGCGGGCGTGCGCCACCAGCGGGTGTTCGGACACCTCACGGACGAGCGCCACCTGCGAGGTCGGCGGGCGGACCGGCTCATCCGCCCCCGGCGCCGCCGGAGCGGATGCCGCCACCACCAGCACGTGCCCGACCGGTCGGCCGGCGATCTCCGCCAGCGCGCGGTTCACGGCGGCCGCCACCTCGGGCCGGCGGAGAAACGCCACCGCCGCGGTCGACGCTGCCGGCATCTCCACCTCGAGGCGATCCTGCTGCCAGACCGCGGCCACGGCTTCCGCCGCAAAGTCGCCCGCGAGTCCGCCGAGGCCCTCCGCCGCCTGCCGCCAGGCGGCCCGCGCATCGGCTGCCGCACGCGGCGCTGCAGCCGGTGCGACCGCAGCCACGGCCGCGCGCTCGTCCGCGACGGCCTCCCGGTCAGCCGGAGCCGCGGTCAGCTCGGCCGTTTTTTTTTGCGCCGGCGGATTCGATGGCCGCGGGGCCGCCGCGGCCGGAGGCGGCCGAACGGCAGGCTGGCCGGATGGACCACCGGCGGCCGCCGGCGGCGCAGCCGAAGCCACCCGATCGATCGCGGCGGCGAGGCTCTCCAGATCCTCGAGCGTGGCCAGCCGGATCACCGCCATCTCCGCCAGCAGCGCCGCGTGGCCGCTGGTCCGCATCCGCGCGAGCGCCTGGTCGAGAATCTGGAGCATGGCCAGGAGTGTCGCGGTGCCGAGCCGGCCCCCGAGGGCGGCGAGGTCGACACCGAGTCCCTGCGCCAGGGCGAGCGACTCCGGGGCGCAGCCCACGCTCGCCAGCAGGCTCTCGCGGAGCGCGGCGATCAGTTGGTCGAGCACGCCGCCGGGATCGGCGCCCCCCTGGAGCGACGCATCGAGGGCGGCCAGTGCCCGGGCCGGCTCCCGGGCCGCGATCGCGGCCACGAGTTCACCGATCCGCTCCTCGCGGCCGGTGCCGATCAGGGCGTGCACCTCGTCGACGCCGATCGGGCCGGTCGCCGAGCCGAGCAGCTGCTCGAGCAGCGACTGGCTGTCCCGCATGCTGCCGGCAGCCCGCCGGGCGATCAGCATCAGCGCCTCGGGCGCCACGTCGGCCCCCTCCGCCTCCACGATCTGGGCCAGGCGGCCGGCGATCGATCCCGTGGCGACGGTCGTGAAGTCGAACCGCTGGCACCGGGAAAGGATCGTGATCGGGAGCTTCTCCGGCTCCGTGGTGCAGAGCACGAACTTGACGTGCGCCGGCGGCTCCTCGAGCGTCTTGAGGAGGGCGTTGAAGGCCTCCCTCGTGAGCATGTGGACTTCGTCGATGATGTAGATCTTGAAGCGGCCCCGGGCGGGACGGACGGCGACGTTCTGCCGCAGCTGCCGGATCTCGTCGATCCCGCGGTTGCTCGCGGCGTCGATCTCGACGACGTCCACGTCCTGGCCGGCGGCGATCGCCCGGCAGGAGTCGCACGCGTTGCACGGTTCGGCCGCCGGGCCGCGCTCGCACTCCAGCGCCTTGGCGTAGATCCGCGCGGCGCTCGTCTTCCCCACGCCGCGGGCGCCGGTGAACAGGTAGGCGTGGCCGATCCGGCCGCTCTCGATCGCCCCGGAGAGCCCCTTGGCCACGTGCTCCTGGCCGACGAGGTCGGCGAACCGCTGCGGGCGATACCGCCGGGCGACGACCTGGTAGCCGGCCGATTCAGCCATGAGTCGCTGCTTCCCTGCGTTTCACCCTGTCCGCCGGCCGTCGGCCACGGGCGCCGATGAGAGGCCCACCGCACAAAGAGACGACTGCTTATGGCTGCTGCGGTTAGGCCCTGACCAGGTTCGCAGGTCCCCATCGCAGGGGCCTCTCATCGGCGCCCGGGACGCCTTGATTTGTACGTCCCTCCGGCGCGGCGGTCAAAGGCTGATACATTTCCGCCCATGGCGTCGACGACGTCCCCGATGATGCAGCAGTTCGAGGCGGCGAAGGCCCGCTGCCCGGGAGCCCTCGTGCTCTTCCGGATGGGCGACTTCTACGAACTGTTCGGCAGCGACGCCCGCGAGGCGGCCGACCTGCTCGACCTCACGCTCACCAGCCGCGACAAGGGCCCCGACGCCCTGCCGATGGCCGGCTTCCCGCACCACCAGCTCGACGCACAGCTCGTGAAGCTCGTGGCCGCGGGCCGGCATGTGGCGATCTGCGAGCAGATCGACGACCCCAAGACCACCAAGGGCCTCCTCCGCCGCGAGGTCACGCGGATCGTCACGCCGGGCATCGCCGCCGACGAGTCGCTCCTCGATCCAACGCGGCCCAACTGGCTGGTGGCGATCCTTCCCGCAGGCGGCCGCGATTCCGCCGACGCGCCGGTGGGGCTGGCGTGGATCGACGTCGCGGCGGGTCGCTTCGAGGCGGCGGTCGTCGGCCGCGACGACGTGGCCGACCAGGTGCTGCGGCTCGATCCTGCCGAGTGCCTGTGCAGCGAGCGGCACCGCGATCTCGTCGCCGGGCTCGTGGAGCCCTCCGGAAGGCGGCTGCTCACGCCGCGTCCCGACTGGTGGTTCGACGCGGCCACGGCCGAGGCGGCCCTCGGTCGGGCGCTGGGCGGCCGCCGCCTGGAGGGGCTCGGCTTCGAGCTGCCGGCCGACGCGGCCGGCATCGCGGCCGCCGGGGCGGTCGTGGCCTATCTCGAGCAGAACGAGCCCGCCGCGATCGGCCGGATCGACAGCCTCGCCGCCTGGCGGCCGGGCCGCCGGCTGGAGATCGACGAAGCTTCGCGGCGGAGCCTCGAACTGGTGCGGTCGGTCGCCACCGGCCGCCGCCAGGGCTCGCTGGCCGGCGTGCTCGACCGCACGAAGTCGCCGCTGGGCGCGCGGCTCCTCGGCGAGTGGCTGGCGGCGCCGCTCGTCGATCCGGCCGCGATCGACGAGCGGCTCGACGCGGTGGCGGCGCTCGTTTCGGACCCGATCCTCGCGGCCCGGCTCGCGGACAAGCTCTCCGGGATCGGCGACATCGAGCGGCTCGTGGGGCGCGTGGTCACGGGCCGTGCGGGGCCGCGCGACCTGGAGCGGATCGGACGCACGACGGCCATCCTGCCGGACGTGGTCGCGCTGCTCGGCCCGTGCGACGGCCTGCTCCGTGACCTTCGCGACGGCCTCGACCCCTGCCCCGACGTGGCGGCGCGGATCGCCGCCACGCTCCGCGAGGGCTGCCCCGTGTTCGCCCGCGAAGGGGGCTTCATCCGGCCCGGGTTCGACGCGGCCCTCGACGACCTCGTCGAACTCGCCACCGGCGGCAAGGCCTGGATCACCCGCTACCAGGCCGAGCAGATCGAGCGCACGGGCGTCGCCTCGCTCAAGGTGGGCTACAACCGGGTGTTCGGCTTCTTCCTCGAGATCGGCCGCGCGCACGCCGACAAGGTGCCGTCGGACTACATCCGCAAGCAGACGGTGAAGAACGCCGAGCGCTACACCACCCCCGAGCTCGACGAACGGCAGCGGCAGGTGCTCGGGGCGGAGGAGGAGGCCGTCCGCCGCGAGATTCTCCTGCTCGACGAGCTGCGGTCGTGCGTCGCCGGCGAGCGGAGCCGGCTCGACCGCGCGGCCGAGGTGCTGGCGGTGCTCGACGTGCTCGTGTCGTTCGCGGAGGTGGCCCGCACGCGCGGCTGGGTGCGTCCGGAGGTGTCGGCCGGGGGGGAGCTTTCGATCGACCAGGGCCGGCATCCGGTGCTCGAGGAGCTCCTGCCTCCGGGCACGCTGGTGGCCAACGATCTCTTTCTGGCGGCGGGCGGGGAGCGGGCGCCGGCAATCGTGCTCGTGACCGGGCCGAACATGGGGGGCAAGAGCACGTTCATCCGCCAGGCAGCGCTGGTGGCGGTGATGGCCCAGGCGGGGAGTTTCGTGCCCGCGAAGCGGGCTCGCGTGGGCATCGTGGACCGGCTGTTCGCCCGGATCGGGGCGGGCGACGACCTCGCCCGGGGCGCGAGCACCTTCCTGGTCGAGATGGCGCAGACCGCCCGCATCCTCAACCGGGCCACGGAGCGGAGCCTCGTGATCCTCGACGAGGTGGGCCGGGGCACGAGCACGTTCGACGGCCTGGCGATCGCCCAGGCGGTGGTGGAGCACCTGCAGGCGGCGGTCCGCTGCCGGACGCTGTTTGCCACGCACTACCTCCAGCTCGCGGCGCTGGAGCGGCTGCCGGGTGTGGCCAACGCCCAGGTACTCGTGAAGGAGCACAAGGACCAGCTCGTGTTCCTGCACCAGGTCGCGCCGGGGGCGGCCGACAAGAGCTGGGGCGTGCACGTGGCCCAGCTGGCGGGCGTTCCCAGCGACGTGATCAGCCGGGCCCGGGAGCTGCTCGCGGGCTTCGAGGCCGACGCCGCGCCCGCGGCGAAGCCCCGTCGCAAGCCCGCGCCGCCCGACCAGCTGCCGCTCTTCGAGTAGCGCGGGTTTCCAACCCGCGCGGCAGCATGGTCGACGCCGCTTCGGCACGGGTTGAAAAACCCGTGCTACGAGACGGACTGACCGGGAGCCCGCGCCGCCCGACCAGCTGCCGCTCTTCGAGGAGCGCGGGTTTCCAACCCGCGTTCCCCTACCCGCACTGGTTCATCGCGTCGCGGGGCGTGCCCGCGCCGACCAGTTCGGGCTCCAGCCGCCCCGTCGGCACCGCGTCGTCGGCAGCGATCGTCACGGCCACGTTCTTGTAGGCGGGGGTCCGCGAGAGCGGATCGGCGGCCTTCGGCACGAGCACGTTGCTCTCGGGGTAGTACATGGCCACGCAGCCCGGCCGGATCTGGTCGTAGGCCGACACAACCAGCCCGCGCATCTCGCCGGCCGCGCTCGCGATCCGGCAGCGGCCGCCGTCCACCAGGCCGAGCCGCCGGACGTCGTCGGGATGAATCAGCACCACGTCCCGCCGCGTCTGGTTGCGGTAGAGATCCTCCTCTTCGTAGACGACCGTGTTGAACTGCCCCTCGCTGCGGATGGTCATCAGCGTGAGGCCCTCGGGGGCCGCAGGCAGGTCGTGCACGAACAGCGTGGCCCGGCCGTCGGCCGTCGGGAAGGCCGGCCGGTCGATCGCCCGGCCCGGGATCGAAAACTCCTGCTTGGTCCGATCGATCGCGGCGATCTGCTCGAGGCCCGGCACGATCGCAGCGATCGCGTCGCGGATCGTGCTGGTGTGGCTCATCGCCCGCCAGTCGACCGGGCCGCCGGTACCCAGCACCCGCAGGGCGAGGTCGGCGATGATCTCCACCTCGGCCCGCGGGCCGACGTGCCGCGGCGCGCCGCCGTCGGAGAGCCGGATGTAGCTGAACATGCTCTCCTGCGTGGAGGGCTCGGGCTCCTCGTCGCGGGCCAGCACCGGAAGGATGATCGTCTCCTCCGCGCCGACGCCGGAGGCGTGGCCCGTGTTGAGCGACGTGTTGAGGTAGACAACGGTTTCGATCCTGCCCATCGCCCGGCGGGCGAAAGTCGCGTCGGGGCTCGAGCCGTAGAGGTTGCCGCCCAGGCAGACGGCGAAACGCATGTCGCCGCGGTCGGCGGCGTCGAGGCACTCGAGGGTGTCGTAGCCCTTCGCGGTCGGCAGCGAGATGTGATAGTGCGACTCGAGCCTCTCGAAGATCGCCCGCTTGAGGGTCGGGGTGACCCCAACGGTACCCATGCCCTGGATGTTGGAGTGGCCGCGGATCGGCTGGAGGCCGGCCCCCTCGCGGCCCACCATCCGCCGCATCAGGGCCAGGGCTGCGATCGCCTGCACCGTGGCGGCCCCGTGGAGGTGGTGCGTGATGCCCATCGTCCAGGCGAACACCGTCCGCCGACTCTCGGCATAGTCCGCCGCCGCCGCGTCGATCTCGGGCTTCGTCACGCCCGACCGCGTCACGATCTCGTCCCAGGAGAGGGCGTCGAGCCGGGCGGCCAGTTCGGGCCAGCCGTGGCAGTGACGACCGAGGAACTCCTCGTCGACCACGGGCTCGCCGGCGGCGTTCCGCGGACTCGCCGCGTGCAGTTCCCGAAGCCGCTTCATCAGTCCGTACACCAGGGCCAGGTCGCCGCCCACGTGCGGCTGCACGTAGCGGCTGGCGATCTCGGCCCCGAAGAACAGCGCCCAGGGATCGCTCGGCACGGAGAAGTTGACGAGGCCCGTCTCGACGATCGGATTGACCACGATCACCTTCCCGCCCCGGCGGCGGACCATCATCAGGGTCCGCATCATCCGCGGATGGTTGCTGGCCGGGTTGCCCCCGATCAGAAACACGCAGTCGGCGTGCTCCATGTCGTCGAGCTTGATCGTGCCGGCGCCGGTGCCGATGGCGCTCGAGAGCCCCACGCCGCTGGCCTGGTGGCAGTAGTAGGAGCAGTTGTTGACGTGGTTGGTGCCGTAGAGCCGGGCGAAGAGCTGCAGCAGGAATCCCGCCTCGTTGCTGGAGCGGCCGCTGAAATAGAAGAACGACTCCGCGGGGGGCGTGGCCCTGAGCTTCGCGGCGATCCGCTCCATCGCCTCCGGCCACTCGATCGGCCGATAGTGCTGGGCCCCCTTCTCGAGGATCACCGGCTGCACGAGCCGTCCGGCATGCTCCATCTGGTGGGGCGAAAAGGCCCGCATCTGCGGAAGCGAATAGGTGGCGAAGAACGAGGGCTTCACGCCCCCCTGCATGTCGGCCACCATCGCCTGGAACGACTTCTTGCAGACCTCCGGAAAGTGCCCGGCCTCGTTCACCATCCCACCGGCCTGGCCCCCCATGCCGAGCGCGCAGGTCTTGCAGGCGTTCTTCGACCGCATCGCCTTCCAAAAGCGGACGAGCCCGCCCGCCTCGCGGGCCTTGGCGAACGTGTAGAGCACGGCCCGCATGCCGCCGCCGGTGGTCACGCGGCCGAAGAAACGTCCCATCGCGTCGCCCCCTGGTGTTCCCGACAGGTTCCTGGCGCCGGGAGGGCGCGTCTACTCGGAGTCACTCGGCGGATCGAGCAGCTGGATCTCGACCTTGCGGAACTCGATCGGGTGGCTCTCCGACTGCAGCGCGATCGTGCCCCCGGCGAGCCGCTTCTCACCGCCGCGGGCGGCGAGCAGTTCCTGGGCATGGCCCTCGAGCATCTCGTCCTTGTCGTCGAGTTGCGGCTGCTCGTATTCGAGCACCGTCTCCCCCTCGATGACGTGCCTGACCTTCGCGTTGCCGTCGACCTCGATCTCCACGGTCACCCACTGGTCGCCGCGGTAGGTCTTCGACGTCGAGTTCGTGCAGTGCGGCGTGAACAGCTTGCCGTCCTTGACCACGTTGGTGCCCGGGGTGCAGAGGTTGGCGGTGGCCCGCTCGCCGGTCGCCGCCCCACCGAGAAACTGCACCTCGATCGACGCCGGGAAGCTCTGGTCGAGCGGCATCCCGGCCGGATCCTCGCCGTGAATCATCACGCCGGAGTTGCGAAGCGCCCAGTCGGGCCCCCCCGCGCACTGCTCGCCCGTGAAGCGGTATTCGATCCGCAGGCGATACCGCGAGAACGGCTCCTCGTAGAACAGGTGCCCGAACTTCTCGTCGAACTCGGGATACTTCTCCGGGTCGTAGACGACCTTGAGCACGCCGCCCTCCACCCGGAAGGTGTCGCCGTAGTTGTCGCCATACTTCTCGCCGCGGATCTTGGGCGTCCAGCCGGTCAGGTCGCGGCCGTTGAAGAGCTGCCGCCAGGGCTGCTCGGCGCGAACGCCACCCGAGGCGACGGCCAGGACGAGGCCGCACGCGGCCGACAGACGCAGCCCCCATCGACGCGAACGGCTCACCACCGACATGGCCATCCTCCACTCGGCGACCGGCGACGGAACCTCCGTCGACCGCGTCGTCCAGCATACCCGCCGCGTGACGGCCGCGGTCATGCCCGCGGCTGGTCGAGGCTGACGGTCACGGTCTTGGTCTCGAGGTAGGGCTCCAAGCCCCGCTCCCCGAGTTCGCGGCCGAAGCCCGACTGCTTGAAGCCGCCGAACGGCGCCGCCGCGTCGAACACGTCGTAGCAGTTCACCCACACGGTGCCGGCCCGCAGCCGGCGGGCGACGTCGTGGGCCTTGGCCACGTCGCGGGTCCAGACCGCGGCCGCGAGGCCGAACGTGGTGGCGTTGGCCCGCCGGATCAGCTCGTCCATGTCGGAGAACTTCAGCACGGAGAGGACCGGGCCGAAGATCTCCTCGCGGGCGATCGCCATCTCGTCCTTCACGTTCGTGAACACCGTCGGCTCGATGAAGAAGCCGCGGTCGCCCACCCGCTTGCCGCCGGTGGCGCACGTCGCCCCTTCCTTCTTGCCCGCCTCGATGTAGCCCATGATCTTGTCGAATTGCGCCTTGTCGACCTGCGGGCCCTGGTGCGTGCCGGGATCGAACGGATCGCCCACCCGCCGCTGCCTGCTGCCCTCGACCACCCGCGCCACGAATGCGTCGTGGATCGTGTCTTCGACGAACAGCCGCGAGCCGGCGCAGCAGCACTGCCCCTGATTGAGGTAGATGCCCACGTGGGCGCCCGCCGCCGCCGCGTCGAGGTCGGCGTCGGCGAACACGATGTTGGGGCTCTTGCCCCCGAGTTCGAAGGTGAGCCGCTTCAGCTGGCCCGCGGCCTGCCGCATGATGATCTGCGCGGTCTCGCCTGAGCCGGTGAAGGCCACCTTGTCGATGCCCGGATGGTTCACGATCGCGGCGCCGGCGGTGGGCCCGAAGCCGGTCACCACGTTGATCACCCCGTCGGGCACGCCCGCCTTCTGGGCGAGCCGCGCCAGCCGCAGGGCCGTCAGCGGCGTCTGCTCGGCCGGCTTCATCACGATCGTGCAGCCGGCCGCGAGCGCCGGCCCCCACTTCCAGGCCACCATCAGGATCGGGAAGTTCCAGGGGATGATCTGCCCGGCCACGCCCACCGGCTCGCGCCGCGTGTAGCAGAAGTAGTTGCCGTTGATCGGGATCGTCTGGCCGTGGATCTTGTCGGCCCAGCCGGCGTAGTACCGCAGGCAGTCGAGGGCCAGCGGGATGTCGCCGGCGCGGGCGTCGCTGACGGGCTTGCCGTTGTCGAGCGACTCGAGCGCCGCGAGTTCCTCGATCTCCTCCTCGATCAGGTCGGCCAGCCGGAGGATGATTCTTCCCCGCTCGCGGGCGTTCATCCGCGGCCACGGACCGTCGTCGAAGGCCTTGCGGGCCGCGCGGACGGCGAGTTCCACGTCGGCCGCGTCCCCCTCGGCCACCTGCGCGATCACTTCCTCGGTCGCCGGATTGATCGTCTCAAAGGTCTTCCCGCTCCTGGCGGGCGTCCACTGCCCGTCGATGAAGAGTTGCGTCTGGTGGATCTTCGGCGCCGCGGGGCGGCGGGGAGCGGTGACGGTGGCCATGGTGAATCCTCCCGAGCAGGGTGGGAACGGCGGGGGATCGGATCTTCGGGGCCCCCGGAAAATTGCATCCGGTATCGTATCTGCCCTATGATCCGGAGTGCAACACCGCCACGGTGGGACGTCCGCGGCGCGGTGTATCCATCCCTCACGTCCCTCCCCTGTTTCCTTCCAGAACGATCGTAAAGGAGTTGCGAACCATGCGTGCGACGTGCTCGGTGATGGCGGTGATGATGGTGACGGCGACGCTGGCCTCGGCTGAGGTGACCAGCGGCCCCCAGGTTGGCGAGCGGGTCGGAGCGTTCACGGTCACCAAGGTGGCCGGCAACGCGGATGACGGCGTCGAGGACGGCAAGACGCTCTGCTACCGCTGCCGCATGGGCCAGCGGCCCGTGGTGATGGTTTTCGCGCGGTCGGCCGACGACAAGCTTGCCAAGTTCGTCAAGGAACTCGAGGAGGAGATCGAGGAGCACGAAGACGCCAAGCTGGCGGCCTTCGTGAACATGATCGGCACCGACAAGGAGGCGCTGAAGAAGGTCGCCGCGGAGTTCGTCGCCAAGCACGGCATCACCCGCGTGGCCTTCGTCGTGCCCACGGAGAGCGACAACGGACCGGAAGACTTCAAGATCGCCCCCGACGCCGACGTCACGGTGGTCTGCTACAAGGAGGGCGAGGTGAAGGCCAACCACGCGCTGGCTGCCGGCGGCCTCTCCGAAGACAAGATCGAAGAGATCGTCGAAGCATCGTGCGAGATGGCCGAGTGACGTGCTGAGCGCCGCGCTCAGGCGTCTGCTGATCACGAGCTACGCTCCCGACGAGGCGTTCGCCGATTTTCGCGACCGCGCCGTCACCCGGGACGATCCCAGGGCCCGGGTGACGGTCGCGGTGCCGGCGGCGGCCGAGAGCCGAAAACTGTTCGGCGTGGACGTGGCCAAGCGGGGCATCCAGCCGGTCTGGCTGAAGATCGAGAACCGCTCGCCCGGCAGCCTGCGGCTGCAGGCCGTCACGATCGACCCGAAGTATTTCACGCCGCTGGAGGCGGCGGCGGCGAATCACTTCTCGATCACGAAGCGGCTCTCCACCTTCGGGGCGATGAGCTGGCTCTTCTACCCGCTGCTGCTGCTCGTGCCCCTGAAGTTGCTCACGGCGTGGCTGGCCAACGGCCGGATGGACCAGGTCTTCCACCGCCAGGGCTTCCGCCTGCGGCCGATCCACCCGGGCGAGACGGTCGCGGGCTTCGTGTTCACCACGGTCGACCTGGGCACGAAGGTGGTGCACGTGCGGCTCACCCCGCTCGAGCCCCTGCGGCAGAGCATCGGCCGGCTCATCCGTCCGGGCTCCCCCGGCCACGACCCGCCGGTCGATCTCGTGTTCACGGTGCCCGTGCCGGGGATCGCCGCCGACTACCTCGACCGCGACTTCGCCGCGCTGCGACCACCGGCCGAGATCGAGCCCTGCTCCGCCGACGAACTCGTGGCTCGGCTCGAGGCGCTGCCGCCGGCCACGACCAACGCCGGTGGCAGCAGGACCGGTGACCCCGCGAATCTGGTCGTGGTTGGGGACTTCGACACGCTGCTCGGCGCGTTCGCCGCCCGCTGGGACGAGAGCGAGACGATCTCGCTGGCCACCTGCTGGAAGACCGTGAAGGCGTTTCTGCTGGGGTCGAGCTACCGCTACTCGCCGGTAAGCGCCCTGTACCTGTTCGGCCGGCCGCAGGACATCGCCCTCCAACGGACGCGGCATTCGATCAACGAGCGGATCCACCTCCGCCTCTGGCTCACGCCGCTGGCCTTCGATGGCCAGCCGGTCTGGGCGGGGCAGGTGAGCCGCGACATCGGCGTGCGGTTCACCACCCGGGCCTGGAATCTGACCACGCACCGCATCGATCCGGACGTCGACGAATCCCGAGACTACGTGATCGAGGATCTCGCGGCGGCGGGTCGCGTGCGAGCCGCGGGATACGTGGGCGGCGTCGGCGACTGCACGGCCGCGACTCCGCGCCGCAACCTCACGGGCGACCCGTTCTACACCGACGGCAAGCGGGCGGTGATCCTGCTGTCGGCCACGCGGACGGGCTTCGAGGCGAACACCGCCTGACCGCGCGCGCTCCGGCTGCGACCAGGCGCACACCGCTTGGAATCGTGTATTGATCTTCGCCGGAAGTGCCTCGTCGCCGCCGCCCGGCCTCACCGCCGGTATCCTAAAGATTGCCATGGTTGCGCTCGACACCCTCGCCGACGTGCTGCTGTCCAAGATCACCGCCGCGTTTCCCGACCGGCACGTGCTCGGTGACTTCGAGGCGCTCGTCCGGGAACTCGTCGCGGCGTCCTGAGTCGTCGGCACTGAAGGGGGGCGGCTGATGCAACTCGATCCCCCGCTTGCCGACCTGCTTCGCGCCCTGCTTGCAGGCCGCGCCGTCGGCAGCCTGGCAACCCTGCACGACGGCCGGCCTTTCGCCTCGATGGTGCCGTTCGCCGTGACCACGGCCGGTGGCCGGCTGCGGCTGGTCGTGCATGTCAGCGGCCTGGCAGCACACACCCGCGACATGCGGTCGGTGCCCGAGGTCTGCCTGATGGTGATGGCGCCCGAGATGGACGACGTGCCGCCGCAGGCCCTGCCGCGGGTGTCGATCTCGGGGCGGGCCGTGTTCGTGCCGGGCGATCATGAGGAGCATGGGATGCTGAAGGCCGCCTACCTGGGCAAGTTTCCGGAGGCCGCCGACCTGTTTCAGCTCGGTGACTTCACGATCGTGACGATCGAGCCCGAGTCGGCCCGGTTCGTGGCCGGCTTCGCCCGCGCGATGACGCTGACTGCGGAGACGCTTGCCGCCGCCGTCGACGACCGTCCGCATGAAAGGGCCTGAGCGTCGTGGCGTCGTCCAGCCTGGCCACCGGTTTCCCGCGGAACATGCGGCCTGACGCCGCCATGGGTTCTTCAAGATCGTCGTGAGGGCCGCACCGACCCGTGCGCAGACTCTGTCTGAAGGCCAGCGGCTGACGCGCGGGCGTTTGCGGGCTATATTCTCCGGATCAGGGCGGCGTAGCTCAGTTGGTTAGAGCACCGGCTTCATAAGCCGGGTGTCGCCGGTTCAAGTCCGGCCGCCGCTAGTGGATCGAAAACGCTGCCGAGAGCGTGAAAAACGCTCACCGGCTCCGCGAGGAGTCGTGCGGCTTCCGAAGGGCGAAAACCCAGTACGTACTGGATTCGCCTAACTCTGGAGGCTTCACGATGTCTGCTCGCAAAGTTCCCGCTCTCCGCCACCACAAGGCCCGCGGCCTCGCCGTGGTGACGCTCGGTGGCAAGGATTTCTACTGCGGCAAGTTCGGCTCGCCCGAGAGCCGCCGCGAATACGATCGAGTGGTCGGCGAATGGCTGGCCGCTGGCCGGCCGGAGGTCGTCGGGGCTCCTCACCGGCTCACGGTGGCGGAGCTGCTGGTCCGCTACATGCGGTTCGCAGCGGGCTACTACCTTCCGCCGTCGCGCGAGATCGAGGGCATCACGCTCGCTCTCCGCCCGCTGAAAGAGAAGTACGGCCACACCCTCGCCGCCGACTTCGGCCCGCTGGCCCTGCGGGCGGTGCGCGACGGCTGGGTGCGAGCGGGGCTCGCGCGGAAACATATCAACGCTCGCGTGGGCAAAATCCGCCGGCTGTTCAAGTTCGCGGTGGCGCATGAGCTGGTTCCCCCCGGTGTCCTGGACGGACTCCGAGCCGTGGAGCCGCTGACATTCGGCCACACGACGGCGGTCGAGTCTGCGCCTCGCGATGCGGTGCCGGAGCGAGTATTCACCGCTACGCTCTCGCACGTGTCGCCAACGGTGCGAGCGATGCTTGAGCTGCTATGGTGGACCGGAGCCCGGCCGAACGAGATTTGCTCGATGCGGACGGCTGACGTTGACCGCACCGGCGAAACCTGGGTCTACCGTCCGCGGAGCCACAAGAACGTCCATCGCGGTCACGAGCGCAGGATTTTCCTTGGACCGCAGGCCCAGCGCGTGCTCGCGGTCTGGCTGCGGGATGACGGCGAGGAGTTCATTTTCCAGCCTCGCGAGGCGGTGAAGGCCCAGCGGGCCGGCTGGCGCAAGGCCCACCGCACGGACGCAACCCGCGCTCGCGCCGCTGCAAACAAGCGGCGCGCCGCAGCGGACGCCCGTCGGGCCCAGACGGGCTCTGGGCGGCCAGCAAGCCGGCGGGCGGCAGGCGACCGTTACACGCCGCAGCGGCTCGCCAATGTCGTCCGTCGGGTGTGCATCAAACACAAGCTCCCGCGATGGACCCCCTACATGATCCGGCACGCGACCGCGACGCGAATCGAGCGAACGATCGACTTCGACACGGCCCGGAAGGTGCTCGGCCAGCGGTCAGCGGCGGTGACGCAACGGTACGTACACGCCGATGGGCAGGCCGCCGCCGCCGCGATGGCAAAGTTCGGTTGAAAAAACTGGACGGATTTGCGTCGGTTGATACATTTGGCGATAGCTGGCAAACGTCCTCGCTAGCAGTAGTGCGACACACGGAACCAAGGTAGGAATCGCAGGTCGGCGAGTTGCCGGCGTTGCTCCGTGTAGGTGCCCTTGGCGGGGCTTTGTGGGACGGAACCGATCGCAGAGTTCGAGGGACTGACTCTGAACGCTCGGTTCGTGGTGTTTTCCGCCCCGCCGCGCCTGCGTTTCGCTTGACCCGTGCCGATCGCCGCGCGGCTCCATCTGCAAAGGAGCCCCGTCATGTCGATTGATCCCTTGTCCGATGAGCTGCTGACCCTGCCGCAAGCCGCGGCCTTGTTCCCTCGCCGCCGCGGCGGCTCGAAGGTTTGCACCTCGACCCTGTGGCGCTGGTACACGCGCGGCTCGCGTGGTGTTCGCCTGGAGGTCGCGAGGGTCGGCGGGTCGGTCTACACGACCCGCGACGCGATCCGCGACTTCATCGCGGCTCGCAGCCTCACCGGCGGTGCTCCGGTGCCGCAGGTTCCAGCACCGAGCACGCGATCGAAACGGGCGATGTGCAAGCTGGAAAAGCTCGGCATGTAAGCGAACGAAAAAACCCGGCCGGGGTTCGTGGCCCCGACCGGGTTCGAGTTGAAGTGTCCCCATCGTGGCGTGGGGGGCACCGATGGTCAAGGTCGCCACATGGAGTTGAAGTCTCATGGAT
>Ga0194129_10004862_pt1 | contig 17550 bp, 12 predicted proteins | sample TA2KigCa35mmetaG_FD_150862 | JGI IMG/M metagenome (GOLD analysis project Ga0194129, IMG submission 150862) | Freshwater microbial communities from Lake Tanganyika, Tanzania - TA2015038 Kigoma Deep Cast 35m | ecosystem: Environmental > Aquatic > Freshwater > Lake | place: Tanzania: Lake...
TCCCGATACCCGGCGACGCTCGCCGCGCCCAGCCTCCCTCAAGCTCGCCCAGCCATTCCCAAGCTCGCCCAGCCACTCCCAAGCTCGCCCAGCCACTCCCAAGCTCGCCCAGCCACTCCCACAGCCTCCCCAAGCCGCGCACTGGGTCTCGGCGGTCGCGCACTGGGCCCTCGCAGTGGCGTGCAACTTCGATTCCCTGGTGCCCCGGCAAGCGCAGGTCTGCGTTCACCCACTTTCGCCAGGAGTTCCCGCAAAGTCTAAGATACAGAGAGCCCATGCCACGCATCCTTTCGCGGGTTGGCGGGTATAAGCTACAGGGCCCGCTCGCTCTGCCTCGCCGCTACCGCCCCACCTCCTCATCCTTTCCCCGGACCATCGCAATGAGAATCGGCGTACCCCTAGAGTCGCGCCCCGGCGAGCGTCGCGTTTCCGCAACGCCCGACACGGTGAAGAAACTGATCGCTGCCGGCCACAGGGTCCTGGTCCAGCAGGGCGCCGGACTTGCCGCGGCCCAAACCGACGAAGCCTACGCCGCCGCAGGCGCCAGCCTTGGGACCGCGCAGCAGGCCCTCGGCGCTGAGGTTGTGTTCAAGGTGCGCGCGCCCGATTCGGCCGAGATCGCGCAGATGCGGCCGGGCACGGTGATCCTCGGCATGCTCGAGCCCTTCAATCGCCCCGGACTCGAGGCCATGAATGCCGCTGGCCTCACCGCCTTTGCGCTCGAGGCGGCGCCGCGCACAACCCGCGCGCAGTCGCTCGATGTGCTGTCGTCGCAAGCCAACATCGCAGGCTACAAGGCGGTGTTGCTCGCCGCCGCCACCTACGCGCGCATGATGCCGATGCTGATGACCGCGGCGGGCACTGTGAAGGCGGCGCGCATGCTGATCCTTGGCGCAGGCGTGGCGGGGTTGCAGGCGATTGCCACGGCCAAGCGACTCGGGGCTGTGGTGGAGGCCTCCGACGTGCGGCCTGCAGTCAGGGAGGAGATTGCCTCGCTTGGTGCGAAGTTCGTGGATGTCCCCTTCGAAACCGAGGAAGAGCGACAGATTGCCGCCGGTGTGGGTGGCTACGCCCGACCGATGCCGGCAAGCTGGATGCAGCGGCAGGCGGCTGCGGTGGCCGAGCGCCTGAAGCAGGCCGACATCGCGATCACCACTGCACTGATCCCTGGACGACCCGCCCCGCGACTGATCAGCGCAGCCATGGTGGCCGCGATGAAGCCTGGATCGGTGATTCTCGACATGGCAGCCGAGCAAGGCGGAAACTGTGAACTCACAAGGCCGGGCGAAACCGTGCTTGTGCATGGGGTCACGGTGATCGGTGCGATGGATATCGCGGGCTCGGTGGCTGCGGATGCCTCCTCGCTCTACGCGCGCAACCTTCTCGAGTTCAGCAAGCTCATTTTTGGAAAGGAAGGCCAGTTCCTCCTGAATCGGGAAGACGACATCGTTGCGGCCTGTCTGATGTGCACAGGCGGCCAGATCGTGCGCCAATGAACCACGCCGCCGGTTTTCACACCGCTTAGCGCACACTTGAGGAAAGCGCCATGGAATCGCTCAGTCCCACCCTCATCAATCTGATCATCTTCGTGCTTGCGATCTACGTGGGGTACCACGTGGTGTGGAACGTTACCCCCGCATTGCACACTCCCCTCATGGCGGTCACCAACGCAATTTCGGCGATCGTGATCGTGGGCGCAATGCTCGCTGCCGCGCTCACCGAAACACCTCTTGCGAAGACCATGGGTGTGCTTGCGGTGGCGCTCGCCGCGGTCAACGTGTTCGGGGGCTTTCTCGTCACCCGCCGGATGCTCGAGATGTTCAAGAAGAAGAAAGCTGCCCCGGGCAAGGAGGGTGCGTGATGTCGATGGATCTCGTGGTCTTGCTGTACCTGGTTGCCTCGATCTGCTTCATCCAGGCGCTCAAGGGCCTGTCGCATCCGGCCACTTCGCGTCAGGGCAACCTCTTTGGCATGGTTGGGATGGCGATTGCGGTGTTCACCACCTGTGCTCTCTTTTTCATGCTCAAGCCCGAAATCGCAGCGATGGGACTTGGCTGGGTGCTCGCCGGCCTCGTGGTTGGCGGAGGCCTTGGCGCCGTGATGGCCAAGCGGGTGGAAATGACGAAGATGCCCGAACTGGTTGCCTTCATGCATTCGATGATCGGACTCGCCGCTGTGTTCATCGCGATTGCCTGCGTGGCCGAACCGGCCGCCTTCGGTATTGTGAAGCCCGGCGAACCGATTCCCTTTGGTAACCGCTTCGAACTCTTCGTGGGCACTTTCGTGGGCGCGATCACATTCTCGGGTTCGGTGATCGCCTTCGGAAAGCTCTCCGGCAAGTACAAGTTCCGCCTTTTCCAAGGCACGCCGGTGCTCTTTCCCGGCCAGCACATGGTGAACCTCGCGCTTGGCCTGGGCATGGTTGCGCTCGGCCTCGTCTTCGTCTCCACCCAGGACTGGACACCCTTCCTGCTGATGCTCGGTCTCGCCTTTGTGCTCGGTGTGCTGATCATCATCCCGATCGGGGGCGCCGACATGCCGGTCGTGGTGTCGATGCTCAACTCCTACAGCGGATGGGCAGCCGCAGGAATCGGCTTTTCGCTCAACAACTCCATGCTGATCATCGCGGGTTCGCTCGTTGGTTCGTCGGGCGCAATCCTGAGCTACATCATGTGCAAGGCAATGAACCGTTCCTTCATCAGCGTGATCCTCGGTGGCTTTGGCGCTGAGGCTTCAGCAGCGCAGGAAGGCGGCGCGGCCCAGCGTCCGGTCCGCTCAGGGTCGGCCGACGACGCAGCCTTTGTGATGAGCCACGCTGAAAGCGTGATCATCGTGCCAGGCTACGGTCTTGCGGTTGCGCGTGCGCAGCACGCATTGCAGGAGCTTGCGCACAAGCTCACCGAGCATGGCGTGTCGGTGAAGTATGCGATTCACCCGGTGGCGGGCCGCATGCCGGGGCATATGAACGTGTTGCTTGCCGAGGCTGAGGTGCCCTACGACCAGGTTTTCGAGATGGAGGAGATCAACGGCGAATTTTCCACGACCGATGTGGTGCTGGTGCTCGGGGCCAACGATGTGGTGAACCCGGCAGCCAAGGATCCCAAGTCGCCGATTGCAGGCATGCCGATTCTCGAGGTCTACAAGGCCAGGCAGGTGATCGTGAACAAGCGCTCGATGGCCTCCGGCTACGCGGGACTGGACAACGAACTCTTCTACATGGACCGGACGATGATGGTGTTTGGCGATGCGAAGTCGGTGGTTGAGGAGATGGTGCGCGCAGTGGATTAGGCATCCGGAGGGGTGAAAGCGAAGCCTCTGTTTCGCGACCGAGCTGGCTCGGTCGCCCCGGATTCCTGTGGGCGGCCGATTCAGCCAACCCTTCAGGAGCATCGTCGATGAACACCCTTGCCTACCGGGCCACCCAGACCCGCTTTTCTTCAACCCCGGGGTCGGTGGCCGACGGCCACTTCCCCGCCAGCCGGGCCCGATGCACCGGGCCGAACCTCGAAACCTATGGCAACCTGCTGCGGCACTACCGGAGCGAACATCAGGCTGCAGGGCGTTGCCAGGCGGGGCTGGATCGCTTGCGCACCCGTATGGCCCGACGTGGCTGGTTGCTGAGCCCGGAGGCGCTGCGCAACCTGGTTGACCGGGATTTCCACACCCTTCGACAGGGTGCTGGCTTTCAGAACGGCAGTTGCAGGCGGGAATCGACCCGCGCAAACGCGGCCCGGAACTCTTCCTGAATGCGCTCGAGCGCTGCCTGATCGTCGGCCTCGAAACGGATCACCACCACCGGCGTGGTGTTGGAGGCGCGAGCGAGGCCAAAGCCTTCGGGATACTCCGCGCGTACCCCGTCGATGGTGATCAGGCGCGAAGCGCGCGTGAAGCCCCCGGCGCTTGCGAGTGCTTCCACGATCCGGAAGTTTTCCCCCTCGGCACATTGAAGCTTGAGCTCGGGTGTGGACGGGGAGTCGGGCAGGACCTCCAGCATTTGCGATGCACCGCTGATCGTGGTGCCCGCAGCTTCAATCCAGGCAGGCTCGCGCGACACGATCTCGAGCAGACGCGCACCGGCGTAGAGGCCATCGTCGAAGCCGTACCAGCGTTCCTTGAAGAACACATGCCCACTCATCTCGCCGGCAAGCGGCGCACCGGTTTCCCTGAGTCTTGCCTTGATGAGCGAGTGGCCGGTGCGCGACATCGTGGCCACGCCGCCCGCAGCCTCGATCACTCTCGCGACATGGCGTGAGCACTTCACATCGAAAATGATCTCCGCCCCTGGGTTGCGCGCGAGCACATCCCGGGCGAAGAGCATCAACTGGCGGTCGGGCCAGATGATCCTGCCGCTCTTTGTGACCACCCCAAGCCGGTCGCCATCGCCGTCGAAGGCAAGTCCGATTTCGCAGTCGGTCTCGCGCAGGCAGGCAACGAGATCCTCGAGATTGTGGGGGTCGGCCGGATCGGGGTGGTGGTTGGGAAAACTGCCATCCACTTCGCAGAAAAGTTCCACCACAGCGCAACCCAGCCGCCGGTAGAGCTCCGGCGCAAAGGCACCAGCCACGCCATTGCCACAGTCGACTGCGATCTTCATCGGGCGGCCAAGCCGGATGTCGCCCACGATCCTGCGAAGGTAGGCCTCGGCAACATCCACCGAACGCTGGCCAGCTTCAACGCGGCCCGGGAGCGGGCCATGCGCTGCGCCTTGGCGCGCGACGATCCTCCGGTGAAGCTGCTGGATCGCCTCCCCGTGGAGCGTTGACCCAGCCACCACCATCTTCAACCCGTTGTAGTCGGGCGGGTTGTGCGAACCGGTGACTGCGGCTCCAGACCCCGCACCCACCTCAACCGTGGCGAAGTAGAGCATTGGTGTGGTGACCTGCCCGATGTCGATCACTTCAACACCCGAGGCGGCCAGACCCTGGGCAAGCGCAGCCGACAGGTCTGGTCCAGAGTGGCGCCCGTCGCGGGCAATCACAAACGAGCCAACCCCCGCATCAAGGCTCAGGAGCCCGAGTTCGAAGCCGATCGCGCAAAACACCTCTGCGTTGAGGTTGCGGCCCACCACCCCGCGGATGTCGTAGGCCTTGAATATGGAGGGGTCGATATGCGCCATCTTGCCACCCTGGATCGGTGCCCCTGAGATGTGGGGGCAGCACCGGATTGCTACATGCTGAACGAGACAGTCGGAATATAACCCAGGCCTTTCTCAGCCAAGCCAACAAGATCGATATTAGCGGTTGAGGCAGCGTTGAACTCGGCCGCAAGCACGCCCAGACTCATGACGGCTGCGCCGTATTCGCCCTTGCGTTGGCCATCGCGCAAAAGCCCCACGAACGGAGCCGCTTCAGCTTCCGTGGGATCGACGCCGAGTACATTGGAATACAGAAGCTTGACGACCTGTTCAGGACTCGCAAAACCGCTGCCAAGAGCCGCTTCCAAAGCGAGTTTTGTGAGGCTTTCATAAGTGTACCCACCGCGGTCGAGCAGATCAAGCCCAATACCGGCATAAACCTGGTTACTCACAGCGGCCGCACCAAAAACGGTTGCAAGTATTTTCGCCACTGAACCGGCGCTGGATTCAAGATCGAAAGCGAGCCCCTGATTCGGTGCGCCCGTGCTCGCGAAAACAACCCTTTCAATCGAGCTCAGATAATCCTTTCCCTCCGCTGATCCGACGATCAGGTCGGATCCTTCGCCCGCCCTGCTAATCTGATAAAAAGAATCTTGCTGCCGATAGACGACAGTGTCGAGGCCAGCCCCGCCATCGATGTTGTTTCCAGATTTCAGCACCCTGAAGGTATCGTTGCCCGACTCTCCGGAGAAGCTTCCGCTTCCGCGGAGCACAAACAGGTCATCGCCGTTTCCACCAGAGGCCTCGCCAGGCCCGTCGCCAGGGTCGAGAAAATCACTCCCTTCGCCGCCAGACAAGGCATCGTCGCCCGCGCCGCCCAGGAGTGTATCGTTGCCCTGCCCGCCCCGGAGAACATCATCGTCATCACCGCCTTCGAGGGAATCATTGCCTGCGCCTCCGTCGAGCGTATCTGAACCGCCACCGCCAAGAAGCGTGTCGTTGCCGTTTGCTCCTTCAATCGATTCATCCGATGTTCCGCCGGAGTATCTGTCGTTTCCGCTACCGAGGATAATTGTGGTTGCTTCGAGCAGATTGACCTCCACCCCGACATCAAGACCATCAAGACTGATGGTGATCGTCTCGGGTCCGTCCGGAACCCGATCCTGCGTTATCTGAAGTTCCGCGACCACTGCCCTCTGGTTTGGCCATGCAAACATTCCGGTGAGTGGCACGCCGCCAAGATCGCTCGAGGTAACGCCTTCGCCGGTGATTCGGTAGTTGAGCGTTGTGCCTTCGGGAACGCGTGCAAGATTATCTACCTCAATGGTAACCCTCAGGGTTTCTCCCTCCGTAACTTCGGCACTCGACACAGAAATGCTGAACTCGGGGGGGGGGAGTGTGGGAAAGGTGATCGTGTTGCTGGGTTCCGTCGAGACGATCCTGCCATCGTTATTCGTGTCGAGGCCAACCAGTAATCGGATCGCTTCTCCCATCTTGAGTGGAACCCCCTTGATTGCAGTCTGGAGCAAGGCGCCATCCACGGAGTAGCTTGTTCGTGTTGGGTTGACCGCAATCGCAGGTACGCCAGGAAGGTTCACCGATCGAAGCGAGGCAGAAACCTCTCCCTCGGCGATTGCGAAAATTTCGGCAGAAACCCTGATGGCTTCGTTTCCCAGGATGCTTTCGGGAGGCCCGAGTTCAATCAACAGGGCATCGCCCGGCATCGGATCCTGTCCGATTTTCGCGGTGAAACTGAGTTGCATATCGATGGGTGGTGGAAAGATAAAATCGTCCTCGACCTCGCTTCGGATTTGGTCGGCCCCCGCGTCAATCTCGCTCACCCTGAACCTCAGGCCGATGATTTCGTCCTTCACGCCGCTGGTGGCTGATGCCAGCGCAGCATTCGAGACTGCAACGGAGACGGGTGCGGACGGCGATGCGCGGGAGAGCACCGGAAGCGCCGGGGCGAAGACAAGTGGCGCGGCTTCATCCGAATCAAGAACGAGGGCGAAAACAGACACGCCAAACCGCGCGGTGTCTGCCTCAAAACTCGGATTGATCTGAAGGCTGTAGCCAGCCGTGGTACGCGTGATCAGAAGCTGAGCAGGGTCCATGGGTTAGCAAAGGCCGGGTGCTGCCAGGTTGAATACTGCAGATGATGGCGGGAGGTGTTGGCAGGGGCGTTGATGTTAGGAAATTTTACCCGCAAATGCAGTCGACTATTGCCGAGTGATGAGAGCACCCTCGAGGTCGGACAACGTCTCCGGATTGAGCGCTCCCACCGCGGCCATCAGACGCGACCAGGCGACCAGTGCGCGCGAATTGGCGCTGGCAAGGCTGCGGCGCGCATTCAGAAGCTGGATCATCGCCTGATCTTCTTCGCCCCGGGTGGCCACACCGGCGGCAAGCCCCCGGGTGGCCGCTTCCATCACCACACGCAGGGCGGCGATCGTGCGGCGCTGGGCTGCCGCTTCTGCACGGGTGGCCTCGAGCGTACGCCAATCGCGGTCGATTTGCAGCGACACCCGTGCAACCGCCACCTGGAGGTCGCTCTCGGCGCGGCGCACATTGGCCTCGGACTGGCGGATGGCCGACGAGATCGCGCCGCTCGTGTAGATGGGCACCGACACCTGCACCCCGATCTGGCTGGTCCGAAACTCGGTGCCGATCGTGTTGTCGAGCGAGCTCTTGGAATGCGAACGCGAGGCGTAGACGTCTGCTGCAGGGTATTGGTCGGCACGCGCCCGTCGCAGTTCTTCGCGGGCCGCCTGCACCGCGCTACGCTGCGCGCGGATCTGCGGATTGTTTTCCAGCGCCGACTCCTGCCAGCGGGTCAGGAGTGGAAACGACAGTGGCAAATCCTCGGCAGTCTGCTCGGCAAGCGACAAGGCAAGCGCAGTGTGGCCTTGAGCGGTATCGTGCTCGGGCCTGACGCCTGCGGCCGCTGCCAGGCGAACCAGATCCACTGTGGTGGTTCCAGTGATCTGCGCCCAGGCCAATTGCGCGTTGCCAAGCGTGATCCCGGCTTCGGCCAACTGGCTCTGGGCCTGACTCAGGCGTGCGCGCGCCACCTCCACATCGGTTCGTGTGGCGTCGCCCGCAGAGAACTGCCTCTGGGCGTTGCGAAGAAGCCGTTCGTAGACGCGGATCGACTCCTCTGCACTCGCTGCGGCAACTGCCGCTGCAGCCCATTCGCTGTGGATCCCGATGAGCCGAACCGCAAGATCCTGACGGGCTGCAAGGAGCCGGAGTTCGGAGAGCTCGGCCTGCGCTCTACCAAGTGCCAGGGTCGCCCATGACTTCGGCCGGTAGAGCGCCTGTCGCAGTTGCACGCTTGCGCTGTAGGCTGGATAGCTGTTGAAGCTGCGCTCCACCGGGCCGAGCGCGGTTTGCGAGCGGGAGTCGGTGTCGTTGATCGAGCGTTGCAGGTTGGAGGAGACCTGGGGCAATAGAGCTGCCCGTGCCTGCTCGAGGTTCTCCACGCCGGCGTCGCGCTCGGCGATTGCGCTCTGATACTCCGGGTCGTGGAGCAGGGCTTGGCGCAGGTCGCCAGACAGCCGCCCAGGTCCCGGGAAGCCTTCGGCAGGCCGGATTGCGAGAGGTGCACCCGTGACAACCGTGCTGGGCAGGGGAGCCGGCGGCGAGGCCGGCGCAGGGGCTCTGGAAGTGGCTTGTGAAGTGGCCTGCGAAGTGACCTGCGAAGTGGCTTGCGAAGTGGCTTGCGCAGGTGCCCTGGAGAGCCCGGCGGAAGGCGGCTGAACGACGACCGGTGATGGGGCTTGCCAGGTCGCCTGGGGGGGTACCAGCGACTGAAGCGCCCCCGAAATGCGGGCACCGATCTGCCTCAGCGCCTGCAGTGCGGTTTGCGATTGTGATGCGTCAAGAGACTGAGCGCCTGCCGGTTGACTTTCGATGCACACCGCCAAGGCAAGGAGGGCGAGCGGGGCGAGGGGGGCGAGGCAGGATCGCTTCCGACTTGGTGAAGCGGTACGGCTTCGAAGTGGCGATGCAAAGGTCTGGCTCAGCACCACGCTCAGCGCTCCTTGAGCCCTCGCGCCATCCGGTCCTCGATGGGCTTGAGGAGGTAGTTGAGCAGCGTACGCTCTCCAGTGACGAGCACCACGTCCACCGGCATCCCGGCGTGCAATTCCACTTCCCCCATCTTCCTGAGCGACTCCGGTGGTACTTCGATGCGCGCAAGGTAGTAGGGAACGCCCTGAGGTGTGGCAAGCAGATCGGCTGAGACCGAGAGGAGCTTTCCGTCCACCACCGGGGTGGTTCGAGGGTTGAGCGCGGTGAACATCAGCTTGGCCGGAACGCCCGCCTTGATGCGTTCGATCAGATGCGGGGGAAGTTGCGCCTCCACGATCATCTTCTCATCGCGGGGAATCACATCCATGATCCGGGTGCCTGCGCCGAGCACCGCTCCCTTGGTGCTGACGTTGAGCCCCACAACCGAACCGCTCACAGGCGAGCGGATCTCGGTTCTGCGCAATTCGTCGTCGAGCGCGATCAGTCTTTCGGACTGCGCGCGTGCCTCCTTGCTCACTTCCGACAACTGGGTCTCGACTTCCTTGCGGTATTCCTGCTCGCGCTGCGCAATGCGCAGCCTCACCTCGGCGATCTGGTTTGAAATCCTTGCGATGCTTGACGCACCCTCGGCAAAGCTTGCGCGTGCCCCTGCGAGTTGCCGCTCGGTTTCCTGGTACCGATTGCGCGGGTAGAGCCCGTCGCTCACGAGCGGAGCAAGCGACTCGGTTTCCTTCGCAAGGCTGTCGATCTGCGCCTGACGCTGAAGCTGGATTTCGGCAAGCCCCTTGATCTGCGACTCAAACCCGCCGATCGTCTCACGGTAGGCGGCGAGTTCGCTCCCCAACGCCTTGCGACGCGCCTCGAAGAGTTGGCGCTGCGAATTGAGGATCAGCGCAACCGGCGCCTCCATCGACCTGCGGTTGAGGTCGGCGGGGAAACTGATGGTTTCGCGGGAAGTCTGCTCGGCGAGGAGGCGCGATTCGGAGGCCCGGGCAGTGAGATAGAGGGAGTCGGCCACCTCGCGCTGCGCCCGCGCCTGCGTGGGGTCCATCGTGAGCACGAGTTGATCGAGCTGCACCAGATCGCCTTCCTGGACGTGAATCTCCTTCACGGCTCCGGGGCTGAAATTCTGGATCGTCTTGCGCTTGGAATCCACGATCAGCGTTCCCGGCGCGTGCGCTCCCTCATCAAGGGGAGCTATCGCCGCCCAGGCAAGGAACCCACCGAGGCCGAAGACGATCACCGCAAGGCCAACCCTCAGGGGTGTTGCGTAGTCGCGTGGTGCAGCCCCTGGGCGGTTGGCGCGGGCTGGCGTCTCGCCCAGGATCGTTTCGCTCCCCCCTGCGGCAACGGGCTTGACTTCGCGCGCGGTGGCCTCGATCGTGACGGCTTTCTCAGCTTCGGCCACGCTCGACTCCAGCCGGTACTGCACCCTGTGCCTGCAACTGCTGCTGCTTGAGTGCCGCCTCCTGCAGCGCCTGGAGCACCTGCTGTCGGGGCCCGTGCATGTGCACCACACCTTCGCGCAACACCATCAGCGAGTCGGCAATACCAACGATGCTTGTGCGATGGGTGATGAGCACCACTGTGCGTTGCTCCGACCTGGCCTGGAGAACCGCTCTCACCAGCGCCTGTTCGCCCACATCATCCAGGTTGGAATTGGGCTCGTCGAGCACGATCAGGGCCGGGTTGCCGTAGAGCGCCCGCGCAAGCGCGATACGCTGGCGCTGACCACCGGAGAGCGCCGATCCCTGCTCACCGATCGGCGTGTCGTAGCCCTTGGGAAACTGCAGGATCATCTCGTGCATCCCGGCTTTCCGGGCCGCCTCGATCACCTGCTCCGAATCGATCTCGCCAAAGCGCGCAATGTTTTCGGCAATAGTTCCTTCAAAGAGCTCTACATCCTGCGGAAGATAACCGATCCAGGGCCCGAGTTCATCCTTGTTCCAGAGAAACACATCGGCGCCGTCGAGCCGGATCTTGCCGGCCTGCGCAGGCCAAACGCCCACCATCAGGCGGGCAAGCGTGCTCTTTCCGGAGGCCGACGGCCCCACGATCACCAGAACCTCGCCCGGTCTCACCGTGAGGTTCACGCCCTTGAGCACGGCAGCCTGCGCGCCTGGCGGCGTGGCGATCACGTTTTCCACGCTCAGCAGGCCCTGCGGCCGTGGAAGCGACATGCCCGGCGTGCGCGCTGGAAAATCGCTGAGCAGCGAAGAAAGGCGCTCGTACGAAGTGCGCGCGCTCGAAAACTGCTTCCAGGTGGCGATCGCAAGATCCACCGGGGCGAGCGCACGGCCGGCGAGAATCGACGCTGCGATCATCACGCCGGGCGAAGCGAGGTGCTCGAGCACCAGCAGCGCTCCGATCCCCAGGACCGCCGACTGCATCGTGAGCCTCCAGAACTTGATCGCTGCGCTGATGGTTCCGGCGCGATCCGAGGCTTCCGATTGTTTGTCGAGCAGGCGGTCCTGCATCGCCTTCCAGCGCGCGCGAAGCGCTGGGAGCATCCCCATGGCTTCAATCACTTCGGCATTACGCAGATTGCTCGTGGCAAAGGCCGAACCCTGTATCGCGGCCTGGTTGGCCTCGGCGAGCCCCTGCTTGGTCACGCGCTCGTTGAGCCACGCGAGCACAAAACTCACCACGGCGCCAAAGAGCGTGAATGCACCCAGGATCGGGTGGAAGAAATACACGACGAGGATGTAGATGGGCGTCCATGGGATATCGAAAAAGGCAAAAAGCCCGTTGCCCGTCACAAACTGACGGATCTGGGTGAGGTCGTTCATCGCGGCGCCTGCGGCGCTTCCCCGGCCCCGCAGGTTGCGTTCGAAGGCCGCAGTGAAGACCCGTGCAGCGAGGATGTCGTCGACACGGTTGCCAAGGCGCACCAGCACCTGCGAGCGCACCTGTTCGATCCAGGCCATGATTGCGAAGGCGCCGAGGGTCATGAGCGACAGCATCAACAGCGTGGTTTCGTTGAAGCTGTTGAGCACACGGTCGTAGACCTGCATCATGTAGAGAGACGGCGCAAGGTAGAGGAGGTTGATCGCGCCCGAGAAACCGCCAACGGTCCAGAAGACCCCCTTGTAGCGGCTCAGCACCTCCATGATCTCGCTGCGCTGGCCACGCTGCCAGGGTTGTTGAAGCACGTTTTGCATAACGTTTGATGGTCTCATACTTCCCTGCAGCCAGGCCCACACTGCTGCGCTCCCCAACGCGGGGCTGTGATCAGCGACACACCGCGCAGTCCGCGTCGCGCGCGAGGGTCGGGCCGAACCGGCCGCCCGGACCGGGGCTGAACCGGCAGCCTGCAACGGGCTGAACCGGCCGCCCGCACCGGTCTGACGCGATCGTACTGACCGGTTGCGTTCAAACCCCTTGCCCTGCGAGCGCTGCCACCCACTCGAGTTGCCGCGGCAGGCACACCGTGCGAAGGTCGTAGTGCTCGCGCGCAAAGGTGCGTGCCGCGCTGCCCAGCCGATGGCGCCGCGCAGGATCGTCAAGCAGTGCGGTTACTTCGTTGGCAAGTTGCTCCACGCCAAAGAAGTCCACGAGCAGCCCGGTGCGGTCATGGGCGATGGCCTCGCGCAAGGGGGCGGTATCGCTTGCCACGATGGCGCATCCCAGACTCATCGCTTCGAGCAGGCTCCAGCTGAGGACGAAGGGGTAGGTGAGGTAGACATGCACCCGTGAGACCTGAAGGAGCGCCACGAAGTGCGGGTAGGAAAGATTGCCGAGAAAGACCACCCGCTTCCACGCCTCCTCGGGGATGTCGTTTCGGACCTCTTCGATGAAGATGTCCTTCCAGGACCGCTCACCGTAGCGCTCCTTCGAGGGCTTCGCACCGTAGCTCACATCGTTGCCGCCAACGATCAGCACCCGCGCTTCGGCACGCTCGCGCAGGATGCGCGGCAGCGCGCGCATGAAGACGTGATAGCCACGGTAGGGTTCGAGGTTGCGGTTCACGAAGGTGATCACTTCGTCGCTGCGCGAGAGCGTGAGTGCCTCGCCGGTTTCGCTCTGCAAGGTGAAGCGGATCTCCGGATTGGGAGCAAGCGCCGCAGTGTCGATCCCGTCGTGGACAACGCGGATGCGCCTGCGGAAATCGTCCGGGAAGGTGCTGGCTTGCCACACGGTGGGGCTGATACCCGCATCGGCAATGTCGAAATGAAGGAGGTTGTTGAGGTTTTTCAGGCGCAAGCGGCAGACGTCGCCCGGGTCGGGTGCAGGAAACTCCGGGTCGAAGCCGGTATCTGCGCCGCTCGATCGGTAGAAGAACTCGCAGTAGATGCCGAGCCTTGCTCCGGGCCATACATCCTTGAGAAAGAGGCTCTCGCCCCACCCGTGATGCGCGATGATCACCTCCGGTTCGAAGCCCTGCTGCTTCATCCTCAAGGCAGCGCGAAAGCAGGCCTCGCCGCGGATGGTTTTGGTTTCGAAGTCGGATACCCAGGGGTGTACCTGAGGGGTGGTGCCACGGTTGGCGCTGTAGGCCACCAGTTGCACCCCTTGCCACGAGCGCTCCTGGATCTTGCGCATCGTCATCGCAACCACCTGGTGCCCCCGGCTCGCAAGAAGGGGGGCGAGGAACTTGAACTGTCCGGGAAAGTTCTGATGAATGAAAAGAATCTTCATAAGTGCGCAGGCGCAGGCCGCACAAGGTGGAGTTTGACCATCCAGACAAGTCCGCGCATCACGGTGGCCTGCCGGTCTGCCGCAAAGTATCCGAGGACTTCGGAAACCGCGATCGGCCCCCGCGCCAGGGACTGGAGGACTGCGCGGAGCTCCGCATCCGCGGGGAGTACCGCCTTGGCGAAGTTGACCATGGCAAGCTTGCGGTACGACATCGCGCGAGCCATCGCGACATCCGGATCGGTGTCGACCAGACCCAGCAGCAGGCCGGGCGCGAGCGCACGCGACGGGTAATTGCGAAAACTTGCGAAGGGATCCATCCGCGCAGGCCAGGGTTGCGGCTTCGGCGCAGACGGCTCGGGGGCAGACCCTTGCGCACTTTCGTCCGCACGGTGCCCCCGCAACGCTGTGAGTTGCGCCCAGAGATCCTCATATTGCGCAATCACGGCTTTCCAGTCGTAGAGCGCCTGTGCGCGGGCTCGCCCCGCCCCGCCCATGTCGCTGCGCAGTTGGGCCGATGCGAGCAGTTGGGTGAAAGCTTGGGCAGCGGCCTCCACATCCACCGCCACAAAACTGCAACTGTGCCCGCAATACATGTCGTAGCTATCCACCTCCAGCGCATGGCGCAGCGCGAGGTCGCTACCCAGTCCAGCCTCGGGCATCAGGGTGGGAACCCTGAAGCCGTCGATACCGTGCCGCACCGTATCCTTGTAGCCGTCCCAGTCGCTCACCACGAGCGGCAGCCCGGCGGCCATCGCCTCCAGCGGGACGATCCCGAAAGTCTCCTGGATGTTGTCGGAGAGACTCGCGCACAGGTCCGCAGCAGCCCAGGCTGTCTGGCGATCGTGTGGTTTTCTTCCGTCGAGTTGCACCACCGGCACCGAGGGGCAGGCAAGCCTCGCAGCCTCCTCGAAAGCGCTTGCGATGAAGGCATTGGCATGCCAGCCACACTCGATGAGTACAACAGCCTTGCCGGAGCGCTGTGCGGCAAGTTCGAGCGCCTGATACATCGCAAGCGGATGCGCCTTGGCGTGAAACGAGAGCCTGCCCATGAAGAGCACCGCCAGCGTCTCCGGGGCAAGGGCGAGCCGCTGGCGCGCTGCCGCCCGATCGTGTGCGGAACTCAGGAAGTCGGCGGTGTGGACGCCAAGCGGAATCACCGGCATTTGCGGCAACACGATGCGGCGTATTCCGAGGCGGTCCACAAGGTGATCGACTTGCGCCTGCAGTACCCGGCTCACCTGGTCCTTCACTGCAGTGCTGGTGCAAATCAATGCGTCCCAGGGCTGCACGGGCGCCGTGATCAGATCGACGATCGCGTCCATCGCTCCGGCCGATGAGGTGGTGTGGGTGATCCCGCAAAGACTCCACTGGCGGTGCCCGAAATGGGCGCGATGCCAGGCGTGCTGACCGATGCCCGGCCCCGGGTAGTACACGCTACCGGCTTGCGCCAGGGCGCCGAGTTGCTCGGCCTGCACAACACGGACCGATTCCTTGCGTCCTTGCGCGCGCGCAGCCTCGGCAAAGTGCTGCGCGTGCTCGGGTTTGCTCACCTGCAGCCAGAACGACTCACAAGCGTGATGCGCGAGAAACCCGCGAAGAAACGACTCCCCTGCGGCGTGCCGCCCCATCAGCTTGGGGCCGCTCGTGGTGTAGGCCTCGGGGTGGTAGTAGAGCGCTGCCGTCACGCGTGACCTCGTGAGGACACCTCCAGTGCTTCGAGAATCGGCAGCAGGCGCTGCGCGAAAGTATCGGCAAGCGCTTCGAGTTCCTTGAGATTGTCTTCAGGGTTTTCGAGTGCCTTGCCCTCCTTCATGAGGCGCTGGCCCTGGCGCGCAAGGATCGTCCACGCTTCGCGTGCCCAATGCCGGGGCTCTTCGGCACCCTGCATCCGCGCAAGCAGAAACAGCTGTTGAAACCGTCCCACACTGATGCCACCTCCAGTGAGTGGACTTGCCAGATAAGACACCTCGCCCCGACCCCGCGCGTGGTTGAGGAGCCAGGCGTTGGCGCGCGCTGCGGTGGTGCGTGCCCCGGCTGCGTCTCCGGTGCGCTGCACTGCCATCAGGTGTCCCGCACCGTGCAGCACGAGCACCACCTGCAGAAGTTGCGAAAAACCCAAGGACGGCCTGGATCCCGCCCGCAGGGCTTCTTCGAGTTCTCCAAGCGTGCGCGGCACGTGATCCGCAAGGAGATCGAGCACCGGCAGGTAGGCGTCGTCGTTGAGCCTGGCCTCGCCGAGCGCGCCGTTGACCTTGAGCTGGATGTCGGAGCGATGACTCACCAGGATCAGCCGCTGCTTCCGAAGTGCCTCGCCCTGCTCCAGAGGCGACAGTTTCCGGAGCCCCTTCACCCAGTAGTCCCGGCGAAACTGCTGATTCACCATGAAGTCCCTCACACTTTGCCGGAACATGGGATCTGGAATCTCGGCCAGGAAAGTCTGCTGCTCGTCCGACAGGTTGATCGGGTCGATGAGATCCAGCATGGTTGCCGAGCATGCGAACTGCAACTTTGCCGGTTCGAGCCAGGTGGCGAGCGTGGAGAGGTGCATCGGGTCCCAGTCGCGATTGAAGTACTCATGCGCAAGGTAGTGGCGGCTGTGCTCCTTCATCTTCCTGAGTCGTTCACCAACCTGCGGATTGGCGCGGCCGAAGAGGGGCTGGGTGGCGAGCAGTTTCTCGGCGAATTCGATTGCCCCGTCGATGCGGCTCACGATCCCGCGGCCCTCGGCCCCCAGAACCTCCGCATGCTCCACCATCAGGTGCCGCATCGGACTGAAGGCTGCCCATCCGGGGAAGGTGTTGTAGGAAATGTAGAGGATCCCGCCCACTGCGAGCTTACGCCGCACAAAGTCGACGATCACTGCCCGATTCTGGTCAGAGATCCAGCTCCAGATACCGTGCAAGCCAATGGTGTCGAACAGTGGAAGATCGTCACGGGCGCAGAACTCGGCAAACGAGGCGTCGAAGAGCTGTGCTCCCGAGCCGGACGCGGCCGCGAATTCCCGCGCAAAGCCGGCCTGGGAGGGGTTGAAGTCGGTGCCCCACCACGCCACTGCCGAGGCGCAAGCGTGCAGATTCGCCGAAAGGCCCTGCCCGAATCCCAGCTCGCAAGCGGTACGGATCTGCGGAAACGCGAGCCCCTGGTGTGCAAACGCCATCTGCGCATGCAGCGGGTTGAGCTCCGGGTAGTAGCCATAGGTGTACCCGATGTCGGCCACATAGCCGGAGGTCCATGCGGTCATGATCTCGTCCTTGCGGTGAATGGCAGTCGTGGATGCCCGGCCCAGCTCTGTGGATACTACCTGCGGCTGCAAGCCAGGCAAGCGCCTCACATCGCGGCATGGGTGAATGCGCGGATCGAAGCCAGGGTGGACGAGAGCCAGATGGAGCTCAACGCGTAGGGATCTGAAACGGATCTCAGGAAGCAGGGATCTCGAGGCGTTTGGATCCGAAGCGGTGCGGATCTCGACGCGATTGGTTCTGAAGCGGTGGGGATCTCGGCGCTTATGGATCTGAAGCGGTGCGGATGGTGTGCCGCTGGCACCGGATGCGCGGGAACTGGCGCGCGACCATCGACAAGACTCCCCATGGATCCAGCCCTTAATTTCCTGCGAGCGGCTCGGGGTGTGGCAGCGTGCCGACGAGGGCGATCAGCGTGTGCGTACCTTGGTGCAGGTCCTGGCGCGAAATCGCGCCATCGCCGTTCACGTCCAGGCGAGCGACAGCTTTGGTCAATTCTGCAGAATCGATGAATCCGTCCTTGCCAGTGTCGAACCACTGAACGACTTTTCCGAGCAGTTTTTCGAC
>Ga0194129_10004863_pt1 | contig 17541 bp, 30 predicted proteins | sample TA2KigCa35mmetaG_FD_150862 | JGI IMG/M metagenome (GOLD analysis project Ga0194129, IMG submission 150862) | Freshwater microbial communities from Lake Tanganyika, Tanzania - TA2015038 Kigoma Deep Cast 35m | ecosystem: Environmental > Aquatic > Freshwater > Lake | place: Tanzania: Lake...
CACAGAGCAAGAAAAAGATTCATCAACAGATATTTTATCAGAGGAAGAAATTGACGAAAGAGTAGAAAATTTTGAATCGGTCCTCGAAGATGCGTCTAATGAAGAAATTATTGAAGTAGTCGCCAATCTACTTGATTCTGTATCAGGAGAAAAAATTTCAGAAGTTGTTGAAAAGATAATTGAATCTATTACTGAAGTAGAAAACCCAAAAGCCCTGACCGATGAGCAAAAAGAACAAATTGTTGCAGTCGTTGCTGCGGTTATTGAAAATGGCGTAACTGAAGACGTGGCAGAGACACTGGCATCAAACAGTGCCGTTCTTGAGTCTGTATCCGAGGAGCAGGCAGAGGCAGTTTTTGAGCAGGTGAACGCAGAGAACCTCACGGATGAGGTTGCTGAGGAAATAGTTAATGCCGTTCAAGAGGCACCATCAGAAATTCGTGAAGTGTTTGAGGGTGTAGTTGATTTGTTTCAGGGTGCTTTTGATGAATATAAAATGTTGGGCCAAACGATTGATGTTGGTCAGCGCAGAACTGTTGTTGCGGTAAACTTGGTTACAACTGTTGCTGCTGCGTCTGCAACCGTTACTACTCAAAATTCTTCATCCAACTCATCTTCTGGGGGCACATCCACAAAAAATGATGTTGCCGCAAGAAAAGACGACGAAGAGGAAGAGGCAGCTGGAGAAATCGCCGGAGATGGTTCAGATTGGATAAAACAGTTAAGTATTTACAAAATGGTTAATGGGGAAAAGATTATGGATTGGAAAGCATTTATTAAAAAATTTGCATATGGAATTATGAATCTTGGTTGGACACTGGCTGGTTCGTTAATAGTTTACCTAACGCTTTCTGGAGTGCTGCAAAAAATCGCGGGAATCGCTTCTGTCCTTGCATTTAGTGCAGCGATGTATCTACATATGAAAGAACCAGAGTAATTATTCTCGCTTAATTTTTATTGTACAATTTTCATGTTGCGTTTTAAATATGCGAATCATTGAAAGTAGTACAACATGTCAAAAGTTGAATGGGACATAGTAGTAGCTGTCAAGCAGCCCGCAGACCTTAAGGGAATTGCTCCAGGAAAACTTCCCGAATCACTTCTTCGCCCTGCGGCTGGCGGTGGAAAACTTCATTGGCTTACAGCAGCAGCATGGGCCGCAATGGTTGAGGCAGCAAAAGCTGATGGCCTCGAACTTAAGCCAGTTTCAGCTGGTGACACATATAGAACCTACGAGTCGCAGCTCATCGCGTTCAAGCAGCGATACACCAAGGAACCAAACAAAAATTCCACTAGAACTTTTGAAGGCGTCAAATGGTATAAAAAAGACCCAAAATTGGCGAGTTTGGCTGCGCCGGGTACGAGTCAGCATAATACCGGATTGGCCGTTGATGTGCATACGGCTGGTGAACCAAAGCGCCTCAAGTGGCTAATTGCAAACGTCCGCAAGTTCGGTTTTAGTTGGGAAGTCGTTCCAGAAGAACCGTGGCACCTACGGTACACCGAGGGCGACAATCCGCCGCCAGCAGTATTGGAATGGATGGCGAAGAACAATGTGCAGAGGCCATCGGGCGCTCCAGTCACATCACCGGGTGCTCCGACAGTCAATCTTGCCGTTGCTCCACCGACCAGCGCACATAAGGATGACGGTGGCGACCTCGACCCGGGCGACAGCGGCCCGAGGGTAACGAAGTTGCAGGAGGAGCTTGCTGAGCGCGGTTTCTATAAGGCCACGCCAGACGGACAGTTCGGTCCAAAGACAGAAGAGGCTGTCGTTGCTTTCAAGAAGTCCAAAGGGTATGGCGAGGGTCCGAAAGCGGGCAAGCGTGTTCTCGATGATTTAGGGATAGGGCTATAGTGACATGAATGACGCAATTGTTGTTGCCATAATTACCGGTTGTTTTGCTATTCTCGTCGCGCTTGTCCAAAAGGGCAGGAAAGAAAACGTTCGTGACCACGGATACGTTGTTGAGCGCTTGGATGCACTTCATAACGATATTCAATACGTTGACGAAGACCTAGGAATCATAGAGGCAAAAATCGATGGACACATCAATGACCATGTTGTTGGAAATATTGGCGAGAGAAAATATAAAAGAAAAAGTAAGAGCCGCACATGAAGACTTTCGAGAATTTAAAACAAATCATTCTGCGTATCATCGCGGTCTTCGCATCAAACGCACTTGGGGTGATAGGCGCCGGAGCCATAGCTGGGATTCCCCTTTGGAAGGCATGTTTCGTCGCCGGCATAGGTGGAGTAGCCACCGTTGTTGAAAAACTCGCTCGCGCTTACATGGACGATGGAAAATTGACCGTTGCGGAAATAGACGGAATTTTTGGTGGCGCAAAAGCAGAGATTGAACAAAAACTCGCAGCCATTGAAGAAGCAAAAAAAACGAAAGCTTCCCCAACCGCTTAATTACGCGAACACTTGATTCGTTGTGGTTATTTAATTTATTGTGTGCTACCGTTTGTTATCCCCTGTTTGTCCGAGGACGTATATCAAATTTGAAATTTAGCCAAATATGAGTAAACAAGAACAAAAAGAACAGATTTGGCACAATGATGGGCATGAAATAATTCTTAGAATCAACAGGGCAGATATGGAAATTTTGTCCGTATTTTGCCCACATGAAGAAAATCCAGAAGCAGAATGCAAGAACAAGCTCGGTGAATGTGCAGTTTCTGCTTTCATTTTGCGATACGGCATGGACTGCAATGCTGGAATGTGTGATGCTCACACCCCAATGAAAATTTGTTGGACACTAATTGGTGATAAAGACTCACTCGATGAGTGTCAGGTTTGGTTTATGCCAACGCAAGACCATGTGTTTTCTGCTTGGCTGAAAAGCACCGAAGACTAAACTTCATCTTCCCAACTGAGGGGAGATTTGCGTTTGTCTGCCTTACGTTTTTCAAGCTGAAAAACTGTCAAAGTGTTGCCGTACCACCCAAATATTTTTCTTGTTTTCAAACCAAAATCCGTGATTTGCCATCTACCTGACGAGACCTCTTCAACGCAATTCTGTTTTATCAAAACATTTATTTTTCTTTTTGTATCAGAGGAACTGTCCAATCTCCCAGACAAAACATACATGGCATCTGAAATCGAAAATGTTTTTTCCTTAAATCTGGACTTCATTGCCGCATAACAAAGCAATGAATATGACGCAGAACCATACTGAATTTTTGTTCCGGTCAGCTCTTCGGTGCTTTGATGAATTTCGTGGTGTTTGTATTTGTGGTAATCCTTCTTACGGGATTGGTCTGAGCGCTTTGTTGTCATAGTTATTTAATGTTATTAGAAAAGGTCCCCATTTCCAACCTCGCTATCAACCCCCTCCAGGGCCTTTACGGCCCCCAAAACATGCTGTATATCTTGCTGTTCTTTTATGAGTTTCTTATTTAATTTGTAGACATTTCTGCGATTGACTTTTGTCTTTGTAATTAGCCCGCCCTCTATCAAATACTTAACCGTTTTATCTATCATCGTTTCACTGAGGTCCAGATAAACCGATATTGCTCGGAGCGTCATTGTTGGGTCTTCGATTATCGCCACAAGAACTCTTCCGGCTGTTGAAAGAAGATTTACGTCCGAATCACGATGGTAACGAAAAAGTTTTTGTTTATCTAGCGTCTTTAATATTTCTTCTACTCTATCGTCTTCGATTCCAGCAGACGATATTGCATGCTCAAGAGCTTTTTTAATATTATCCGGTTTTTGGTTTTTCACGACATACCCACATCAGTGTAGTTCGATGGTGTATTATCTCTGTGGGCGACATCGCGGGCGACAATGAAAATCACAAAAGAAAAGGATGTCATACCAAATGAACAATAGCAGGTCGAAATGATGCTAAAAGATTCACTTACGAATTTGTTGGGTTCTCAAAATTTGACCAAAGAATGCAAATTTGGAAAATTATTGAAATCACTAGACAAAGAAACTGCGGCCTTGCTGATTAGTGCAATGAGCAGTGAAAGCTCGACCATGGACATAATGAGGGCACTGCGTTCAGAGGGTCACACATTCAGCAGAGAATATTTGGGACAAAAGAGAAATTGTTTTAAAGATATTGAATCTGCAAAATCTTGTTGTGTCATTGAAATAATGAAAACCCTAAATGCATATCCGACAGAAAGCACAAACGACGATGAGTAAAGAAGTCAACAACCTTGGTGGCAAATTGAAATCAATCACGGAAGATTCCGCAAAGAACGAGTCGACAAAAAAGACAATCAATGCGATTGCTGAAATGCTGGCAAGAAAGGGAATAGACCTATCAGAAATAGGAAAGGTAAACAAGGTATCCGTATACCAGCAAGTAACAAAAGATGAAGTTGGTGAATTCGTCGTACACGACCTTCAAGCTATCCAATTTTCCCCCAAGTGGGAAGACGGTCCGGAATGGCCTGTTATTGAAAAGGGACCTCGCGTACAATTACAAAAGTCAAAGACAAAAGTAACCCGCCCCAAGGGGTGGGAAGAGGCAATAGTCATCCCTGATATACAAATCGGATTTTATAAAAAAGATAACGAATCCAATGAACTTGAGCCGATTCATGATGAAAAAGCGATTTCGGTTGCCCTACAGCTGATTGAAGATATTAATCCAAATCAGGTTGTCATGGTCGGCGACAACCTTGATTTCGCTGAATTTGGCAAGTTTTTGACTGCTGCTCCGTTCAAACAGCTTGTTCAAGCCGCAGTGGACAGGGCAACGATGCTTTGTGCGCAAATTCGCTCCGCTGCTCCAAATGCAAAAATCTCATGGATTGCCGGCAACCACGAAGCGCGCATGGCTCGCTACATTCAGACCAACGCTGAAGCAGCCTTTGGAATCACGAGGGGCAAATTGTCAACTGAACTCCGAGAAAAATGGCCAGTTCTTTCTGTTCCGTATCTCTGCAGAATGGATGAATACGACATCAAATACATTTCTGGATATCCGGAATCTTATGTTGCTCTCAACGAGAACATCATGGTTATCCACGGGCACAAAGTTACGTCGAATGGTTCCACCACAACCAAGTATTTGAACGATGCCCACGTCTCAGTGATATACGGACACATACACCGAGCGGAGTATGCCTACCGAACAAGACTTTCCAAGAATGGTCCGCGAACGGTGATGGCCGCAAGCCCTGGATGTCTGTGTCGAATCGACGGCGCAGTTCCTTCCACGAAGTCTGGAGCCGACGAATTCGGTCGACCAATGCTGATGGGGGCAGAGAACTGGCAACAGGGATTGGCTGTGGTTCAATACCAACCGCCGGGAATTGGCAATGAGTGGTTCAACTACGAGCCGATGTGGATATACAACGGTCGAGGTTTTTTCAGGGGAAAGGAGTACGCTGCTAAATGAACGAACAGGAAGAATACGGCATGGAAGAACTTGCAAAAGATATTGAATTTTTGAGAAAGAACAATCTCATTGAAGTTGTCGGTATCAATCAAGACGGTGAATGGTTGTATTCGTTGACAAAGGAAATCAAAGATAAAGTTGATTCGTCCAACGAAAGCCTGTGGGAAGTGGTTCATCAATTGGTCACCGAAGCAGAGATACTCAATATAAACGAAGAGTAATCAATGACAACAATTATTGGTATTCAGGGTGACGGGTTCTGTATAGCAGCATCCGATTCAAGACTTTCCGAGACAGAAGCTGACTCAAATTTGATATCGCAAATTGTCGGTCTACGGGAAAGCAATGGCAAATTAGCCGCAAATGGCAAATTCATTCTTGGTGCTGCTGGGGATTTACGGGCAATAAACATACTGCATCATGCGTTCAAACCACCAGAACCGGCACCAAACCTCAAAGGAAAGAAGCTTGACCAGTTCATGACGGTTAAATTTATCCCTGCGTTAAGGGAGTGTTTTGAACATAATGGCTACGCTTCACCAGACAATGACCAGAAGGAACACATAGCAGAGCATTCATCAACCGTCTTTGTCGCAATTAATGGACAAATTTATATAATCGATGGTGACTACTCTTGGGTATCTGATTCCAACGGAATGTTTGCGATTGGAACTGGTGCCCAATATGCGCTTGGCGCAATGTATGCCTTGTTACCCAACAAGGGGAAAATCTCATCTTTGGGTCTTGCACGTAAAATGGTCCTGAAGGGCTTGGCTGCTGCTGCCAAGTTTGACCCGTATACCGGCGCTCCGTATCACACATACATGCAGGGCAAAGACAAAGAAAAAGCCAAATGACCGACTCACTGTTTCCGGAGTCAAGTAAAACAAATCAACGGGCAAAGAAAAAGCGCGGCCCGAATGCTCAATCACGTTCCCAAAGAGAAGCCTCCAGCACTGTCGCCAAAGAATCAAAAGACGAAGTTTTTGAATACTGGAGACAGCGCCACAACAAGAGAGTTGCAATTATGGACCCCAAGCGTGATGCCAGAATCGGTTGGGCAATCAAGAACTACGGTGTAAAGAAATGCAAGGATGCAATTGATGGGTGTTTGGTTTCGGACTGGCATATGGGTAAGAATCCGAACGGCAAGAAGTACAACGATATAAATAACATCTTTTGCGATGCCCAGCACGTCGAAATGTTTTTGGATAAATTAGAAAAAGCGTCAGGTAAAACAGCTAAGCAAGAATGGATTGAGGAACAATGAGCGAAGAAAAGATGTCAGTATTTCTTTTAATTACTGCTGCTGGATTCATCATCTCGGTTCTTATTCTGAGCATTATTTACCAATAGTCCGGAATCAACGCGCGGCTATTTAAAGAACGCCACGGCTAGCAAAGACTAGATACACCACTACAGCTAGAACACTCTTGTCTATGTAGAGAGAGAAGTATTTGGTTAATAGTTTCATAAGTACCTCCTATATATAGCCCACTTTGTTTGTTCTATACATAGTGCCGACACTTGTTTCTATCGCATTCGGGATATGCAGGAATACCGTTTCGGGTTTTTACTCAGCCAACCTAACCACAAGGCATGCTTGCTCTTGACGAGTCTTAATTACAACAAAAGAACGTAAAGCAATATGGCGAATGTGCTCAGCAAGCATTCTTCCTTCGTATGGCGACCATGTGGGAATTCTTATTTCATTAACCTTTCCCGCTATGAGGCTGTCAATGAGGTCTTCTGATTCTAGTTTCTGAAAAATTCTTGACCTGAGAAGTATCTTCATCGTTTAACTCTCCATTTTTTGATTATGGAAATACTAGTACTTTGAGAACCACTTGACCACCTAGTGCTTGTTTGTGTGAACAATAATTAGTTATGGCGAGAAGAAAAGAGTCTTTTTGCTGAGGTGAGATATGTCAAGCAAAAAGAAAATTGTAAAATCAAAATTGCCAAAAAAAGATTCTGTAGCAACTCCAAAACTTGATATACCAAAAAAAGAGTGGTTTAAACACGCAGCCTGTAAGGGAAAGACCGAACTAATGTTTCCCAAACAACATAAGGATATTACCTATATCCCACAAGCAAGAGCCATCTGTAAAGGGTGTACCGTTCGAGAACACTGTTTAGAGTACGCACTCGAGTTTCCGCCTGCCGATATGCACGGAGTTTGGGCAGGGTTGACCAGCAGACAGCTAGCAGCAGAACAAAGAAGAAGGAAAATAAAACCGACTAGGCCCACTTTGGCTCAAATGTGGGGGGCATAAAACCCCAAAAATGCGGGGGGGTCCGGGGGGTTTTGATTTTTTTCGCAAATTGTAATTACTAATTACATTTTTTACACATACAATTATTGGTACATCTATTTACACGTACAATTATTGGTACATTACTCTATTCTCAGATTACAAGTCTCACAAAATTTCATAGAATCTATTTCCACAATTTTTTTTATACAATCTTTTTGTCCGCAAGGCTCCAATAGTTTTTCTCCCCGCAAGTATGCAGCAATTGATTCTTCTTTTGTTGGCAATGAATATTGCGCTGTACCCGGAGATGGTACACCCTTTTGTAAACGAATGAACTCATATACAGCAAATGAAATCAATTCATTTACTGAAATGTTTTTTTCTCTGGCGTAATCTATTATTTGATTTTTTAGTTGTCCCTTTACGCGCAGGCCCAGTACGTGCCAGCGATTAGGGAAGCGAGTCTTTTCGCTTTTACGAGCCATCGCGCTCAACCAACGCCTGTATGTAGGCGGTGAGCGTTAGGTCAACAGCAGAAGATTGTTTTATTAGTTTCTCTTTGAATTCTTTTGTTACCCGAAGGGTAAGCGTCACCACTGGTTTTTCGGGGATGCTGACCGGTCTGCCTGGATTCCTTTTCACATACTCGAATTTAGTCGAGAACGAATGTTCTTATTGCAACAACTACCAATCCGATTACCAGTAAACGATTAATGAAAGAAAGTTTGGAATAAGCAATACGGAAAATAATATAGGCACCAATTAATATCTGAATCACTTCACTGCTGGTGTAGTTCATAACGACTTTGGTTCATACAGCGTTTCCAAGAAACGCGTAAGTGTTGCTTCGTATACCCGACAGAATGCCTCCCGGTCAGAGTTGGTGTGCATACCCAGGGCTGCTTCACCTAGTTGCTTTATTGTTTCGGCTAATGGTTGCTGTAGGTTCTCAGCCGTTCGTACACCAGAATTAACATCTCTCATTAGAGAAACAAATTTACCCCAAGCAATAAGGGCGTCATCGAATACGGGTATTTGATTTGCCATATTTATTGCAGTGCGTCGTATCTCTCCGGGTCGGGGGAGATACTGGGCATTCACAGCTAGGCGTAGGAATGCCCTCTTGGCTACCTCGTATTCCAGGTCATGGGTTAGCTCATACCAGGCGCTATATAGGGTCTTGAGTTTCTCCTCATCGCCGGGCAGGTTTTGGTTGTACGTGGCGAATGCTTGCTCAACTAGCTTTACGAGTTCGGCGCGCGTCATGCTGGCCCATGATACCCCAGTCTTCCACCACCGTCAAACAAATTTAGCCAAAGTTGTCAGGACGGCCTAACAGGGTATGCAAAAAAATCGAAAAATTAAAAACAAGAATTTGAATTTTTTGCTTCCTAACGTAAGGTTTAGTTTCGTATTTAATTCCACGTAATTTAACTTACGTAAAGCAAACATATGTTCGCCCCTCCTTTGGAGGGGGTGTGGGGGAACCTTTAAAATTTCCCACTTTTTTGGATGGGCACGCCGGTGGAAGCCCACCCCTTTTCGGGTGAGTTCTGGCCGACGGCAAAGCTTTGTGAATTTTCCAAAATTTTGGTGTTGTCATCCCGGAACACCGGGAGGTATCGACCCGGGATGCCAACGCATCGAAATGTAGCAGGTCTTCCACCACCGTCAAGGTACCCCCATCGAAAACTTATCCACCCTTGGCCGGAAAGAAACAATAAAAAATGAAAATTTTAAAAGAGTTGCACACCGGAGCGCGCTTTGCGTGCTAATTTAGCGGGGCTGCTTTTGAAAACCCGGCGGGCGTATAGGAAGCAGTAGAGGGAGTCCCCTCCCTCCTGGGGTTAATTTTCCTTTACGGAGTTTTCCGATGGGAAGTCGCAGCGGTAGTAGGTGGCCCTGCACTTTCCCTCCTTGGTCGGACAATTCCCCTCAGGACTGGAGGGGCCCCTCTGTTTTTTTATTCTTCTTTTTCTCTCCGCCGCTTGGCCCGGAAGAAGTGCTTCCTCAGCACAATTTTGTAAATTTCTGGTTCTGTCTTCTCGAGCTCCTCGAGCAGGGAGTCGAGCAGCGGTTCCAACGTGTGTTCCGTCTTGTATAAATATGAAGTTTTTTCGTAGTTTTTCTCCGGGCCCCAGACGTCCCAGCGGCCTGGCGTATTTTTGTATGCCATCTCAATCATCTCATGGAATTTATTGTCGACAGCTTCCTTGGTCCGGTCCTTAATAAATGGATTTTCTTCAGTCTCTGCAGCCGGCTGCGGCATGCCGCGGCGGTATTTAATTTTTGAAATAAAGTAGTCAACGACTCGGCTGTCAGCTGCCCATAAAAGCATTGCCACCAGATGCACGACGGAAATGATGATTGTTTTGCTCATTTTTCTTCCTCCTCGGAACTTATATTGTTTATGTCTTCTTTTTCAATTTCGGTCCAAATGTAACCGCCGCTGGCCGACATCTGTCCTTTCAAAAATTTGTATTTATCTGTGTCCATAACCTGGCCCATGGCTTCGAAGGATTCTTTTAATCCCCGTAAATATTTCTCCATCGGCTCTTCTTTTTTCAGCTGATGTTCTTCTGCCTGCCTAGCCAGAAAATCTTCATATAGCTGCTCTGCTTCATCGCGCTCTGGTCCGTCTTCCGGTAACCCGTCGTGATTAAATTTAGCCATCTCTTCCACCACCGTCGAAGCTCAAAAGGGTTAACTGCTCCAGCATACCTGGTTTGCCGTCGAGCGCCTCATCGAGGGCCTGCAGCAGCTTGCGTCGCCACTTCGACTTTTTCCCACCGTTAAGTAAACGCGATATCAATCGCGCGGACGCCATGTCAGGGACCGTTATGTTTCTCCAATTTAACGGGCAGTCTTTGAAATTTATTGCTTTTAATTCATGACCCAGTCTTTGTTCCAGGCACCCGATGCACAACATGCCGCCGCGCGGTTTCATCCCAGAGCGTCTCCAGCACGCGTCGCTTACCATGTAGTACTCCTTTAGCTCCCATATATCGACACCGCAGTCGCGGCACGGAATTGGTTCTAGTTCTTCTGTCTCACTGATTGTCATAATATTCCTCGATTGCTGCCTCTATGGCTTCTTCATCTCCGTCAAACAACTCATACAGGGAGTCGTCAGTCGACTGGCTGCCCCAGTTTTCGTATTCAATTCTCGCGGCGTTTTTGCGCGCTTGCTTCTTGTTTGCTCTGCGCTTGCCAGCTTGATATATAAGAATTGAGCTCAGCAATCCCATTGTTCCACCACCGTCAATCCTTTTTGTTTAGTACTAGTCGGACAGCTGTAAACCAAACCATCCTCTTTCAACCATCATTCCTATCGCCGAGTAACCCACAATGTCAACATAGGTATCCTCAATTGTTTCGTTTTGTGGCACACCTCCCCTGGCCAGCAAATTGTGCAATCTTGCAATTTTGTCGTGCACACGTACCAGAAGGCCCAATCTTCCAAATCTTGCGATATTTTCATGACCGTAGTCGTGCTGTTTCTTGCATAGTGTCGCTAGCACATGTGCTGCCAAATCTTCCATTTTTTTAGATTTTTCTACTGACCCGGAGAACTCCGGATACGGGTAACCAGATGCAAAATTCTTAAATTTTCCAGTTAATTCTTTGCCGGCTGCCGTCCCAGTACCAGAGAAAAAAGCTAAATTTTTGAATCCCGCAGCGGCTGCGATGGCACCCAGAATCCGCCATTCTTCTGCCCAATACATAGGGTCAGAGTCAAAACACTGGGAGTTCGCATACATTCCTTCGAATTGAATCTTTATTAATTCTTCTGAAAACGCGCTTTCGGTTGAGTATCGAAGGGTCGCATCTACTTTTTCAAATATTTCAATTGTGGCTGCGGCAGCTGCGGCCTCCCAGGTAAGGGGGCCCATTGGCTCTTGGTTACCTATTGCAGTTATAGACATTGTCTTCCACCACCGTCATCTTTCATTTAGTTTAATAATTCTTCCCACGCTTCTGGTGGGTTTTCTTTCATCTTCACCATAATGGCTGTTGCCATTGTTTCCAACTCCTCAACCCACGCCTTATCGGCTTCGCTTTTTTTGAGCCCCGTTATTATTTCAAGCTCATCAACAATTTTGACCTTCTTGCGAATGTAGCTTTGAGAAAAAGCTGCAATCACGCTTTTTGAATTGGCGCCACGCATCAACATCGGGCCGTCTTCCCCGTTTAGTGATTCATCTGGTACGTGTATTGCCGTGACCGCCAAGTCTCCGTCAGTGAACAAGAAAATCAAATTATTCTTTTCATCCCGCGTTTCCAGGAGCTGAGAAACAATTTCATCGGCGAGAACATTACTTACGTTTCTTTTTTCCAATTCTTTTTTAAAACTTATCCCACCAGACATGAGCTCCATATCGCTTAGTTCTCGCCATGAATCTGATTCATTATTTTCCATGTTTTTGCTCCTTGGGCTGCGGCCGGCTGCGGCGGTGGGATAACATTACATCAATTCAGAAGATAGATAGTTTTCATATTGTCGACACTAACCGATTTATTCGATTAAAGCAACATCAAATAAAAATAACCTCGAGTTAAAACGCGTTTGGCTGCCGTCTCTCGTCGAGTTTGTAGAAAAATTTCTCGTTTTTTTACTCAAAACCGATGTCGGCCAGGCGTTTTTTTCCTTCCGTCGGCAGCGCCGTGGAAGACGTCCCCGTACGACGTTAAAAAAAATCTCTTTTTTTATCGTTTTCTGCACCTCCGGAAATGAACTGCCAGTTTGAACTGCCCGTTCCGAAACGAACACAAAAACCAAAAGAAAATCTATTTTTCGCTACCTTCTATACGGGGATTTATTACTTTCCGAACGGGGAAAATGGTGAAAACTACTTGACGCCCCAGCGAACATATGTTCGTCTAGTGTTCTCATCCATGGACAACAACACCAAATTCAACACATACATTAATGCTCTTTTTCAATACGTAACGCGGGAAGGAAATTCAAAAGTGCCCGCTGTTCATGTTGAAAAACTTGACGAAAAAGATATTGCTTTGGGCGCATGGGTCGGTTACATCCGTCAGCGTTATCGCAAAAATCAATTGTCGCAAGAGAGAATTGAAAAAATCAACACAGTTCCAAACTGGCAGTGGGGTCCGTTTCAGCCAGGGCCAGCAACAGATGCGCAAAGAAATCAAGAAATTCTTTCACTGCGCAGCGCCGGTAAGTCCCTCCGAGAAATCGCAGATTTGTTTGACTTGAGCCGCCAGAGAGTTCATCAGATTCTCAAAAAATCAGAAACTCCAGCCGCAGGCGCCGCAGGCTGAACTCTTCCACCACCGTCATTGAAACTTCTGGTTAAAAAAAACCGGTATGAAAAATTCTAAAAAAATCAGCGATTCTTTTCCTCGGGCGCTGCGTGAAAGTCCCTTCATCGTTACTTCGGGGGCGATTTCGCGCGGGGCTCAAACCGAAAGAAGAACGGGGGTCGGGGGGTTGCTTGGATTTTTGATTTTTTCGGCATGGAACTTTCTTATGTTTCTCACTCTGTCCACACTGACTGAGTGGAATCTATCTCTGTTGCGCTGTGCCGGTATCGCCGTACTGGTGACTCTATGGCTCGTATCAACTTATGCCCTGCTCAACGCAGGCAAGAGAGTGGGATAAGTTATCCCACCCCTCTCTGAACGGCACTCTGCCACTCACTGACCAGCAACATAATCATTTCTAGGCACTCATTGTCGGTTGCTTCTTGACCGTCAATGTCTTTCACGCTAAGCACTCCGTCAAGTACCCAGCCGTCAAGACCACCGTGTTCGTCAATGCGTGTCTGTAGTCTCTCATCACTCATAAACGGCGATAGATACGACTCGTACCACTGCTCTGCTGTTATCTGCTTCGTGATACTCACGACTCCACCATGTCGGTTTCGTTATCCCACGCTGCTTCAGATACTTCCTGAAGTGCGCTAAAGATGTCTATTCCGTCAGAATAAACTAGATTTTCGTAATCCAGTTCTGCCTGCCTATGGTGATAGTTGCCGTTGAGTATGTCTGCTCTTATGCCGTTGAGTATGTGGACTAAGTGGTGGATAGAATCCAGCAGGTCACTCAACGACACTTGCGTATCGCTGTCGTACTTGTCGTATGCGCTTGGTAGTTCTGCCATTTTGGTCATTGGTCTATTTCTCCTTGATAAGTTGATTTTGATTCTATGTGTCGCCTTGCCTTCTCCACAACTTGCTTTCGCAGGAAGTTGAGAGAGATACCTACCCCTATCTCGACTCCTGCCTGCTCATCGCAGAGAAGGCTCGGCGTTCTTGGTGGGGAATAGGTGGGATAACCTTCATACCACCTACTCCCCACTGAGAAGTTATCCCACCCCTCTTAGTCCACTATCTCTAGTTCGCCCTGTAGCGTTTCGCCACAGTTGTCGTGCCACAACTTCTGAAACATCTGTGGATAGACGCTCTTGGCGATTCCACCGTTGCTCAGGTTTCTGAGTTGCGTAATGGCTTCCTCAACATGGGGAACGACGATGTAGCGATTCTTGCGAGCGTAGGTCAAGCACTGTAGTCCAAGAACATCAGAGAAACTATCCCCAACGCCACACACTCCACCGTCAGTCACCCATACCAACGGTGCTTTCTGATTACGCCGATTCTTGACTCCCCACTGAATCGCAGGGAAGTCACAACCGTTGCCGTAGCCGTAATCGCAGTTCTCAACATTTTCTACCATGCGACCCTTATCGGCAACTACCCAGAAGTTCGTTGTCTGTCCGTCATTTCTGTCGCTGTAGATAGCGACAGTAGCACCTGGGGCATGAGTGATTATTTGCTGTATCTGCTCGGTGGTAAAAGACATAGACCCACTTGCGTCAATGATTACCATGCCACCAGTACCTTTAGTGGTTCGGTCAAACACTCGCATAGCAGGGTCGGTCAGCATACGGTGGATTCGTCGTGGTCGTCGCCCCATGTTGGTAGCGATTCGCTTCTTGCCCATAATGCCCTTGCTGTATTTCGGCATAGCACAACGCTCAATGTTTAGGTCTGCCCACCTGCCTGTTGGCGAATCAGGGTCGCTAGGCGTAATCCTTTTCAGTGGATTACCGTCACGGTTTGCTTCGCCAGCCCCACCCTCGTTGGTGTGCCTGCGCTCGCCATCACCCTTGCCCACCTTTTCGCCTTTGGTAGTTATCCCACCCCCACTTGTACCTGTCTTGCCCTTTCGGTCTGTCGGTGGTGGGAAGTCGGCAAGTCGGTCTATCCACTCAGCCAAACGCTCAGTGATACTGAATCCAAACGGCGCAAGCCCTGTAGCACCGTGAGTTTCGGTGGAACTTAGCCAGCCTCGTTTATCGGATTTATTGATTTCTTTCACTGCTCGCTTGCCAATGTCCAGCAGAGCGTCACCCCATGCTCGATTATGGCGACGGATTCCGTTTAGAAACTGCTTATGACCAGCAGTACCAGCAGTGCCAATACACATAGCAACTGCGCCTGCCCAGTCATTAGTCTGTGCCATGCGCTCGCCAGTGGATAGTTCGCTACCGTCAGAAAGGTGTGTTTTTACATCAAAGCCAGCCTTCTGTGCTAGGTGATTCACTCGTAGTTCCTCTGCGACTATCATCGCAGTTTCACTCGCCACCTCACGATTTATCCACTCCTGAAACTGCTCAGCAGTCGGCGAGATTTTGGCATGAATCATCTCATGCGCTCGGATTACTCTCGCTAGTTCGCTGTCGTCAGTTGGCGCAAACATCTTTCGTTCATTGACGGAAGTGGCAGGCTCGCCTCGGACTGGTCGGCAGTGTTGGACACGCCACCGACCCCACTCCACATCACGGCGACTCAACATCGCAGGAAGTGGTTTATTTATTCCTGCCTTGCTATTGGCAGAGCCAAACGGCTTTCCAGAACTTGTCTTTGGTGTCGTGGACATTAGTTATCCCACCCCTCTACTTGCTCAGGCTATCTACTTTGATAGCGTCAATGATTTCTTGCGCTCGTCGCCCGAAAGTGAGTTCGCAGGCTCGTTCCATGCCCACAGACTTTCGCAGTTGGTCAAGAGCGTAGAACGCCCTCAGCGAGATTCGGTCATCACCAGCGTCAGCCATGCGAACGGCGTAGCCACGCAGGTCGTTGGACAAGCGCAAGAGAGCGTTCGGGTGTGGCTCGTTGATTCGGATACGGATAGGGAATCGGTCAGCGAGAGCAGTGGGGATTTCGCCCATGTTCTCAATGTTGGTCGTCATCACGGCAGAGAATCCTGCCAGTGGCTTCACCGTTTCGCCAGTCTCGGGGTGGTCAAACGAAGCCGATTCGGGGGAATCCAGCATGGACAGAAGCGTTGCGAATACATCGCCACTCGCCTTGTCCACCTCATCTACGATGAGTCGCCCACCCTTCTTTCCGTTGCCCTTCCACGCCTTTAGCGCAGAACCGTCAAGCCACTGGAAGCCACCCTTGCCGTTCGGCATGAAGCCACCAGTCACATCAAAGTTGGTCATGTCCTCGGTACATACCAGTCGGAACGCACCAGCCGATACATCACCAATGGTCAGACCACCGTAGGTCTTGCCAATGCCTGAAGCACCGTACAGGATTACTCGGTCAATGCCTGAGTTCAGGCAGTCCTCAAGTGCTTGCCAGCACTCAGGGAGTTCTGTCGTTTCTTGCTTAGTTGCCATGTTGGTTTTCTCTTTCTTTAGTAGGGATAGGTATGGCACTCCAGACTCTATGGCAGTGGACAGCAGATTAGCAACCCGACTTATCTACCCTTCTATCGTGCTTGGCAACTTATCTACCCTTCCTTTCCACCACCGTCATCACGGCAACAGTGAGTGTGGTGAAAGTTTTTGATTTTTTCTCAGCGACCCCCCCCCCCCCCGACTTATCGCCACACGACCCCCCGCCCCACGCCCCAACCCCCCTGCCGTCGTTCAGCCCCGCAGGTCGTTCGCCCGAAGCGAACGCCGGGGCTTTTATGTGGCAAAAAAAATAAAGAGTATGAAACTTATCTACCCTTATGATTTACGAACTCTGTCGGCAACAGGGATTACTCGGTACTGACCCTTCTTGATTTTCTCAAAGACTGGTGATGTTTTTACATAGGTCAGCGTGGTCTGATACGAGAATCCTGATTTTTTCTCTAGTTGCTCAGTGGTGAACTTCTTTCCCTCGTTCTCGTTCGCCCACTCAATGAACGCTTCCCACTTGTCCTTGCGCTTCGGCTCTTTTTCTGCTTGTGCTTTTTGCTCTTGCTTTATGTATTTTTCGCCCAAGTATGTCGTGACTACTTCTGTCGCAACAGTTTGTTCTACTGAGTGCGCTCGCAGTTCGGCTATCGGACTTCCCGATGAACCGTCTTTTTGCCAATACTGAAGCACATACAGCGCACGAATAGTCTCACCAATGCGTTGCGCAACTTTCGTCGGTACAGCGAACTTCGTGCCGTACTCTTTTTCGCTCTCAGTCCACAGTTCGGCATTTACTTCATCTACTAGGTCGTCAGTGATTTTTTTCATTTTTTCTTGCCTTTGCCCTTCTTGGATTTCTTTTTGGACTTCTTTGGTGCTTTCTCATCTCGCAGTATCGCATCTATCTCATCTCGCAGTATCGCATACGACACTTTTTCATAATAACGAATAACTTTCATTAGGTCTACGCCAAACATTTCGGCAACGCTTGTGTCTCCGTCATCAAGTGCTTCTATTTCCTCGTCGGTAAAGTCCTCGTCGCTGAATACGGTCACTTCGTCACTAGCGTCAATGAGAGTTCCAGTTCCATAGTGGTACACATAGTAGTTGATTTTGCGCTTTTTCATTTTTTTACCACCGTGAATCTATCGCCAGCGTCATAAACCATGCCTAGCGAACTTCCGTTATCCCACTTGACGAACACAGTTCCCATACAGTCAATGTTGGTCACTGTTCCCTCAACGCCGTAGGT
>Ga0194129_10004869_pt1 | contig 17531 bp, 11 predicted proteins | sample TA2KigCa35mmetaG_FD_150862 | JGI IMG/M metagenome (GOLD analysis project Ga0194129, IMG submission 150862) | Freshwater microbial communities from Lake Tanganyika, Tanzania - TA2015038 Kigoma Deep Cast 35m | ecosystem: Environmental > Aquatic > Freshwater > Lake | place: Tanzania: Lake...
CCCATCGCGGCCGACCATCGCCTCGTTCGCGATGAGGGCGTCGAGGATCGCCTCATCGACCGATTGGATCACCGCCTCGAACACCGGGCTCAGCGCATCGTCGGGGAGGGCGACGAGCCCTCGTGGCTCGCTCCCCTCGTCGAAGAAGTCGGGATTTCCGGTCGAGAACGCGAGGAAGATGTCCCCCGAGCCGTGTCCGGCGATCGCGCCACTCCGTCCGACCCCGAGGCCGGCGCGACGCGCGAGGCGCTTCAGCTGGTGCGGCAGGAGCGGCAGATCCGTCGCGACGACGACGATGATCGAGCCTTGGTCGGGCAGGCCGGGAGCACCCGACGCGAGCCACCGCCCGACCGGCAGTCCGGCGATGTGGAGCTGTTCGCGGCGCCCGAAGTTGGCCTGCACCAGCGCGCCGACGACGCCGGCGGTGCGGCCGAGCGTGAGCGAGCGCGATGCCGTGCCGATGCCGCCCTTCCACTCGTAGCAGATCATCCCCGTTCCGCCGCCGACGCTGCCCTCCTCGAGCGGCCCCGGGCGCGCGCCGTCGAGCGCCGCGAACACGTCTTCGTCGGTGACGTGAAAGCCGTCGATGTCGCTGAGGGTGCCGTCGTACGTCTCGGCCGCGACGGGCAGCATCCAGGGGCTCTTGCGTGCCGCGCCCGTTCGCACCATCCACTTCACGACCGCGTCACGCGCGAGCCCGACGGAGTGCGTGTTCGTGAGGACGATCGGCAGCTCCGTGCGGCCGGCCTCCTCGATCCACACGAAGCCGGTCATCTCACCGTTGCCGTTCATGCTATGAACGCCCGCGAAGACGGGCTTGCCGGCGGCCCCGCGCCCGCGCGGATGGATCGCCGTCACGCCCGTGCGGATCGGCCCCTGGCCCACGACGAGCGGCCCTTCGCCGCGGATCAGCGTCCGGTGGCCGACCTCGACGCCATTGACGTCGGTCAAGGCATTGAGGGGGCCCGGGGTCCCTTGGAGGGGGATGCCGAGGGCCCGCGCGCGGGGCTTGCCGGACGGCGTCGCCGCGTGGGCGGGGGAGAGGGGCGAACGGGCGTGGGGCGGGCTGGTCGGTGAGGGCTCGGGAGCGTCGGGCATGGGGTGGGAACCAGGGCACACGCGGCTTCGGGGGCATCCTCCGAGCGCATCGTTCGGGAGGACCCCGCCAGCCCTCAGAAGTTTTTCAAGACCTGAGGGATGTTGCTCGAGGCGACGCCGTAGTTGCCCCAGCATTTCACCGAGCCGCCGGTGACGATGGCGCACGCGGCCATGCCTCCTGCGGCGATCGCCGAGGCGTCGCTGATGCCGGTGACCTGGACCGGGAAGTTCTGCTGGTTGTTCGTGCCGTTGCCGATCTGCCCGTTCTCGTTGCGGCCCCAGCACTGCACGGTCTTGTCGGCCATCAACGCGCAGCCGCCGTGGTTGTAGCCTGCGAGCCCGGTCGCCATGCCGGGGAGGCTCACGGTCTGGGGGTTCTGGAACTCGCCGCGGAAGTCCGAGCCCTGCCCGAGCTGCCCGCGGCGCGGGCTGCCCCAGCACGCCACCTCGCCGGTCATCCGCAGCGCGCACCGGGATCCGACGCGGAAGTACCCGGTCATCTGCGAGAGGCCGATGGCATTCGTCATGTTCTGGACCTGCACCGACCCGGGGCCGCCCGGATTGCCGAGGTTGCCGCGACCGTTGTTGCCCCAGCAGCGCACGGTGTTGTCATTGATGCGCGCGCATCCGCCGCCGGCGCCCACCACGATTTGCACGGCGTTCGTGACGCCACTGACCTGGACCGGCAGGGTGTTGTTCGAGCCCTGCTGGCCGTTGCCGAGCTTGCCTCGACGGTTCGAGCCCCAGCACCAGACGCTGCCGTCCATCAGCCGAGCGCAAGCTTGCTGGTACCCGATGCTGACCTCGACCGCGGTCGTGATGCCCTGCACCTCGACGGGGGTCGTGCTCTTGTCGACGTCGGTGACGCCGAGCTTTCCTGCGCGCTCCCCGCGCCGGATCCGGTTGTTGCCCCAGCAGAGCACGCGGCCGTCCTTGACCACGGCGCAGTTGAAGTCTCCCGCCGAAGCGACGCCGACGACATCCTTCAGACCCTCGACGATGACCGGCCCGCTGCCGCCCGCGGTCGTCGCGAGCTGACCGTGGTCGTTCGTGCCGAAGCACGCGATGCGGCCGCCCGAGTTCGCGAGCAGGATGCAGCCGCCCTGCTGCCCGTTCGAGTTTCGCCGCTGGGACCCACCGACCGCGATCGCCTGGGCGCTGCCGCGTCCGACGCCGGTCGCCGTCACCGCGGCGGGGACGTCCGCGCAGATCGGGTCCTCGGTGACCAGCGAGAACGTCCCCTTCCGCTGGCCGAATCCATCGGGGGTGAAGGTGACGGAGGCGACGAAGGCGCCGCCATTGCCAGCGACGTTGCCCTCGCTCGAGGCGAACATCGTTCCACCGGACACCCGGACCTTCGCGGCTTGCGTGCCGGTGTTCGTGACGACGATGAGCTTCGGAGCCGAAGCGGCGAAGACCGGTTGTTGACCGAAGTCAACTGCTGTCGCGTTCCAGTTCAGGATCGCTCCGGTCGCCGTCTGCTTGATCGGGACCGCGTGCGGGATGTCGCCGGGGATGTCCGTCGTGATCGTGAGCGTGTCGCCGAAGGCGTTGTCGGCGAGGTTCTTCGTCTTGCCGAGCTTCTTCGGAATCACCGTGATCTGCGAGGCGCCTCCCGGGACGACGGCCCCGCCGGACTGCGAGAGGGTGAAGTTCGTGCCGTCCTTCAGCGCGGCGGTCCAGGTAAAGACGAGGTTGCCCGAGTTGTAGACGGTGAGGACGCGCGGCTCACCTTGCGTGCCGCAGCCGACCTTGCCGATGTCGACGGTCCCCGGGGAAACACCGACCAGGCCGCCGAGTCCGCGTCCGGTGACGGGGATGGCCGAGACGCTCTTCCCGCAGACCGGGCCCTCGACCGTCACGAGCCCGGCCGAGGCGACGAGGTTCGTCGTCGTCGGCATGAACCCCGCGATGAGCCCGCCCATCGTCCCGCCGGGAGGGACCTCCGCGGCGCCCGGCGCACCGGCCCAGCTGAAGGAAAATTGCGGGTTTCCCGGCGCACCGATCGAGACCTTCGCGGCCACGTTGCCGCTGTTGCGAAGCGTCACCGGGATGGCCGGCGCCGCGACCCCCAGCGGGATCTCGCCAAAGTCTGCGAGCGAGGGGGCGATGAGCTCGAGCGTCGCGCCGCGCGCCTTCGCCTTGACGGGTACGAACACCTCGGGTTTCGCAGGGTCGTCGGTCGTGATGAGGATGGTCGCGGTCTGCACGGTCCCCGCTACGGCGTCCTTCGGCATCGGCAGCGCGCTCACCGTCAGCGTCGCCTGCTGTCCAGGCTCGAGGGTTCCGGCGCGCACGCCCGCGAGATCGAAGTGCGTCGCGTCGTCGATCGACGCTTTCCAGCGGAGCGGCCCTTCACCATCGTTCGTGACGGTCACCGACTGGGTCGCGGGCGCCTCGCCGCCGCAGTCGCTGTCGCCGAAGTCGAGTGCGCCGAGCGCCAGCGCGCCGGCCGAGATCGTGGCCTCGCCCTGGGCCTCGCCGCTCCCGCCCGACGTCGTCGACGCGCGGATCACGTTGGCGGGCTCGCAGCCCGTGGTCGACGCGATTGCGAACCCAAGGGCGACGAGCGCCCGGCACACGCGTGAAGTCATCTCGAAGCCTCTCCGATCCTGGACGAAAAAACTCTCTTTTTTAGCACAGCACGGGAGGTCGTCTCTCCGCCATGATTCTTCGCGTCGAGGCGCAAGACCGCGCGACGGTCGGGTGCGCGCGCCTGCCGCTTGCTCAGCGCCCCTTCTTCGAGTGTATCCTCCGCGTCCCCCGAGGCCGACGAACGGCCCCCTGGAACCGAGGAACGTGATGATGGATACGCTGACGCACTGGATCGACGGGAAGCCGGTGGCCTCGAAGAGCGACCGAACCGGCGAGGTCTACAACCCCGCGACCGGTGAGGTCCAGAAGCGCGTCCCCTACGCGACGCTCGGTGAGGTCGATGCGGCGATCGACTCCGCAGCGAAGGCCTCCGAGTCCTGGAAGCACGCCTCGCTCGCCACGCGCGCGCGCATCCTGTTCGCGTTCCGCGAGCTCGTGAACAAGCACAAGGACGACCTCGCCCGCATGCTCACGCTCGAACACGGCAAGGTGTTCTCCGATGCGCAGGGCGAGGTCCAGCGCGGCCTCGAGGTGATCGAGTTCGCCTGCGGCTTGCAGCACCTCTTGAAGGGCGAGATCAGCGAGAACGTCTCGACCGACGTGGACTCCTACTCGCTGCGTCAGCCCGTCGGCGTGGTCGCCGGCATCACGCCGTTCAACTTCCCCGCGATGGTGCCGATGTGGATGTATCCGGTCGCGATCGCCTGCGGCAACACGTTCGTCCTGAAGCCATCCGAGCGCGATCCGTCGGTGACGAACTTCTGCGCGGAGCTGCTCGCTCAGGCCGGGCTACCGGAAGGCGTGCTCAACATCGTCCATGGCGACAAGGTCGCGGTCGATCGCATCCTCGAGCACCGGTCGATCGGGGCCGTCAGCTTCGTCGGCTCCACGCCGATCGCTCGCTACATCTTCGAGACCGGCACGAAGAACGGCAAGCGCGTGCAGGCCCTCGGCGGCGCGAAGAACCACATGGTCGTCTTGCCCGACGCCGACATGGATCTCGCGGCCGACGCCGCGGTGGGCGCGGGCTACGGCTCGGCCGGTGAGCGCTGCATGGCGATCAGCGTGCTCGTGTGCGTCGGGAACGCCGCCGAAAAGCTCCTCCCGAAGATTCGCGAACGCATCGCCGTCCTCAAGGTCGGCAACGGCCTCGAGCCCGAGTCGCAGATGGGGCCGCTGATCACCAGGCAACACCTCGACAAGGTCACCGGTTACGTCAACCAGGGCGAGAAGGAAGGCGCGAAGGTCCTCGTCGACGGCCGCACCCTGAAGGTTCCCGGCCACGAGAAGGGCTTCTTCCTCGGCCCATGCCTCCTCGATGACGTCACGCCGGACATGACCGTCTACCGCGAGGAGATCTTCGGGCCGGTTCTCAGCGTCGTGCGCGTTGAGACCTACGAGCAGGCGATCCGCCTGATCCAGGAGCACCCCTACGGCAACGGCACCGCCATTTTTACCAACGACGGCGGCGCCGCGCGCAAGTTCCAGCACGAGATCCAGGTCGGCATGGTCGGCATCAACGTGCCGATCCCCGTGCCGATGTCGTACTACTCGTTCGGCGGGTGGAAGCAGTCGCTGTTCGGTGACCTGCACATCTACGGTCCCGACGGCATCAAGTTCTACACCCGCAACAAGGTCGTGATTGGTCGCTGGCCCGACCCGCGCTTCCGCGGCGTCGACCTCGGCTTTCCGCAGAATCGCTGACGAACGCCGTCACCCCGCGTGGCCCCCCGCGACGCGGGCGGATGGAGTGGCCATCCGCTCGCCGAGACCGTCGGGACCGCGGCCGCGCGTGTCGCCCGGGTGGCCGATGCGCCCGGGCTACTTCGTTCGGACGGCGAATGCGACGCCGTAGCCCTGCTCGGTGTACTCGTACGCCGAGAGGTAGTCGCGCTCGCGGACGAACTTGCGCCAGACCTCGAGGAGGTACGGGTGCGCGGGATGACTGATGTCGTCGAACACGATGACGCCGCCGGGCCGCAGCTGCGGGGCGACGTCGCAGAGATCGCGGTAGGCGCCTGCCTCCGAGTGGTCGCCGTCGATGGTGATGAGGTCGAACTTCATGTCGGGGCGCTGCTTGAAGAACTCGGGCAGCACGACGTGGCTGTCGCCGTTCACGAAGCCGACGCGGCCCTTCAGCCCGCTGCGCTTCAGCTCCTCCTCGACGAACTTCGGCCCTGGGTTTTCCATGCCGGCGTAGTTCGCTTGCCACATGTCGCAGGCCACGATGTCGACCGTCGGACAGCCGCGAACCACGCTGCATGCCGAGCGTCCGCGCCGCACGCCGACCTCGAGGTACGTCTTCGGCTGCAGCGCCTTCGAGGCGGCATACAGCACGTTGACGATGTCGAGGTAGTGCCAGGCGTCGCCGTACTTGGCGAGGTTCGTGCGGTAGAACTCATCGACGTAGCGGACGTAGTCGTCGCTCGCGAGGTCGCCGTGGAACATCAAGATCTCGGCCCAGGTTCGGGGCGAGGTCGCGAGGTTCGCGAGCGTGCTCACGTTGATGCGTGGATGTCCGTAGGGCTCGTTCGCCATGATCGGCGAAGCGTCATCGAAGGTCACCCTGTCCGTCAAGCGTGAACTCTCGCGCGTGCCCAGGGCCGGACGGCGCTCGAAGCGCGCCCGAATTTCAGCGTGGGCGGCGCGGACGGGCTATCCTCTTACCGCCGCGAGGACGCTCCCTTGTCCGACGGCCATGACGACGATCAACCCAAGTCGAGACGAACGATGCGTGCCCTCCCCCTAGTCCCCGCCGGAACCCCAGACACGAGTGCCCTCGGAGCCTCCCGCGAGCGCCGGATGCAGCGCGATTTCGAGGCTTACAAGCGCGCGACCCGCGAACCCTCCGAGCTGGTCCTTGGCTACCCGGATTTTGGCTACGCGGACCTCTTCGAGCCCGCGCGCCTCGCCGAGCTCGACGCGCTGTTCCTGTCCGAGCTTGCGACGACCGCCCCCGAGACCTCGACGAAGCTCCTCGCGTTTCGCGCCGCCTGCGGGGACGGGATGAAGCCCGAGGCGGTCTCCGAGGTGCTGCTCGAGGCTGCCCCGCACGTGTCGCGGTTCGTCGCCAGGTTGTTCAACGTCGAGGCCGAGGCGAGGGCCCTCGTCGACGCGACGACCGAGCGGTCACCGCTCTGGCGATTCAAAAAGGAGATCGCGAAGAAGCGACTCTTCAAGCCGAACGCCGGGCAAGCCTGGAAGGGCTCGGACGACGAGGCTGCCGCCGTCGCGCGGACCATGCTGGTGGCGGCCGGCGTGGATGAGGTGCTCGTCGCGACCGGCTCCGACGAGGAGGAGCTCGCCGTCGCCAGCGCGGCCATGTACGCGTTCGACCGCACGGAGGAGGCGAAGAAGGCGGGGCACGCGGAGGAGGCGACGCGCCTCGGGCGCGAGCTCGATGCGTTCGAGAGGTGGCTCCACCTGCGACGCAACGACCACCACGATCCGGCCCATCGCTGGGCGACCCTCAAGCCGCCCGCGAAGCTCGAGCACGAGAACCTGGTCCAGCTCCGCCGCCCCGACGAAAAACTCCCCGAGCTGTTCGTCGGGCCCGACCACGAGCGGCGTCACCGTGATGGGTTCGTCCTCACCGACCGGCGAGGGACCGACCGTCAGATCGAGAGCGAAGTCGAGTACTGCATCTACTGCCACGAGCGCGACAAGGACAGCTGCTCGAAGGGCCTCCGTGACGCGAAGACCGGCGCCGTGAAGCCCAACCCGCTCGGCGTCGAGCTCAACGGCTGCCCCCTGTGCGAGAAGATCGGTGAGATGCAGGTGCTACGCCGCGACGGCGATTCGATCGCGGCGCTCGCAGTGATCTGTGTCGACAACCCGATGCTGCCCGGCACCGGGCACCGCATCTGCAACGACTGCATGAAGTCGTGCGTCTACCAGAAGCAGGATCCGGTCAACATCCCGCTCGTCGAGACGGCCGTGCTCACGGACGTCCTTGCGTTGCCCTGGGGCTTCGAGATCTACGGCTTCCTCACCCGCTGGAACCCGCTCAACGCGAAGCGCCCGCACGCGCGCCCCTACAACGGCAAGAACGTCCTCGTCGTCGGTCTCGGGCCTGCCGGCTACACGCTCGCGCATCACCTCACGCAAGAGGGCTTCGCGTGCGTCGCGATCGACGGCCTGAAGATCGAGCCCTTGCCCGTCGAGCTCACGGGGGACGAGCACACTGCGCCCCGGCCGGTGAAGAGCTACGCAGATCTCTGCGTCGAGCTCGATGAGCGCATCTTGCTCGGGTTCGGCGGCGTCAGCGAGTACGGCATCACCGTTCGGTGGGACAAGAACTTCCTCACCGTCCTTTATGTCGGCCTCGCGCGCCAGCGCTTGCTCCAGATCAAGGGTGGGGTCCGCTTCGGCGGGACGCTCGACATCGAGGACGCGTGGAAGCTCGGCTTCGATCACGTCGCGATCGCCGCCGGTGCGGGGCGCCCCACGATCATCCCGATGAAGAACAACCTCGCGCGCGGGATCCGCAAGGCGAGCGATTTCCTCATGGGCCTGCAGCTCACCGGGGCGTACAAACGCTCGTCGCTCGCGAACATGCAGATCCGGCTGCCCGCGGTCGTGATCGGCGGTGGCCTCACGGCCATCGATACTGCGACCGAGCTCCTCGCCTACTACGTCGTCCAGGTCGAGAAGACCTGCGAGCGACTCGAGGCGCTCGTCGCCGAGCGGGGCGAGGACAAGGTGATGGCGATGTTCGACGAGGAGGAGCGCGAGTTCCTCACCGAGCAGCGGGCGCATGGCGCGGCGATCGCGGCCGAGCGGGAGACGGCGGCTGCCGAGGGACGGGAACCCGAGTTCCAGCGGCTCCTCGACTCGTGGGGCGGCGTCTCGCTCGTCTACCGCAAGCGCGTGCTCGATTCGCCGGCGTACCGGCTGAACCACGAGGAGGTGATCAAGTCGCTCGAAGAGGGCGTCCGGTACCTCGAGAACCTCGCGCCCGTCGAGGCCAAGCTCGACGATCGCGGTGCCGTCCGCGCGATGACCTTCGAGCGGCAGGCCCTCGTCGAGGGCAAGTGGAAGGCGACGGGCGAGATCGTCGAGCTGGGGGCGAAGACGATCTGCGTCGCAGCCGGCACGAGCCCGAACGTCACCTACGAGAAGGAGCGCCCAGGCACCTTCGAGTTCGACAAGTGGAAGCAGTTCTTCCGTGCCCACACCGCGCGGCGCGGCGACGATGGCAAGCTCTTGGTCGAGCCGACCGACGATCCGACGAAGGGGTACTTCACGAGCTACAACGACGGTGTGCACACCGTGAGTTATTACGGTGACAACAACCCGTTCTATGCCGGCAGCGTCGTGAAGGCGATGGCGAGCGCCAAGGATGCCTACCCCCACGTCGTCGCGCTGTTTTCGGACGAGCTCGCGAACCTCGGGGCCGAACCGCAGAGCCTTCGGGACGCTCGTCGACGCGAGCTCTTCGCGCGGGTGTCGTCCGAGCTGACCGCGACGGTGCACTCGGTGACGCGGCTCACACCGACCATCGTCGAGGTGATCGTCCACGCACCGGCGGCGACCCGCAAGTTCGAGCCGGGACAGTTCTACCGCTTGCAGAACTACGAGGCCACCGCGCCCGTCGTCGACGGGACCCGCGTCGTGATGGAGGGCCTCGCGCTCACCGGGGCCTGGGTCGACAAGGAAAAGGGCCTGCTCTCGATGATCGCCCTCGAGATGGGCGCATCGAGCCGCATGCTCGCGATGTTGAAGCCCGGAGAAGAGGTCGTCGTGATGGGGCCGACCGGCACGGGCACCGAGATCCCCGAGGGCGAGACGGTGCTGCTCGCCGGCGGTGGTCTCGGCAACGCGGTCTTGTTCTCGATCGCGAGGGCGCTCCGCGCGAAGGGCGACAAGGTCGTCTACTTCGCGGGGTACAAGAAGGGCGAGGATCTCTTCAAGCAGGACGACGTCGAGGCCGCGACCGACCAGGTGATTTGGTGCACCGACAGCGGGGTCGAGATCGCGCCGCGCCGCGCGAACGACTTCCACTTCCGCGGCAACATCGTCCAGGCGATGCTGGCGTATGCCGAGGGGAAGTTCGGGGGTGAGCTCTACAAGCTCTCCGACGTCCGGCGCATCATCGCGATTGGCTCGGACCGGATGATGGCCGCGGTGAAGGAAGCACGGCATGGCGTGCTCGCGCCTCACCTCGATCCGAAGCACGTCGGCATCGGAAGCATCAACTCACCGATGCAGTGCATGATGAAGGAGGTCTGCGCGCAGTGCCTCCAGAAGCACGTCGATCCCGAGACCGGCAAGGAGACCGTGATCTTCACGTGCTTCAACCAGGACCAAGAGCTCGACCGCGTCGACTTCAAGAACCTGAATGCGCGCCTCCGCGCCAACTCGGCGCAGGAGAAGCTGTCGAACGCCTGGCTCGACCGGCTGTTTGGAGTCGGCGGCGATCTGCGACGGGTGTGAGCGGCTTGCGGGGTCGTCCCCGACGAGGGCACGACCCCGCGGAGCTCGCCGCCGAGGCGGGCAGGTCGACCGTCGCCGCTCACGCGGGCGGCCATGGTGCTCGGCGCTCGAGGGTGAAGTAACTCGGGGTCTGCGCTTCACCCCACGGAAGGGCGAGCCGCGTCGTGCCGAGCAAGAGCTCGCAGGACCCGGAGTTGACGGCGACGAGCGGGTCGCGCAGGCGGGCGAGCGGATGCCAGGCTGGCGCAAACGCGCCGTAGTCGAGCACCACGCGATGGGCGTCGACCCTCACCGCGAACGGCCCGAACGTCACGGGGCGGCCATCGCCTTGGCGTCGTGGTTCGAGCGGGCCGTCGACCCCGCGCTGCTCGAGTCGCACGTTCATCCCGTGCACCGAGCCATCGCCGTTCGCGAGAAATACCTTCGCGAAGGTCTTCCAGGTCGCGCGCTCGATGAGCCGAGGGAGACCGAGGGAGACCCCGAAGAATGCGTGCCCCGCCAGCTCCTGTGGCGACACGGGGTGGCCGTTCGCCAGGAGCCGCTCGAGCTCCGCCCGCGGCCAAGAGGCGATGTCCCGTGCGGTCAGCATGTGCCCTCCGCGACATCGTAGCGGCCCGAGAGGAAGGCTCGCCAAGTGGACTCGGGGGTCTTCGGCTGCCGCGCGCACCAGCCGAGGTACGCCCCGAAGCTGATGTCGGGATCGTGGCGCTCGTCCTCCGTGAGGCCAAAGTCGCCCGCGATGGCGCGAGCGACGGCCCGCTCCAGGTGCTCGTGGTAGCCCTCGTACACGACGAGGTCGCGCAAGAATCGAGTGCGGGGCGAGTCGTCCTCCAACACGCCCTTCACGCGAAGGTGCAGCTCCTCGAGCGCGCCCGGCTCATGGGCCAGCATCTCGAGATCGTAGGCGAATTGATTCGCATCGTGATGCGCGCCGAGGAGGTGACGGATCACGCGCTCACGGTCGGAGAGGAGCCCCGAGAAATCGAGCGGCGCGATCGCGCGTTCGCGCAGGAGGAAGGGGAAGCGCAGCGGGCGGAAGGCGAGCGCGCGAGCCCGGAGGGAGCGTCGGACCGGGTGCGAACGGCACGTGCCGATCGTGTCGGAGCGGAAGACCACGCGGTGCCACATCCGCGCGATTCCCAGGGTGAGTTGCCACGCATTGGGGACGTCTTCGAGGCTGCGGCTCTCGCGGAGGCGGTCGAGGCGCGCGTCGATCGCGCGGGGATCGACGAGCAAGAGGCGCGCGACGAGGGGCAACGCGCTCGCGCGGCGCTCCGAGGAGCCAAGGGACTGAACCGATGGGAACTCCACGAGGGGAGGTGGCTCGGCGGCGTTCGAGGGCGGGGTCGGCATGGGAGGGCTCCAGGGTGGTTGGGCGTGGTCAGCGTCGGGGGGCGCGGCGGGGAGACTTGGCCCTGCGGCGCGCCGGCGGAGCGAGGGCCTCCCGGTCGCTCTGGGCCATCGTGGCGAGCATCGCCTGCGCACCGACGTCGGAGGGAGAGTCGAGCCAAGCAAGGACGGCCGCATGCGCGAGCACGTTTCGTTGCGGCGCGCCGTAGAGGACACGAGTCAGCTCGTCGAAGTCGGCGAGGAGCCGTCCCACCGGGTTCATGAGGAGCCGTACGACCGGGCTGCCGCTCGCATCGACGAGCGTCGTCAAGACGTCGAGATCGAGCTTCGCGAGCTCGCGTGCGTCGGCGCCACGAAGGACGGCCGCCTCGAACGCCCGCGACGCCTCGCTGACGACCTGACGGGCCGAGCGCGCCGGCGGCTTCGCGACGAGCCGCTCGAGGACCACGCTCGCGATGGCCCGCCGCACTGCGAGCAAGTCACGCGCGATGGCGAGTCGGTCTGCCCGGGTGCGAGCCCGCCCGAGGAGCGCAGCCACGAGCTCGAGACCTCCCGTCTCGCGGAAGTCGCGGACGATGCAGCCGTCGCCTTGGCGCGGGACGACGAGGCCGGCTGCCGCAAGCCGCGTCAGCGCGCTACGTAAGGTGGTGCGATTCACGCCGAGCGTGTCCGCGAGCGTCCGCTCGGGCGGGAGCCGATCGCCCGGGGCGAAGGTGCCGTCGAGGATGGCCGCCTCGAGCCCCGCGGCGCAGGCGTCGACGGCGGAGGTGCGGGCGAGCGGCTTCATCATTGGTTCAATGGTCCGACCATTTGGGGTCCAGGTCAAGAGGGCTCGACCCCGGGACTTCGGGCGCCGTCGCCAAGGCGGACTGCGAGGCGTATTGCTCTGCCTTCAAGGTCCCCGCGGACAAGAGCTACCTCGGCGAGGACGTCGTGCCGCACGACAAGTGTGCTTGCGACGGGACCTGACCCCCGGGTCACGCGGGCGTCACGGCGAGGGTGTCGGCTCGGCGGGAGACCCCGCCCCCGTGCCCGCGGCTCGCGCTCCGTCGGTGGGTCAGCGCGTCGTGGCTTCGAGGACCACGCTGCCGATCGCCCCGAACTGCAGGGCCGCGGCGAGCACGACGAGGGCGTGGAAGATCTCGTGGTAGCCGAAGACGGTGGGCACCGGATCGGGCCTGCGACGCGCATAGATGAGCGCGCCGATCGAGTAGCAAACCCCGCCGGCGAGGATGAGTGCCGTCCGCGGCGTACCGAGCGCCTGCGAGAGCGCCGGCAGCTCGAGCGCGGCGCTCCAGCTCACGGTCACGTAGATGCCCACCGTGATCCACCGCGGCGCATGCGCCCAGAAGACCGACTTCACGATCCCGACCAGGCAGCCACCCCAGACGAGCGCGAGCAAGCGGTGTCCGACCTCGGGCGGCAGTGAGAGGAGCCCCATGGGGGCGTAGCTGCCGGCAATCAACACGAAGATGGCCGCATGATCGGCGCGCCGCATCCGCGCGCGCGCCAGAGGGCTCCACATCGGCCGATGGTAGAGCGCGCTCGTGCCGAACAGCGTGATCAGCGAGGCGCCGTACACTGCGGCCGAGAGCCTCGGCAGACCGGGTGCGGCGAGGTAGCCGAGGACCGCGGTCGCGAGGATGGCCACGTAGAACGTGATCTCGTGGCTCACGCCGCGGAGCCGAGGCTTCACGCGCGGCGTGCGGGTCATCGAAGCGGCACTCATCGAGCGCAGCGTTTTGGCGCGGCCGTCCGCGCCGCAAGGGGATTCGACCGTCCGTGTCGGTACCGTGACGCGAGTCGCCGCCGTTCGGGTCGCGAGCGGCGTCGCGTTCGCCATGTCAATGAGGCGAGGACGGCGCCGTGCGAGGGTGCGCCGTCTTTGCGGCGAGGCTGATGCGGAGCTGCGGGACGAGCTCGCGCTGCACCGTCTTGCCGGCCAGCCGCAGTGCGTTGCGGATCGCGCGAGCGTTCGAGCGACCGTGGGCCTTGATGACCGCTCGATCGAAGCCGAGGATCGGTGCGCCGCCGTACTGCTTCCAGTCCGTGAGCTCGCGGATTCGGCGGAGGCCGCTCGAGAGGAGGGCGAGCCCGAGCCGATAGCGAAGCCGGGCGGCCCCCGCGTGCTTCGCGAGCCCAAGCGCGGCGTCCGAGACCCCCTCGAGCATCTTGAGGACGATGTTCCCGACGAACCCCTCGCACACCACGACATCGGCGGTCCCGCGCGGGATGTCGAGCCCCTCGACGTTGCCGATGAAGCGCAGATCGTCCGCTTCCGCGAGGGCGCGATGCGCAGCGATGACGGCCTCGGTGCCCTTCGTCGGCTCGCTGCCGTTCGAGAGCAGGGCGACGCGCGGGGCTTCGATGTCCGAGACGAGCCGGGAGTAGCAGCTTCCCATCCTCGCGAACGCGGTGAGTTCCTCGGCGCTGCACTGCAAGGTGGCGCCGACATCGAGCATGAGACCGAAGGGATCACCCTTCGGCCCGTGCGGTTCGACCGTGGGGTGAACCGCGCAGAGAGCGACACGCTTCACCCCCTCGAGGCGCTCGAAGGTGCGCGACGCGCCAAGGATCACGGCGCCGGTATTGCCTGCGCTGACCAGCACCGCGGCCTCGCCGGTCGCCACGAGGCGCGCGGCGGTGAGCACCGAACAGTCGGGCCGAGCATCGAGCCCCGTCGCGGGCTTCTCGTTCATCGCGACGAAGCCGTCTGCGGGGATGATCGAGACGCGCGTCGGATCGTGGCGGGTGCGGCGCAGGCACTCCGCAATCGCGGCCTGGTCGCCCACGAGCATGGTGTGGATCGGCACGTCCTCGAGCGACAGCTGGGCGGCTCCTTCGACGAGCGGTGCGATGCCACCGTCGGCGCCCATCGCGTCGAGGGCCGCCCGGATCATGCGTGGCCTCGAGCGGCCCCGGAGCGACGCAGGTACTCGGCGACTCGCGCGAGGCCTTCGTCGAACGACACGGGTGGCTCGTAGCCGAGCTCGCGGCGCGCGCGATCGATGGGGACGCGCACGGGTCCTCGGCACAGGTTCAGCGCCTCGCGCGTGACGCTCGGGCGCTCCTTGCGGTGGAGCCAGCGCCCGCTGGACTCGAGGAGTCCGGCGGTCGCGGAGGCGAGCACTCGTGGGACCGAGCGAGGGGCGGGGCTCCCGGTGAGCGTGGCGAGCTCGCTCACGTAGCGCTTCCAGGTCACGCCGTGCTCGTCGTTCGCATTGTAGATCCTTCCAACGGCGCCAATGCGCTCGGCCGCACGCACCATGACGTCGACGACGTTGTCGACGTAGGTCAGGGCGGCGACGAAATCACCTCCGGAGACGAGCGTGGGCGCGCCGGCCGCGAGCTGCTTGCAGAGCAGATCGACCCAGGGCCCGCTGCCCGGGCCGAAGACGTTCGCGGGGCGCACGATCGTCACCCGGAGTCCGCGCTCCCCCTCGAGGCGTCCGGCGATCCGCTCTTGCATGAGCTTCGACGCGCCGTAGGGGCCGAGCGGCTCCCCCGGATCGGTGTCTTCGTCGCAGAGCGCCCGCGAGAGTCGGTCGCCGTACGCGGCGATGCTCGAGACGAGGAGCGCTCGCTCGCCTCGCGCGGCCGCCTCGGCGAGGACGTTCTCCGTGCCGCCGACGGTCACGCGCGCGTGGTCTTCCGGGCGACCCCAGTCGCTGACCAGCGCCGCGAGGTGAAACACGAAGTGCGTCCCCGCGAGGCCATCGACCACTTCCCCGCGCCGGGTGACATCGGTGCGCCTCACGACGACGCGGCTTCCCGCCCACTCGATCGGGATCGGGTCGTCGGGGAGTGCGAGCGCGTGGACGCGATAACCTTCACTGATGAGGCGAGCGATCAGACGTCGCCCGATGAACCCGGTGGCGCCGGTCACCGCGATGGGCTCGGGGATCCGGCTCCTCGCGAGCTCGCTCGCCTGCTCCTGCTTCGCCATGCGACCCCTTACCTTACCAAGAGTCAGGCCGCGCCGCGTCGTCCGACGACGTCCGCCACGAGCGCGTCGGAGAGCGCACCGCTGCGACCGAAGTGCCGCATGTGAAGGATGGGCTCGCTGCCCAGGTCGGCGACGGTGCGGCCCGCGATCCGCTCGGCGTAGATGCGCGGATGAAAGCGCGCGATCCGAGCTTCCTGACGTTCATGCTCGGCGAGCACCTCGAGGAGTGCGTCCAGCGAGTTCATCTTCATGAAGGGGCAGGTGGCGCAGCCGCCGGCGGTCGAGCAGCCCTCACCGCCTGCGACCCCTGGCACGATGCGGAGCTCGGCGTCGTCGGTCTGTGCGACGGCCTCGTTCGCGACGGGGAACACGATCTCGACCTCGAGGTCGGCGGCCCCGGCTTCGGCGAGCGTGCGCTGCACGTCGCGCACGATCGAGGTGATCATGCCGGCTTCGGTGCCGAGGATGAAGCGGAGCGGGCGAGGGTGCTCCGTCGGCGCGGCGATCCGGGTGCGCACCCGGTCATGGATGAAGCCGAGGATGTTCGACGTCGAGCCCACGACGCCACGACCCTCCCGCTGTGCACGGAGCGCGAGCCGGAACATCTCGCCGGGCACCTCGAAGTGCGCGGTGACGAACGCGTCGGCGTACTCGCGCTCGACCTGCCTCACGACCGCGTCCCCGAACAGGTGGTGCACGATGCACGCGCCCTGCCCGAAGTGGTGGAAGTGCAGGAGCGCCGAGCGGATGCTCGCGCGGTCGTGTGCGGGGTGGAGCGCACGAGCCGTCGCGTCATCGAGCTCGGTGACGCCGCGGAGCAGCTCCTCGATGTTTTGTCCCATGTAGGTGTCGGGGCCAAACCACACATGAACGTCCGGAATCTGGGCGAAGGTCTGCAGGATCGTCTGCACGACGTTTGACGAGGTGCAGGTGATCGTCGGGACCACGTCATGGGCCCGAGCTTTCACGTCGAGGCTCGTGTTGATGTAGACGACGTGGAGTGAGCGGGGCGTTTCGGACGCTTGGTGCAGGTACGCCGCGTAGGCCGGCGAGCGCGCGGCCTCGGCGAGCGAACAGCCGATCGGCCCCGCGGCGACGCGATACACCGGGACGTGCGTGTGTCCTGCGACGTCGAGCATCGCCCTCACGTTCTCGGCCATGAAGTCCACGCCGAGCACGACGATCGCCTTCATGCCGGCGTTCGCCATCTTGACCGCCGCATCCGCCATGACGAGCGAATCGCTGATCTGAACGTGCTTCGGGTCGCACGAGGCGAGGACGCCCTGCAGCTCCGGGTCCATGTAGAAGTGGGCGACGACCCCCACCCCGTGCCGGCTGAAGAGGTCCTGAAGCCGACGAACGACGTCATCGTCGGGACGGAGAAAGGCGGCCTGGGACTCCGCGAAGCTCCCGCGGGGGAGGAGCGCGTCGGCGCGGATCGTGAGAGACGGGAACGAGGGCATCGCGCGGAGGATAGTCGATCCCCGCGCGCTGGGGGCCCTTGACGAGCGTCGCGATCCAGCGCGTTTCGCCGGCTTTCAGTGACCTAGCGGCTCATCGTCAGCCCGAGCGCCCACCACGGGCATCACGGCGGCGAGGGGCCGCCCTGAAGAAAACGTTACAAAGCGCCCCCGGGTGCGTGTATACGCCGCGCGCACGGGCTCCACCCCAACCCAGGGGCCCCACCGGCACCGCCATGACCCCAGAAATCTCACGCATCAGGAACATCGGGATCAGCGCTCACATCGACTCGGGCAAGACGACCCTGACCGAGCGCATCCTCTTCTATACGAAGCGCATCCACGCGATCCACGACGTCAAGGGCAAGGACGGCGTCGGCGCCAAGATGGACTCGATGGATCTCGAGCGCGAGCGCGGCATCACCAGCCAGTCGGCTGGGACCTTCTGCCAGTGGGGCAACACGCACATCAACATCATCGACACCCCTGGCCACGTCGACTTCACGATCGAGGTCGAGCGCGCGATGCGCGTCCTCGACGGCGCGATCCTGGTCCTCTGCTCGGTCGCGGGCGTCCAGTCGCAGTCGCTGACCGTCGACCGCCAGATGCGCCGCTACGGGGTTCCGCGCATCGCCTTCGTCAACAAG
>Ga0194129_10004874_pt1 | contig 17517 bp, 18 predicted proteins | sample TA2KigCa35mmetaG_FD_150862 | JGI IMG/M metagenome (GOLD analysis project Ga0194129, IMG submission 150862) | Freshwater microbial communities from Lake Tanganyika, Tanzania - TA2015038 Kigoma Deep Cast 35m | ecosystem: Environmental > Aquatic > Freshwater > Lake | place: Tanzania: Lake...
CGTCCTCTCGCTCCCGTCGAGCGAGCCAGGCCCAGCCCCGCTCCAGTCTCCCGAGCGCCACGGCCGCCCCACCGCACGGTGGCCCCACGGACCTCCCGTCGACCCATCCCCTCCCGAACCCCGAACCCCGGACCCCGAACCCGGAACCCGGAACCCGGAACCCCGTTCGACCCCGTCCTCCCAAACCCGAGCCCGCCTCGCCCGCGTCCAGGAACCCACCGTGACCGCCGGCGGCGGCGACCCCCTCACCGCTGCGCGCAGCCGCTGGGTCGGCTCGTGTGCCCCGCCTCTCCCCGCCGCGCCCTTCGAGCTTGATCCCGAGCCCGCATCCCCCGTTCAGGGCGCCCCTTTCAGCCCCCGCCTCGGCCGCCCCCGCGCCCAGCGGCCGCCGCGCCCACGGAGGCATGGGACTCACCCAGCGGCACACCCGCCGCTCGAACCACGCTCCCCGTTCCTCCAGAAGCCCCAGCCGGGAGGGCCCTGGCGGTCGCCGAGTCGCCCCCCAAGCGGCCTCCCCTCCGCCCGCTCCCCACTGTTTCACGTGAAGCCCTCCCCTCTCCCCCGAAACTGGCCCGCCGCGCCGCCGACGAGTACAAGGCCCCCATGGCGAAGGTCCTCCTCCTCGCCCTGACCGCCCTCCTCGTGTGGGGCTACCGAAACGTGCGCCTTCGGTCCAGATCCCCGCGGCCCGCGACCCCGAAGCCCCCCGCCCGACCCTCGAGCCGGAGCGAGGATCCCCACGACACGCTCGGGGTGCCGAGGGGCGCGAGCCAAGCCGAAATCCGCGACGCCTACCTCGAGCGGGTGCGGGAGTATCACCCCGACGTCCTCGCGCGCGCCGCCCCCGAGCTCCGCCGCCTCGCCGAGCGTCGCATGGCCGCGATCAACGCCGCCTACGAGGCGCTCCGCCGCCCCGGCTGACCCGCCCCCAAACTTGGCCTCGCGCCCGATCGCTTGCCAAGCTGACCCCGTGAAGCGAGCCGCCGTACTCTCCGCCCTCACCTGCGCACTCCTGCTCGTGACCGGGTGCGCCAAGAAGGACGACCTTCTCGACGCCGACTGGATCAAGGAGACCCAGGCGGGGCAAGCCCCCTGGCGTGAGGTTGAATCGCTCTTCTCCAACCAGAAGGCGGACAGCAAGGACGCCCGACACGCCCTCCGCGGCGTGAGCCACGACCTCAAGCTCAACCCGCAAGCCGCTCCGTCCGCACGCTGCACGTGCCTCGACGTCGCCGTCGGCCCCGCGACCGAGCCGCGCTTCCGTTGGACCGGTGATCCGCCGCTGCTCGCGCCCGACCAGCTCGCCGTCGCGATGCGCACCGAGGGCTCCAACTGCCCGGCGCCGGAGTCGCAACCCCGCCGCCCCTCGATCTACGCCGTCGATCAAATCGAAGGCGACACCATCATCGTCGTCGAGGAGCTCCCCGCCGACCGACCGCAAGCCCTCGGCGCCATCATCCCCATGCCGGCGCCAGGTCGCTCCCTCTACGTCCGTGCGCGCTCGGACCGCACCCAGGTCGCCATCTACGCGCAGGGGCCCAAGGGTCCATCCTCGATGTGTCGCGTCATGACGCGTGACGCCAACGTCGCCCGCAACGAGTGACCGCGCCCGGCTCGGCACCTAGCCCGGCGAGCCACCGCGGCGCTCGACCAGCTCTTGCTCGAGGCGGTCCACCTTGCGCGCGAGCTCCCGCGCCAGGTTCATCGTGAGGAGCGCGTACGCCTTCACGTCACGTCGCGCCAGCTCGTGAAGCTCGCGTGCCGGTACCTCCAGCAGCCGACTCTCGACGAGAGCCCGCGCGCCGACCGCCCGACGCTTGATCCCGATCAAGCCAACGTCGCCAAACCACTCCCCCGCGCCGCGCGTCGCGATCACCCACGCTCGCCCGGCGCGATCCCGCCGCTCGAGCTCGACCGAGCCCGTCAGCACCGCGAGGATCGAGCCGCTCGCATCCCCGGCGTCGAACACCATCTCCCCTGGCGCCCAGCGCCGAACGGTCAGCCTCGCCGCCAGCTCGCGCAGCGTCGACGCCTCGAGCGCCGCGAAGAGCGGGATCGTCGCCAGCTCGTCGACCGACGCGCGCGTGCTCACGACCGCCGCAGGGCCTTGGTGAACACGTGCCGCGCGCGCCCGGGTCCGGCGTAATCATCGATCGTCGCCACCGACCAGCCTTGCGACTCGTGAAACCGAATCGAGCCCTCGTCGCCCATCGTCGTGATGGCCTTCAGCTGCTCGCAACCGGCCTCGTGGCACGCGCTCTCGAACGCCTGATACAGCATCGACCCGACGTGCCGGCGCCGCAACTCCGGATCGATCCCGACGAGGTGGACGTAGCCGACGCGCGCGCCCGGCGCGATGAACCCGAGCAGGAAGCCCACGACCCGCCCTCCGCACTCCACCACGCGCGCCAGCTCGCCAAGCTCGTAGAAGAACAGCGGGTGCGCGAGCGCCGTCGTCGGCCCACCCCACCATTTGTCGATCACGCGCACGACGTGGTCGAAGTCCGCCTTCGTCATCGCGCGCGTCTGCATCGGGGCGTTCGTCATGGGACCTCGCTGGCGCGCTCCCCTACCACGCCGCCGGCCCTCCACCAAGGGCCGTCCGACTCGCCATCAGGTCGCGCCGCGCTCTGGGTGCTCGACGGTGGCCGCCGGTCGTCCGCTCCAGTAGACGACTCCTGCCATGAGCCACCCCCGCATCGCGCCCTCCATTCTCTCGGCCGACTTCGGTCGCCTCGCGCTCGACGTCACGGCGGCCGAACACGCGGGCGCCGACTGGATCCACGTCGACGTCATGGATGGGCGCTTCGTACCGAACCTCACGCTCGGTCCACCGATCGTGAAGGCGGTGCGCGCGGCGACGAAGCTCCCCGTCGATGTGCACCTCATGATCGTCGAACCGGAGCGCTACCTCGAAGAGTTCGTGAGCGCCGGAGCCGATCTCGTGTGCGTGCACGTCGAGGCCTCGCCCCATCTCCAGCGCACCCTCCGTGCGATCCGAGCGCTCGGCGCGAAGGCAGGCGTGGCGCTGAACCCGCACACACCCGAGGAGTCGCTGCGCTACGTGCTCGAGGAGCTCGACTTGATCTTGATCATGAGCGTGAACCCCGGCTTTGGAGGCCAGTCCTTCCTGCCGCAGGTCCTGCCGAAGCTGCGCGCGCTCCGGGCCGAGCTCGACCGCAGGGGCCTCTCCGCCGTCCTCGAGATCGACGGCGGCATCACGCCGGCGACGGCGCCAGCGGCGATCGATGCCGGTGCCGACGTCCTCGTGGCAGGCTCGGCGGTGTTCGGCGCGAACCGTCGCGCCGAGGCCACCCTCGACGAGCGCGCCGTGACCTACCGCGCCGCGATGGACGCGATCCGCCTCGCCGGGGCTCCCGCTGCGCGTGCCGCCGCCTCGCCTCAGGGTGCGTGACGCGATGACGCGGCACTTCGCGTGCGCCGTGACGACCATGCTGCTTGCGTCGGTCGGTTGCGTGGCAGGCTCTCGGCCAGGCTCGGCGCCCCCCGCGACCGAGCGAGCACCCCGCGCCGCCACCCTTCGGGCGGCCGAGTCCCCGACACCCCCTGCGGCCACCCTTCGGGCGGCCGAGTCCCCGACACCCCCTGCGGCCACGCTTGCGCCGGAGTCCGCGCCGCCGACGCGCGCCGAGCGCGAGATCGCCGAGGTCTTCGAGCAGGTCGCCGTCGCGCACGGACTCCCGAGGCTCGGCCCGGTCCCGTCGCGGGTCGTCTCGCGTGACGAGGGGATCAAGCTGATCGTCGCGAAGACGGAGGAGGACATCCCGCGCGACGTCCTCGCGGCGCAGGGGGAGATGTTCGCGGCCCTCGAGCTCGCTCCGAGCGACTACCCGTTCGTCGAGGGCATGTTCACGCAGGTGAAGGAGAACATCGCCGGCTTTTATGATCCCGACGAGGACGCGATGTTCCTGCTCGACGATCTCGACGACGCTTCGCGCGCGACCACGCTCGCCCACGAGCTCGTGCATGCGCTGCAAGACCAGCACTTCGATCTCGGGAAGCAGATGACGTACCGGCGGGGCGAGCTCGACCGCCTCACCGCGCTGAGCTGCCTTGCGGAGGGCGATGCGACGGCGGCGATGCTCGACGTCACCGGCGTGCCTCGGGGCGCCCTCTCGGTCGACAACCTGCGCCGCTCGCTGGTGGCCTCGCTCGCGCTCTCCCCGAGCGGCCTCACCACGCCGCGCGCGCTGCAGGCGTCGTTGATCTCGCCCTACGTCGAGGGCTACCGCTTCGTCGAGTCGCTGCGCGATCGAGGCGGGTGGGACGCTGTGAACCGTGCGTGGCGCGACCCCCCGCGCTCCACCGAGCAGATCCTCCACCTCGAGCGTTACGAAGCGCGGGAGGCGCCCCTCGCGGTGCCGGTCCCCTCTGCCAGGTCGCTCGGAGGCGACATGCGCCTGCTCGATGCGGACGTCGTCGGTGAGCTCGGGCTGCGCATTGCGCTCGAGCCATGGTCGAGCCCGCCCGAGGCGGTCGCCGGAGCGGCCGGCTGGGGGGGAGACCGCTACGCGCTCTACGCGAAGGATGGCGACGCAGGGCGCACCCTCGCCTTCGCGTGGCGGATCGACTTCGACGACGGCGCCGAGGCGCGCGAGGCGGCCAAGCTCGTGGCTCGCCGCTTCCCGCCGTGCCGCGAGCGACCCGGTCTCGGACCGCTCGCCTGGAGGATCACCGGAGCGACCGTCGTGATGGTCGCCGGACCCTTCGTTCGGCGCGCGGACGGCCGCGTGGCGGCAGCACCGGGGGCGAGCTGCGCGGCCGCTCGACGGTGGCTCGACGAGCTCCGCCCGATGCCCTGAGTTTGCTTGCAAACGGACTTGAGCTCGGGCATCGTCCCCGCCCGGTCTCCGGACTGGAGAGGTGGCCGAGTGGCTGAAGGCACACGCTTGCTAAGCGTGCGTAGGGTAAAACCTACCGCGGGTTCGAATCCCGCCCTCTCCGCTGAGTTAGTTGGCTCTTCCGCTGACGCGTGGATGGTTCCCGAAACTCTGCGGCGCTTCGGTCCGGAAAGTCTGCGTCTCCCAGGCGCGAAGAGACGGCTCGACCGTGAGCCCGCTTCGCGCTTACCAGACGGTTCAGCGACACGCCCGCTTCTGCGGCCTCGATGACGAGGTCGCGGTGTCCTCCACGGCCTGCCGTGCCCCCTTGACGACGCCCTTGAGCGCGCCCTCACGCGACGCCGCGAGCCACCTGAGGCTCGGTCGCTCCGCACCAAGGCCGACGAACTCTTCGTCCTCGTCGGACCAGAGCACGCGGAAGGTGTGCTTGTCGGTCGGGTCGAGCTTCGCCATGGCGACTTCCTCCTCTTTTGCTTCCTCGGCGCAGGTGCCCCATCCGCCCCTGCTCGCTCGGTCGTCTGCTGCTTGAGCAGAAACTCCACAGCGGCAAGCACCTGCCGCACCTGGTACGGCTTCGCCTTGCCGCGTTCGCCCGCCTGCAAGTTGACGCGGGGGTCACCAGGCCACGGCATCTCCCAGACCTTGTCACCCGTGCCGTTCTGCCGGGGCTCACCGAAGACGTGCGTGGCGATCCTGCAGGCGTCGGCGAACCGAGCGCCCTCCGGGTTGCGCCGCATCGCTTCGACGATTTCGTCCACGGAAGACTGCCTCGCGTGGATGTAGCCACGCTTGACACCAGCCCGCTGGTCTCGGAAACCATCAGGCGATTCGCGTGCCACGCCTCTCGCGTCGTCTCGGGAAACCCGCTACACACGTCGGGCCCGGAGGAGTGGCCGAGTGGTCGAAGGCAGCGGTTTTGAAAACCGCCGTTGGGGTAACTCAACCAGGGGTTCGAATCCCTTCTCCTCCGCCGAATTCGGTGCAAATCCGCTCGCCCGCTCGTCGAGCGCGCCGGCGGCACACCCTCATGGGTTTGCTTGGAGCTGCGCCGCGGCCCGTCGCTCGATCCCGACCACGCGCTCGGGCGTGAGGGGTCGCTTGCGCCGTCGCCGCCTCTCCTTACCGGCTTCGATCACGATGTTCGCCTCGAAGGCCTCGAGGTAGCCGGGCGGCGGGATCGCCTCGTGCCCCACGCGTCGGCTCCGTCGCTCCGACCGCTTGTACCGCGCGATGAAGCGATCGTTCAGCCCGAAGACGTCGATCACCGCGACCGACGGATACCGATACGCCAGCAAGCCCACCTCACCCACGAGCGCCACGTCCGGGTTCAAGGGGTTGAACGGCTTCGGTGCCACGTCCGGGATCTCGCGGAGCTTCCACTGGAAAAAAGCTGCGTGTTCACGGTGCCGCATGCCATAGAAGCGGTCGATCAGGGTCGCCTGCATCGCGTCGTAGGCCCCCACGTACCCGCGTAGCGCCGAGGGCGCGTACGGCGCCATCGCGTGGCGGAGCTTGAAGGTCGCATCGCGTGAGGTCATGCCGCGTGTCGCAAGGTGATGGCCCCAGGCGATAGGCCAGCTCGCGAGCACGAGGAGAACACCGAACCCCAGCGCCGCGCCGCGCGCTTTCGAGCGTTGCGCCGCGCTCGCCATGGCCCAGGAGAGGCCGAGCCAATAGAGCGGCACGAGCGCGTGAAACACCTTGAACTCGAAGTGATCGCCCCCGACGACCAGCCCGTAGTAGCCGACCAGCCCGAGCGCGAAGCCGCTGACGACGAGGGCCTCCGAGCTCACCTTGCGCCGCACGACCGCGAGGCCCCCGGCGACCAAGACCCATGCGAGCCCCGGCCAGGCGCCGTACTCGATCAAGAACGACCCGACGTAGCGCAGCCCGAGCCGCCATTGCGGTGCGGCCACCTTCGCGTAGTACGTGTTCGGCAGCCACGACAGGTACGTGAGGCGATGCCAGAGGCCGTGCCCGAGGACCGGCGCGAGCGCGAGCAGCCAGGCGCACCCGAGCCACCACCCTCCCTCGGGGCGCGCGCGCCGGAGGACGTGGAGCAGCGAGCGCCAGCCCAGCCACGCGAGGGTGAGTCCCCACAGGAGCAACCCTTCGGGCCGCGTCAGCGCGGCGAGCGCCGCGAGCAGCCCCGGGACCGCCGCGCGCCCGTGACGGAGCAACGCTGCGGCCCACGCCATCACCAGGCAGGAAAACATCGCCGTCTCGAGCCCGGAGCTCGTCCAGGTGAGGAAGGTGCGGTTCGTCACGAGGCCGAGCCCCGCGAGCCCGAGGATCGCCCCGCCGAGCACGCGCCGCTCCGTCCGCGCGTCGCGAGCGCCCTCGGCCGTCGCGAGTTCCCGCTCGAGGAGTGCGCCGAGGCTCGCCACGAAGATGCCCCAGGTCGCGAGCACCATCGAGAGCGAGAGCCCGTCGCAGACGTCGGGCGGCATCCGCCCGGTCAGCTTCGAGACGCCCGCCAGCAGCATCACCCAGCCGAAGCTGGTGTAGCCGTCCACGCGGTGAAACGGGGCCGGGTTCCAGACGAGCCCTCGACCCTCGAGGAGATTCCGGACGTAGCGAAACGCGATGTAGGCGTCGTCGGTCGCGAAGTTGAACTCACGAAAACCCAGGACGATCACTGCCGCGCCGACGAGCAGGACCACGCTGCGCCAGGGCGACCACCGGCCGGACGTCGCGCGCTCCGGAGGACCCATCGGCGCGGAGCCTTCCGCGTTCGGCGAAGGCCGCACCCCGTCCGATGCGGTCGCGGCCTCGGCGGGCAAGGTCCCGCCCGTGACGTTCGGCGGACTCGCGATGGGCGGCTCCGACATGACCGCGCGCAGGTTAGCTCAAACCCGGTCTCGCGGCGGAATCGCCGCCCTGGTCTCGCCCGCGCGTCGGCGGGCGACGCCTCGATCAGGAGACTCCGGCCAGGTCGAGGAGCTTCTGGCGGTTCGCGAGGCCGGTGTGGGTCGCCTTGGTCTTGCCGCCCTCGAACACGATGATCGTGGGCACGCTGCTGATGCTGAACTTCGAGGCGAGGTTGGGCGCCTGATCCAGGTCGACCTTCGCGACGGTCAGCTTCCCGGCGAACTCGTCGGCGAGCTTCTCGACGATCGGGGACAGCATCTTACAGGGGCCACACCACGTCGTGTAGAAGTCGACCAGCACGGGGCCGGTGGCGCCGAGGACCTCGGCTTCGAAGTTCGAGTCGGTGACGATCTTTACGTTCTTCGCCATATCGCTACGCCTTTCGTTTCCGACCCAGCGGGTTCGGGGCCGCTCAACCTAGGACGAGGGCCTGACCTCGGCAAGGGCTGGCCGTCTGCTCGCGGTCCGATTATGGTCCTCACCCTGGTCATGTCGGACGAGATCACCCAAAAGCACTTGCAACGCGCCCGCGTTCGCGGGGCACCGTCGAGCATCCCGGGCGCGAGCGGCCTCATCGGCACCTACGGCTTCGAGGAGATCCAGCGACAGACGGTGCGTGCGCTGTGCACCCCGCTCGACAAGGATTTCACGGTCGCGGAGCTTCGCGAGGCGCAGTCGAAGCTCGCGCAGCTCGCCGCGAAGCAAGGCCTCCAGGCCGTCGAGCAACCGATCTTCGCGCTCAAGGCCGACCCGATGGAGCAGGTCCCCCACGAGTGGGAGTGGGAGCTCTACCTGCCCGTGCGAGGCAAGGCGCTCGCGGACGACGCGGCCTCGGTGCGCGTCGATCGCCTCCACGGCGGCGCCTACCTCGAGACTCAGACCGCGAAGGGGTTCCGCGATCTGCGCAACCTCTACACGTACTTCCTCGGCGAGTTCCTGCCCGTCCGGCACCAGCAGCTCGTGCGCCCGGTGATCTACCATCGGGTGCTCGCCGGCATCGAAGGCGACGATCCCAACGCGCTCACCCTCGAGGTCTTCCTGCCGTTCGCCATGACGCTCCGCGAGCCCGTGCGGCTCGTGACCCGCGAAGAGCTCTGACGCTCAAGCGTCCCCCGGGACGGTGAGGATGTCGGGCCGCGACCCAGGGTACAGGGCTGCCATGGCGCGCCTGCCACGCGCAGGCGGACTCGGCGCGCTGCTCGGAGCGCTGGCCATCGCCGCGACGGCGCGAGGCGAGGCTGCGCCCGAGGTCGATGATCCGGCCGCGGCGTCGAACCGCTCGCGGCCGCCCGCCGTACCGAACGACCCGGTGTCGATCGCCGGGATCGAGGAGACCGACTTCGACCCCTCGGACGTCGGCCTCGGCATCGCGAGCGGGGTGCTGTTCGTCCCGCGCAACGTGATCGATTACGCCTTCCGCGGCGCCGATCTGGCGGCCACCCTGGTGAACGACCGCCAGCTCGTCCCGCGCTACCGCGATCTGTTCAGCACGCCGAGCGCGCGCCTCTACGTCTTCCCCACACTCTTCGCCGAGACCGATGCGCCGGTGAGCGTCGGCTTGCGCATGATCTTCGACAGCCGTCGCATCGGCGCAAGCCAGCGGGTCGGCTTTGGCGGGCTCAACCAGGTGGAGGCGGAGACCCGCCTCGTCTTGAAGGGCAAGCTCGCCGAGCTGCCCGCGGTGCTCTCGCTCGAGTCGTACTACGAGCTCGTCGACAATCGCCGCTACTACGGGATCGGCCTCGTCCCGCGGTCCGATCTCCGCAACCGGTTCGTCGACGGTACGCCGTACGAGTTCGGCTACTACACCGAGCGGCGCGTCCGGCACCTCGCCAGCGGCGGTCTGCGTCTCAGCGAGAACATCGAGCTCCTCATGTCGACGAGCCTCTACCGGCGGCAGCTCGAGACCACCGCCACCCGGGGCGCCGAGGCCGTGACCGCGGTGTTCGAGCCCGGCACGATCCCCGGCCTGTCGACCGCGAACCCGTATCTCGTCTACTCCGAGGTCGCGGCGCGCTTCGACTCACGGCGGATCCGCACCCGTCCGTCGCCCGGCTGGCTCTTCGAGACCTACGTCGGTGGCGCACACCCGCTCGGCGGGGCCGACCTCGCCTACATGCGCCTCGGTGCGCGCGCCGGGTTTGCCAAGCCGGTCATGCGCCAGTCGAACCTCTTCGCGCTCCGCTTCACCGTCGACGGTGTCACGCCCGCCCCGGGCTCCGAGCTCCCCTTCGTCGAGCTCGAGCATCAGACCGAGTACCGAGGCTTCGACACGCGGCGCGACTACCTCGCGATGCTCTCCTCCGCCGATTACACGTGGCTGCTCGCGCCGGCCCTCGGCATGCGGTTCTTCGCCGACGCGCTCACGGTCGCGCCCTCGCTGCGGTCCTTCGGCGCCGAGCAGCTCCAGAACATGCGCCTCGCGCTCGGGATCGGGCTCGACGCATTTTCCGGCGAAAACACGCTCGCGAGCATGGTCCTCGGGGTGTCCGGCGATGGGGTGCGTTTCGTCGCCACCTTCGGCGCCCCCGCGACTCACGGCGACCGCCAGCATCGAAAATGACCACCATCAACCACGACGCCCGCGACTGGATTTCGGCTTCGAGGCCACGTGGCTCGGCGCCGCGACCCTCGCTCCGCGCAGGCCTGCTGGGCGTCGCGGCGCTGCTCGTGGCGCCAGCCTGCGGCTACCGACCGCCGCGCTTCGTCGACGCTCCCCCGGCGTTGCGCGTCGACGACATGACGCCCGTGCCCGTCCCCGCGCACCGCACGCTGCTTGCGCCCTTGAACGACGCGAACATCTACGTGCGGCGCGAGCTCGTCCGCGCGATGGACCCGCGCCGGGCCGGGGATGCCGGTGACGTCAACGCGCTCGACGGCGTGCCGGAGTCGAGCTGGTTTCATCGCCTGCCCGTGTTCGACAAGCCGCTCCTCGGTTACCGGCGCGACGGCGCACCGGTCCAGCCGCTCATCGAGTCGAAGGACGCTCCGGTGTCGGGGCTCCCCGGCGCGCGTGTCTTCGTCGACGCTCGCGGCTTGCGCTTCGAGCTCGTCCCCGACGACGCAGAGCGACCGGGCATGCGCATCGGCGCGATGGCGGCGACGAGTCGGCTACTCTTCGCGCTCGGCTACCGCACCGACGAGGTCAACGTCGTCGAGCACGCCGGCAGTCGCTTCGCGGCGACGCGCTGGCCAGTGGGCATCGATCTCGGTCCGACTCCGCAAGACCGACCGCGCCGCGACGATCCGAACGATCGACTCGACCACCGCGACCGTCGCTCGCTGCGCGCCTTTAAGCTCGCCGCGGCTTGGCTCGACATCGTCCACGTGCCGCCGCGCTGCCTGCGCGACCACTACGTCGGCGAGCCCGGCAAGGGCCATGTCGAACACGCGTTCGTCGGGATCGACGGCGGCCTCGGGGTGGACCGGTACCAGGAGAGGTTGGCGTGGCAGCGCGATCCCGAGCGCTCCGACGACAATCTCTTCCTCCGCATGGTCAGCCTCGGCCTCTCCCCGGTGCCCGCGGCCTCGCCGCCGGGCACGCCCTTCCCGTCCGTCGGGTTGCTCGAGGACCACCTCCTCGTCGGCAGCTTCAAGCCCTCGCCGCCGTTCGAGCCCATCGATCGCCTCACGCCCGGCGATGCCTACTGGATGGCCAAGCGCATCGCCACCGTGCCGCCGCGGGTGTTCCAGCGGGCCGCCTTCTCGTCGCGGATGCCGAACGACGCGCAGCGCTGGCTCGCGCGCACCCTCGAAGAGCGTCGCGCGGCGGTCGTCGCCTGGGGTTACGACCGCGTCTCGCCCCTCGAGGCGGGCTTTCTCCACGCCGCCGATCCGACTCGGGGCCGCGGCCCGCGCTTTCAGCTCGTCGATCTCGCGGTGATGAGCGGGATGACGTCATCCGCGACGAGCCGCTACGACGTTCGCTACCTCGACGCCGACGGGGCCGCCCTCGGGTTCGCACGAGCGGTCGTCCCGGTCGGCGCGGTCGTGACGCTCGAGCTGCCCGCGAGCGTCGTGTCACGGGAGCGCGTCGTGGTGCGGGTCACGGCCCTCCGAGCCGGCGTCCCGCTGCCGCGCGCGGCCGAGTTTCACCTCGTGCGCAGGCCGAGTGGTTTCGCCGTCGTCGGGGTTCGCCATTGAGGCGGGGCTCGCCGTCGCGGTTCAGCGGGAGAACGCGACGAGCCCCGAGGAGCCGGGTGTGTACGCGCCACCTGGCTTGATTTCGATCACGGTGTTCCCGCCGCCGACGCTGCTCGTGACGTCGATCGCTTGGCTCAGGTTGGCGAGCAGGTGCGTGCGCTTCATGGTCCCGGGCACGGTGTAGCTGAAGGGCAGTGCGCTCTCGGCGCCGTGGGGCGCGCTGCTGAAGAGCACGACGGTCGACCCGGTGACCACGCCCTCCATCGAGCCCGTCGTTGCGACGTGGGCTGCCGCGAGCGCGGGCGCTCCCCCGTCCGCGACCCCGAGCACGTTGAGGAACCGACTCTCGAGGCCAGCGCTCGCTTCGACGACGCGGAACGCGCTGCTCGCGCCTCCTTCGAGGTCGCCGTCTCCCGCGAGCGCGACGGTCTTCGGCAGCACGGGCACGAGCGTGAGCCCCGCCGTGCCCATCGAGACGGTCACGCTCGAGCCAACGCTTGGCGCCTTGGGTAGGTGGAGCCGCCACTCGTAGAAGCGACTCGGATCCTTCGCACGGACGCGGTCGTAGACGACGAGCGTGTCCGGCCGCAGCTAGACGAGCTCGCGCGTCACCTCGCTCATCAGGCGCTCGTCGCCCTCGCTGGTCTTCCGGCGGTACTGGGGCGTCGCGTCGACAGCCGCGTGGGCGAACGCGCCGCGATCGTCGACGTGCACGAGCCCGCCACCGGGTCCCATTCGCCGCTCGAGCCCGTCGACGTGGATCGCGTTGTGCGCGCCGGGCGTCCACGACAGGCCGGTCTTGCTCAGGGTCGTCGCGTCCAGCGCGAGCCAGCCGCGCTTCCAGACCACGAACGAGCCGACGTCGTGGTGCTGATGGCTCTGCTCGAGTTCGCTCGCCGCAGCGATCGTGACGCTCGTCGCGCCGTCGCCCCAGCCCGACCGGAGGTTGACGAACCCGGTGCCGGGAGCGTGGTAACCGAGCGGGAGAGCCTCGGGCCCGAGCGCGGCCGCCGGGACGTGGAAGACGAGCTCCTTGTAGGCGAGGCCCGCGTAGGGGCTCGAGTAGGGCGGCGCGACGGCATCGAGGTAGAACCGCGCATGCTGCCGCGCCGGGCCGTCGCCGAGCCACGCACCGACGCCTGCGCGAAGAACGGGTGACCGTGCAGGTGGTTCGGTCCGCCCATCGAGGCCACCACCGCGAGCGTGTCGACGAGCCGCTGCTTCCAGCGCTCGCCATAGTTGGTCCCCTCGCGCCAGTCGCCGCCGGCCACCTTCGAGGCGAGGTAGTCGAGGACTCCGCCCGCGCGAGTGAGGTGATGGTCGAGCTTCGCGAGGTCCTTCGCGCTCGAGGGGCGCCCCGCCTTGGCGAGCGCGTGGCCGGCATACGCGGTGCCCTGGAGAAACGCGTGGTGATGGTTGTTGCCGGGATCGTCGAGGCCCCAGCCGCTGCCCTGGTTGTCGAACCAGAGCTCTTCGGTCCACTGCTCGAGGTAGTCCGCGAGGAGCGTCCGCTCCGAGGTCGTCAGCGCCGGCCAGCACCAATCGAGCACCAGCGCTGCGTGGCGCATCAACTCGCCGAACTCGAGGTAGCTGTCGAAGCGCACGTTCGAGTCCGGCATGAGGGCGAGCTCCCAGGCCACGGCGGCCTTGGCGTAGGTCGGATCCTCCGTCAGCAGGTAGACGAGCGCGGCGTTCTCGGGCGAGTCGTGCCAGACGTCGGGGGTGCCGCCGAGGTGCGAGTCGACGAGCGCCTTCAGCTTGGCGAACGCGGGCGCGTTCGCGGCGGCGTCGAGCTTCAGCGCGGCGAGCCGCTCCGCACTGAGCAGGAGCGAGCCGCTGGGCGTCGCTGCCGGAGGTTCGCCCATGCCTCCGGCGCCGGAGGAGGTGGAGGTGCTCACCTCGCTCGACGACGAGGAGGAGGAGCCGCTGCTGGTCGTCGCGCTGCCGGACGACGAGGCGCCCCCGCCGACACCGCCGCCCGTGCTCGACGACGCGGGGCCGCTCCCGCTGGAGGGCTCGGGCCGGGTCGAGACCCCGGGCGCGGTCGAACAGCCGACGGCGAGCGAAAGGACCGAGAGCGCGAGCGAGGTCGGGTCGCGATGCTGCTTCAACATGGCGACCGCTAGCCTAGCGGCCGCGTGGCACGGGGATGGGAATCTACGGTGCGCCCGGCGCGGCCATGATCCTCGTCAATTGACGGACGTCATGGTGATCCCCCGACTCTCCTCGAGGCAGCCCCAGCTCGTCTCAGGATAGCAGCTGCTCGAAGAGCGCGAGGTTCTCCTCTTCCTCGGGGTCGAGGCGCTTGTCGGCGGCGACGAGCCCTCGGATCGTCTCGAGGAACAGCTTGCGGTGGGCCTTGGGCACGTCGGTCGGATCGACCTCCTCCGGAGCCGGTGGCACCTTGAGCCACGCCTCGGCCTGCTTGGCTTCCTCGGCCGAGAGCTTGAGCTTGCGCACGAGTTTCTTCACGAACGCGCGCTCCTCGTCCTGCACCTCGAGATCCGCCCAGGCGAACGAGCAAACGAAGCGGACGAGGCGCATCCGCTCGTCGTGAGAGAGCTTGTCGAGCATGACCGCAGGTTAGTCGATCGCGCGCTCGAGGAAACCTCAGAAGTGGAACGCCAGCGAGCCGCCGAGGGTCGGTGCGCGCGGCGATGGAATCGGCAGCTCGGTCGGTCCGCCGATGCCCGGGATCTCCGCGAGCGGGACCCCGCTCCCCGGTGGCGCGAGCGGGGTCGAGGGGGTCCACGGATGGGCCAGCGCCATCAAAGCGCCGATGCCGTGGCCGAGGGCCCAGCCGGCGACGACGTCATCCCACGAGTGCGCGCCCGCCGCGACGCGCAGGACGCCGGTCACGACGGACGCCGTCTCCGCGAGCGCGAAGGAGACGTAGCGCGCCGTCGCAGGTCCCGGAGCGCGAACCGCGTGCACGAGCCTCACGCCGGCGACCGCGGCGGTGGGCGAGGTGTGCCCCGAGGGGAAGGCGTCGTACTCGGTGCCGACGCAGGCGCCGCCGGCGTACGCGCGGGGTCGGCAGCGACCGGTCAGGGCCTTCAGCGCCATCGTCGTACCGGTTGTCAAGGCGACGGCTTCGGCCTCGACCAGGGCGCTCCGCATCGCCCGCACGAACGGCTCGCGGTCACCGCGCGCGCGGTAGTAGGCGAGCTCCAGCCCGACGCCTCCGAGCATCGCGAGCCCGGTGCCGAAGTCGGCGCCGGTCACGTCCGACAGCCCGCTCCACGTCGCGTTCGCCGGCCTCTGCGCGGCGGGAGCCCAGCTCGAGGATTGCTGCGGAAGGGCGCCCGCCGTCAACGACAGGAGGCTCACGCCCGCGAGCGCCACCTCCGCGAAGGGGTTGCCGAATGCCCAGCCGGGGCCGTCGGGCGTCCCCGTCGGGACCGTGCTCGTCTCCGGTGGCGCGGCCTCCGGCGACGGGGTGCGCTCGCTCGCGAGGGCGGGGGACGCGGCGAGCCCGGACAGCGCGAGGGCAGCGGTGATCGACGTGCGTCGACGGCGCGAGGGCATGCCGGCTCCTCGCGCTCGGCGCAGGGGCGGTCAACGTCGGGTCGGTCGAGCAAGACGGCGCTCAATCCCTTTTCTGTGCCTTTTGCAGGCGATCGTTATAAGGCCGAACCATGACCCTTCGGCCGCGTATCCTCGCCGCCCTCCTCGCGAGCTCGCTCGTCGGCTCGGCTCCCCTCGCGCACGCGGCTTCTTCGAGCGTCCCGCAGTTCCCGACCGAGACCCCGCAGTCCGCACGCGAGCTCGCGGCACCCCCGGCGCAGCGCTACGTGAGCATGAGTGACGAGGAGGCGCTGCGCGAGCTGCAGCGTCGCGGGATCGTGTTCGAGCGCCTCGCGAGCGTGCCTGGCGTTCGTGCGCCCATTCGCCTCGCGACGCCGCTCCACGGTGTGCAGATCCACTCGTCGCTTCCTCCGGAGGAGCGCGCGGACTCGATGTTCGAGGTGCTCGATGCGCGCCTCGCGCTCGCGCTCGACGACTTCGCGGCCGTGCTCGAGTCGCACGATGTCGTCGAGCTCGTGCACTACACGATGTACCGCCCCAACGGCGCGAAGCCCCGCGCTGAGGCTCACGACGCTGAGGCTCACGACGCTGAGGCTCACGACGCTGAGGCTCACGACGCTGAGGCTCACGACGCTGAGGCTCACGACGCTGAGGCTCACGACGCTGAGGCTCACGACGCTGAGGCTCACGACGCTGAGGCTCACGACGGCCGTGCCGTACGCGGTCACGGGTTCGAGTCGGACTCGCGCCGTTCGAAGGCGCTTCGCCCGCTCGCGCGCCATCCGGCGAAGGGCAAGGAGGGCGACGCCGATGCCAAGGATCCCGTGTCCGCGCCCCCCGAGGTCGAGAAGCCCGCGGCGAACGGCGAGGGCGCGAAGCCGACGAAGACCGACGCGGCCGCGAAGCCTCGGAAGGCTGAGGGTGCCCGGAAGGCTGAGGGTGCCCGGAAGGCTGAGGGTGCCCGGAAGGCTGAGGGTGCCCGGAAGGCTGAGGGTGCCGAGCAGGGCGCACGCAAGGAAAAGTCCGCGAAGTCGACCTCGAAGAAGAGCAAGAAAAAAAAGAAGTCCGAGGGCAATTCTTCCTCGAAGACCGCGGCGAAGATCATGGGCGCGAAGGACGACGGCGCCAAGAAGGGCGGCACCAAGCTCGCGAAGAACGAGAAGCCCGCGAAGCCCCGCCCCGGGAAGAAGCCTGCCGCGGTCGACGAGGCTGCGGAGGACAGGGTTGCCGTGGACAGGGTTCCGGCCACCGGTCCCGAGGGCTGGATCGAATCGGAGGCTCCGGTCGAGACTGCGGTCGCGGCGAGCGACGCGCAACCCGTCACGGTGCCCGCCGCGGCCAAGCCTGCGCCGGTCGGCGTCCCGTCGACGAAGGGTGAAGCCTCCGCGACCCCCGAGCCGCGCGCTGCGAGGCTCGCGCCGACCGCCGCCGAGAGGACCGACGACCCCGTCGCGGCGCCCAAGGCCGACAAGCCGCGCAAGCGGCACGCCAAGCACGACAAGGCCGTGAAGGGCCGCCGCGCCGCGCGGGCCGAGAAGGCGAAGAAGACGAAGGCGACCGAGAAGCCGACCGCGAAGGATCCTGCGAAGGCGAAGGGCGCGGACAAGCGCAAGGGCGGCGAGTCGGCGCCCCCGCGCGGGGGCTCGCGGGATGGCGCCGAGGACGTCGAGGGTGGCGAGGACGCCCGGCTCGAGCTCGAGCCGCCGCTCGCTCGCAAGGTGGCGTTCGCTCCCCCGGGGACGCGGCACCCCGCGGGGCTCGCCATCGACGTCGGCTCGCTCCGCAAAAGCGACGGGCGCTGGCTGTCGGTCGCGAGCCACTTCGGTGGCAGCATCGGCTCGACCACCTGCGGCGCGGACGCGACACCGCCGTCGTCGAGCGAGGGCCGCGAGCTGTGGGCGATCGTCTGCGAGGCGAAGCAGGCCGGCATCTTCAGCCACGTGCTCACCCCGAACTACGACGCCGCGCACGCGGACCATCTCCACATGGAGATCAAGCCCGGCTCGCGCCTCGCGTTTTACCGCTGAAGGCTCCGCTTCCTGGCTGACCCCCAGCGCTTCCTGGCTGACCCCCAGCGCTTCCTGGCTGACCCCCAGCGCTTCCTGGCTGACCC
>Ga0194129_10004882_pt1 | contig 17496 bp, 16 predicted proteins | sample TA2KigCa35mmetaG_FD_150862 | JGI IMG/M metagenome (GOLD analysis project Ga0194129, IMG submission 150862) | Freshwater microbial communities from Lake Tanganyika, Tanzania - TA2015038 Kigoma Deep Cast 35m | ecosystem: Environmental > Aquatic > Freshwater > Lake | place: Tanzania: Lake...
TGAATATAAATTGCAGATCAAGTGAATCTGGCGAAAGATCACTCATTTCGGCAAAAATTCTTCGGCACTGGCTTTCTAACTCACTTTTATCTTTAACTAAAATATATAAATTCTCGATATCAGGACAGGAAGAGCGACAGCAGGATTTAGTAAAAAGTTGGTAAATGAGTGGATTGAAGCTGGTGCTGAAATTATTGGCGGTTGCTGTGGGGTAGGGCTGATTGAGATAAACCAATTAAATTTCGATAGATAATCTATTTGTCCTAGCACTAATTGATACTTATATCTAGAATTACACCATGGTGCTTGTTTTATTTGCTGTGTTTATTTTAGAAGCTCAAAGTTAATGAAGAAATATTTTCTATTCGCTTTTGTAATTATGCTTGTGGCTTTTGTTGCTATTGGATTTATTTATTTCGAAGATAGAAAGAATGATAAGCCAGTCTCCAGCTATCAACAATTAGATCCAAATCAAGGTACAGATATTGGCAAGTCTTGGAATCCGCCTCGAAGTAGTGAATGCGCTACCATAATTAACGCAGTAGCCTCCGTGCAAGTCGATAACACTTATACAAATCAGAATGAAATCGAGGCTAAAATTATCGAAAATACCAAGCTCGCTGCTGCAAGATTGTCAGTACTTGCTCAAAAATCACTTGATAGAGATATAGCTGCGTGGAGTTATAAAGCAGCTTTACTTTTGGTGCAGTTTCCTCAAGCAATTCAAAGTCAAAATCAAACTGCGGTCGCATCTTTATATGATGAAATTGGAAAGATGGTTACAAATCCTCCGAAAACCTGTGATAACACTTTAAACTCAGCGGCCTGAATTAAGGTACCACCACATATTTAATATCACCTTGCCCAGGTGGCTTATCTAGAATCTCTGGAACTTCAGGCAAAGTTAATGTTCGCGAAATTAGAGGATCTAGCTGCAATTTCGCAGAATCAACTAAGTCCGCAGCTCGCCGTTGTGTTAGAGGATTCAAAAAAGAACCTTGGATACGTAACTCATTAACCACAAGTTGAAATGGATTAAATTCCACCATTGTTTTCTCGGGAGTTAAACCGAGCACCACAATTGATCCACCACGGCGAGCTATTTTTTGGGCTAAATTAAAGGTTTCTACAACTCCGGCACATTCAAAAACGATGTCGTAATTTTGTAGTTTGGACTCAAAATTTTTATCTTGCGGGTCTACTGAATCTGTGGCACCTAGTGAGGTTGATAGTTCTCGGCGGGCTTTTTGCCTAGTGACCATAGTGATTTGTGCGGCGTTGGCTAATTTACTCAACTGAACCATTATCTGACCCATCACACCGCCCCCCAGCACCGCTACTTTTTCACCACCTTGCATCTGTGCAATATCTAATCCACGAATACAGCATGCTGTTGGTTCAATAAATGCTAGATGTAATGGATTTAAACCATTACTAACTTTATAAAGTTGCGTGTTAGGCACTAAGGCATACTGGGCAAAGCCGCCATTGATATTGACACCTAAGGCTGTTAGTGATGGACAAAATGCTGTTCGCCCTGCCAAACAATCGCTACATTTACCGCAAACTATATTTGGATCAACCGAAACCAAATCCCCTTCAGAAAATTTGCTATCTGGGCTTGCAGAATCTACTACGCCGCCAAATTCATGACCCAAAATTACCGGCTTGCTGGATGGATACTCTCCCTTATAAATATGTCTATCCGTGCCACATAAACCAGAGGCTAAAACTTTAATTACTGATTTACCTGGTTCTGGATTTGGAATCGGTTGGTCAGAAACTGCAATCTGATCAATTGCTGACAGCAGAAGCGCTTTCATAGAAATTAGTTAGGAAGCACGATCGTCTTGCGCCCTTGACCGGACTTAAAAGCTAGCAATGCATCTTTATATTTATCAAGTGGGTACCGATCGGAAATCATAACCTCGGCATTTAAAACACCACTACTGAAAAGTTCTACCGCCCGATCAAAGGAGTGCAAAACGGCCATTGAACCCACAATAGTAATTTCCTTGTTATAAATCCAAAATGGCTCAATTTCAACTTTAGCTCCTTCGCTAGCTACTCCAAATTGTAAAAAAGTTCCACCCGGCATAACATGTTTTAATCCATCCTTAATTGCCGCTGTCACTCCAGTGCAGTCAATAACTACATCAAATCCTCGTGGTTGATCAAATTGATCCGCAGATTGTGCGGTATTAGTAAACCCCAAAATAGTTGCAGTTTTAAGCTTGTCTAAGTTCAGATCCACAATTGAAACTGAGGCTGCACCATTAATTCTGGCTAGCTCAGCCATCATCAAACCCATAGTGCCAGAGCCATATATTAGATAGTGAGAGCCAGGATTTCGTGGTAATTGATCAAATCCCCTTACGGCACATGAGAGCGGCTCAATCAGTGCAGCTGATTTCAAATCGACTCTACTTGGCAACTTATGGATATTTTTCTGAGGTGACAATAAATACTGTGCAGCCGCACCTGGAAAAGTTACACCCAACGCATTCCAGTTTTCACACAAATTACCTCGCGCACGGCGACAATAAAAACATTCTCCACAATGTAAAGATGGATCTATCGCAACTTGATCGCCCAATTTGATTCCCTTAACTGCACTCCCAATCGCTACTACTTCACCGCTCATTTCATGACCAGGGACAATTGGTAGCTTCGGAGCAAACTCTCCTTCAAAAATATGTAAATCAGTACCACAAATACCAACCGCAGCAACCTCAACCACTACTTCAGAGTTTCCTGGGGTTGGATCAGCAATTTCAATAAGCTCTAGTTGGTTAGGGGCTGTAATAGCAATAGCTTTCATGCGGCAATCAAACCACTATGGCAATATAGAAACCAGCCTTGGTAGTCACAAAAACGTTATTGTTTCTTAATCAAAATTGCTTGCTGGGTAGGTAGCAAGGGGCAAGAATTCATGATCGCCTGTCAGTTGATCTAAGGGGTATTGGGATTGGCTCGTAATTTAGTAAGCATGGAAAATGTCTCAAAACGTTATCCAGGCGTTTTGGCTTTGGATAAAGCAAGATTTGATCTGCACTCCGGTGAAGTACATGCATTGGTTGGGGAAAATGGTGCCGGAAAATCTACTTTAGTAAAAATTCTATCGGGAATTGCTAAAGCTGATAGTGGCGAAGTTTTACTAGATGGACAGCCTCTCGTGCTAGATGGCCCAAGGAGTGCCCAAGATTTGGGAATAAGCATAATTCATCAAGAGTTAAATCTGATGCCGGATTTAACGATTGCTCAAAACATTTTTATTGGTAGAGAACCTAGAAAATTTAAGTTTATTTTGAATGATGGTGGACTTGCTGCTGAAGCTAGCAAGATTTTCAAACAATTACATCTTGATCTAGATCCTAACCGCAAAGTTCAAGGTCTCTCAGTTGCGCAGCAACAAATGGTAGAGATTGCTAAGGCTCTGTCTTTTAATTCAAAAGTTTTAATCATGGATGAGCCAACTGCTGCACTTACAAATAATGAAATTAGTGAACTATTTACAGTCATTAAAGGTTTACGAGCAAAAGGAGTTGGAATTGTATATATTTCTCATCGACTTGAAGAGCTTAAGCAGATTTCTGACCGCATAACAGTTATGAGAGATGGAAAGTATGTAGATACTGTTGATACTAAAGAAGCAACCGTAGAAAAAATAATTTCAATGATGGTTGGAAGAACTCTTTTTCAAGAGTCTCCTCATATATCCTCCGGCACAAACCAAGAAGTTGTGCTCGAGGTAAAGAATCTTAATAACGGTAGATTTGTAAGAGATGTTTCATTCAAATTATATAAAGGTGAAATCCTGGGATTTGCTGGATTGGTTGGTGCAGGTAGGACTGAGGTGCTAAGAACAATTTTTGGTGCTGATCGCTTAGCTAGTGGAGAAATTTATATTGATAATAAAAGAGTTAAAATCCACACACCTCAAGATGCAGTTAGACATGGTATGGGGTATCTATCTGAGGATAGAAAACAATTAGCACTAGCTTTAGGTCTTGATATTGAGGCTAATACAGTTATAGGGGTATATAAAAAGTTTGCTAAATTTGGGTTAACAATTAGCAAAAAAATTCAAGAGGCTGCGAATCAACAGGTGAAGAATCTTTCCATTAGAACACCTACAACCAAACAGCGAGTAGGAAATCTCTCTGGCGGGAATCAACAAAAAGTGGCTATTGGTAAGTGGCTAACAACTGATTCAAGAATAATAATTTTTGATGAACCAACACGTGGAATTGATGTTGGAGCTAAAAGTGAAATTTATAAATTAATGAATGATTTGATTGACCAAGGTAAATCGATAATTATGATTTCCTCCGAACTTCCAGAAATTTTGCGAATGAGCCACAGAATTTTAGTAATGTGCGAAGGCAGAATTACTGGAGAGCTTTCAATTAAAGAAGCCAACCAGGAAAGTATCATGGCATTTGCCACGATGAGAAACTAAACAGGAGACGGTGTGCAAAAACAAAAGTTTTCAAGGTTCTTAAAGATTAGATCTGATGCACTCCAAAGAGTGCTGGCATTTGGTTCCTTGGTCATAATGATCATTTTCTTTTCAATTGCCTCTGAAAATTTCCTAACAATTCCAAATATTAATGGAATTTTGTTGGCAGCTACCGTTAATGGTGTATTGGCTTTAGGTGCCACGTTTGTAATTATCACCGGTGGTATTGATTTATCTGTAGGTACAATGATGACAGTCTCTGCAGTTGCTACTGGAATTATTATTACAAATTGGGAGCTACCAATCTGGCTTGGAATAATTGTTGGAATATTAACGGGAACATTTGGTGGAGCCCTTAATGGCGTATTGATAGCCAGATTAAAGATCCCGCCTTTTATAGCCACTTTGGGTACTTTATATATAGCAAAAGGGCTTGCTTTAGTGGCTTCAGGTTTAAAACCAATTTATTTCAATGACACACCAAGATTCAATGAAATTGCGATGGGAACCATCGTTCCAGTGCTTGAAATCCCTAATATAGTTTTGATTTTTTTCTTTGTTGCATATCTTGCACATTTATTACTTACCAAAACAACCTTTGGTCGCTACACATTTGCCCTTGGTTCAAATGAAGAAGCGGCGCGTCTTTCTGGTGTAAATGTTGATAAGTGGAAAATATGGGTATATGTGTTTGGTGGCGCAACTGCCGGCTTAGCGGGAGTATTGATTTCTGCTCGATTAAATTCAGCTCAACCATCTTTGGGTATGGGATATGAGTTGGAGGCTATCGCAGCAGTTGTAATTGGCGGAACTTCGCTTCGAGGTGGAGAAGGAAAAATTATAGGAACCGTGATCGGAGCGTTAGTTATCTCTACGCTAACCAATGGTCTGCGTGTGCTTTCAGTGCCACAAGAATGGCAGACGGTAGTAACGGGGGCTATCGTCATCTTAGCTGTTTACCTCGATATCGTTCGTCGTAGACGTGAGGCAATAGCCTCAGCTCGACAAACATCCGGAGATAAATAGATTCAGATAGTACGTAAATCTGAATCTTCTATGTATGGAAAGGAATAAAGTGAAAGCAATTCACAAAGTAGGAGTTGTTGCTTCAGCAATGGCTCTAATTTTGACTGGTTGTTCTTCAAGCAGTGATAGCGCATCTGGTGACAAGCCATATGTTGCAATCATTTCTAAAGGCTTCCAGCATCAATTCTGGCAAGCAGTGCAACTGGGTGCCACAAATGCTGCTGAGGCTAACAATGTAACTATGACCTATGAAGGTCCAGAAAATGAGTCACAGGTCGATAAGCAACTTGAGCAACTTCAGGCAGCACTTGCCAAAAAGCCAGCCGCAATTTGCTTTGCTGCTCTTGACTCAAAAGCTGCAAACTCACTATTAGAAGAAGCTAAGGCTGCAGGTATTCCTGTAATTGGTTTCGACTCTGGTGTAGATAGTGACATTCCAGTCACAACTGCTGCTACCGATTCAGTGGCATCCGCTGCACTTGCTGCAGATAAGATGGCTGCATTAATTGGTAATAAGGGTAAAGTTGCAATCGTTGCTCACGATCAAACATCTCGAACCGGTATTGACCGCGTTAAAGGATTCACTGATCAAATTAAGAGCAAGTACCCAGACATTAAGCTTGTTACTACCCAATACGGTGGTGGAGATCAACTTAAGTCAACCGACATCACCAAGGCAATCATTGCTTCTAACCCAGACATCAAAGGCTTCTTTGGTGCTAATGAGGGATCTGCAATCGGTGTCCTAAATGGTGTTAAGGAGTCCAAGAAGGTTGGAAAGATCGTAGTTATTGGCTATGACTCAGGTAAGGCGCAAAAGGAAGCGATCCGTGATGGATCCATGGCTGGTGCTATTACTCAAGATCCAATTGGAATTGGAACAAAGTGCATTGAAGCTTCAGTTCGTGCGATAGCTGGCGAAACATTGCCTAAATTAATCGACACTGGATTCAAGTGGTACGACAAGACCAATATTGACGATCCAGATATTGCAGCCGTTCTATACGACTAATAATAAAACTGATCATCAATAGATCAAATAGGCCCAGCAAAAGCTGGGCCTATTTTCATTTTCTAGACTTCCAAACTGAACCTGAGGTGTATTCATAATCGATAAGAGATTGCTGCTTAATTTCAGCTCCTGCACCAGGCTCCAACGGTGCAATATAGTTAGCATTTTTTATTTTAGTTGGTATAACAAAATGCTCATGTAAATGATCCACGAATTCGACAACACGCTGGTCATGATGTCCGGTAACGGCTACTGAATCAAACATAGCTAAATGAGCCACCATTTCACATAGTCCAACTCCCCCAGCGTGCGGACATACTGGGACACCAAACTTTGCTGCCATCAAAATGATTGCAACATTCTCATTAACTCCAGCTGTTCTAGTTGCATCTAACTGCAAAAATGACATAGAGCCAGCTTGCAACATTTGCTTAAACATAATTCTGTTATGAACATGCTCTCCAGTTGCAACCTTGGTTGGTAAAATGGCTTTTGCAATTGTGGCATGCCCCAAGATGTCATCTGGAGAGGTTGGTTCTTCTACCCAGAAGAGGTTTACATGACTAATTTTTTTAATCCATGTAATTGCTTCATTAACATCCCAAACTTGGTTGGCGTCGCAAGCCATTCGAACATCGTTGCCAATAGTTTTACGAACAAGTTCTAGTCTGTGAATGTCATTTTCAAGGGATCTACCAACCTTCATTTTTATCAAGGTAAATCCATCAGCTACTGCTTCTTTAGCCAAGCGAATCATTGTTTCGTCGCTGTAGCCAAGCCAACCCGGCGTAGTTGTATAAGCAGGTAAACCTCTTTCTAATAAAACTTTCTCATTAGAAGCTCTTGTGCTCTGGGCTTTTTGTAAAATTGCAAGTGCCTCTGCAGGAGTAATTGCATCTGAAATATGGCGGAAATCAATAAGTTCAACTAAGGCTTCGGGTGACATATCTGCGAGCTGCTTCCATAATGGTTTACCATTGATTTTGCAGATCAGATCCCATAAAGCATTCACCACGCCACCTGCGGCCATGTGTGGAATTCCTTTTTCAGGCCCTAACCAACGAATTTGTGAATCTCTAACCAAATCTTTACCAATTTGGCCAATTCTGTTTTCTAATGTCGAAAGCTCCTCGCCTACAACTGTCTCGGCTAATTGGGCTATTGAATTACACTGTAAATCATTTCCACGACCAATTGTAAAAACCAGGCTATGGCCAGAAAGTTTTGGATCGTCAGTTTGTAATATCAAATATGCCGCAGAATAATCTGGGTCAGGGTTCATTGCATCAGAACCATGTTTTTCGGTTGAAGTTGGAAATCTGATATCTAAAGTTTTAAATCCAGTTATTCTTGCCATATCTAACCCTTCTAATTAATGAACAAAGCCTATATGATTTTGAAAATATTTAAGGAGTGATATGGCAAAGGTAGTTTTGATTGATCTTAGTGATTTTTCACATAATGAGATCGAAATTAACTTGAGCAATCCACTTATGCCTGTTTCGGTTCCTTTAGTAGCGGCATTAGCAGGCAACATATCTGGAAATAATTTTATTGTTATCTCAAAAGGAATATTAGGCGGTAAAAATGGAGTTGGGCTATCAGATGCAATGATCTCTGCTGTTTCTCCACAATCTGGTGGGTTAATTGAATCCAAAATTCAAGGCAAGCTTGCAAATGCACTGAACTCGATAGGCGTTGATGCAATTGCTGTAACTGGAAGTTCAAAATCATTAACTGGAGTTGAAATTACTGATCGAGGATTTTTAGAGTTTAATTTTCCAAAAGCTAAGAAGTTAAGGGGCTTGTCGGTATGGGAAACTATCGACAAAGTGCAGCGGGAGAACACCTTAACCACATTGACAATAAGCAAGTTTGGTGAAAAACAAGTTTTGAGTGCATCTGTGGTTTGTGATTATGGATTCGCTACCTCACAGGGTGGGTTAGGTGCGGTATTTGGTCGAATGAATCTTAAGTACTTATCGATTTCTGGTACCACTGATAGTTCAGTCAATCCTGGGGTTAAGCAAGTAACAGATAAATACATTGCTGGCCTTGAAAGTAATCCTCTAACGAAGTCAGAACATGATGCACCGGGATTTGGAGTGTGGGCAAACAGTTCACTAGTCGGCTATATGGCTGGCAAGAATTTTGGTCAAGATTTACCGCAAGTAGTAGATGATTTTGATCCCAGTGCTTTTTTGCCATATTTGAAAGATGATGGTGTAAATAGTTGTCCAGGTTGCCCACAACAATGCCTTAAGTCATACCTTGTTGAAGATGGACCAGTTGATGGTGGTCGTCAACACCAATTAAGTATCACCGCTTTGCTTTCACAATATGGCGAGGGTGATATCGAAAAATTAATTGAATTCAACTCATACTGCAATGAAGTCGGAGTTGAGCACATTTATATTGCAGCGCTTTTAGCTCAAGATAAAGTAAATTCTCGAAAAACTGTAAAAAAATTGGTTAACAAGGTCGCTTCGAAAAGACTTACAAGTGGCTTTAATCAAATAAAAGGAATGGCAATTCCGCCATGGGACGGCAGAGGTAATCAAGGATTATTCCTAGCAATGGCACTCAATCCATCAGGGCCAAGATATGACGTAATTGAGCATGATATTGACTTTGACCCAGACTGGGCTTGGAGAAGACATGTAGAGTTTGGAAAAGAATTTGGAATTCCTGAAGGTGGATTACCACTAGGCACTTTAGATAAAAGAAGAGAAAAAAGTATTGGTGACCTTTGGTTGCTTTGGTCAGCATTAGATGCACTTGGTATTTGTATTTATGCAGCACCGCCAACAAGAGAATTACAAAGCACAGATATTATAAATTTAGTCAAATCTATATCTGGTATTCAAACCAACATGGAAAAATTGTTCGAGTTAGGTTTAGCTCGATTAGCCATACAGCGAGATATAAATAGTCGCTTAGGTGTTGATCCTAAATCAGATACGCTTCCAGATATCTTTTTTGAACAACCTATAAAATCAGTAGGAGCAAAATTAAATGGTGCGGTCATTGATCGTAATGAGTTTATTTTGATGCGTGCTGCAATAATTAAACGATTAGAGTGGAATAATGGCGGTGGAGTAGATAAGACAGCTAGTATTTGGGGTGAGTGTGAAGATGCGATTAAAACTGTAATGAGTAGAATCCTCTAATTATGCGCATTGATTCACATCACCACATTTGGGATCTAGATGTTCGCCCACAAACATGGATGCAAGGCGATGAACTAAAGCCAATATCTCGCACAATTTTAATGAATGAGCTTGAGCCAGAGTTACAGAAGGCATCCATTGATTACACGGTAGTAGTTCAGACCGTTCCACTAATCGATGAGACTCCTGAACTATTGGATCTATCGATGTCTCATCCGAAGGTTTGTGCAGTAGTAGGTTGGTTAGATCTAGAGAGTGCGGACATTAGACCCCAACTTGATAAATATCTAAGCCATAAAGGTGGGGATAAATTAGTTTCGATCAGAGATATGGCGCAAGATAAGAGCGATCCGAATTGGTTGTTACGAGAAAATGTCGTAAGGAATATCCATAGAGTTGGTGAATATGGGCTTACCTTTGATATTTTAACTAGACCACCTCAGTTGGCAGCGGCAGTTGAGATGGTTAGGCGCTCTCCCAACAATATTTTTGTTTTAGATCATATTTCCAAGCCATATATGGCAAAAGGTGAATTCCAACCTTGGGCAGATCAAATTAGTGAAATTTCTTCAAATGAGAATGTATCGGTCAAAGTTTCAGGTTTGTTTACAGAGGCCAACTGGAGTGATTGGAGTATTGAAACTTTCCGCCCATATTTTGACCACATTCTCAAATCGTTCACACCAAGTCGGATGATGTTTGGTTCAGATTGGCCCGTATGTTTGCTAGCCGCCACTTACAGCCAAACCATCAATCTAATGGAAGAATTAACCGGTCAACTCACAATGGCAGAGCAAGATAGTTTTTGGTCAAATACAGCTAAACAGTTTTATAGATTGAAGGTTTAGGTATGAAACGACAACTACCGCGCTGGAGGAATATTAAACCACTACTGGGATGGTCGCTGCCTAAATTTCCAAGACCTGATAGAAAATTAAATAATGTTGTCAATTTGGCTGAGATGCGATTACTAGCAAAACAACGAGTACCAAAGGCAGTTTTTGATTATGTGGACGGTGGCGCAAATGATGAGCTAGCTTACGCGAGAAGTCAATCTATTTATTCTAGAGTTGAATTCAGAGCCAGAGTATTAAGAGATGTATCTAAAATTGACCTTACAGCTTCTATAGCTGGTGAAAAATGTGCACTTCCAATTATTTTTGCGCCTACTGGTTACACCAGAATGATGCATTACGAAGGCGAAGTAATGGTGGCAAAGATCTGTGAAGAAAATAGATTAATTTATAACCTTTCTACAATGGGAACTACATCGTCAGTTGAGATTGGTCAACAAGTTCCAAATGTCCGTAGATGGTTCCAGTTGTATCTATGGCGAAATCGAAATCAAAGTCTTAAATTTATTGAAGAGGCAAAAGCTGCAGGTTTTGAAGGCTTAATGTTAACTGTTGATACTGCTGTTGGCGGAATCAAATGGCGTGACATGAGAAATGGTTTAACAGTTCCGCCAAAAATTAGGTTTAAAACATTTTTTGATATGGCACTAAAACCAAAATGGTGGTTTAACTTATTAACTACTGCCCCACTTGAATTCGCAACTTTTCGAAACTTCAATAAGCCATTATCTGAAATAGCTGCTACTGTATTTGACCCAGCGGTAACTTTTGAGGATGTTAAGTGGCTACGTTCAGTTTGGCAGGGAAAACTTATAATTAAAGGTATTCAGAATGTTAGCGATGCAGCTGAGTTGGCCAAACTAGGTGTGGATGCAATAGTGCTTTCAAATCATGGTGGTAGACAATTAGATCGATCGGTAGTGCCACTTGAATTATTACCGGATGTGAGAAAAGCTGTAGGTGCAAAAGGTGTCAGCCCTGAGATTTATCTAGATGGCGCAATAATGAGCGGCGCAGATGTGTTAGCTGCTATTGCACTTGGTGCCGATGCAGTTTTGATTGGCCGCGCATATCTATATGGTGCTATGGCAGCAGGCAAAGATGGCGTGAAGAAAGTTGTTGAAATTCTGAGGTTTGAAATGGAAACTGCCATGAAGCTAATGGGTGTAAAAAACTTAAGCGAATTAACGCCTGAATTTGTAAATATTAGAAATTAGGCATATCGAGCATGAAGTGCGCCATCAACCATTAGATCTGCACCAGTTATAAAGGATGCATCTTTAGAGAGAGCAAACAAGATTACATTTGCAATCTCCTCAGGGGATCCAAATCTGGCATTTGGGGCAACTGATAATGCATGTGCTTTTTCATCAGGAAACTTCTCCATATAACTCTTCAACAATGGGGTTGCGGTGGTGCCAGGAGAAACTGAGTTAACTCTAATTCCATACTTACCCTCATCTAGAGCTAAGTTTCTAGATAGGCCGATGATGCCGCCTTTGGCTGCAGAATAAGGAAAGAAGTTTGGTCTAGACATGCGGCCATGGATAGATGAGATGTTAACAATTGAGCCATACTTTTTTTGCCTCATATCTGGCAAGCACAACTTTGCTAAATACCAACTAGATTTTAGATCAAGTGCGAAGAAGTCATTCCACTCCTCCTCTGCATACTCAACTGCATCAGCATATGAGTTGCGGCCTGCATTTGAAACTGCAACTGTTACTGGACCAAAAGTTGCAACTAACTTGTCATATCCGGCTTTAAAGGTTTCAAACTTTGAAACATCTGCTCTTTGATACTGAACTTGGTAACCCTCTTTACTTAGCCTCTCAACTAGTGCATTTGCCTTTGCATCATCAATGTCTACAAAAGAGACCTTTGCGCCCTCTTTAGCCCCACCAATTACTAATGCTTCACCAATTCCAGCAGCACCACCAGTTACAAATAAATGCTCGCCCTTTAAAATCATGCGATTCTTGCTCCTAAACCGCCATCTACCGCCCAGTCAGAGCCACTGACATAAGAGGATTTATCGGAGAGTAAAAATGTCACAACTTTGGCAACCTCTTTTGGTTCGCCCATTCTGCCCAGTGGTTGGATTGAGTTTGCTCGCTCAGTTCTGCCAGATTCAGCGGCCAACCAACCTTTAGTTAAGTCGGTAAGTATGTAGCCAGGTGATACAGCATTGACTCTGATCTCATGCTTTCCTTCATCCAATGCTAAGTTTCTTGTTAAACCAAGCACTGCTGATTTCGCTGCACCATATGGGAAAAATCCGGGGTAGGTAAGTCGGCCATGAATTGAGCAGATATTTACAATTGAGCCGCCTTTAGCTTTTCGCATCGCAGGAAGTGCCAGTTTTGCCGTTAACCAAACAGGTTTCATATCAATTGCAAAAAAATCATCCCACTCTTTATCAGTCATACTTACTGGATCGGCGTGAGAGTTAACTCCGGCATTGTTTACAACTCCAGTTACCTCACCAAACTTGCTAACTGCCTGATTAAAAGCTGCTTTTAACTCCTCAAAACTGCCAACATTAGCCTTTGCAAAGAAAACTTTTTGGCCTAATCCAGATAACTCAGCGACTAATTTTTCACTTCCTGCTGCATCTATATCAATAAAGGATACGGCAGCACCTTCAGAGGCCGCATCTCTCACTATGGCTTGGCCAATTCCCTTAGCGCCACCAGTTACAAATATATGTTTATTGGCTAACTTCATGTTTATAAACTACCTTACTTGCAGCCGCTATGGCACTCTTAAAAGCAATTACATTTTTTCTAACACCAGCAGCACCATCCTTGGTAAGCGGACCGCCCAAGCCAACTAAGTCAGCGCCAGCCTCAAACCACTTAGGGATTGACTCTAAGGTAACCCCCGCGGTTGGACACCAGCGATTGTTTGGAAATGGTTCCCTAATAGACTTTAAATGATTTGGACCCAACACTGAGGCTGGGAAGAGCTTTAAAATATCAGCGCCGGCATCTACAGCAATTCCAACCTCCGTTGGTGTTGAGACTCCGGGCATAGAGACAAGTTTTAATTTCTTGGTTGCCTCAATTACATCCTCATTTGTATCGGGTGAGACAATAAATTTCCCACCAATAGCTTCGACCTTCTTCACATCTTTAACTGTTCTAACTGTGCCAGCACCAACTAGCAAATCTTTATTTTTTAATAATTTTTCAATAATCTTCAAAGCACCGGGTGTGGTTAAGGTAATCTCAATGATCTTAACTCCAGCATCAACTAATGCATCAGCCATCTCTTGACCTTCTTGCTGTGAGTTGCACCTAACTAAGGTCATCATTTTTTCAGAGAGTAATTTGTCCAGCGCCTTCACTACCTACTCCTTAACTTTTGTGCGATCTGAGTGTTTACTACACCACCAACACCAGTTGGAATCCCAGTCCAGTCCCCAAACATACTTGCAACCAACGCTCCACAGATACTTCCCTGCTCAAGTGCTTGCTCAGCAGACATGCCACTTAACAAACCAGCGATAACTCCACCGGTGAAGGCATCTCCAGATCCCACTGGATCTACTGCAACCACCTTAGGGGGCTCCAACTCATCGTAACTTCCATCAATACTAAATCTCATTTTCTGATCACCTTTTGTCATAACTGCAATCTTGCACCCTCGTTTATTTGCCTCTGCTAATACATTTTTTGCCTCTTGAGCACCAAAAACTGCTCTGTACTCATCCTCACCACCAATTAATAGCTCAACATCTTTAGACAGGGGTGCTAAAACTTTGCTGGCATCTGCTTCACTCCATAACTTTCTTCTAATATTTAAATCAAAACTAGATTTGACATTTAAAGATGCTGCCTTTTCTAAGGCAGTTTTCACAGTTTTTGCTCCCGTAGTTGAGATTGCGCAGGTAATACCTGTGGTGTGCAGCCATCTAGCTGAAGAAATATAGGAATCTAAAATGTCTTCTGGCTCAATCGTTGAAGCGGCAGAGCCCTTTCGTAAGTAACTCAACTCAACTGGCGCCGATTTTCCTGGATTTCTCACCATCGCGCCGGTATAGGAGTTAACCCGCTTTACTAGCGAGACATCAACACCTTCAGCTTCAATATCTGCCAGCATTACTGAACCCAGTTGATCATTTCCAAATCTAGAAAAGTATTGGGATTTAAGACCAAGGCGGGAGATTGCTACCGCCACATTAACCTCTGCCCCAGCTGTAACCCGTTCAAAACTTTTTGCACTCATTACTGAATCAGTATCAGCTGAGATAAAAACTGAGAGGGCTTCGCCGAAGGTAAATAGATCAGTGCTCAATTAAGCACCAAAAAGTGTTGTCTTTTTTCCAACCACTCCTGGGGATGCAATAAAGGTAAAGCCTGATTGTGGATATTGCTCTAAATCCATTTGCTCGCCAGGATTTCCAACCGCTGAGGTAATAATTAATTTATCTAATTTTTCACCTGCAAAAACACATGAGGTTACTTTTTGGGCAGGTAATTTAATCTCATCTAATTGTTTCCCAGTTTTACCATCAAAGCATCTAACACAAGATCCCAACCAAAAAGCCACCCAAAGATTGTCATTTGCATCAGAGCACATACCATCTGGAAATCCCATGCCATCAGATATTTGAACTAATGGCCTGCGATTTGAGATTTGACCATTTTGATAATCAAACTGATCTACCCGCATCGATAAGGTGTCGATATAAAACATTCGAGTTAGATCTACCGACCAATCCATGCCATTTGAGATTCCAACCGAGCCAAACAAACGCTCTAATTTTTTGCCATCTTTACTTAATCGATAAAAAGCACCTTGATCGCTTTGATTTTCATATGCCATTGATCCTAAAAATAAATTTCCATCTGGGCAAACCTTGGCATCATTCCAGCGAATCACCCCAGATTGTTTGTCGCCATCCACATCAGCTCTAGTGGGCAGCTTATGGATTTGGCCATCTTTATCTCGCAGCACTGGTCCATCCGCAGTTCCTAAAATATCACCGCCCTTACTTCTTGGAATTTGAAATCCAATATGTTGTTCAGAAAAGTACTCATCGATATTTCCAGTTACAAGATCACGGGATCTAACCGCTTTTCCATAGATATCACACCATTGAATGTGATTATTTCTATCCCCAGTTGCAGTTGGACCTTCACCTAGTTGATTACGCCTTGAATCAAAGACTTCAACTGCAATCGCCATGATTAACCCTTAAGTGAGCCGGAGAGCAATCCTCGTAGGAAGTAACGGCCTAGGAAGATGTAAACGATCAAGGTTGGAAGGGAGACAATTAATGAGGCGGTCATATTTACTCCGTAATAAACCTGATTTGTTGAGCCAGTAATAAAGTTAAGTGCAGTCGTTGCTACCGATAACTTAGGCGAGCCGCCAGTTAAGAAAATAGCAAATAGGAAGTCATTCCAAGCTGAGGTAAATTGCCAGATCAAAACCACCACAAATGCTGGAATTGAAAGTGGCAGGATAATTGAACGATAGGTTCTAATCATGGAAGCTTTATCAACACGGGCAGCCTCAATCAACTCATTAGGGATTGCTTCATAATAATTTCGGAAAATTAAGGTACAGATGGGTATGCCGTAAATAATATGCGCCAATACCAGCACATATATTGATTTGTTTATCTCTAATGTGGTGGCAATTCTTACCAATGGAATCATAATCGCTTGATATGGGATGAACATGCCAAATAAGAAAAGTGTGAAGATTAGATTTGAGCCTTTAAATCTCCACTTAGCAAAAACATAACCATTAATCGAGCCAATAATTGCCGAAATAATTGAGGATTGAATTACAAAGAACAAGGTCCTCGTCATTGAGTCAGAGATTGATTGTGGGAAGTAATCTGTTCCACTCCACGCCACCGACCAGGCTGAAAAATCCAATCGCTCTGGTAATTTAAAAGCATTGGTTAAATAAACATTTTTCACACCTTTAAGTGAGTTAATCACCATCACATAGATTGGCATCACAACTAAGAACCAAAGGAAAATCAATGAGACATAACGGAAGATTAGCCAAAACCGCTCTTTGCCAGTTAGTTTGCGCTTTTTATTGCGCACATCATGTTTGGTGGTGATTAAATCAACTAAGTCTTTACTCATCAGCGGTATGCCTGTTGCTTGTTGTTATAACGAAGGTAAGGAACAACCACAATTGCAATCATTATTAATAGGACTATCGCAATTGAGGTGCCCTTTGCATAATCTCTTTTATCAAAGGTTGACTCCCACATATAGACAGCAACCACCTGAGTGACATATGACTTACCGTTGATACCAATAATCAAGTCAAAAGCCTTCATTGAGATATGACCTAAAATAATTAAAATAGTTAGCAAAGTGGGGGTTAATTGTGGAAATAAAACATAACGATAGATCTGTGACTCACTAGCTCCATCTACTCGAGCTGCCTCTCGCATATCATCTGGAATTCCTCTAAATCCGGCTAGGAAGAGGGCTAATACATACCCTGACATCTGCCAGATGGCAGGCACTGCCATCGCATACATAGAGCCACGCTCTGATACATACCAATCATTTTGTAAAAATCCTAAACCAATTTTTTGCAAGGCTAAATTTAAACCACCCGCCTCTTCATCTCGGGCAGAGTTAAGTAACCAATTAAAAACTGTTCCCATCGCAATAAATGAGATAGCCATTGGGTATAGATAGAAGGAGCGGAAAAAGCCCTCGCCCTTGATTCCTTTTTCTAACAGCAAAGCCATAATAAAACCAGTGACTAAGGCACCTAAAATAAAAACTACGGTGAATTTAACTAAATTCTCTAGTGAGTGAGTAAATCTTTCATCAGTTAATAAATCTGTGTAATTCTTAAATCCAACATAGTCGATTTCTTTTTTTCTACCTGAGTTTTGGTTAGTCAACGAGACATTTACCGACCAAACGATTAAACCGTAAACAAATATTAAAACAACAATTATTGAGGGTAGAACAAACAAGA
>Ga0194129_10004890_pt1 | contig 17479 bp, 13 predicted proteins | sample TA2KigCa35mmetaG_FD_150862 | JGI IMG/M metagenome (GOLD analysis project Ga0194129, IMG submission 150862) | Freshwater microbial communities from Lake Tanganyika, Tanzania - TA2015038 Kigoma Deep Cast 35m | ecosystem: Environmental > Aquatic > Freshwater > Lake | place: Tanzania: Lake...
ATTATGCAGATAAATATGGGCCCAACACAATCCTTCTAATGCAAGTCGGTGCATTTTTCGAAGTATATGCCACGAAAACCCATACAGGATTAATAACTCGTTCTCGCATAGAAGATGTATGTCGGATTTGCGGTGGATTATCTATTGCAGAAAAAAAATATATGCACGGCGCAGATATGATTGTTATGGCCGGATTCCGAGATTATAATTTGGATAGATATATCCAGACTATTGTAGATGCGGATTTTACGGTAGTTATTTACTCCCAAAAAGAAATAGAACCCGGAGAATTCACACGCGAACACGCTGGAACATATTCGCCCGGAACGTATCTACCCAACGACGCGGATTTGTCCCCTAAAATGACCAATAATATTGCATCCATCTGGATTTCTCAATACAAACCTCTCAATTCTGCCAAAAAACATCTAGTTGTTGGTGCAGCAGTTATTAATATATTCACTGGCGAGTCGGCCATATTCGAGTTTGAAAATGTGTTTGAAATGGTTCCCGCAACATTTGATTCTCTGGAACGGTTTATTTCTACCCATTCTCCGTCAGAAACCATATTCATTAGCCCATACGATGATGCAATAAATGCTAAAATCGCACAATATAGTGGAATCCAGTCCAGGGTTTGCCATTTTTTACCGGCTCCCAATGACGATATCGGAAGAAACAGTCATCCTCAATCGCAAGTAATCGCAAACTGTTGCCAGCCCAAATATGTGCGTCAAATCCTCTCATCTTTTTTCAAAGAAGACACATATGATGTATGCGATGAATTCCAGCGATATGTTATCGCAACCCAAGCATACACCTACCTTCTCCATTTTATTCAGGAGAGAAACCCGAATTTAGTTCGCAAAATAACTCTGCCAGTATTTGACAACAAAAGCACCACAATGATACTGGCGAATCATACATTGCGGCAATTGAATATTATTGACGACGGCGCCATCTCATCCTCTCAACAAATGCGGTCTGTCGTATCGTTTTTAAACAAGTGTTGTTCCCCTTGTGGCAAACGCCGGTTCTATACCCAGATGGTTAATCCCGTATTTGATACTGTTTGGTTGAACCGCGAATACGATGCCATATCGCAATTATTGGAGAAATACGATATGGTTCCCGCATTCCGCAGATTGATTGGCGATATTGTTGATTTGGAAAAGATTGCACGACAATTAATAACACGAAAATTATACCCCGACGCGATTGCACGTCTATATAAATCGGTCATTGCAATACAACAAATGCATATCTGCTTATTGGAAGATACCGAATTGACGCTGTATTTTATCGGCGGCGATTCAGACCAAGAAAAAGACCCACACGATATTGTGTCCCAACATATTGAAGGTATTCTGCAGACTATATCAGAACATATAATTATAGATAAATGTGTTGGAATAACATCCCTCTCAAACTTTGAGTGCAATATTATTCAACCGGGTGTTAATGCGGAACTAGACGAATTGATTTCACGCAGAGATGAAAATGAAGTCTTGTTTTTGGAGATACGCGAGAGGTTCAACCAAATTATGTGCTCCATAGAAAACAAGAAAACTGGCGACTACATCAAAGTACACGACACCGAAAAAAGCGGGTCTTTCCTACAATTGACTAAAAAGCGGAGTTCTGCTCTAAAAGCCTACTTTGCCGACCAATTAAAACGCGATTCCAGTGCAAAGATAATCCTCTCGCACGGCGCGTCCAATATTCCTATTCTCATAAGTGATATTCATATGACAAATTCAAGCACATCAAACGATAATATTGAGTTTCCACTATTAGACCGCATCATTCGCGAGAGGTTGTCTATCCGCGACACACTGAATCAGCGAATTTCGCAGACCTACTTCGGGTTTCTCGATAAAATGGAGTCGGAGTCTTACAAGACAATTGAGTTTTTGGCTGAATTTATTTCACGTATTGATGTGCTACAATCCAAGGCATATGTGGCGAGAACATATGGATACTGCAGACCCGTTATTTCACCCGAGACGAGAGATGGTTCCTATGTGTCGGCGGAAGGACTTCGCCACTGTCTTATTGAACAGATTCAGACAAACGAACTGTATGTCGCAAACGACGTGGAGATTTCGGGCGACCCAGCGAAAACCTCTCATTCTGGAATTTTATTATATGGAACAAATGCAGTTGGTAAAACGTCGCTTATTCGTGCAGTTGGGCTGGCCGTTATACTCGCACAGACCGGTATGTATGTTCCGTGCAGCAAATTCGTGTATTCTCCTTATCGCGCCATTTTCACTCGCATTTTGGGAAATGATAATTTGTTTAAAGGGCTTTCTATGTTCGCAGTGGAAATGAGCGAATTGCGGGTCCTTTTGAATTCTGCAGATAAATATAGTTTGGTTCTTGGCGATGAATTATGTTCCGGAACAGAAACCGAGTCGGCCTTGAGTATATTTATGTCGGGATTGATGGACTTGCATAAGAAGGGCGCATCGTTCTTATTTGCAACACATTTTCACGAAATACTGAAATTCTCGGAAATGAAACAACTGACTAGGGTAGCAGTCAAACATATGGCTGTGCGATATGATATGGAGACCGATTCTCTGATATATGACCGACTCTTACGAGAGGGAGCGGGGAATCGGCTTTACGGGTTAGAAGTTGCGAAATCTCTGCATTTACCGGAAACATTTATTGAGACTGCGTATCAAATCCGGAATACCTATTTTCCAGATATGCGCGGAGACTTATCTGCATCTTCTACCCGCTATAATTCCAAGAAATTGAGAGGTATGTGCGAATTATGCAAAACTGAGACCGCAACAGAAACTCATCATCTGATTGAACAGAAATTGGCGGATAAGACCGGGTTTATTGAAGAAGCCGGAATAAAGAAGAATCACGCGGCAAATTTGGCGGCTTTGTGCGAGAAATGTCATTTGAAAATGCATTATTCTACGGACGAGACCTCTGCAAATGAAAAGGCAAAAAAAGCCCCTGTAATTCGTAAAAAAACGACAAAAGGATATATTTTGTCAGACACCCCTGCCATCTAGTCGCCACTCTATGAGTGGCGAACTCTTCGGCAAGAACCTCAAATAAAAATACATATAAGGATTATTATGTATTTTTATAAACTGCATCTTTCCTCTCAAATGAATATTCAAGATTTGTGCGAAGCCTACGTGGTGTCCTACAATAGTCCAAAGCGAGCCCAGGAAATGACCGACCGATTCCAGAAAATCGGGTTGCAACTGAACGTCCATACTGGTGTGCAGATGGACGACCCACGACTCCAATTCACCGATGACCTTGCCGCTAAACGCCTCGCATCGGTTTTCTATGGACATCTGGATAATATTGCACAATTCTATGAAACCGGAAAACCTTATGGGCTTTTCTGCGAAGATGATGTACATATCCATAAAAATTTAGGAAAAGAACTACCCATTATTATGGGCGAATTTAATGCAATGTGTCTCGATATATTGTTGCTTGGATATATGACAATCAACCCGATAGAATGGTGGCAATCGGGATATCCTCTCGTGTATGATGGAACGGTTGCACCATATAGATATCATAGATACCCGCAGAATCAATGGGGAATACATTTGTTTATGATTTCGCGGTCTTACGCAAAACGGTTATTGGATACATATGATTCCACTTATGCCGCCAGGGCATTTAACGACCCTGCGTTAGTGTGTTGCAATCCCGATTGGACTCTAAGTAAATTAACGGACCGGCGTGCATTGAGATATCCTATGTTGGCGGTGGAAGACGGCAAAGGAAATTATGAACACTGGGGGCAAGGCGAATTTCACCGAGAATCCCACAAAGCAAACTATATAGATGGCGAGTTTTGGTAATAACTCTATGCTTGTTTCGGCGCAAGAAAACACATATGTGGCTTACTGCAAATATTATATCTGTGTATTGTGTTTATGAACGTAATCTGAGTGATTTTTTCGTCTTTTGCAAATACATTGTTTGCATTGTCATATAAAACAGATAAAACCGCAACTGTATCTGTGAGTTGAGGAACTATCTCGCTGGGTGATATTTTATTTCGCAAAATCGCAAATCTCTTCAATGCTGAAATTATAGGAAATGCTACTTCGTTGTCAAATCCATAATTGTCCGGAAGGTTGGACAGTGTAAAGGAACTGAATAAATAAAGCATTATCTTCTTACGAATTTGTGCAATAACTGCCGGAGATGAAGGTATATTTGCAAGTTCAATTGCGTTTTTTAGTGCATTTTCGCTAATTATAAATCGCGGGTCGCAATCAATCATGAATATTTTTATATTTTGTCCTACGGATGCTGCCGAACGGGTTATTTCTGCAACAGTATTTTCCATTTTCAAATCAAAAAATAACTTTCCGTGGTCGGATACCTTGATATAAAGGTCCAATATTCCTCTCCATATTGAATCTATTATGCGGTCTGCACTATTCATTTTATTGACATATTCACTGTATTGACTCGAATAGGATTCTTTGTTGTCCAATTTTGACAAATGTTCAAGAGTTTTGTATGCAGTACAGTGTGCGTTAAATGCTCGGCCAAAAAGTTCAAAAGTATCCAGTTTTTTCTCCATAATGCTGAATAAGTAATAAGGGCGACGGACTGGTTCGGATTTATGTAATTTTGCAGAGTCTCGGTCTTCGGTTTCATTGTCGTCGTGAGTAATCATACGTTTAATTCCGCCTCCTTTTTTGGTAGATTCGAGAGGAATAGAAAGAATTCCATACATAAATACATTCGGAGCCAATCCTTTTTCTGCCAATTCTATCTGCAATTTCATTTCTGGATGATAGAAACTAAAAAACTTTTCTATTATTTGCGATTCTGTTATTAACACAGGTTCTGCTGGTTCCATTTCTTTCGGAAATTTAACATATGGAGATTTGGACTGCCTATAAATAAATATTTGAGAGGTATCTTCTCCTTCTGCACATCGTTTTTGGCAAACTATATTGTGTGCCCCAGATAATAAGTTGCATTTCACATTTTCTAAATTTAGTTTTTCGTATATTTCTGGAATTTCGTGGCGATCATATTTTTGCACAATTTCGTCTGTTGTTCTTAGTGGAGTTAAATCGCAATTTGAACCGGATAAATTACCGCCTCCCAACATTTTTAAGAGTGTATTTGTTGTTATGCGATTCTTTCTGCGCATTTTTCGACTGCGCATCTTACGTGCGCTACGACTATATTTTTTTGGCATACTATATATCTATATCTACATTTTGTTATTATCAAAGTGTAGAACAATATGAAAGATAGAATTTATTGCGGTATATAACCTCTCGTTTGAAATGGCAACAAATTACTTTTTATTGGCTCGTTCATCTAACGCACCGGTTGCCGACCGGTCTGAACAACAAATTATACATATTGCAGGAGAACATATTCCATCAACCAAAAACATATTTCTGCTTCCAACTGTTAATAACGATTATTATGCGAAATATGGACTATTTGAATCGGGACTTATTGAATGGTCTAAACAATTTTGCAAGCCAGATAAGATATTTTTAGATATCGGAGCGCATACTGGAACTTATTCCATAATATTGGCACAATACTGTTCTCAAGTTATTGCATTTGAACCTCAACGTTCTACTTATTATGCATTGTGTGGCGGTGTTGCTCTTTCTGGATTATCGGATAAAATCGTATGCGTTCAAGGCGGACTGGGTTCTCCCGGACAAGAAGGCAAACGAATTTTAAATGTAGTGAGTAGAGATGGAGGCGGGTCATCTTTACATCATCTTGCAGATGAACCACTACTGAGAACTGAAGAGATTGATATAACTACCCTCGATAGTTTCGGATTATCCAACGTGGGGTTTGTTAAAATGGATGTGGAGGGGAATGAATTGGAAGTATTGAGAGGGGGAAGAGACACACTTATTGGGTCGGGATTTCCACCTATTTTAATGGAAATAAATACACAAGAACAGTTTGAATTGTTAGGGAATTATCTGCGGGAAATAATCGGATATACGGAAATTATTCGCGTTGGAGGAACGAAAAATATGGCACTTGCCGTTAGAGAGTAGGGGAACCTTGGTTCCCCTACTCTATAGGAGTTCGCTCAATTTATTTATTTGTTCATCCGTTAATGATTTCGGGAATTTAACGTCAAATTCAATTATTAAATTACCCGAATTGCCATTGCGCATCATTCCTAATCCCGGAACTGTATATTTGAATCCTGGATGTACTATTGCACGACTTGGTGCTGCATTGTTATTGATGGTTATCGGTTTTCCGCTAATATGTGTAATCTCCATTGTAAATCCAGTTAAGGCTTCTTTGAGAGAAACAGTTTTTTTATACAGCAAATCCATTCCTTGACGGATATACTGTGTAGTATTTGTCATTTTAACTATAAATTTTACATCGCCTCTCAATTCCTCATTGACTTTATTCCCTGCATCACGTATAATAATAACCTCATCATTATCAATTCCCTGCTGAACTTGAATATATATTGGCTCTGTTTCAGTCACCCGCACATTATCGCGTATAATCCACCGGTCAATATTGATACAGACAGTACATCCGGTATATGCTTGCTCTAATGTCAATTCTAATGCACGAATAATCGGCGGGGGTTTATTGAACTGCTGGAAAAAATGCGGTATTCCTCCGGGCCCTCCGTGGAAAATATGTATTCCTGGACCGCCGGGTCCTCCCATTCCTCCGCCGCCAAACATCATATTGATAAAATCCGCCATATTTCCATCCATATGGATTTCGTGTTGCGGCATATTCGGTATTCCATCCAACTCATTATTATATTCTTGGCGTTTCTGCTCATCACTTAGAATTTCATTCGCCAAATTGATTTCTTGGAATTTCGTGTGTGCTTCTTCTGACGGGTTTCTGTCCGGATGCCATTTTAATGACATTGTGCGATACGCTTTCTTAATTTCATCTTGAGAGGCATTTCGGTCTACGCCGAGAGTGTCATAGTGGGTGGGTGGCATTTATTTCCAGTCATATAGTTTTAGAATTAGTAATGTTTATGTATTCTTTTATATAAAGATTTAAGCATATGTTTGTCAATAAACAGCACAATAAAATGGCCGAAGAGGAGGTATCCACAAAACCCAACGTATTTATCTGCGGAACTGCTCGCAATTGTGAAAAATATATTGAAGCAGTGTTTGCCAATATCCGCAAAATAGAACCCCTATTTAATAAAATTCATATTATTGTTTCATATGATGTGTCGCAAGACCGAACACTTCTCAAATTGGTATATCAAAAACAATTCTACCGAGAGAGAATGGAAATATTGATGGGACCTTCCGCATTAACACAAATACGTACCGCCAATATATCACGAGCACGAAATGCGATTTTGGATAAAATGCGCACATTTAACACGGCAGAATGGCCATATTTCATTATGATGGACTTGGATGATGTATGTGCGAAGCCCATTAAGTTGGAACCTCTGCAGAGAATTATGTCGGAAACGGATAAATGGGATACGTGTAGTTTCAATCGTGCGGGATATTATGACATATGGGCGCTGTCGTATGCGCCATATATTTATAGTTGTTGGGGATGGAATGACCCATATACGGTAGTCGATATTATGCGCGACGATATTATTTATAAATTGCGCGAAACGCCCGACCACGAATATTTTCCGGTATTATCCGCCTTTAATGGATTCGCAGTTTATAAAACCGAAATGTTTCTGAAATGTCATTACGATTGGCGTATGCCGAAGAAATATATGAAATTGCAAGATTTGAAAGCAAACCAACAAATCTTGGGGTTTCGTGCAAGTTTTTCGCCGTTAGAAGTGCAAACTGATGAACCAGATTGCGAACATCGTCATTTTCATATGCAGGCGATTTATGATTATGGCGCACATGTGGTTATTTGCCCGGAAGATATTTTTGCGTAATGTCCGCTTGTTTTACAAAACAAGCGGACATCGACATCCATCAAACCGCACCGGTAGCAAAGGCACCGGCGTGGTAGGCTTACAGCCCGCGCCTAAGGCAGGCGGGCTTGCTTCGCCTGCCCGCCTTGTGTAGCGGGATTTAGGGCGCACAATGGCTTAGGCCATTGTGCTTGAGGATAAAGGTTAATGTTCAAGATTATTTTACCCGAACACCATCTACATAATATTTGTGCTTGCCATTTTCAGTTTTGCAGTAAAAATCAAAACATCCGATTTCTGTATCGGAAGAATAACTTGGAATATGTTCGTCTAACGCAAATGAAATAACACCCACTTTTATTTCATCCATAAACGCGTCGTCCAATACATCCATACCGTTTTGTTTACGTAGCATATTCAATCCGAACAAAAGTTGTTCTCGCACTTCTATATCCAAACCTTCGTGGTCATCGGAAATATACTTCATTGTGTATTTTCCGTAAAATACTGATTCGCAACCAGGCAGCCGATAAATAAATGTTATAAATGGCATATTATATATGCTTTAGAATTTTAATACCGCTTCGGTAAGGCAGAGAATCTAATGCGAGCAAACTCTCTTCTCTCCCAGGCGTATAAGGCCCCCTCCGCCCAAGGCACCTAACAGTAGGAATCGACATTAAGAAAGGGAGGCTTGCAACCCGCTTCGCGGGTTGAACCTTCCTAATGCCACCGAAGGTGGCATTTCCGGAAAATCCCGCTACACAAGGCGGGCAGGCGAAGCAAGCCCGCCTGCCTTAGGCGCGGGATTTAGGGCGCCAAATGGCTTAGGCCATTTGGTTTAAGGTTCCCCTACTTATATTGCGATTGCGTTTGCAATTTTATCTGGCATATGCTGTTTGTTCCCTGCAATAATAGATGCGCGCATATACTTGGATAAAATGAATTGACTATCCAAAATTTCTCGCGTATCCATAACTGCAAACCACTGATACTTTGTTCTTATTAATACATCTTCATATGGGATAAATATGCCCACACATTCCTTGCTTATATCCAAATACTCTTCCTCCATCAGATTTTCCAACAATATAGGTTTTCCTTTTGCGGTCTTGACTCCCACAAACTCGCCGCCGACCAAATTCATTTTTTCATCCCTAACTGTATCCGCACACCAAAATGAGAGGTCTCCCAAGAAATCCCCCTGTGAAGAGAAATGCGGAGATTGTATGCGCGATTTTAAATAAACAATCATTTCTTTTATGGTCGGGTCATTCTTATTGGCGCCCATTATATAGGGTTCCGGTGCAAATGCAGAACGACGCTCTCCAGTTTGTTTAACTAGATTTGTATGGCGATTAATTCCTTCACATACGAATGGCTTATCATCTGCAGTTGCATTCAAATAAAAATCGTGCATTGGACCCATACATAAAAACGAATTCGGCAATACCATTCCGCCATAGTAATAAACCAACTCGCACATACCAATTTGGCGGGCTTGCGACCGGAATGGCTCCGCCATATTTTGTAAATCAATGTCCCACGACGGTATTAATTTGCTAAATGTGTTATCGTCAATTAAACATATGTGGAAATCGTCGCCACAATGATTAACAATGGATTTGATGGTTATATGAATATACGGCTGATTCAAATCATAACTGGAACGACTATAAAAACTCTGCCAAACACGGGAATTATACTCATATTTTGTGTGAATCCAGATTTTCGGTTTGTTCATACCATAAAGGGGTGAGTCATTAAGAAGATACTTTCGCACCAAATCATATTCATCCTCTCGACTATCAAATGGATTTCGGAATTTAGTTCCCACATAAGAAGCAATGGCAACCAGTGTCATCGCAAATGCGTAATAATACATTTTTTTTGTGTCAAACATTTTTACTTATATTTCTACCCGATTTTATGGGTAGGGAATCATTTTGCGTTATATCCACCAAACCTACTTGTAATAAATCAAATATTCTATGCAATAACGCGACTCCATATATTTAACATTACTTGCAAACATCATCTGATTTGATTTGCAAATTTGGCGAATAATGTTGATAAACGAATTGTAATCCATTTCTCTGGACACATAGAACTTCTTGGAATCGTGGTAAAAATCTATAATTGTCTCTATAAAATCCTTATAACCGTCGTTATACATAAATTTCTTGTATGCATTATGATTCACCAAATAATATTTGTCCGTTTTGAGACAAATGGTCTCTAACAACTCAAATAGTATTTCTGGTGGAATTAATTCTCTAAATATTTGTTTTGACATATATTTACAATATATTCACATAATCATATATTGCAAAAAGAATGGAATTTTTGTTATATGCGCTTTACTTTTGAGATAAGACGTTATATACATTTCTCGTAAATAGAGCCAATTCAATACTATGTTCGTGCATCTCGTGGAAAATGGTTATGTAATCACATATGTGCGGTGCAATCGCATATTTATCTGCCTCCGTTAGAAGTGGTGTTATCTTAATGAATTCGAAGAAATACTCCAATATGTCAATGACTGAATAACCGTAGTCGTAAATGGTGTAAATAATTTTGACTGCTTCCGGCAGATTATTCGTTTTCAATGCATCTAAATATTGTTCAAAGGGACGGAATGATATAGTAGAACATAGTTTTTCGCATACTTCTCTAGAAATTACCTCTCCTTTCTCGCGGTAAATAACCAATTTTTCTGTGTTATTTATAACATTCCGCACACTATTATGCGAACGTCCTAAAATATAATCTTTGCATCCATTCCCTAGTGGTATTCCCTCTTCCGCAATAATTGTATCAAGGGTTGTTGCGATTTTGTTTGCAGTTGGTGGTTGAATACATATGATATGTAATCGCGACTGCAAACTCTCTATTACTTTCTGCGAATTTGAACAAGATGCAATCATACAGATATGGCTTTTGTATTTATCCAAGTAATTACGGAATACTTGCTGGCTCTGTTTATTGATGCCGTCAATATCATCCACCACAATTACCTTCTTTCGCCCATTTATTGTGCAGTGAGTCTGGCAAAATGTTTTCATATCACTTCTGAAAAATTGGATTCCCTGCTCCTTCAAATTATTGATAAATAATACGTTTGTTTCCGATAGATGAGCTGACTTGGGAATACCATAGTACTCGCGCAACAGAGAATTTAACAGACTGGTTTTTCCTGAATTTGTTCCGCCGATTAGGAGCACATTCATATCATTCATTTTGATAAGTGTTTTTAATACGTAGATTGTGCTATCTATATGACTTTTCTCTTCGGCGCCTGGATTCCCAAATTCCTGTAAATTGGCCGGTGAATATTTGACGATAAAACTAGGCGTATCTGTATCTATCTGCATTTTCAAATAACGATAGATTTAATTCATATAATGCATTTATGTGTGTTTATTGGTTTATGTAGATAAACATATAAAATATATGCAATTACTAGTGTATGCAATCAAATGATGGACCCTCTGGAGTTGAATATAACTCCAAAACGAATTCGTAAATCAAACTCATTTCACTCTGGAGATACCCACACCATCAAAATATATACGAATGAAGACCGCATAGGAAATATAAATCCATTATGGGACCGCAAACCGATGGTCAGAATGGAAATATCTCCAACCGCCGCTTCTTCTTCCGCCGATACAGGAAATGTATTTATTTCTGCGGATAAAACACCATCTTCTCCAATAATGTATGTGTTTATTTGCAGAGGTAAAAAATGGTGTATTGCGTTTGCGAAAAAACACTATATTGAATGTATTAATGTATCATTGTGCGTTCTTCTTCACGTGTTTGTTATGATAATTTTTGAAATATATTTCTATTTCAATTATGTGGTCGTCATTGAGAAAGCCGCATTCATACAGAAAATTAACGAATACTTTGAACATGCAGAAAAATACAAATATAATACATTCATTTCGCTTGATACCGTATCCTACAATAGATGGCTGAATGTGTTATATGCCGAATATATGGCTTCGCGTAATGCACAAGCAAAATTATTATATGAATTACTGCAGAAAGCGTGTGAAATGGGCAGCGCATTTGGGGTGGTTTTATTGGTAATTGGTGGGTTCGCACTGTACAATCGCGACCGGATTCGGTGGAAAACTATTTTGGCTGAAAATATTGGAATGTTGGCGCTTCTCGGGTTCTTTGAATACTTATTTTTTACGCGAATTATTATGAATTATAATCCAATATCAGATGCTGAATTGGAATATCTTGTCGCAAAAAAAACATATGATATTTTTGCGAAAAATGGAACAATGCATTATTTGTAAAACTTACCAATTTTCTAGAGTAATATCAAATTATTCTTCATATGACAGTTTATAAATAAAATATTTAATTTTATTTATACATATATAACTCGGTAGGGGGTATGACGTATCAAGGTCTCCCTCTTGAGGGAGACACTTCTATACGTAAAATATTACCCGATTACAGTTGAATAAGATTCGCAAAAAATCCTTCCGGATTATCGTGATTCGCCACATAGTAATTAATAATTTGTGCGGGAGAATGGTATTTATCCGGTATCTGTTCCAACAAATCTCCCGGTATAGAGTGGCCATAATAATGCGTATACATTTCGCCAATTGTTTTTCTGGTTGCATTTCCCAAGTGAAGAGCAATATCAATTCTGCCTGGACGCACTAATGCAGGGTCCAATTTATTGTAATGGTTTGTGGTTATTATCATTATTCTTCCTGTGTTTTCGCGAATTCCATCCCACAAATTTAATAAGTCATCCAGAGTTATTTTGTCCAAACTGTCATCTTTAAAAGGACTACACGTAGCAGCAGTAGGACGCTGTTTATTGTTGCTCGTATCTGTTATTTGTTTTGCAAGAGTTTTTAACTCGTCAATAATTCGCATTTCGGATGAACCCGTTTCTTGTTCGTTTTCGGATGATTCACTGCGACGCATAATCAAATCGCCAATGCAGTCAATATCTTCAAATACTATGATTTTCTTATCAAACCCAATCGGATGTTTCTCTGTTGATACGTATTTCGTTGTATTATATATATCTTGCAACTGCTTGCGTGTCTTTATACTTGCGAGTGAAATAGACACAATATGACGCCCCAGTCTCGTGGCGAGCGCCTTGATGAAACTTGTTTTTCCGGTTCCTGGTTCTCCATACAGTGCAATTCCAAGTGTATATGGAACACCATTCGTCCTATACCATTCCTTATTATTCACGAAAAAATCAATCTTATTTAAAACTTCCGTCTTTTTGTCAAAAAACAGGTTGCTGAACGATTTCATTGTTTCGTGCGGAGTTTCTTGCCACGTATTCTCAGTCTCTTCTCCATCCTCATCACACAAATTCGCATTGTTCAGTGTATAAACAAACAACTTATCTTTCCGGAGATTTTCCAAATGAGTCGTATAAGTATCCGTTAAATTATTCACATATTCGTTAATATCTGCGAGAGACGAACGGTATGAAAATAATTCTATGCTGAAACGATAGACACGCAAATGAGAGTATGAACAGTCCTTTCCATCTCCGGAATTTCCCTTATCCATCCATTCATTGACTGTGCAATAAATAGTACGTGTCTTATCCAGCAAAATACGTTTTCTCTGCGAAACCGTCATGATTGTTTTGTCCGCATCGCGATTTAATACATTTGCAATTTCTTTTAATTCGTATAAGTCGTTCATTGTATCCATATTTTTCGTTATATGATGCATAACTGCACGGAATTTAAGAGAGAATGTATTTGACACGGTTATCATATTTCTGCAATTATACTGTTCCACCGAGGTTGCGTGTTTACCTTCCAAAGTTATGGACTTTTTCCGCAAAAATAGACTGAATGATTGCTCATATAAACTTGCAAAATCTATATGACTGTCCTCCGCCAGATTATATATGTGCATAATAACACTCAATGCAATAATGGCCAGCATAACCGGAATATAAGACACATCTGTTTCTCGCTGAATCTTTGACATCAGCGCCAGACGCAAATGGTCTATTAACAGAGACTTCAATGGCATAATCGCATCCATTTTATATTTTCATATGTTGATTAATGAGAGGTTTGACTACATTATTATACGGGAAAATGTTTATGTTCTTTATGATAAGCAATAAAATTGAAACATTTTTATAATATTTAGCGAAAACTACTTACACCTTTGCACATTTACACCCTTGAAGATTTATACCAGTGAAGATTTAAAATGGGACGCCCTTTAAGGCGTCATTTCAAATCGTTACTGGTATTCGACCACGAAAAATTAAAATGTCCCATTTTAATTCTTCGTTGGTTTAAAACTGCACCTTTTATATTTTTTTACCGATATAAAGGATTATAATTTTGTTTTTGAAGTTTATATTCTATCCATAATCTTTCTTTTTCTTGTTCTTCCGTTTCTTGTTGTTTTTGTTTTCTATTAGACCGACCGGAAAGAAAAATGAGAAAAATTTTTTAGGAAAATAAATTATAAATTATATAATATAATATTATATGAACATTCCATTATTAAAACATAGTGATGCAATTGATTTATTAACATTAACAATGTTAATTTATGATTATGGTAAAAATTTTTCATTAAAATTAAATGATAACGGAAATATTGATAATATATTAGAAAATGAAAATATGTTAAATGAAACTAGAAAACAAGCATTTTTAGAAATAGAAAGAAAATATCCTGATGGGAAAATTATAGAATTTATTAGTGATGAAAAAACTGATTTACAAGTTGGTATTACACTTAACAGAATAAAAAAACGTATTTGTATAATTTTTAGAGGAAGCGAATCAAAAACTGATTGGTATTATGATATTCAAGTTATGAAACAAAAATTAGTAGATAATATATATGTTCATCAAGGTTTTTATAATCAACTTTATAAAAATGACAATTATAATAAAATTACAAATATTGTAAATGAATTATTAAAAGAATATAATGATTATCAAATATATGTAACAGGTCATAGCTTAGGAGCCGCATTAAGTACACTTTATGGTTATCAATTATCTAAAATTATTAATCAAAAAATTATTGTTGTTTCATTTGCTAGTCCTCGTGTAGGAAACAATAATTTTAGATTAGATTTTGACAAGCGTGAAAATTTATCACATTATCGTTTTTCAAATCAAAGAGATATTATAACATCAATTCCAATGTTTTATTATCACCATGTTGGACAAAATATTCAGCTATTTGATGATACTTATAGGTTTTATCATAATTATGATTATTCTTTATTATCATTTTCATTGTTTACATGTTTTAAAATAAGTGAACACGATTGTGAATTATATTATAGACGATTATTAAAAAATAAATGGTAAAACCATCATAGAATATGAAACAAATAAAACTTTACCAGTTATAGATAAGGTATTCGTAAATTCATGTATGAAAATTATGTGTAATGAAAAACCAAAATTTACATGCCTTGAAATAGGCAAACCTTGAAGTTTCCTTTCATTTTATACAGAAAGGTGCGGTTTTAAATCTTCAAGGGTGTAAAACGCCGACTTTTGAATTTTATATTTCAAATAATAATTAAATATATATTTAAACCCTTGAAGATTTGAAACGGCTCGTTTCAATTCTTCAAGGGTCGGATACCACCGATGATTTGAAACAAGCACCCCTTTAGGGGTGCGGTTTTAAATCTTCACTGGTATAAATAAAATTGTAAGAATTTAATTATGTGTTTATATGTGTTTGTAAAACAACATAGAATTTATTGTGTTATACTATCTATCCTCTCGTTCAATATGTCCAACACATTACTTGTAATTGCTTTTTTTCTGTTGTTCCAATATTCATATGCAGACACAGAATGTCCATATGTATCTGGGACCTTACCCTCTCAACCACAACAAACCGGGTTTCGTCTGGTTCAATACAATGCTGAATGGCTGTTTATGGACTATTACAGTCCAATGAAATGCCCTGGAAGTGGATGCACGTGGGCAAATGAAACTGAAGCAAACACACATATCCAATATGTTGCGTCCGTTGTTTCTAAGTTGAACCCCGACATTATGAATATGTGCGAAGTGGAAGGATGCGATGAATTGAATTTACTGCGATTCAAAGTAGACGGTGGAGACGCATACCAAGTCAATCTGAAAGCCGGAACAGATACGGCCACCGGTCAAAATGTCGGACTCGTTTCGCGTTGGTCGCCCATTATGAATTTAACGCGCACTGAAGAAAAACACGCATATCCCATTGCGGGTTCAAAGTGCGGATATACAGGTGCCGGGGGAAACGTAGGGGTCAGCAAACATTATATAACTGCCTATGAATGGTATAATCGGTCGGTGTTATTTGTGGGCGCGCATTTACTTGCTTATCCGGAAGATGCAACCCGATGTGCAGAACGAGAGGGACAGGCACAAATAATACAGAATGTAGTAGCCAAATACGTAAGTGCCGGTTGGGAAGCCGTTGTTATTGGAGATTTCAATGATTTTGATGGCTTAGTCCTGGACGCAAACCAGAATGTTCCAACCTCTCGTGTATTAGATATCCTGAAGGGAAATTCGGGAGAATACGCCGGAATGTATACACTTCGGTCTGCTGCGGAAAAAATCCCGCAAGCAGAAAGATTAACCGATTGGTGGGACCAAAATCAGGATTGTGTTTCTACTGCAAATGAATTCTCTATGATTGACCATATTTTGGTAACGCCTTTCTTATATGACAAGATTAAGAGTGCATTCGTATATAACGGATATGATGAATTCTGCGGGAAATACGATTCAGACCATTACCCGGTCGTGGTGGATTTTCTGTAAAGCGTTTGTTGCAGAATAATTCAATATATAGTTTTTTTATACATATTGAATATTGTAAATGACATCCAAACCTAGCGTAGAAATTGACGATATACGAAGTTCCGGAGATTTTCGTACTATCAGTTTTTCCGGCTATAAAAAGACCGAAGTGCGAAACCAAATGTTGCGACATATGATTCAGGGGCACGTTGAACAATCCTGTTATTGGTGTGCCGAACTCATATGTGCAGGACATTTCTTGGACGCTTGGGAGAATATTTTCCATTTTATGTCCAAACATATCCATTTAGGGAACCCCAAGATGCCTATTTATGTGGAAGCCCGGTTTGGGATATTCCGGAATATTGTTGCGGAAGGTATGTATATGCACGAAATTCAATTACGCAATAATGCGCAAATAAGACGATTATTTGCAGAAGTTATATGCAATCTTGCACTCTCAAGTAAAAAACCGAGTTTTGAAGCCGTGAAAATCCATCGTCAAGAAGAGTTCGACATAACACAGATGAATGACCGACTGAAAGCGCCATCATCTGAATACGCGTGTTCCGCATTTAAACCGAAAGACCCGAAAGAATTATTCATTGCAGTGAATGAATTTGCCTATCAATTGGCGTGTAAAAATATGACTATGTGTTGCTACTGGATTGAGTGGATAATTGAATTTGATTTAATCTGCAAATCGCGCAAACAACCAGTCAAATGTGTTGCGAGAGATTATGTGGAAGACCGTAAATATAAGTTA
>Ga0194129_10004891_pt1 | contig 17473 bp, 12 predicted proteins | sample TA2KigCa35mmetaG_FD_150862 | JGI IMG/M metagenome (GOLD analysis project Ga0194129, IMG submission 150862) | Freshwater microbial communities from Lake Tanganyika, Tanzania - TA2015038 Kigoma Deep Cast 35m | ecosystem: Environmental > Aquatic > Freshwater > Lake | place: Tanzania: Lake...
AGCGTTGCCGGATCGCCGAAGCCGTTCCACATGTCGCCGTAGCGAGCGATCGTGCGCAGCGTCTTGGTGCGTCCGTTGCCGCCGATCATGATCGGCACGCGCTTCTGAATGGGGAGCGGAGCGTGCCTGAGATCCTTGAAGTTGTAGTGACCGCCGGCGGGCGAAGTGACACTCTCGCCGTTCAAGAGCGCGCGCATGGCGGCAACGGATTCATCCAACCAGTTCAGTCGCTCGCCGAAGCCGCTGCCGAACGGGATGCCGTGGCGTTCGTGTTCGTAGTCGAACCAGGCGCCGCCAATTCCAAGGATGGCACGGCCGTTGGATGCGTGATCCAGCGTGGTGATCGCCTTGGCAACGATCCCCGGATTGCGGAATGTGTTTGCACCAACCATGAGCCCGAGCTTGATCTTCTCCGTCGCTGATGCCCACGCGCCGAGCGTCATGTACGCCTCGAAGATGTCTTGCTGTGGATCGCCGACTATTGCGTGGAGGTGGTCCCAGGTCCAGAGGTGATCTGCGCCAAGCTGGTCTGCAAGCTGTGCCGCCTCAAGGAACTTCGGCCAACTCGTGGCCTGGCTCCAGAGGTTGATCCCCACCTTCAGCGTGCGCGTGCCACCCGTCATGCGTGCAGCGTACGCGCTCTGCGCTGCGTGAGGAGTGGGCGTGTCGCGACGCGCAGCCACCACACCCGTGCCACGCTGCTGGCACCCCCACGCGCAACAATGAGCACATGTTGTGGATTGGGGCAATCTTCGGAGCGCTGTTCGGCTGGATCGGGATCCTGGCCGCCGCTCTCTTCTGGGTCACCCTCGCGATCTTCAAGCTGATCTGGGCGGTCATCGTGTTTGGGTTTCAGCTGCTCCTATGGACCGGGGCGTTCATTTTCAAACTCATCGAGTACGTGGCAAATCGGCCGAAAAGCACCAGCACCCGCGCTCCAGCAGGGCTTACGCCGAAGCGAACGCGGCGAAAACGATGAGGCGCGGCATTGAAGATCTGATCACCTTCGCGATCATCATCTTCATCTTGGGCGTAGGTTCGCAGGGATAACTGTGTTGAACGACATAGTTCACATGGCAAAGATCATCCTGATCATCTTCTTGCTCGGGCTCGTATCTGCTGCGACAAACTGACGCAGACGGCTTCCGCCCCCCTAAGATGAGCCACGTGAATCGCAATCAGGTCAAGAGAGTCGCCGAATCCCTCCTCACGTATCCAGCCGTTTCCGTAGAGCTCGCCACGAAGCTCGCCAAGCAGTACTACGGCCGCTACGCACAGCGGCGCGGTTCGATGGTGGTGGACGTGGTGGCGAGTGCGTGGCGCAACTACGACCGCGTCGAAAACCACATCGTTCCGGCGTTCGAGAGGAGCGTGCGCACGCCAGACCTGAAGTCGCTCGCCAAGGAGAGCCCGAACATCCCCGGTCTGCGCGGCGGTGAGGCGGCAGCGATGCAGGCGGCGGCCGCAGGGCTGCTGCGATTCGCCAAGGAGAAGCGCCCCGCCACGCTCAACGATGACGAGAAGATCGTGAAGGCGTGGGCAAAGTACGCCGAGCCGTTCCGATTCGACACCAAGAGCGAACCGTACGTTGGAGCGGTGAAAAAGATCGGCCCTGCGCTCTTTGCGTACCTGCGCATGCGCGCCGGTGCCGACGCGATCAAGGCCGACGTCTGGGTTGCGCGCGTTCTGGAAGAGCATGGCGCAACGTTCAAGAAGGCGACGGATGTGATCGAGGTGACGCGATACGCAGAGGCGGTCGCCGAAGCGATGGGCGTCTCACGCCTCGTCCTTGACCAGATGCTCTGGCGCGGTGAATGGAAGATCACGCAGCGCGCACTCGACGATCTGGAGAAGACCGCCGCCTGGAAGAAGTTCGCCGGCCCGTACAGCAGGTTCCTCGATCGCAGAGCACGACCCGCAGACATCTATGGACCGAACGGTGCGCTCGACGGCTGGGGAATGTCCTTCAAGCACCCAGGCGAACTCTGGGAGGTGCTCGCTCGCAACATGGGTGGCGGCATGCCGCCCGAGGTTCCGAAAGCGTTGGTGGCGCTCTGCGGACCACGCGTGGAGTCGCTGCCGCGCCGGCGAGCTAAAGGCGATTGAAAATGTCCATCACAAATGTGACAAGCGGAGATGTAGCGTTGCTGTCCGACGGTCGCCTCATTCTCGTGGAGAAACAAACTGGAAAAACAGTTAAGGGCAAGGCATTCGCTGCTCCACGGGCACCTGGTCCAATTGTAGAATCTGGAAAGCCTGTTTCGGTTCAAGCAGATCAGATATCACTTGTAAGCGACCTTCATGTTGCATGGGTATCACCGGCACGATTTGCGGTAGAAACAAATGGAGTTGAAGAAGAGCTCCTTAGGCAGACGGCGCTACGTGCGGTACAGCGACTCGGAGTAGGTGCAAAAGCTGTGATTACCAACGCGATGAATATGGCAACAGTTGTTGCCTTTGGAGCCAACGGTCAATGTGTATCTCTCGCGTATGCTAAAAAACAACCGCCTTTCGTAGTGATTAAGGAATTAACAGACGTGAGTTCTGTTGAGCCAGCAGATGCGCCGAGCCCCCCTGCTCCAGACGCAGTGATGGAGGACTGGATAAACACTGGCCACGTTGGCGGGCCCCCTGGGAAGTACAGCGAATCAGGACTACTTGGTCAGCTCTACGATGAAATGAGAGACGAAACCAACCATCGACGCGACGGCGAAAGGAGATGGTTTGATTTAGATGCACGGAAGCCAATCATTGATCGGATCAGACTATGGACAGCACTGCCTTGGATCCAGGCAGCGGAAGTGCAAGCTTTATCTCTTAACGCCAAGCTGGGCCACCAGCGCATCGCAGAAGCCAACCCGCTAGAACGGCTGGAGCAGTTCAGTTTTTTGTTTCAACCGGATGCCGCAATCCAAACTGCACTAGAGATTGTTAGCAGTTTTGAAGACTACTTGTTTGATATTGATATAGAAATAGAGAGTGACATAAACGCCCCCGAAGCGGCCTCTACTGCTGGGGTGGGGGCGCACCGTATAGGTTTCGCACAATTCTCACTCCCGTCTTCGCACCCCAGCATAAACAACCTCATTGAAAGATTTCTTGTCACAACTGCGTCTCATGGCTTTCTAGAAGTGGAGGACCCATTAACTCTGGATTCCATTACTTCAAATCTTGACGCATTGATGGATTCGCGAAGCAAGAACAGTCTCGTTGTTATTGATGGCCCAGGCGGTTCTGGTAAAACAACGCGGCTCATGCACATTGCTGCGGCCGAAGCGGCCGAGGGACGCAAAGTTGCGTTCATAGTTTGCAGCGTATCCCTAAAAAATCGCTTACGCAGATTGCAGCGACGTATTCCAGGCTCTGGAAGCTTCCGAAAACATTTTCCTATTCTCTCCGCCGACGCGGTCACTTTAGGAGATATCAACGACCTGAATCGCACCGCTGCATCTCGGTCGGCTAGTGCAGGGATGTACCAACCAGGCGGTGGCCTTGGATTGAGCGGGGAATCGACGCTAGAGCCGGCGTTGCAAGCAGGGCTCCTTGGGGCGAAACGGTCATTTCTTATTGCTGCCCACCAAATTAAGATCAATGTTGGGATGGGGCGATCCGAGTTTGAAACAATCGTCATTGACGAAGCACAAGACCTCTACCCCCAACATTGGCTTCTAGCCCTTTCTCTCTTGGCTGGTAATGCTTCTTCCACAAAAGAAGATTTACAAGTGGAAATCGCGAAGAATGCAAAACTACTCATTGCGTTTGACGAGCGACAGAACATTCTTGAACGCTCGTCAATATTAGACCCACTTATAATCCAGCTCCGAGAGAATGGTGGCATTAAAGTTGAGACGAAGCGGGAAAAGCTGAAAGTCTATGCGCTTTCCTTCCGTGAGGCAGTCGCTTTAGCATCAGCAATTGATGCCCGATTCGGCGAAGGCATGGAATCAAAATGGGTTCGCGTAAAACAGGTCGTGCGCCAAACTGCTGCACTTGCAGATCATGCTTCGCAAGTAATCCAAACGTTTGAGCTATCTCATCCGTGGCTTTATGACGGAATCTGGGGTGGGCTTGGCTTGTCGAGTAAGACAGATCGCGTAGAAGACCCAATCAACGTCTTGAATCCGAGTGATCTAGAAGATCTAGTTAGATCAATTGAGCGCCAGGATCGTCAATCCAAGCAGGACGGCACCTTACAGTTGGCAGTGGCTTTGCCTGACGCGTGGGCGAAGCAAACATCTGGGCAGTGGTTTCTAGGCGATCTCACTTTGAGGCTACTTGCGGCCGGCCTTCTAAAAGCCCGCACACCCCATTTGGCTATAGGGTCGGCGTCAACGATACTCCGTAAGGCTGCAATCACCACAGACGCCACAGGAGTTCGCGGAGACGACTTTAGCCTCCAGTTGACGGAGTGTGGCCGCCTAGAGTTTCTCGTGATGAAGAGCAACAAAAGGGGCTCAAGCAGCTATGCGTATAAAAAGGTCCTTTCCAGGGTTGCAAATGAAGCAATTTTACTGAAGCAGAATGGACCAAGCAACATCATCCTTGCAGATTCGTACACGCTGAAAGGATTTGAGTTTGGAACGCTTATGGACATGACTGGAGATGGCGGCGAGGGCTCTGTAAAAAAGACATACACGCTTGCTACGCGGCCACGCTGGAGGCTGGTCTCAGGAAGCGTTGGAGAGGTTCAAATCCCTCAGCAAACGGGCTATAGCGCGCTATGTAAGGCGCTTGTTAATGCTTTTCAATCGGACATCATTCCGTTTATAAGTCGCATTGGCCTCATGGATCTGCAGCGGGGGGAATCTTCCGCAGGGGAAATGGCAGCGTTAGTGGCTCAATTTACAGATTCACACAAGAGATCTGGGTTGCCGTCAGCGCATGATCCGGCACTCCATGCGAACACCCGCGGCATCCAGGATGCTCGCGATCAATAGCTTCCCAGCCGTACGAGCCTGACACGCCACGCAACGATCCCCCGGCAAAGACGTGATCAATGCGAGTGCCAGGTCCACTTCTACCGCGGAAGCTGACGCCATCTGCGACTGGAACCAACTGCAGCCCAACTTCCGAAAAGCGCTCCGCCAGTCGCAGCTTGCGATCGAGCGGACGCACAAAGTCTGCGTTCAAGTCGCCGGCAAGAATGAGATCTTGCCCGCGATACGGCGCGAGCGCGGCAAAGATCCAGTCCCAGAGCAGTGCGTATCCGCCCGGAGTCTTGCCGTAATCGGGCATGCGGAACCCCACGCCGATCACCCCAGAGGCGAGCGTGACGCAGAGGAAGTTGGCGTGTGCGCTGACTAGGTCCAGTTCCGGCTGCGCGATTGGCCCGAGCGTGTGGGGCTCTCTGGTGGCGATCAGGATCCGATTATCCCCAGCCCCTCGATCCTCCGAGACGCTCACCGACGCGGCACCCCCCGCTTGGAGTACCTGAGCGAGAGATGGCACCTCGCCTCCTGGTACGTGCTCAGTAAGTACGAGCATGTCCGCCTGAAGGCTGACCAGCTCCTGACAAACCCAGCCTGGAACTGGCCGCGCGTGGGTCCGAGCGTTCAGGTTCCAGGTGGCCACGCGGAGCTGCATCAGAGCCATCCTGCCAGAGCCGCGTGTCAAGGATCTGGCACGCTCCTGAGGAAGCCTCAGCGCGTACCATCATCGCAAGTCAAGTCAGATTCAGACCATTGAGAAAGGACAACAAGAAATGGCAATCAACCCAACAGTCGGGCGGCTCAAGGTTGTGTCTGCGCGAGACGTCTTCAAGAGCGAGGCAGGCGAATTCACGCCCTGGGTTGCGAAGAACCTCGACTACCTGGCAGAGGCCCTCGACTTTGACGAACTGGAGCTTGAGCAAATGGAAGTGGTGGTGGGGCGATATCGGTGCGATATCAAGGCAACATCCGGAAGCAAGGTGGTCGCAATCGAGAATCAACTCGAGCCTTCAGACCATACTCATCTGGGGCAGCTACTCACCTACCTCGTGGGCATGGATGCAGATATCGGAGTTTGGATCTGCGCAGAACCACGAGACGAGCATGTCAAGACGGTCGAGTTCTTGAACGCATTTGATCAGAAGCAGATCTATCTCGTGCGCGTGAGGTTTGTGCAGATCGGCACATCCGATCGAGCACCAATGTTTGAAGTTGTCGCGGGCCCAGATGAATCCAACGCCCAAGTTGCCCAGAGCAAGGCGAGTGATAATGCGAATGCGGAGACCCGCCGCCAGTTCTGGAAAGAACTTTCAGAGAGCATTGAGGATCAGTCCAATCCCTTCTACGGATTGCAGCCGTCGCCGTACCATTACATGGGACGCCCCCTAGGCAAAGGCGGGTTTTCGGTGAACTGTGTGCTTCAGAAATCACGCGCTGCTTCGGTAGAGCTTTACGTAGACAACGGCGTTGACGGGACACTGAACAAAGAAACTGCGCTTGCGCTCTGGAAGCACCTGGAATCGCCGCTTCGTGAGGCCTTCCCCAATAGTGATATTCAATGTGACACGGGCGTAGATCGCGGCAAGCGAATGTCGCGCCTAAGTGTTGTGCCGAACGGCATGGATGATTGTGGATATGCATCACCGCCCGACAGCCGCCAGAAAATGGCTATCTGGCTCGCCGCAGCCTCAGGGAAGTTCTACTCAATCGTTAGGCCAATCGTGATCGCGCACGGGAAGAAGAGCTGAAAGTGGCAATCAAGAAACCAAAAGAGCTCCTTGACTACGTGGTTGTCCATGAGATGTTGCACCTCATTGCCTCAACCCACAGCGAGCAGTTTGTAGAACTCCTAACCAGCCACTACCCTTCCTGGCGCCAAGCGCGGGCGGAGCTGAACGCTCTTCCGTTGAGTGCGAACGAATAGCAAGAGAAGTTCTGCTGTCAGCTTGTGTAGGGGCTTGCGCGAATCCCCCTCAGGTCTTAGTGTGCGCCGCCTAGCGGGGGTTGCCCCGAGGTAGTTGGAGGTGCCAGGCATGAGTGCTCGGAAGGATCCACAAGGCGAGCGACCCAAGTCTTCAAGTTTCGACGATCTCCCTGCGGGGCCGATCGTGCCGTTCGACCCGAGCTGGGACGCGGGGCCCCGGGCGCAGCGCACCGAGCTTCCCATCACCGCAATGAGCGAGGGCATCGAGGATGCGGGACCCGGAATCTTCGTCGCCGCGTACAACCCGAGCGATGCAAGTGCGCTGCAGCGCAGGCTTGCAAATCGCTGGGAGGAGGGGCTGGACCTTGCGGGGGCCGACCTTCGTCGACGAGATATCTCGGCACTGGAGGAGGAGCTCACGCGGTGCACGCTGCAAGGCGCGGATTTGAGCGGCGCGCGACTCGTCGACACGCACCTGGAGTACGCCAACCTGCGCGGCGCCAATCTCTCCGGTGTGCAGGGGCTCGTCGTGGACTTCACTGGCGCTGACCTCCGCGAGGCGAATCTCTCCCGCGCGAATCTCACACTAGCCAGCATGGGCGCTTCGATCCTCGCGGGTGCAAACCTGGAGGAGGCCACACTGGTGTCGGCGAAGATGGCCGCCGCCAACCTGCGTGGTGCCAACCTGCGCGGCGCAGATCTCTCGGGAGCAGACTTGCGTGGCGCGGATCTGACTGGCGCCGACCTTTTTCGAGCAGTCCTCTTTGAGACTGATTTCTCAGGTGCAGTGATGCCAAACGGTGCGCGTTTTAGGAATCTGGATGACCAGATCGGCGATGAAGTTTCTAGGCGCTATGAACGGTCGTGAACCAGAATCCTGACAAGCCGATTGGCGCCACAGACCACGCGTCCAGGCTAAATGTAAGCAAGTAGAAATGTAGCTGTCAGTCTTGCGGCGTAAATTGATTAGACGAAAAAGCAAGAATATCAATACCAAGAAGTAGAACTGGGGGAATGTGATGAGTGAAGCAGTTACAAAGGTATACAAGTCTACGCAATCGGAGATATTCTCGGCCGCTCAGCGGGCTATTCGCGACCTTGGATACAAAGTAGATCGCCTTGATCGAACAAATGGCCTGCTTACATTCAAGACAGGATTGAGCTGGAAATCTTGGGCGGGTCAAGAAATGTCAATCATGCTCATTGACCTAAGTAGTACGGAAGTAGAAGTGAGCCTTTCGGGCAAGAGAAACCAGACTGGAGTCATTGTTCAGCTCTATGACTGGGGAGAAGTTAATGGGATTGCCAATAAAGTGCTTGAAGTTATGGACGAGTATCTTGGCGTTGACCAGGATCAAAAAGAGAAGAAGAGCTTAAGTGGCTCGTTTGAAGTGAATGAAGAGAATCTAGATTCTGGACAGTAGCGTCACAGCCAGGCGGATATGTTTGAGAATGACTAACGAGGGCAAGCGCCCCAGAGCCCACGTCCCGCAGCCTTTGCCTTGCGCGCTGCGTTGAGAAGTCGCTGATCAAATGCACCACGCGCGCCGTCAGGGAAGTAGGGCACGGCGGCACCGCGTTTGACCATTGCAAGGTTGACGAGGAACTCTGAGTTCCATACCCACGCCTGCAAGATGCCGTCCGCATCTTCTTCAGGGAGATTCGGATCCGTGGTGATACTCACAGGCATTCCTTCAAGGAGCATGGTTGCGAGTTCTAGTTCTGCCTCTTCTCCGTAGCAATCGATCCCAGGCTCAGGAGCGTCAATCTGCGCAAGGCGGACAGGGATGATGTCTTCGTATTCCACGCACTCGTAACCTCGCGAGATGCAGAGCTCGAACACATCCGAACCGTTCAGATCAAACGCAATCCCATCGATGAAGACCGGCCCGTCGATGATCGTGGTGCCGTCTTCGTATACGTAGGCTGGGATCAGCAGACTGCCAGATGACTCTTCTGGATAGCTCGGAAACGGGAACAGGTCTGGCGTCTCCCATGACGTTGGCTCTGGCGTAGGGCTCAGAGATGGTGTTGCGCTCGGAAGCTGCGCGCTTTCTGGACTGGCACATGCCTGGCCGGTGAGCGCGAGGGCAAGTAGCGAAATAGCTAGTACGCGCGCAGTACGTGGAAGATGCACTTAGCCAGGGTAGTAGTCGGATGGGTCGGGTGGCGGAGCGTCCCCCAGCAGCCATCGGATGAACCCGATCAGAACAATGCCTCCGAACCAGATATAGACAAGCTCCTCACCAATCCTGGAGCGCCAGGCCGCCTCTCCAGCATGCGGCACACGCTTCCGCCACCACTCGTGCCAGATCCCCACGGTCACACCTCCCAGGAGCCATGCCGTCTGGAGGGTGCTCAGGAACTCACTCATCTGCCCCTCCTAGTGCTGTTCATGTGCCAGAAACCTGGCATGCCTAGCCCCAGAATGTGGATAACTTTCATGCGAGACAGTCTCACCTCCGCTGAATTATGAGGTAGGCTCGCCAACCAAACAACGAGACCCGCCGCTCGTCGAGCGCTCGGCACCCTCGCAGTCGCTATAGGGAGGGGCAACATGCAACTACTTCGCCGTGCTGCTTCTGCCTTCTTGGCCCTCTGGCTGCTCTTTGGCGCGCTCTCTGCAGCTCCGGCCCCCGTGCGGGCTGAAGAGAACGGCGCGGGTTTGGCGGCGGCGGTGTTTGCATTTGACTTCTCTGGCTCGGTCTTTTGCTACAAGGATGGCGCACCAGACCCAACCTGTAAGGACGCAATCAATGAAGCCCTTTCAGCGTCAGTAAACGCTCTAGCGAATGAAATTGAAAACAACGCGGACAAATACACCAACCGCAAGTTTGACTTCTTGGTCTCAAGATTCGGTAGCGCCTCTAAAGGTTCAGTCGAGGTGTGCCGTGGAAACACTGAAACAGCCACTTACGAATTAGTCAGCTGCCTACGGAAGGTATCCCAACTCTATTTGGATCCATCTAGTCAACTTGGCGGCACATCGTTTGTGCCAGAGTTGCAAGAGTTGGACCAATACAGCAACTCACGCTGCGGCCTAATCCTTTTCACAGACGGAACGCCAGACCCAGACGATAAGGAGGACGCACGTGAGCTCGCGAAGGAATCAACGTGTGCAATTCTTCCAGTTTCAACTGGCACAGGAGAGATTGACCAGACGTATTTGCGAGACATAACAAGCACTGATCTTGCAAGCATCCCAGGCTGCAGCAACCAAGAGTTTATGTGGTCAACCGTGTATTTCGAGTCGGCCGCTGACGCCGCGGATGCGATTGGCCGCGCGCTAGATAAGGTGGCATGTCTAGAGAAAGTTCCTGCACCGGCATGCATGAACATCTCCGAGTATCAGACCGCACTTGAGGCTCTCGGGTTTGTAGTGACACTAGGAGGTGGCGTGGATGGCAGCCAATTCCCTAGCCCGTCAGGAATCGATCCAATTCCTGGAACGCGACTAGATAAGGGTCAGACAATTACAATCACATCCGCGAGCTCAAGTGCTCCGAGCCAGTGTGTTCAGCCACCTGAACCGACAGAACCTCCCCCACCGCCTCCACCACCTGCGCCACCTTGCGTAGCTGATGGACCGCTTTCGTGGCTTGGCTGTAATCCATGGATCTTGCTCGTCCTTCTCGGATTAGTTCTAGCGCGCCTTTGGTGGATTGCTCGCGATCTACAGGTTTCAATCAACGGCCAAGAAGCCGTTGCCCTAAGGGGTGGAACGCTTGTGGGGTTTGACGTACACGGGGGTGACGCCTCGCGGGTGGCGAATCCAAATCGAGCCGAAGTCAAGATCAGTAGGTCGTTCTTCCGGTTCTTGCCTGGCACCCGAGTCAACGCCGCCGCGCTTGACTCATCGCCCATCACCGCAAGCGAAAAGTTTGAAATCGGTAAGCCCATTGAGCTGACTTCAGCCCTAACCGCTCGGGTTACCTATGGCAATCCTCGTCGTGTGACTTACTCAGGTGGGACGCCTGACGAACCAACAGATTTCTCAAGTGGCTCAGGCTCAAATAGCGGCGGTTCAGTAAGCAGTGCGTTGTAGCAAGAAAGAGGTTGGAAGATGAGTTTCGGACAGCGCTTCATTTATGTAGGGGTCGGCGGAAGCGGTCAGACAATCGGGCGTGAGCTTGAAGGGATGCTACGCAACCAGATCTGCGGACCCAATGGAAACAAGGCTCGGCTTGACGAAGGAAAACTTCCAGAGCTTCGCGCTCACGAGTTGCCCCGCTTCATCCAGACCATCTACATCGACTTCGCCGAATCAGATCTTGCCTCAACAGCAGCGTCACTCCACGCTGATCCAAAAATTGTGGACGCGACAGCTACTTTCATCCACGCGCTTCCGAACTTTTCTGCATCCAACCAGATTACGAACCAGCTTCGAACTGTAGAGGATGCAATCACTAAGTCATGGCTACCGCCGCGGGTCGGAGACTGGGGCACTGAGCCCACGTTTGCCCCACTCGCTGTCGGCGCGGGTCAGTACCCAACTATCGGGCGCGCGGCGCTCTTCGCGATGCTTTCTGACCGTGGACCTGAAGGTCTGCTTGGACAGTTCGATGTTGCGCTCGGACGCATCACAAGCTCCAAAGGTGATCTTGAGCGCTACAACCCAGGGGGTCAGGTCAGCGACAAGGTGATCATTCTGGTTGGAGGGTCACTTTCCGGCGGCACTGGCGGTGGCATCATGTACGACATCATTCAGCTGATTACCTACCGTGCAACGCAGAAGCTCGGGGCCGATGTCACCGTGGTTCCACTCGTCGCACTCCCCAAAAACTTTGATTCAGTATTAGGCGAAGCAAAGCGCCGTTCGAGCAGGCTAAACGCCGCGCGCGGTCTTGCAGATCTAGGTGGGCTGATCGATATTCAGAATGCGCCACCGCCCACTCCACAAAAGCCATTGCGCTACCCACACAAACTCTCATTTGCGGTTCCTGCTGGTGTGGTTAAGTCAGCATTTCTGTTTGACACGCCGGTGGACATGAAGGGCACTCCAATTGAGCGGTCGATTGCGCGCTTTGCACTTGACCTCGTATCGGATGTTGAGGCGGCCAAGACTGGCGGCGTGAATTCTGCCTCGCAGCGATATATGCCCCTGCTGGACAAACTTGTGAACGACACTGGTCTTCTTCAACTTGACCACCCAACGTTTGTTGGCAGACGCCCATTTGCGATGGCTGCAACCGTGGAGATCCACGATGAAATGCGAGAAGTGGCAACCAGAATTGCTGAAGACCTGTATAGCGACTATCTCATTGACCATGCCCTAGCCCAGCGTGCGGCAGCAGGGTCGATTCAAGTGCTAAGAAAAGCTTTCGCTAAGCAGATTGAGATGGTTGCGCCGAATGAGGCGCGAGCCTCAAATGTGCAGTTTAGTCGGCTGCTCGGTCAAGTACTTCAGGCGCGAAACAAGCGCGAGATGGATCAGGCTCATATGGAATGGCAAGGAAAGCTCAACGAGTTTGTTGAGACCAAAACTCCAAATGCGTATTTTGCTGGCGCACGGGAGGGAATGAGCAAGACCTCTCAAATTCTTACTGCTGACCCAATCAAGCTTGGCAAGATTGCGCGCGATGTTGCGATTGCCAACAAGTATCCGATTACCACTGTGCTAATGGTTATGGAAGCAGCGCTCAGTGATATCAGCGTCGGCGAGTTGCCTTATGGGGCGCCTGTGAAGGCGGAGTACAAGAATGTTGATGATCTCGTAGAGATCCCGTTCCCGAATGTGTTCAAGCGGGTTCCACGAACCGGTCTCGAGCAAGAGTTTGCTCGAATTCAGGAGTTCAAAATCTACTCAGCGTGGAAAGAGTTCCTCGGTTCACCAGCTGGGCAACCGATCCGAAACATGGCAAAAGAGGCTCTTGAGAGAATCCGCCAGATGATCAAGGCGCTTGAGCTCAAGGCGATGAGCTTCCGTGAAGAGCGATCTTCGCGTCAAGCATCTCTAAAGACAGCAGCCTTGTTGTCAAACTCGCCTGATCCGCAAGATTATTACCGTGGCATTTATCAAAGAACAACCGATGCGTTGGCCGAGACCTTCACAGTCGATGAGAAGACGCCAGGGACGATCGCGCGTTCAGTAATTGTCGAAACTCAAGAGTACGCGCTCAAGAACTGGGAGCGCCAGGAAGGTGGCAAGGTAGAGAAACTGCCTGACAGCATTATTGAAGCTGTTCAGCGGCTAGTGCACGATAAGCTTCAGAAGAAGTCTGGTTTGTACACAAGTTTGCAGTCGCTCCTTGACCTTGCAGAAGTGCGGCGGGATGCTGCCACCTCGGAAGACAGTGCCGTTAGCCGGCTCGGCTCCCTCATTCTCAATAAGGTGAACACGAGTCTCGTGCCCCCAGTAGTCTCTACTGAAGCCGAAACGCGCGTTACCGTGAGCTTCCCAGGCGATGATGCGCCGAAGAAAAGGGAGTGGCTCAGGCACATTCTTGAGCAGAATCCGTTGGTCGCGCCACATCTGGAACGCCTTACGTTCGTCCCTCGCTCGGCTTCAGATTCCATTGCGGTGGGTATCTCTGTCGTTGGTCTTGGGCTCCTAGACGTTCCAGACGGTGCATCTTCGGTCAGCACATGGGTGAATGCGGCCCATTCACCAAAAGGAACTGACCGTCTGGCCTGGCGGCAGCGTAGAGGCTTCCGCGACAGTATTGCTTTCGTGAACGAAGAGGGGCGAGTTGCAATGATTCAGCGTCTGATTGCAGCCGCCTACAACGATCGACTTACGCCTTCGCCAGCAGACCCACAGGACAAAGACTCTTTCATAACACTTAGCCTGCACTTTGGCAGCGCACAGGCGGAGCCAATTCGCGTGCCTCTACAGGGAGCATTCCCTGACAAGCTTGCGCAAGTACCTGATGCGTTCCTTGAGACGATCGCACACGAATTTGCGTCTGATCGAGGAAGAGCAGTCGGCCAAATCCTCACGGAGCTTTCTGAGCTCGTGCCTGATGGGGCGAAGACTGGCCGGCTGAAGCCCGCATCAGATGTATCACCACTCTTCAAGGCGTTTGTTGGCCGGCACTTCAAGACGGGGAACTCAGATGCCCAGAGTGAATTGAAGGCAATCAAGACGCGTGTAAAGGAAATCATCGAGGAGAAGCGCAAAGCGGGCGACGACGAGTATTTCGGTGAACTCCGATTGAGCGCTCTTAAGGAGTATGAAAGGTTCTGGATTGAAGATGTGCCAGCTGCACTGAAGCGGCCGTACAATATTTTGGGGCACAACTCACTTTGGGATATCTGTAAGGCAACCTTTGACGAGGTCGCAGCTGATGACCTAGGAGGCCTGACGGGATCCCATCTGGATCTCAAGAAGCGCGCCTAAAGAGTTAGCGCATGAACGGTGTGATTCTTGTTGATCTTCGTAACGAAGATCTGCTCCAGCGCCTCTCTGCTCTGACAGGTCCTGGTGGCATTCGGGAACTTGGTCGCGCTCTTGGATTTGATGTGTCTGAGGCGCAATCGATCCAGCTGCCAATCCGCTTGCTCATCTTGGATCCCCGGACAACCGGTCGCGGGCCGAGAGTGTCTGAGCCAATCATCGCTCGCCTCCTAGAGGTCGATCCGCCGATTCGCGCATTAGTGGCTCTTATCCCGCACGAAGATATGGACAGAGAGCATCTGGGAGACCATGCTCTCCCAGGGATCTACTCCTTCCCCCACGTCAAGGTGATCGAGATGCGTGGGGATCGCTTGTCATCGGTGCACGAAGGTAACACTGCTGCTGCAACAGAATTCCCTGCCGATGCGAGATGGGCCGATGACTACCGACGAGATGCGCAGGAGTTCCTTCTAGATCCGCAGACCTTTGATCGAACGTGGGAGTCAATTCAGCAAGGGCAGGTGGTGTCTCTTGGAATCCGCGTTGCTGGCCTTGGCGCAGGACGTGATCGCGCAGTTGCGGATGCGGCGCTGCGGCTCTCCGCAGAGCTTGATCCTTTGCGAGAACCCGCAACAGGAAGCGAACTACCTGATCGCTGGAGCATCGACAACGAACTCCTCCCGGTTGCAGAAAGCGATCTCAATGCGGCAGCTACGCGCGAGGAGGAGCTGCACCTTCCAGCGGGGGTTGGCGCAATTGCACGGGTGCGAAAGGTCTTCTTTACGTCGGTGCTGAAGCCGTCACCAGAGCGATACAACGGAGTGTTTAGCGGGATTGGTCAACGGCTTAAGGAGCGACCTGAACGTCTTGCCGCACTCCTGGAGGAAACGGAGCGGAGAGAGGCTGACGGATCGTTCAAGGTTCATCCTGTCGCCGCTGCAGATCTTGACACTGAGTTTGGCGGCGGGGTTGTATACGGAGATTCGTACGCGAAGCTGTATGCGGAAGGGCGAGACGCATCATCCCAGATCGAGAAGATGGTGCGAACAGCATCTGACTACATTGGCCGCGGTGTTGCAGCAGCGATCCCTGCGCGATGGCTGCACCAGGATGAGGAGGCGGTTCGTCCCGTTGGTACCGCTGAGGGTGTTGCCATGCTGCGAGACCCGAGTGAGGCATGGAATGAATCCGCACGCACGACCGCTGCCGATCGCCCACAGGGTGCGTGGCCGGCAGGGCTTCCACTACGCGGGGCCTTCCTAGCGGTTGGTGTATTGGTTGCATTTGCTGCCGGCGTTGGGGAGCCGCAATGGCCGCTTCTCAGCTGGGTGGCGCTCGGGATTGGGCTCTTCGTGCCAGCGGTGCTCTCGCCAGCCTTGCGGGCTCGCATTGATGTCCAATTGCTGCTCTGGGGAGTCGCTGGTTTCACGGTGGCGCGGCTGCTCATCGATCCGCAGAGCCCGACGAATGACCTGATCTCGTTTCCTCAGTTATGGGATCTACACCCTGGGCTGAGACTTGCAATAGCAATTGCAGGGGGGCTTGCGGCAGCGTCGGTGGCGGCAGCCCTCGTCGCATTCGAAGCGGCCGCCGAGCACGCACTCCCCGGCCCGATCGGCTGGGTCTTGCGCCGTGTGTTTGGCGGACTGCGCCGCTTGATTGTATTTGTCGTCGCCCTTGCAGCGTTTTGCGTTGTGTTTGACGTAGGGTCAGTTGAACCATGGGCCCTCTCGGGCGAGTTCTCCGGGGAAGTTGTCCGCAGCCAACGGGTACTTCTTGCGGCCCTCGCAGCGTTCACATTTGCGCGCATCGCACCCGCGGCGGTGTTGGGCACGACTCTCGCCCTCTGGGTACTGAATCCGTTTACGTATGCTCAATTCCAGCCGCTCGGTGTAACGCTACCAGTTGAGATCGGTCAATTCGCCCGACTTATGGTCGGCATACTGCTGGGAGTAATTTTTCTGCTTTGGTCAAGAGGAGAGCGCGCCGGCGCCGTCAAGAGCGCCCCGCCAGGCCACGGACTCAGTGCCTCGAAGGCGTCTCACTGGATCGGCGCTGCGAAAGAGGCCCCTGCACCGAAGGCCCTTGTTCCTGATCAGGTAGCCGGGCTACCGAAGGTCTGCCATGAGCGCCCAGCGCTTGAGTGGAGCGGCAATCCTGAGTGGAGCGCGCTTGAAGCCTGTGGCGAGAGCCAAACAATTGTCTTGGAAGAAGCTGCTCCAAGCGAACCCATCCCAACCCTGAAGCAGTTGAAGTACGCAGTTGGCGAAACGCTTACCAAGTCAAAGCTAACTCAGCAGTTGGAGGAGCTTGGATTCGCGCGCGTAGAGAGCGTGTCCGAGCCCCTTCAGTACTCTTCGGCACGCGGCAGCATCAGCTTGATGCGCCAAGACAAGGGCGTCGTCTGCATCGTGATCTCAAAAGATAAGGTCAGCGAAATCCTCGAGGTCGAAGGCGAGGGGAGCGGCTCGGGTACGCCGCTCGAATCGCTTGAAGTTGAGAACACCGTGATGGTTGCGCCAACAACCCCTCCTGTGCCCAAGACCACCACGTGGACACCGCGCTCTGCACGTTTTATCCCAGCAGGATCGCCATGGCGAATTCCAGAAGGACTCGCGCTCTATCTCGGTTCGCCCGTGTGGGCGTCGCGAATTGGCTCCTTCTTGTTCCTGGCTGCGTCGGCGATTGTGATTGCTGCACTCACCGCTCAACTTGTTGTCGAGATTCTCTACTGGTTTGAAATCATCAGGGAGTATCCGGTTAAGGTGGGGCCTGGTGGCATCGACCCTGCAATTGCGCTCTTCTGGCAGGCAATCTGGCTTACTGCCTTCATCGGGATGATTCCGTATCTTGCTGCTAGCTACTTCACTGCTGGGCGTCTACGCGAATGGATTGAACAGGTTGGCTATGCAGATGCGGCACGTGCACTCGCGCGACTTGAAGCGCTCGCACGCCTGACTGCACAGCAAGAGGTCGCGCGAGTATCGCTGCGCAGAGAGTACGCGCGCACCGCTGATCAGGCCGCGCAGCTCGTAGAGCAGGCAGCCGCTGCAGGTTCTGCGACGGCAAAGAAGTTTGGAGAAGATCTCGCCGAAAAATCTGATCGACCGCGGCCGCTCTCTGGTCGGGAGGCGGCATCCCCGCATCGTGAGATCTTGGGTGTTGGTGCGGATCTACCCGGAACAGATGCCGCAGGGATCTATCGCGTCTATCCGTACTACACCGCGATCCTGCGTCGCGTGTTTGCGGGAGCCATGGACTACCAGGTGCGTGAGCGTTTCGCCC
>Ga0194129_10004892_pt1 | contig 17471 bp, 13 predicted proteins | sample TA2KigCa35mmetaG_FD_150862 | JGI IMG/M metagenome (GOLD analysis project Ga0194129, IMG submission 150862) | Freshwater microbial communities from Lake Tanganyika, Tanzania - TA2015038 Kigoma Deep Cast 35m | ecosystem: Environmental > Aquatic > Freshwater > Lake | place: Tanzania: Lake...
AGGTGAGGGCGAGGGCGATGGCGAAGGCGAAGGCGAAGGCGAAGGGGAGGGCGAAGGTGAGGGCGAAGGCGAAGGCGAGGGTGAGGGCGAGGGTGAAGGCCCGTGTGCGGCGGTTCCTCCCGGGGGGACGTGCGACGTCTTGGTGTTGATCCGCTGCGTAGACGACACGGTGGTCACGCGCGACTGCGCGGTCGACGGCGGCGCGTGCGAGACGGCGACGTGCGTCGACCTGTCGGCGGGCGCGACGTGCGGCGACGGGGGCCTGTGCGCCGCCGGGCTGACCTGCGCCGCCGACCGCTGCGTCGACCCGTGCGGCAACGCCGTGATCGACGACGGCGAAGACTGCGACGACGGCAACCAGATCGTCGGCGATGGCTGCGAGGACTGCGTGCTGCTCGGGGTGCGCGAGAGCGAGCCGAACCACGTGGAGCCCCTCGACGTGCAGACGGCGCGGCGCGACGACGTCGAGTTCCTTGGCAACGACATCGCGCTGGCGTGCGACGTCCCGTGTGCGCCGGGGCAGAGCCCCGCCGACTGCGTCGACGGCTGCGTGGGCACCGCGAACGTGTTCGGTCCGTCGACCTTCCGGCCGCTGGCGGCCGGAGAGACGACGTGGCTGCATGGCACCATCGACGTCGCGGGCGATGAGGACGTCTTCGAGCTGCGCAATCCTGGGGCGACCGAGATCGTCGACTATCTGGTGACGTTCTTCGCTGCTGACGGGCGAGCGACCTGTCCGCCGCTGCGCGTGGTGGTGTGGGACTCGGAGCACCGCAAGCGCGGCGAAGACGGGCTGGTGGATTGCCGCGAGCCCTTCGTGTTCTCGATGAACCCGTTCGACGGCACGGAGACGCTGCAGAAGACTGCGCGCTTCCTGCACGTGCTCGACCGTGGCGATGACGACGTCGCTGGCCCCTACGTCGTGCAGATCACGGGAGTCGCCCGCGACTGCGCGCAGTCCGAATGCGACTGCTTCAATTTCCGCGACGACGACCTCGACAACGTCGGCGACTGCACCGACCCGGACTGCTTCTCGGTCGGCGGGTGCGGGCGATGAGCGCCGTCACGCTCGCGCTGCTCGCCCTGCTCGCCGGTCGACTCGTGCCCGCGACGCCCGCGCCCGCGCGGACCGAGCCGACGACGACGACGCCCGCACCCACCGCACCCGCGGCGCCGTCGACGACACCGGCCCCCGCCGCTGACGCCGCCGCGCCGCCTTTGCCCACGGACGGCGGCCCTCGCCCCGCAGCGGCACCGCGGACGGCGCCGCTGCGGATGGCGGTCTACGACCTCGGGCTCGAGGGCGCCGGGCCCCGCGTCGGCCGCGTCGTCAGCGAGGCGCTGGTCACCGAGCTGCGCAAGCTCGATGGCGTGCTGGTGGTGAGCATGGAGGAGGTCCGCGCGATGCTGCGCCTCGAGGCCGACAAGCAGGCCACTGGCTGCGGCGATGACAGCTGTCTGGCGGAGATCGGCGACGCGCTCGGCGTCGACAACCTGATCGTCGGGCAGCTCGTCGTCGCGTCGGACGGGAGCCTGCTGTCGCTGCGCCGCATCGACCAGCGCGAGGCGCGCGTCGTGGGCACCGTCAGCCGCCGGCTCGCGACGAAGAACGGTGAGGAATTCCTCGCCGCCGTCGGCCCGGGGGTGCAGGAGCTCTTCCCCGCGCTGCCGCTGCGCGCGGGGCAGCGGCGCGGCGTCGATCCGCAGGTCGCCCTCCTGCTGAACCCACCGCCGCTGCCGCCGGCCCTGTTCTGGTCGACGGTGGCGGTCGGGATCACGGCCGCCGCGGGCGCTGCGGGCACCCTCGGTGTCGGCCTCGTCGCCCGGCAAGAGCTCGTCGACCTCGCCGACGAGCCGGTGATCGATGGCAGCGGGTTCGTGCAGAAGCAGCAGACGACCAACACGCTTGGCGTCGCAGCCGCCGCTCTCGGCGTTGGCGCAGCGCTCGTCGCGGGCGTCGCCTTGATGGAGTGGCCGCTGACCGACTTCGACGGCTACGCGGCCCGGGGAGGCGAGTGAGGGAACGACGAGCACCGGTCCTCGGCGGGCGGCGCGCGGAAGCGCGGCCGTGCGCGCAGCGGGGTGGGCTGCATCGCGGCCTGCCCCATCGCTTGCTCGCTGGCCTGCTTCATTGCCTGTTTTCTGGCCTGCTCGGCGGGCTGCTCATCGGGGCGCTGCTCGGTGGCGCGGCCTGCGGCCTGGGCGACGTGGCGCCCGGTGCCGACTCCGTCGTCACGTGCGAGGACGACGGTGACTGCCCGCCTTCCTTCGGGTGCAACGCCCGTGTGGGCCGCTGCGTCGACGACCGCGACCAGACGCCGCCCGACCTCACCGACGTGGTCGTCGATCGCAGCGCCGCGGGTCCCGGCGTGGTCGTCACCGTCGAGTTCGGCGTCTCCGAGGCGCTCTTCGCGCTCCCCGTCGTACGGCTGGGCGACGTCGGAGAATTCGCGCGCGACGCGCAGGCCTCGACGGCCGAGCGCCACCGCTACACCTACGTCGCCGGCGCCGACGACGCCGTGGGCGCCCACCCGGTCACCGTCGACCTGCTCGATCCGTTCGGCAACGCCCGCAGCGCCGTCGCCGGCACGCTGACGCTGGACTTCACGCCGCCAGCGGTGGCCGCCGCCGTCATCGACGATCCGCTGCTGGCCAGCGGCGAGCAGGCCGTCGTGAACGTCACCACCACCGAGCCGCTTGCCGTCGCGCCCACGGCGGTGCTCGTCCGCACCGACGGCTTCGAGGCGCCCCTGGCCCTGCCGCTGCAGGCCGGCGAGCCCGGCGGCACGACGTTCTCCTTCGCCTGCGACGGCAGCGAGCGCGCCAGCGCCGAATACCGGCTGCGGCTGACGTTGCTCGACGCGGCGGGCAACACGGCGCTCGCGGAGCCCGGGATCGTCGTCGCCTTCGACGCCGCGCCGCCGGCGGTGCTCCGCGTCGACGGCCCCGCCATCGAAGACCCCGCCGGGCTCGTCGTGGTCGCCGCGCGGTCGGGAGCGCGGGTCACGCTGGCGCTCACGCTGTCGCCCGACGTCCTCGAGCCTCCCGTCGTGGACGCCGGCGACGTTGCGCTGCGCTTCGTCGCGCGCGGCGACGCCGGGTTCGTCTACGAGCTGCTGGTCGACGAGAGCACGCCCGAGGGCGAGCTGCCGTTGGCGGTGGCGGCCCGCGACAGCGCGGGTCACGTCGTGGTGTTGCGTGACGATCCCGCGACGAGCCCGCGGCTGCCGTCGATCCGGGTCGACAAGTCCCCGCCCGCGCCGCCGGCCACCGTCGAGGAAGGCGCGGTGGTCCTGCGCCGACTGCGCGGGGACGGCTCGGTGGCGGCGCCGCGTGGGCTCGCCGTGGTCTTCGCGCCCGGCGCGGTCGAGCCCGGTGCGCGTGTGTTCGCGCTGTCGCGCGCGCTCCTGCCCGCTGAGGTCGACGACGACGCGTTCCGGCGGGCCCTCGATGCCACGACCCTTGGCAGCGGCGTGGCCGACGACGAGGGCGCGCTCGTGATCACGCGCGACGTGCTCGACGCCGAGCGCGTGTACGTGATCGCCGTCGACGACGCCGGCCACCGCTCGGCGAGCCGGCTCGTGCGCGACGTCGAGTGGATGGGCACCCCCGACGGCTCGGACGACGGGCCGCAGCTGCTGGCCGCCCCGCGGTTCGACGGGAGCCTCGCCACGGGCCCCGGTGTCACTGCGTCGGGCCCCGAATTGGGCGCCACCACCGTCGTCGGCGCCGGCGCCTGGGCGCTCGTGCCACGGACGGCGACGCCGACGGCGCGCGCCCACCTCGCCGCCGCCTACGACGCGGCCCGTGGCGTCGTCGTGGCCTACGGCGGCCTCGCCAGCGAGGGCGGCTGCGAGGGGACCGACGGCACCTACTGCGGCGAGACCTGGGAGTGGGATGGCTCCTCGTTTCGCCCGGTCGTCCCGCTCGACCCGGAGAGCGACGGCGACCCGACGCCGCGCTTCGGCCACGCCATGGCCTACGACCCGCTGCGCGCGCGCGTCGTGCTGTTCGGCGGCAAGGACACGTCGGGGGCCTGCGACGACGGCAACAGCGTGTTCTGCGGCGGAACGTGGGCGTGGTCCGGCGCGAGCTGGCGTCGACTCATCGACGACCCGCAGGGCACTCCCCCCACACCGCGGCTGCTGCCGGCGATGGCCTACGACCTCGGTCGTGATCGCCTGGTCGTGTTCGGCGGGATCTCCGACGGCAGCTGCGCCGGCACCGTCCTCGGCTGCCGCGACACCTTCGAGTTCGATGGCACCCGCTGGTCACGCGTGACGAGCGAGGCGTTCCCGTCAGCGCGCAGCGCCGCCGCGATGGCCTACGACGAAGCGCGGGGCGTCATCGTCCTGTTTGGTGGCCTGCGCGACGACCTCGCGCGGACGCCCAGCGACGAGACCTGGGAATTCGACGGTCGCTGGCAGCGCGTCGCCGTCGACGGGGGCGCGCGTCCGCCGGCCCGCTTCGGCCACGGCATGGCCTTCGACCCCGACCGCGCCCGCGTCGTGCTGTTCGGTGGTCGCGTGTCGACGCGGATCACCGGCTCCTGCGGCGGCACCGGCGTCGTGCTGTGCGATGACGCCTGGGAGTTCGACGGCGCCGGCTGGACCCGGCTCGTCGATGACGAGCGCCCTCCTGCCCGCGCCGACGCTGCCCTGGTGCACGCCGACGTCGCCGGCGGACTGACGACGCTGCTCGGCCGCGACGGCGCCGGCGATCTCGACGATGTCTGGACACGCAGCGACGCCGGCTGGCGACGGCGCGCACCGGCCGATCCTGACCGTGACGGCGACCCGCGCCCCCGCAGCGCCCCCGGTCTCGCCCGCGATCCGCGCAGCGGCGCCGTCGTCGTCGCCGGCGGCGTCTGCGCGACCGGCCCCTGCGCCGACCAGTGGCGCTTCGACGACACGGGCTGGCTCGACGCCGCCGTGTCGGCCCCCGCCGGCGTGGTGGGCGCGCTCGTACCGCTCGGCGACGACCTGCTGCGCCTCGGCGATCTGACGGCCGCCGCCGACACGACCGAGGCCGGCGTGCTGCGCTTCGACGGCGCGACGTGGGCGCCCCTCGTGGCAGCGGGCGACGACGCGGGCCCCCGTCGGCGCTACGCCGCCGCCCACGATCCCGTGCGCGACGTCGTCGTCGTCTTCGGCGGTCTGGTAGACGACGCGGGCGCGACACCCTGCCCCGACGATGGCGGCCGCCACCCCGAGGGGGCGTGCGCGAGCCGCGCCACGCTCGAGCTGGCGGCGGACGGCACGTGGCGGGTCACCGCCGTCGATGGCGTCGTGCCCCCCGCGCGGCTCGACGCGGCCCTCGCCTACGACGAGCAGACCGGGGCGATGGTCTTGTTCGGCGGCAAGCGCTGCGGCGCACAGGCGGTGCAGGGCGCAAACTGCGACGGCGTCGACGAGTTCACGGCCCTCGATGACACCTGGCTGTACCAGGAGGGCGGCTGGACGGCGTCGACGACGACGGGCCCGCGGCCGCGCGCTCGGGCCGAGCATGCGCTCGCCTTCGATCCGGGCCGACAGCGGGTTGTGCTGTTTGGCGGTGCGGCGGCGGCCAACACCAACTGCGGTACCGGCTCACGCTTCTGTCGTGACCTCTGGGAGTGGACCGGCGACGGCTGGCAATCGCAGACGCCAGCGCCTGGCCCCGACGGCAGCCCCCGGCCGCGCGCGGCGGCGGGCCTCATCGCCGACGAGCGCGGCGGCGGGGTGCTGCTGTTCGGCGGCACCAACGACCCCGGGGAGACCTGGCGCTGGCAGGGGGGCGCCGACGCCCGCCCGGCATGGCGGCTGCGCCTCGCGCTCGGCGCGGCCGGCGTCGGCGCAGCAGCGCGCGTCGATCGTCTGGAGGTCCTCGTCACCGCCGCCGGGCGCTCCGCCGACGGCGACGGCGCGCGCCTGCTCGTGTGGTCCGACGGGCGCTTCGGCGACGTCGACGCCCACGACGCCGGGCTCGACGCCGGCCCGGCAGCGCTCGTCTGGTCGACCGACGATCCCGCCGTGCTCGCGCGCGTGCTCGGCGCACGGGACGCGCGGGTGCTCGACGCGGCGATCGTGCCGCGTGGCGACAGCGGCACCGGCGAACGCGCGGCGCTGCGGGCGACGAGCGTGAAGGTGCAGCTGCGCTACCGGCTCGACGACGACGGCTGACCATCGACCTGGAGCCGCTCGGCGGGCGCGGTCGACGTCGACGCGTGCGCACGGTAGACGGCGCGCATGACAGCGCGCTTCTACCCCCTCGGGCAGCCCGGCCAGCCATGGAACGACGACGACAAGGCGCAGTGGCGCGATCGGCAGGTGCCGCGCCGCAGCTACGCCGACGTCGTCGCCCGCGTGCGCGCGCTCGGCGCCGCCGGCCGCTTCGACGTCGTCGAGTACGGCCGCATCGGCGCGCATCCGCTGCTGTCGCTGCGCACGCGCCGCTGGCACGCGCAGCGCCCCGTCGTCGTCGTCACCGGCGGCGTGCACGGCTACGAGACCAGCGGCGTGCACGGCGCGCTGGCGTTCTGCGAGGGCCCCGCCGCCGCCTACGACGACCGCGTGAACCTGATCGTGGCGCCGTGCGTGAGCCCGTGGGCCTACGAGCGCATCCAGCGCTGGAACGCCCTCGCCCTCGACCCCAACCGCTCGTTCCGCGACGGCGGCGCGGCGGCCGAGAGCCTGGCGTTGATGGCGCTCGTGGCGCCGTGGCGCGACGTCGCCCTGATGCACATCGACCTGCACGAGACCACCGACAGCGACGAGAGCGAATTCCGCCCGGCGCTGGCCGCGCGCGACGGCAAGGCGTACGAGCCGGGCACGATCCCCGACGGCTTCTACCTCGTCGACGACGCCGACAAGCCGCAGCCGGCGTTCCAGGCGGCGATCATCGCCGCGGTCGAGCGCGTCACGCACATCGCGCCGGCCGACGCGCGCGGCGCGCTGATCGGCGTCCCCGTCGTCGACAAGGGCGTCATCCGCTACGACGTCAAGCGCCTCGGCCTGTGCGCCGGGCTGACCAACGCGCGCTTCACGACGACCACCGAGGTCTATCCCGACAGCCCGCGCGCCACGCCCGCGATCTGCGACGCCGCGCAGGTCGCCGCCGTCACCGCCGGCCTCGACTTCGTGCTCGCGCAGCGCTGACGAGCTGACGAGCAGCCGCGTCGTCGTCGTCGTCTACGCCGCGCACGAGCAGGCTGCTGAAAAGGCCCTCTGCTGGCTTTTTCAGCACCCTGCCCGATCTAATTCGCTCTCGTCCTCGACGAGTGCGAGAAACACCTGGCAGGGTGCTGAAGAACGCAAAGCGTTCTTCAGCACCCTGCTAGCGCGCGCGCTGGCCGGCCACGGTGGTCGCCATGAGCGACTGCATCGCCGCCGCCACGCGGTGGTAGCCGCGGTCGACCGCGCCCTCGTCGTCGCCGTCGTCGTCGTCGAGGTGGATCGGCGCGCCGAAGGCCACGGTGGTCTGCACCGGCAACGGCACGTAGGGGACGAAGCCGACGGTGACGCCCCACGGGATCGACAGCGTCACCGGCAGCACCTCGGTGCGCAGCCAGCGCTTGGTACGCAGGGCGCGCGCCAGCCGCTCGCCGCGCGAAAGCACCACCAGCTGCTCGTGGGTGCCGGCGCTGACGACGGGGATGATGGGCACCCTCGCTTCGCGGGCGAGGCGCACGAACCCGCGGCGGCCGCCGAGCTCGATCTTGTGGCGGTCCCTCCACGGGCGGAACGTGTCCTTGTCGGAGCCGGGGTAGACGAGCACGAGCCGCTCGGCCGCGAGCGCCTTGCGCGCGGCGTCCTTGTGGGCGCGCAGCACGCCGAAGCGGCGCGCGTAGGGACCAAGCACGGCGTCGTCGACGGCGAAGTCGTGGCCGAGGGCGTGCAGCGCGCGGTCGCGGCCCAGCGCGTCGAAGACGGCGACGTGGGTCAGGAACGTATCGGTGATCACGACGCCGCCGCTGTGGTTCGACACCAGCAGCGCCGGGCCCGTCGCCGGCAGGTGCTCGGCGCCCGTCACGTCGAAGCGGAACCATCGCTGCCCGATGGCACGAAAGAAGTCGACCATCAGGGCGACGAACTCGGGGTCGCGGGCGTCGAGGTCGACGTCGGCCTCGGCGTCGAACCCGTGGCGATGGCGCTCCTCCTGCAACCGCGAGAACGCGCGCAGGCGCGCCACCAGGGCCGGCGGGAACGCCAGCGACGCCATGTCGGCGAGGGCGAACGCGTCGTGGGCCCGCCGCATCCAGGAGACCGTCTCGCGCAGCATCCGCCGACGCTCGCACCGCGCTGCGGCGCCGTCGACGTGAACAAAGCCGGCACCAGATCTGGACAAGACCGGTGCTCGCGGCCCGCGGTCGGCATCGAAGCGACATGGCGCTGGCACCCGAGACCCGTCCGTCGCTCTCCGCCACGCCGGCGGCGTGGCTCGACCTGTCGGTGCGGGGCGCCCTGCGCCTCGTGCACGGCGTGGGGCAGCAACTCGGGCTCGACCCGCTCGGGCGCGCCCTGCGCGACCTGCCCCGGCTGCGCGCCCGCGTCGCCGCCGACCGCCTGCTCGCGGGCCCGCCGGCGGCGCGGCCGCTGCGCGTGCAGCGCGGGCGCCACCGCGAGGAGTGGCTGTGGCCGAGCGCGTACCAGCCGACGCTTGCGCCGCACCTTACGTCGCTGTCGACGGCGAACCGCACGGCCCGCGCGCTGCGCCGATCCCTCGCGCCCACGGTGGCGGGCCGCGACGTCGTCGTCGTCGTCCACGGGTTCAACACCGGCGCCTACGCGCTCGAGGAGCGCCTGTGGCCGCAGGCGGCGCTGCAGGCCCGGGGCTTCGACGTCGTGTTCTTCCAGCAGCCGTTCCACGGGGCGCGCAAGGCGGGCGCGTTCGGCCTGCCGCCGTGGCCCGCGGCGGGCGACTTCGCCGCCACCGTCGACGGCTGCGCGTGGGCCGCCTCCGACTTCACGGCGCTGGTGTCATCGCTGCGGGCGCAGGGCGCGCGTTCGGTGAGCGCGTGGGGCATGAGCCTCGGCGCGCACACGGTGCTGCTCGCCGCCAGCGCCCACGACGGGCTCGTCGACGCGGTGGCCGCGGTGACGCCGCTCGGCTCGTTCCCCGACCTGCTGCGGCAGCACGGGCACATCGACGACGCCGCCCACGCCGCGCTGGCGTCGGCCCTCGCCGCGGTGACGCCGCTGTCGCGCGACCTGTCGCGGGTGGGCCACGGCGTCGTCGTCGGCGCGGCCTGCGACGCGATCACATCGATGCAGCAGGCCGAGGACGTCGCCGCGGCGCTGTCGGCGCCGCTGATCACGATCCCGGGCGGGCACCTCGCCCCGGCCGGGTTGTCGATGGCGTGGGACCGCCTGATCGCCCACACCCGGGCCGCGGTGGGCTGACCGCCGCCTACGTCGGCTCGCCGTCGCGCACCCGCCACGAGAAGCCGTCGGACCCGCAGCGCAGCAGCGCAGCAGCGCGACGGCGTCGACGACGGCGAGGCCCTCGACCGGCGCGGTGCCTGCGGTCACCCACGGCGTCCACGACGTGCCGACCCAGAACCCATACCGGCCGCCCAGGAGCACCAGCGTCAGCGGAACGAGCACCGCGGCGTGGCGGGCGGAAAACCCGAGGCGCGCGGCCAGCGACACGCGCTCGCTGTGGGCGACGAGGGCGAAGCGCTGGACGGCGTGGAAGACGTTGACGATGAGCAGCGCCTGCCCGAGCGAGCCGAGGCCCCGGGCGACGACGCAGGCCGCCGCGATGGTCACGGACAGCGCGAGCGTCGGCGGCGACGACGTCGTCCCGGACGGTGGCGGTCGCCGCCGCTCATCGATGCCCCACGTCGGCGCGGCGGGTGTGGTCGCACGACCGTCCTGACCGGACCGTCGCACTTTGCACGCAGGGCACGACGCCACGCTCGCTTGCGATGAAGGGCACGCGGCTTCACCCTGCTTCAGGCGGTGGTGACCCTGGCGATCATCGGCCTCGTCGCGGCGCGGGCGCTCCCGAACCTCACCCCCTCGAGGCCACGCGGCGCGCCGCGTGGACAGCAGGCGAAGCCGACGCGGGGGCCGCCGCGACGGCGCTCGGCCGCGCGCGGGCCAACAACACCGAGCGCAACACTCGCATCCTGCTGCAGGTCTTTCCGTCGCGTCGCCCGCCGCCGCCCCCACCGCCGCCGCCGCCGCCGCCGACCCGGGTGCGCGAGGGCTCGCGGACGTGGAGCAGGCAGTTCGTGCCCACCCCGGGGGAGGCTGGGTAAGGCGAGGGTTTCGGCGAGGAGCTTCGCCGTCATACCGGGTGATTCCCGCCTTTGGGGACGCCAATGCATCCTGCGCGCTGTAGGCCGCGCACCGGGCCGAAGGGGACGGCTGGATGGCGAAGAACGGTGAGCTTGCCGAGAACAAGTACACCGGGGACATGACGCGCAAAGAGGCTGTCGCGAAGCTGGGCCGGCCGGCGACGCGGATGGGCCTGAAGCGGAGCGCGCTCAAGGTACGACGCGCCGCGGAGAGCGCCGAAGGCGTCACCCTCGCGTTCGCCGTCGACGACGTCGAGTTCGTTCGCACCTGCTCATCGCAGGCGTCGGCCGACGCCGATCTGGCCTGTCTCGCGAGCTGGCTCGAGGACCACTTGCGCAACGGCGACCGCGGCATCGAGAGCTTTCACGACGCGTTCTTCGCCGAGGGTGGCCACGCGCGGGCCAAGGGTCACGAGCGTCGATCGAACCCGTGACGCGACCAACACGGTAAACGCCTTCAAGGGAACTTCGACCGGTCGCCGAAGCGCGAGAGATGATCAGCCGGTCGGCCCGCCGCCTCGGGCTTGACGATCACGCGGTGAAGGTGGCGACGAGCAGCGCGGGCGCGACGCTTCGGCCGACGACATCTGGCGGGACGCTCGAGAAGTCCAGCAAGAACCAACTGGACGCGCGGACGAACCTGGTGGCGTTGGCGCTGTGGCTGCGGGCACGCGCCAAGAGCTTCGAGCGTGCCATCGAGCGCGACCAGACGCGGCTCTTCGCGGCCTACCTGTTGACCGCGGGCGGGACGAATCGATGAGGAAGATCATGTTCTTCTGGTGCTCTGAGGACCTCTCCCCGCTCGCCCGCGCCGTCGAACTCGTCGAAGACAGCGGCGCGCCACAGACGCTCGCGCCCGAGATCGGTCCCGCCTTGTCGAGGTTGACCGGGGAGAGCGTCGACTCCTACGAATCGCTCACCGCGCTCGCCGACGAGCTGAACGAGGCTGAGAACATCTTCGCCGAATGTCACCACGATGACGACGAGCTGATCCATCACGGCACCGTCGAGGTCGACCTCGCAGCGCTGGCTGCTGTGGATGATGGCGAGGCGGCGTTTACGAAGCTCAAGGAGTTCGTCGCGTGCGCCGAAGCGGCCGCGACGTGCGACGTCACGCGGAAGCGTAGGAACAAGAACGAGCCACGGCTTGCGCGCGGCATGAAGAAGGCCGAGGCGGCCTTCCTCGAGCGCCTCGCCGAGTGGCAAGAGGACGAGGACGAGGACGAGGACGAGGACGACGAGGACGACGAGGAAAACGAAGACGAAGACGAAGACGACGAGGTAGATGTCGACTTCGACACGGCGCACGACCCCTGACGGCGTCACGGATCGACGGGCGATCGTGAAAAGAACACCGGCTTGTCAGAAGGAGCGATGTTCTTCCTGACGTACACCGGGCTGACCTGCCCCTTCAGCCTCGAAGTACTGAAGGACAAGCATCACGCCGCGTTGCTGCTCGTCCACCCGGGTCACAACAAGTCCGAGGGCGCCACTTGGTCGCCCGAATGTTGAACGTGGGGTTCAACGAGTCGAAGAAGAAGTTCAAGAACGGCTGAAGTGAACCGCCTTTGTCGGCGAGAGCCTCAGCCCGTTCCGCCCGGCAGTCGCCGGCCCGAGCCGCGCCCGGGGTACACGCGCCCGTTGGCCCCCGGCGCCGCGTAGCCATTGATGAGCACACGCCGGCTCGTCGTCGACGTGTTGGCCTGGCTGCCGTGCACGGCCCAGGGGCCGAACAGCAGCACGTCGCCGGCCTTGCCCGTCACGGTGACGGCGCGCGACGGGTCGATGACAACGGCACCTTCGCCGGAGGCGTAGCCGTCGCCCGCCGGCATGGGCAGCGCGGTGTCACCGCCGCGCACCAGTCGCCCGCGATCGTCGAGCGCCACGGCGTCGTCGGGCAGGAACAAGAGCGGGCCGTTGTCGGGCGTCATGTCGTCGACGAGCAGGAGGGTCTGCACGTACGACCCGCGGCCGTTGACGTCGCGCCACGTGCCCCGGCCCTTGTCGCGGTGCTGGATGTCCTGGTGCCAGTCGAACGACACGCCGTCGGCGGGCATCTTGAAGTGGGCCTGACACAACAGCTGCTCGCACGACGGCGTGCCGAGCAGCTGCAGCGCCGGCTGCACGAGGCGCGGGTCGGCGGACAGCGACAGCAGCGCCGGCTCGCCGCCGCCGGCCCAGACGACGCGCTGCACAACGACAGGGCCTTCGGCGGGCGCCTTCAGGACGAAGTGGGCGCCGTCGTGGTCGCCGCTGGTGCGCAGCCGCTGCGCGGTGGCGTACAGGCGCTCGAAGGCGGCGGCGACGACGGCGACCTCGGCGGCAGTAAACACGCCTTGGAGCACGACGTGGCCATGGGCGTGGAAGGTCGCCTCCTGCTCGGGGCTCAAGCGCGTCGCGGCGTTCACCACGCCGCCGAGTGTAGCGGCCGGCCGCGCGCGCGCCGAAATTGTCGCCGCGAGGGTTGTTGCGCGGCGGCGTCGCGTCGTTCAGCGCGGCGCAGTAGGGTCGCGCGGCAATGAAGTCATTGAGCCCCGCCGAGCTGCAGTCGTTGTTGACCACCGATGTCGACATCGTCGACGTCCGCGAGCCCGACGAGTGGTCGACGGGCCACGTGCCCGGGGCGCGGCTGGTGCCGCTGGGGCTCTTGCGCGCCGACCCTTTGGGCGCCCTGCCCCGCGACAAGGTCGTCTTCGTCTGCGCGAAGGGTGGTCGGTCGGCGCAAGCGAGCGCGGTGGCCGAGGGCGTGGGCCGGGCCACGGTGTACTCGTTGAACGGCGGCACCGACGCGTGGCGCGCCGCCGGGCTGCCCATCGTCGTGCCGGGTCCGACAACGACGAGGGCGACGACGGCCACCGAGAGCGCGCCGGAGAGCGCGCCGGAGCCAGGGCTGGATGCGGTGGTGGGCGACAACCTGAAGCGCGAGCGCGCGGCGCGGGGCTGGTCGCTGGACGAGCTCGCGCGCGAGGCGGGCATCTCGCGCACGCTGCTCGGGCAGATCGAGCTTGGGCGGGCGACGCCGTCGATCGGCGTCGTGTGGAAGATCGCGGCGGCGTTGGGCGTGCACTTCGCGACATTGTTGTCGCAGCCGGCGCCCCGCATCGGCACGACGCTGAGCAAGCGCGAGTCGGCGAAGAAGCTGACGTCGGCAGACGGTCGCGTGACGTCGCGGGCGTTGTTTCCGCCGGGCGACGCCGGCGCCGCCGAGTTCTACGAGCTGTGGCTGGCGCCGCACAGCCGTGAGGACGCCGAAGCGCATCGGCCGGGCACGCGGGAGAACCTGATCGTCGCCAGCGGCCGACTCGAGCTGAAGATCGGCAGCGAGACGCTGCAGCTGCACAAGGGCGACGCCGTCAACTTCGCCGCCGACCAGCCGCACAGCTACGTGAACCTCGGCAGCGAGGAGTGCTGGCTTTACCTCGTGATGAACTACGCCACGCGCTGAACGAACGACGTCAAGTCGGCGACACCGTCGTCGCGCGAGCCCGCGTCACGCGAGCGCGGTGTTCGCGCCGCGGCGACGGCGCTGCACGCCCCATGGCACCACCGTGTCCCCACCGGAAGGCGAGGGACCCGCGCACCGCAGCCAGTGAAGTTCGAGCGGCGACGATGACGGACCGCGGAGCCCGGGTCGTCTCGCTGGTGTCGACATCTCGAAGAAGGCCCGGGGGTTGTCAGGAGGACGTGGCCAGACGTTCCCCTGACTCGCGCCGAAGGCGAAGACACCCAAGCCAAGCAGCAGGCCCGACGGAAACGCAACGAGAGAACCTCGTCCAGGATCGCCACGCTCGAAGCGCGGTCGGGGAGCAGGAGATCGACGCGCGCCGAAGGCGGAGACAGCCAAGCCAGAAAGCCTGCAGGCCGACAACGCAAAGGAAGAAAGCCTCGTCGGAGACCGCCACGCTCGGAGCGCGTGTTCGAAGGAGAGCAACAAGCTAGCCTGCGCCGGATGTCCACCGAAGCCGCCCTCGCCACCTCCCGTCGCCAGCTCGAGGCGCTGCGCGACGTCGCGACCGCCGTCGGCAGCCAGCTCGAGCTCGACCCGCTGCTGCGCTCCATCGTCGGCGCCGTCTGCACCGTCGTCGGCTGTGAGCGCGCGAGCCTGTTCCTGCTCGACGAGACGACCGGCGAGGTCGTGTCGCGCGTGCTCACCGGCACCGTCGCTGAGATCCGCATCGCCCCCGGCAAGGGCATCGTCGGCGCCGTGCTCGCCAGCGGCGAGCCGGTACATGCCGACGACGCGTGGGCCGACCCGCGCTTCCAGCGCCATGTCGACGAGGGCACCGGCTTCCGCACGCGCTCGATCCTCGCGGTGCCGCTGCGCGCCCACGACGGCGCGCTGAAGGGCGTGGTGCAGGCGCTCAACAAGGCGGTGGGGCCCTTCGACGACGACGACGTGCAGCTGCTCGCGGCGCTCGGCGCCGAGCTCGCCGTCGCTCTCGAGCGCGCGCGCCTGTTCGACGAGCTGCGCCGCAAGAAGGTCGAGGCCGACCGGCGCGTGCAGGAGCTCGACCTGCTCGTCGATATCGACCGCGCGCTGCTGGCAGCCGACGGCGCACAGGCGCTGCTCGACATCGTCGTCGACCGCGCCGTCGCACTGTTGCCGGCGACGGCGGCGAGCGTGGCGGTGTTGAACCCGCGCACGAGCGCGCTGGTGTTTCGCGCCGCCGCCGGCCCCTACGCCAACACCGTCATCGGCCGCGCGATCCCGTCGGACCGCGGCTTCGCCGGCGTGGCCTTCTCCGAGCGCTGCACGATCCGCATCGATGACGCCAGCGTCGACCCGCGCGCCCACCGCGGCGACATCCACGGCGGCAGCGCCGACGGGCCGCTGCTCGTGGCGCCGCTGCGCGTGCCGCTCGCGCGCGATCACGCGCGCGAGCGCAGTGACGCGACCCGCGCCGTCGAGCGTAACGGTGGTGACGATGACCGGGTGCTGGGCGTGATCGTCGTGACCCGCGACCGTGGCGCGCCGGCCTTCGCCGACGCCGACGAGCGGCTGCTGAAGCTGATCGCCAACCGAGTCGCCCTCGCGCTCGACGCCGAAGAGCAGAAGGAGAAGGCGCGCGCCCGCGACCGCCTCGAGAGCATGGGCCGCATGCTCGCCGGTATCGTCCACGACTTCCGCACACCGATGACCGTGATCTCGGGCTACGTGCAGCTGATGGCCACCACCGACGACCCCGCCGAGCGGCAGCAGAGCGCCGACAACGTGCTGAAGGGCACCGAGCAGATGTCGTCGATGATCAAGCAGCTGCTCGCCTTTGCCCGCGGCGACAGCGAGGTGCTCCTGCGCAAGGTCTGGGCCGAGAACCTGACCCGCGACGCCGCCGAGAGCCTGCGCCGCCTCGTCGAAGACGCCGAGCTCGACTTCGTCGTCGACGTCCACACGAAGTCAGCGGTGCGCGCCGACGAGCTGAAGATCAAGCGCGCACTCGCCAACCTCGTGAAGAACGCCCGCGAGGCCCTGCAGACGACTCCACCCCCCGCCCCCGCGCGACCGCGCATCACCCTGCGCGTCGGCGACGACGGCGACGACGTGCTGCTCTCCGTCACCGACAACGGCCCCGGCCTCGCCCCGGCCATCGAGGCGCGGCTGTTTCAGGAATTCGCGACCTTCGGCAAGGAAAACGGCACCGGCCTCGGGCTCGCGCTGGTGAAGCGCATCGCCGAAGAGCACCAGGGCAGCGTCGTCGTCGACAACCTGCCGGGCGCCGGCTGCACCTTCACCCTGCGGCTGCCGAGGGCGTAGCCGCCGACGTCGACGTCGACGACGACGACGACGACGCATCGTCGTCGCCAGGCAGGCGCGCCGCGCCGAGCCCCCAGACGACGGCGCCGACGACGAGCGCGGCGAGCACCAGGCCCATGGCCAGCGGCAGGCTGCCGGTGGCGTCGGACACGGCGCCGACGAGGGGCGGCGAGACGACGTCGCCGAAGGCGTGGATCGAGAAGATCGACAGCGCGAACGCCCGCGCCCGCATCGACGCCGCCGTCGAGTTGACGAGCAGCGTGTTCACCGGCCCGTTGAACATCCACAGGAACACCTGGGCCAGCGTGATGCCGACGCCGACGGCGACGGGGCCGCGGGCGGAGTACATCGCCCACGCCGCCAGCACCGTCGCCGGCACCAGCGACAGCGCGCTCGTCCACAGGTAGGCCTCGCGCACACCGCGGCGCACCAGCGCCTCGGACACGACGCCGCCAAGGATCGTGCCGACGAGCCCACCGACGACGGTGGCCACGCCCGTGATCTGCGCGGCGGCGGCGAGGTCGAAGTGCCGCTCGCGCTGCAAGAGCGTCGGGAACCAGTCGCCGAGGCCGCCGGTGGCGAAGGTGACGGCGACGTAGCCAGCGACGGTGACGACGTAGCGGCGGTTGTTCGCCAGCGCCCGCAGCGCGACGCCCCAGGGCGGCGGCTCGGCGGCAGCGGTGGCGCCGTCGAAGCGGCCGCGCGGCGGGTCGGCCATCAGCAGCGCGACGGCGGCGACGAGGAGCCCCGGGAGTCCGCAGGCGAGGAACGCGGCCCGCCAGCCCCAGCCGTCGCCGATGTACCCGCCGAGCACGAAGCCAAGCGCGGCGCCGACGGGAGTGGCGACGTAGAAGAACGTCAGCATGCGGTTGCGGCGGCTGGGCGGGTAGTGGTCGGCGATCAACGTCGGGGCGATGGTGGCGTAGGCCGCCTCGCCGACGCCGACGAGGGCGCGGGCGACGAGGAAGGTCGCGAACGTGTGCGTCAACGCCGCCGACGCCGTGGCCAGCGACCACAGCGCCACGCCGCCGGCGATCAGCCACGGCCTTCGTCCGCGCTCGGCGAGCGAGCCGAAGATCGGGCTCGAGATCATATAGACGACGACGAAGGCCGACAGCGGCAGCGACGTCTGCGCGTCGTCGAGGTGGAGGTCGGCCTGGAACAGCGACTTCACCGCCGACGGCACCCAGCGGTCGATGTAGTTCAAGAGGTTCATCGCCGTCAGCACGAGCACGGCGAACGTCGCGTTGTTCTTCAGGTCCACGATGCGACGCTACCGCAACGTCGCCCCGCGGCCCGCGGGCCGCAAAGAAGAGCGGAGCCGCAACGAAGAGCGGAGCCGCAACGAAGAGCGGAGCCGCAACGAAGAGCGGAGCCGCAACGAAGAGCGGAGCCGCAACGAAGAGCGGAGCCGCAACGAAGAGCGGAGCCGCAACG
>Ga0194129_10004902_pt1 | contig 17451 bp, 18 predicted proteins | sample TA2KigCa35mmetaG_FD_150862 | JGI IMG/M metagenome (GOLD analysis project Ga0194129, IMG submission 150862) | Freshwater microbial communities from Lake Tanganyika, Tanzania - TA2015038 Kigoma Deep Cast 35m | ecosystem: Environmental > Aquatic > Freshwater > Lake | place: Tanzania: Lake...
CCACCCGTCCCCCCTCATCCCGTAGCACGTCCCCCATGGCTTCCTCCGTACAAGGCATCGCCCTCGGCATGATCGAAACCCGCGGTCTGGTGCCCGCCATTGAGGCTGCCGACGCCATGACCAAGGCCGCCGAAGTGTCGCTGGTGGCCCGCGAATTCGTGGGTGGTGGCTACGTGACCGTGCTGGTGCGCGGTGAAACCGGCGCCGTGAACGCCGCCGTGCGCGCCGGCGCCGACGCCTGTGAGCGCGTGGGCGACGGCCTGGTGGCGGCCCACATCATTGCCCGCCCCCACAGCGAAGTGGAGCCCGTGCTGGCCGGCACCCAGACCCGCCGCGCCTGATGACCATGGACGCCGTTCATCCGCGCGTCCTGGGCTATCTGGGCCGCGCCCTGAGCCTGGAGCTCACCGCCGTTCAGCAGTACATGACCCAGGCGTCCCTGGTGGACCTCTGGGGTGATCAGGCCTCCGCCGACCGCTTCCGCAGCGAAACGGTGGAGGAACTGCAGCACGCCGAACGGATCGTGCAGCGGATGCTGTCGCTGGGGGTGGCGCCCGCCGCCTCCCAGCTGCAGCCCTCCACCCACGCCGCCGACCTGGTGGGCCTGCTGGAGCAAAACGCCGAGCTGGAGCAGCAGCTGGTGGACCACTACAGCGAAGCCAGCCGCTTCTGCACCCTGATCAACGACCGTGACAACGGGGCGTTTTTCAAGGCCCTGCTGGAGGACGAGCAACACCACAGCCGCGACCTGGAGGCCTGGCTCACCGAACTGGGGGGCCGCCGCAACCGCGGCTACCAGCGTTACGGCGGCCGCGCCAGCTTCTAGGACGCGGCCAGATCACAGTCGGCAGGAAACCTTGTCGTGACAAGGCTCCCGCTGCTTAGAGTCCCAACCTCTGCGGCCCATCCTTCGGTACCCCTTTGAGCGCCGCCCTCCCACTTCCGCTGCAGCTGATCTGGCTGGTGCCGGTCTACGGCTTCAGCGGCATGCTGCTGTCGCTGCCCTGGGCCACGGGCTGGATCAAGCGCAACGGCCCCCGCCCCGCCGCCTACCTCAACCTGCTGGTGACGCTGCTGGCGGTGCTGCACGGCAGCCTGGTGATCCGCGAGGTGGTGACCCTCGGCCCCCAGCACCTGGATTTTCCCTGGTTCCAGGCGGCGGACCTCAACCTGCGCATCGGCTTCGACCTCTCACTCACCAACCTGGCGGCCCTGGAGCTGGTGACCACCATGAGCCTGGTGTGCCAGGTGTTCGCCCTGGGCTACCTGGATAAGGAGTGGTCGCTGGCCCGCTTCTACGCCCTGGTGGGCTTCTTCGAGGGGGCCATGAGCGGGGTGGTGCTGAGCAGCAACCTGTTCATGAGCTATTTCCTGCTGGAGATGCTCACCCTCTCCACCTACCTGCTGGTGGGCTTCTGGTACGCCCAACCCCTGGTGGTGACCGCCGCCCGTGACGCCTTCCTCACCAAACGGGTGGGTGATGTGCTGCTGCTGATGGGGGTGGTGGCCCTCTCCGCCTGGGCGGGCTCGATGGAATTCACCGACCTCTACGCCTGGGCGGCCCGGGCCAAGGCGGAGCAGCTGATCAGCCCGCTGGCGGGCACGCTGCTGGGCCTGGGTCTGATCGCGGGCCCCATGGGCAAATGCGCCCAGTTCCCGATGCACCTGTGGCTGGATGAGGCCATGGAGGGGCCCAACCCCGCCTCGATCCTGCGCAACTCGGTGGTGGTCACCTGCGGCGCCATCGTGCTGCTGAAGCTGATGCCGGTGGTGGCCGTCTCCCCCCTGGCCACCACGGTGCTGCTGGCGGTGGGCTCCATCAGCGCCATCGGCGGCGGCCTGGTGGCCGTGGCCCAGGTGGACCTCAAGCGCGCCTTCAGCTACTCCACCACCTCCTACCTGGGGCTGGTGTTCATCGCCATCGCCCTGCAGATGCCGGGCTTGGCGCTGCTGCTGCTGTTTGCCCACGGCCTGGCCCGGGCCTTGCAGTTCATGAGTGTGGGCAGCATCATCGCCACCACCAACTGCCAGGACCTCACCGAACTGGGGGGCCTCGGCACCCGCATGCCCGCCACTTCCCTGTCGTTCCTGGTGGGCAGCGCCGGCCTGGTGGGCCTGGTGCCCCTGGGCTGCTTCTGGTGCTTCGGCCTGGTGATCGACAACCTGCGCCAGCTGGCCCCCGGCTATGCCGCCCTGTTCCTGATCACCAATGCCCTCACGGCGATGAATGTCACCCGGGTGTACCGCTCGGTGTTCCTGGGGCCGGTGCTGCCCAAAACCAAACGCACCCCCGAGGCCAACTGGCTGATGGCCCTGCCGATGGTGAGCCTGTCGGTGATTGTGCTGCTGCTGCCTTGGATCATGCAGCGCATCGATCCGGTGCCGGGCATCGCCTCCTTCCCCCTGCCGGTGGGCCTGGCGGTGGCCGCCAGCGGCCTGGTTGGCGTGCTGATCGGCTCTGTGGTGCAACTGGATCAGTTCTGGTCACGCTCCACCCAGCCCACCCTGCGGGTGCTCCAAGACCTGCTGGCCTACGACTTCTACACCCCGGAGATCTACCGGCGCATCATCGTGATCCCGGTGGCGGGGCTGGCCCGCTTCACCCGCTGGTTCGACATCACCGTGGTGAAGGGCCTGGTGGATGGGGTGGGCCGGCTCTCCCTCACCACCGCCGAGGGCCTCAAGCTGAGCGTGAGCGGCCAACTGCAGAGCTACGTGCTCACCCTGATCGTGGCCATCGTGCTGCTGCTGGGCGGGCTACAGGTGCTGCGGGGGGTGGGCTGAAGCCATGCTGCTCTCCCTGCTGCTGCTGATTCCCTTCCTGGGAACCCTCACCGTGCTGCTCTGGCCCGGTGGCCCCAGCCCAGCACGGCTGCGGCTGATCACCATTGCCATCCTGGTGCTGCAGCTGGGGGTGAGCCTGGCGGTGGCCTCGGCCTTTGATCCCGCCCAGGCGGGCATGCAGCTGCAGGAGCACCACGCCTGGGTGCCGGGCATCGGCCTCGACTACGCCCTGGGCATCGACGGCCTGTCGTTGCCGCTGGTGCTGATCAACAGCGGCCTCACCCTGGTGTCGGCGGTGATCACCCGCGACATCGACAAGCGCCCGCGCATCTACTTCGCGATGCTGCTGCTGATCACCGGGGCGGTGAACGGCGCCTTCCTCTCGGAAAACCTGCTGCTGTTCTTCCTCTTCTACGAGCTGGAGCTGATTCCCCTCTGGCTGCTGGTGTCCGTGTGGGGCGGCGTGAACCGCGCCTATGCGGCCACCAAATTCCTGATCTTCACGGCCGTCTCCGGGATGCTGATCCTGGGGGCCTTCCTGGGGCTGGCCCTGCTCACCGGCAGCGTGGATTTCAGCCTCACGCCCGTGCTCAGCGAACGGCTGGCCATGGGCGGCCAGCTGTGGCTGCTGGGGGCCCTGCTGATCGGCTTCGGCATCAAGATCCCGCTGGTGCCGCTGCACAACTGGCTCCCCGATGCCCACACCCAGGCCTCCACGCCGGTGTCGGTGCTGCTGGCTGGGGTGCTGCTCAAGCTGGGCACCTACGGCATGCTGCGTTTCGGGTTGCAGCTCTTCCCGGAGGCCTGGGCCAAGCTGGCGCCGGCCCTGGCCATCTGGGCGGCCATCTCGGTGCTCTACGGCTCCCTGGCCGCCATCGCCCAGACCGACATGAAGCGCATGGTGGCCTACAGCTCCGTGGGCCACATGGGCTATGTGCTGCTGGCCGCCGCCGCCGACACCCCCGTGAGCCTGCTGGGGGCGGTGTTCCAGATGGTGAGCCACGGCCTGATTTCGGCGCTGCTGTTCCTGCTGGTGGGCATCGTCTACCGCAAGACCGGCACCCGCGACCTGGAGGTGCTGCGGGGCCTGCTCAACCCCGAGAAGGGCCTGCCCTTCACCGGCTCGCTGATGATCGTGGCGGTGATGGCCAGTGCCGGATTGCCGGGCATGGCGGGCTTCATTTCCGAATTCCTGGTGTTCCGCGGCAGCATCAATGTGTTTCCCCTGGCCACGCTGCTCTCGATGGTGGGCTCCGGCCTGACGGCGGTGTATTTCCTGCTGCTGGTGAACCGCGCTTTCTTCGGCCGCCTGGCGATCACGCCCCCCAGCGGCGATGCCGTGGAGGATGGGCGCCTGGATGTGCAGCTGGCGCCGGTGGCGCCGCGGGAAACCTTCCCCGCCATGGCCCTGGCGGCCGGTGTGGTGCTGCTAGGGCTGGTGCCCAGCAGCCTGGGGCGCATCAGCGAGGTGGCCACCACCGCCCTGGCGGCGATCACCGCCCTGCCCACGGGGGTGCACTGAGATGCCGATCGTTCCCGCCGAGCTGGTTCACGCCAACCTCTCGATCGACCGGGCCGAGGTGCAGCGCCGCCTGCTGGCCGGTGAAACCCTGCTGAAGGACACCCCCGACCACCTGCTCGAGGTGGTGGATGTGCTCAAGAGCTACGGCGAAGTGCTCGACGCCTACAGCATCAACCTGATCTACCAGGCGGAGCGGCAGTTCCTCAATCCGCTGCCGATCTTCAAGTACCTCGACGGCGACCACAGCCCCGCCAAGATCTGGCGCCACCTCAACCACGACCGCATCAATTTCGAATACGCCGAGTACTGCCAGAAGGCGATGTTCTGGCATGCCACCGGCGGCATGGATGCCTATTTCGACTCCGAAGCCTTCGCCGACAACTGCCGCCGGATCATCGACGCCAAGCGCCGCCGCGATCCACTGCTGGCGCTGCTCAACCCCCTGTTCCCGGGATTCCTGCCGGAGCTGATCCGCTCCGCCGCCACCACCCATGCCCTGGGCCAGTTCTGGCGGGTGATGAGCGATCTGTTCCTGGATCTGGCCGCCGCCGAAGCCGACGGGCGCGTACGCAGCATCCCGGCGGTGGTGGAGTTCATCAAGGACGGCCTGGTGGCCGCCGCCGCCAACCCGATCCGCTATGGGGTGAGCATCGGCGGGGAACAGCTCTGGGTGCTGCCGCCGGAGGCGGGCCTCACCTTCCTGGTGGATGTGGCGGTGCCCTACGTGGAGGCGGTGTTCCTGCGGGGCATGCCCTTCCTGGGCACCGTGAGCTTCAACGCCCAGGCCCAGCAGATCTCCCCCGACCAGGCCCAATTCACCTACGGGGCCCTCTACGCCGATCCGCTGCCGAGCATGGGGTCTGGCATCCCCCCCAGCCTGCTGATGCAGGACATGTACCGCCATCTGCCGGAGCGGCTGCACCAGTGGTATCGGGAGCGCACCCGGGGTGAGGGGGATGTGCGCGTCAAGATCTGCATGAGCTTCCAGAAATCGATGTTCTGCGTCACCAACGCGGCCATCAACGGCACCATGCCCCACCCGCTCAACAGCACCGATCCGGCCGCCCAGGCCGCCAATGGGGCCTACGCCGGCGCCTGGGCCCAGCGCCTTGGGGTGGCCCGCACCGACTGCCTGGCGGCGTAGGGTCAAGCCATGGAGCACCAGTGGAACCCGCGCCCCAAGCCCGATCGGGTGGAGTGGCTTGAGCGCCGCGTTGAGTTTGAGGATTACGCCAGCAACCGGGCGTTTCTGGATCGGCTCAACGACTTCTGCGAGCAGCAGGGCCGCTACCCGGACATCAGCTTCGGGCGTACATACGTGAACATCACCCTGCGGGCCGAAGGTGAGGGTGCAGCCATCGGCGAGGCTGATCAAGCCTTCGCGGCGGCGATCGATGGGCTCCTCTGAGCAACCGGACAACACACCGGTGAATCTGGAGGCCGCCTTTGAGGGGGCCCAGGTGCATGAGGTGCTGGAGCAGCTGGATCAGGAGCTGATCGGCCTGCGGCCGGTGAAAACCCGCATCCGTGAAATCGCCGCCCTGCTAGTGGTGGACCGGGCCCGCAAGCAGGTGGGGCTCGCCACCACCGCCCCCAGCCTGCACATGTCGTTCACCGGGCGGCCGGGCACCGGCAAGACCACCGTGGCGGAGCGCATGTCGCAGATCCTGCACCGCCTGGGCTATGTGCGCAAAGGCCATGTGGTGACCGCCACCCGCGACGACCTGGTGGGCCAATACATCGGCCACACCGCCCCGAAAACCCGCGAAATGCTCAAGAAGGCCATGGGCGGGGTGTTGTTCATCGATGAGGCCTATTACCTCTATCGCCCCGAAAACGAGCGGGATTACGGCGCCGAGGCGATCGAAATCCTGCTGCAGGTGATGGAGAACAACCGCGACGATCTGGTGGTGATCTTCGCCGGTTACAAGGAGCGCATGGATGTCTTCTACCAGAGCAATCCAGGCCTGTCGTCGCGGGTGGCCAACCACATCGACTTCCCCGATTACAGCGCCGAGGAACTGCTGGCGATCGCGCGGCTGATCCTGGCGGAGGAGAACTACCGCTTCAGCGAGGAGGCGTTGGCCGCCTTCGCCGATTACATCCAGCGGCGCATGCAGCTCCCCTTCTTCGCCAACGCCCGCTCGATCCGCAACGCCATCGACCGGGCCCGCATGCGCCAGGCCAACCGCCTGTTCAAGGGCATGGGCCAGGGGGGCCTCACCAAGCTCGACCTGATGACGATCGAAGCCGACGACATCACCGCCAGCCGGGTGTTCTCCGGCGAAGTGGAGGGGCTCGACCCCAGCCAGCCGATCACCGGCTGAGCCGCGGCCCCTAGCGGGTGCGGCGGCGGGAGTCGATCTGCAGCAGATCGCGCACCTGCTGCACCTGGCGCCCCAGCTGCGGGTCGGCGCCGAGCTTCTTCTCGATCTGCTCCACGGCGTACATCACGGTGGAGTGATCCTTGCCGCCGAATTCATCGCCGATGCGCGGCAGGGAGAGGTTGGTGCCCTGGCGCATCAGGTACATCCCCACCTGGCGGGCCTGGCTCACGGCGCGCTTGCGGCTGGGGCTCTTCATCTCATCCACCGCCACGCCGAACACCTCCGCCACCTTGTTGAGCACCTGGGCGGGGGTCACCTCCACCTCCACGCCGGCGGGGTCGAGCATCGGCGCCACCGATTCCACCGTCATCGGCAGGCCGGTGATCGAGGCGAAGGCCACGGCGCGGGTGAGGGCCCCCTCCAGCTCGCGGATGTTGGAGGTGAAGCGGCCCGCCAGGTATTGGATCAGGTCCCGCGGCAGGCTCACCTGCTCGTGCTCCGCCTTCTTGTGCAGGATCGCCATGCGGGTTTCCAGGTCGGGCGCCTGGATGTCGGCGATCAGGCCCATGGAGAAGCGGGAGATCAGGCGCTCCTGCAGGCGAGGGATCTGGGAGGGGGGCCGGTCGCTGGCGATCACGATCTGGCGGCCGGCCTCATGCAGGGCGTTGAAGGTGTGGAAGAACTCCTCCTGGGTGTACTCCTTGCCCTCGATGAACTGGATGTCGTCCACCAGGATCAGATCGGCGGCGCGGTAGCGGTCGCGGAATTTCTGCATGCCGTCCTTGCGGATGGCCTGGATCAGATCGTTGGTGAAGGTTTCGGTGCTCACGTAGGCCACCCGGGCCTCCGGGTCGATCTCAAGCCGGTAGTTGCCGATGGCCTGCATCAGGTGGGTTTTGCCCAGGCCCACGCCGCCGCAGATGAACAGGGGGTTGAATTCACGGCCGGGGGCCTCCGCCACCGCCAGGGCCGCCGCATGGGCCATGCGGCTGTTGGGGCCCACCACAAACCGGTTGAACACGTAGCGGGGGTTGAGCCCCGGCGCCAGCTTGCGGGGGGGCTCACCGGTGGCGGTGTTGGTGGTGCTGGCACCGGCCAGGTTGCGAGCCGGGGCGCCGTGGCCATTGGAGTGGCCATTGGTGTGGCCTTTGGCGGAGCCCTGGGCCGTGGCCGGCAGGGCCACCGCCGGCAGCTCGCCGTTCAGCCCCCGCAGCCCCGGGGCGGCGTCACCCCCGGCGGAGGTGTCCACGGACACCGCGATCGGCCGGCCGGCGATCTCGCTGGCCACCGCGCCGATGGTGGTGAGATAGTTCTTGCGCAGCCAGCCGCAGGCGAAGGCGTTGGGGGCCACCAGCAGCAGCTGATCCTCGGCGAAATCGGCGCAGCGGGCCGGCCGGATCCAGGTTTCAAAGGTGGGTTTGGAGAGGTTGCCCTGCAGGGCTTCCTGAACCTGACGCCACAGCTGATCCCCCTGCTGCACCGCCACGCCCAACCCCAGGGGTCACGAATATAGGGGTAGTCAGCGGAGCTGCCCGTCTCTGATGATGCGATCCGAAGACCGACCTCAACCGCCAGCAGCATGGGCCGTTTCGTGAGTGGGCACCGGCGTGTTTCGGTGAGCTCGGCGCTGCTGGCGGGGCTGCTGCTGGGGGGCTGCACGGGCGGCCTGCCGGGGGTGCCCTGGGGCCGTGGCGGCGACCCCACCCAGGTGAGCGATGCCCCCCCGGGCGGGGCGCTGCAACCGGGCAACAACTTCATCGTCAACGCCGTCGACAAGGTGGGGCCGGCGGTGGTGCGCATCGACACGGTGCGGCGGGTGGTGAACCCCCTCGGCGGCCTGTTCGGCTCCGGCCCCTCGATTCAGCAGCAGCAGGGCCAGGGCTCCGGCTTCATCACCCGCTCCGACGGGGTGATCCTCACCAACGCCCATGTGGTGGAGGGGGCCAGCGAGGTGGGGGTGACCCTGCCCGATGGCCGCAGCTTCCGCGGCAAGGTGCTGGGGGGCGACCCGGTCACCGACGTGGCCGTGGTGAAGGTGGCCGCGGCCGGGCTGCCGGTGGCGCCCCTGGGGGATTCCAGCAAGGTGCGCCCCGGCGAATGGGCGATCGCCATCGGCAACCCCCTCGGCCTCGACAACACCGTCACCGCCGGCATCATCAGCGCCGTGCAGCGCACCAACGCGGTGGGGGAGGGCCAGCGGGTGCCCTACCTGCAAACGGATGCCGCCGTGAACCCCGGCAACAGCGGCGGGCCCCTGATCAATGAACGGGGCCAGGTGATCGGCATCAACACCGCCATCCGCCAGGCCCCGGGCGCCGGCCTCAGCTTCGCGATCCCCATCAACCTGGGGCGCCAGATCGCCGCCCAGATCCTGGAAAAGGGGCGCGCCTCGCACCCCTACATCGGCGTGCGCCTGCAGGCCCTCACACCCCAACTCGCCCGGGAGGTGAACGCCACCAACGCCGAGTGCCGCCTGCCGGAGAGCAACGGCGTGGTGGTTGTGGAGGTAATGCCCGGCAGCCCTGCAGCCCGCGGGGGCCTGCGGGCCTGCGACCTGATCCAGCAGGTGGGCAACACGGCGGTGGACAACCCCTCCGAGGTGCAGGTGGCGGTGGACCAGGGCCGGGTGGGCCAACCCCTGGCGCTGCGGGTGCAGCGGGGCCAACGGCAACTCAACCTGCAGCTGCGGCCGGCGGAACTGCCGCGGCAGAACTGACCCCTTGAACCGGCCGAGGCGCCAGCTGGTGGTGCTGGCCCGCTGGCCGGCGGCGGGGCGCTGCAAACGCCGCCTGGCGGCGGACCTGGGCTCGGCCACCCGGGCGGCGGCGGTGCAGCGGCAGCTCACCCACCACACCCTGCACACCGCGGCGGCGGCCGCCGCCGCCAGCGGCGCCCAGCTGCGGCTGGCGGTGGATGGCCTCGGGCCCCGCGCCCTGCGCCGCTGGGGACAGGCCCTCGCCCGGGAGGGCATCGCCGCCACCCTGCTGCCCCAGGGGAGCGGTGGCCTGGGCTGCCGCATGCAGCGCCTGTGGCGGCTGGGGTTTGGGGGCGGCGCCGAGCAGGTGGTGCTGATCGGCAGCGACCTGCCCGGCCTGGAGCGGGGCGATCTGGAGCGGGCCTTCGCGGCCCTGGAGGAGCAGCCGCTGGTGCTGGGGCCCGCCAGCGATGGGGGCTACTGGTTGATCGGCGTGAACCGGGCCGGTTTCGCCCAGGCGGGAGCCGCCCTGATGGCGGGCATCCCCTGGGGGGGCGACCAGGTGCTGGCCACCACCCTGGAGCGGGCGCGGCAGCGGCAGCTGCAGCCGGGGCTGCTGCGGCAGCTCAGCGACCTCGACACCCGCGCCGCCCTGGGGCCCTGGCTGCGGCGATGATCAGTCCATGACCCCGCCCCGGATGATCGGCATCGATCCCCAGGCCCAGCCCTCCCCGCGCATGGCGCGGTGCAACATGGCGCGGGTGGTATCGCAACTCGCCTGGTGCATGCGCTGGGACCTGGCCCTGATGGCCCTGCTGGGGTGCATCGGCGTGGGGGTGAAGCAGAGCCCGCAGGTGCAGAGCCTGGTGCTGATGGACGGCAGTTCGCTCACCACCCTGGGCATCGCCGTGTCGGTGTTCGTGGCCTTCCGCAACACCCAGGCCATCAACCGCTGGTGGGAGTCGCGCACCCTCTGGGGCGCGATCGTGAACAACAGCCGCAGCTGGCGCGACAGCCTGGCCAGCCTGATGGGGCAGCAGCCGGCCGAGCGGCAGCGGCTGGTGGCCCTGCAGGCCCTGCTGTGCTGGCAGTTGAACTTCGAGCTGCGGGGGAGCTGGCGCACCGACGCACGCCTGCAGGCCGATGGGCTCTGCACCGCCCTGGGGCTGCCGCCGCGGATGCGGCTGCAGGAGGGGTTGATGCGCAAGGCCGAGGCGATCGGCCGCCTGCACCAGGAGGGGGTGCTGAGCGACTGGGGCCGCGATGCCCTGCTGCGCTGCAGCGAGGTGTTCACCAATGCCCTCGGCGGCCTGCAGCGGATCCGCAATTCGCCGATCCCCCCCACCTACGACGTGTTCATCCGCGGCATCTGCTGGTTCTACGGCTACGCCCAGTTCCTCAACTTCGTGAACCGGGGCGACAGCTGGGAGGGGGCTGTGATCCTGGTGGGCTTCGTCACCGCCGAGCGCGTGGGGGCCTACGTGGAAAACCCCTTCGACAACGACGGCAGCAGCTTCTGCGTGCCGATGGATTCGGTATGCCGCACCATCAGCGCCGACCTGCTGGGGCCCCACAGCCCCCTGGCCCAACTGCCCATCAGCAACGACCCCAGCCGCTGGTCATGAGCGGGGAGCCGCAGCTGGCGGTGGTGATCCCCGTGCGCAACGAGGCCCAGCGCCTGCCGCTGTTGCTGGCCGACCTGGCCCAGGCCCCGGCCGGTCTGGTGGCCGAACGGCTGGTGGTGGATGGGGGCAGCGACGACGGCAGCGGCACCGTGGCCCGACTGGCGGGGGCCACGGTGCTGCAGGGCCCCGCCAACCGCGGACGCCAACTGCAGCTCGGCGTGGCCGCCAGCACGGCTCCCTGGCTGTTGCTGTTGCACGGTGATGCTCGCCTCAGCCCCCATTGGGCGGCCCTGGTGCAACGGGCCATGGCCCAATCGCCGGCCGCCTGGTACTTCGATCTGGCGGTGGCGGGGGGCGGATGGCCGCTGCGGCTGCTGGAGCTGGCGGTGGGGCTGCGCTGCCGGCTGCGGCGGCTGCCCTACGGCGACCAGGGGTTGCTGCTGCCGCGGGCCCTGCTGCAGCGGGCCGGTGGCATCCGCCCCCTGCCGCTGATGGAAGACCTTGACCTGGTGCAACGGCTCAGGCCCCTGGTGCCCCTGCGCAGCCTTGGGCAGCCCCTGCGGGTGGATGGCCGCCGCTGGCGGCGCCATGGGACCTGGCTGGGGGTGCTGCGGGTGGCCTGGCGCAATGGGCAGCTGCGGCGGGCCTGGCGGCGGGGGGTTGGTCCGGATCAGCTGGCGGCGCTCTATTACGGGAGCAGCCGCTAGGGGGCGTACCAGAAGGCGCAGCGGCGGTTTTGGGGCTCCAGCTCCCAGCCCTGGGCGCCGTAAAACTCCACCACCCCGGGATCGGCGAACAGGCTCACCCGCTCCACCTCCATCAGCCGCAGACGATCAAGCACGTAGGCCATCAGCTGTTTGCCCAGCCCCGCCCCCTGGTACAGGGGATGCACGGCCACATCCCACACAGTGGCTTCGATCACCCCATCGCCGGTGCAGCGGGCGAAGCCCACCAGGCGAGGGATGCGCGGGTCGTGGCGCCACAGGCCCACCACCAGCAGGCTGTGCTGCAGGGCCTTGCGCACCCGCCGCACGGGCCGGCGGCTCCAGCCCACCGCATCGCACAGCTGCTCCAGCTCAAACAGATCGATCTCCCGCTCCTGGCTCAGCACCAGCGACAGCTGGGGGTTGGCCGTGGGGCACAGGCGATGCTCCGCCCCGTAGAGGGCGTCGAGCTCGGTGGTGGCTGAGCGAAGCATTGGCACGATCCTGACCCACGGCGGCCGGGGCTGGGGCAGGCTGGAGACCGTTCCACCACCGGAAGGTTCTGAACCGCTCCCCCCTGCTGGTGTGTGTGCACGGCTGGATGCTCTCCGGCCGGCTGTGGCAACCGCTGCTGGAGCAGCTGCAACCGCGCTGGCAGGTGTGGGCCCCCAACCTGCCGGGTTTCGGGGGATCAACCCGGCCCCGCGGGATGCAGCCCAACCTGGCCAGCTACGGCCGCTGGCTGGCGGAGGCCTGCCGCGAGCGGGCGGAGGGGCGGCCCCTGGTGCTGATCGGCCATTCCCTGGGGGGAAGCCTGGTGCTGCACGCGGCGCCGCTGCTGGGGAAGCAGCTCAAGGGGGTGGTGCAGGTGGCCGCCGGCGGGGGCGTGTACCAGCCGCGGCCCTTCCGCATGGTGCGACGCGGCGGCGCCGGCTTCCTGCGCTGGCGCCCGGGCTGGCTGGCGGAGCTGCCCGGCACCGAGGCGATCCGCAGCCCGCTGGTGGCGGAGCTGCGGGCCGCCCGCGGCCTGCTGGCCTGCAGCATGCAGCGGGGCGCCGTGCGGCAGCTGCCGGGGCTCACCGCCCAGCTCACGGTGCCCAGCCTGTGGGTGGCCGGCAGCCGCGACACGGTGATGGAGCCCCGTTACGTGCGCCACCTGGCGGGCTACTGCGACGCGCACCGCTTTGAGCTTTTGGAGGGGGAAGGGCACCTGCCGATGCGCAGCGCCCCGCAGCGGCTGGCGGGCTTGATCGACGCGTGGCTCAACGATCAGAGCTTGGCCAACCCGCGCTCCTGGAGCTCCGCCAACTGCGCATAAAGGCCGCCGGCCGCCCGCAGGGCGGTGTGGCTGCCCTGCTCGATCAGCCGGCCCCGCTGCAGCACCAGGATGCGGTCGGCCGCCTCCACCGTGGCCAGGCGGTGGGCGATCACGATGGCGGTGCGGCCGTTGAGCAGGCGGTCGAGGTCACGCTGCAGGGTGGCCTCGGTGGAGGGGTCGAGGAAGGCGGTGGCCTCATCCATCACCAGCACGGAGGGGTTGCGAATCGCCACCCGGGCCACCGCCAGCAGTTGCCGTTCCCCGGAGGAGAGGTTGCCGCCCCGCTCCCGCAGCGGCGTCTCGAGCCCCTGGGGCAGGCGGTTGAGCAGGGGCTCCAGGCCCAGCTCCTCGCAGAGGCGAGCCAGCTCCGCATCGCTGATGCGCGCATCGAGGCGCAGGTTCTCGGCCACGTTGCCGCTGAACAGGAAGGTGTCCTGCAGCACCACCCCCAGTCGCTGCCGCAGGGTGGGGATCGGCAGCTCGCGGATGTCCACCCCATCCAGCAGGATGCGACCCCGCTGCGGCTCATAGAGGCGGCACAGCAGCCGGATCACCGTGCTCTTACCGGAGCCGGTAGGCCCCACCAGGGCGACGTGCTCGCCGGGGGTGATGTGGAAGGAGAGGTTGGTGAGGATCGGATCGTCGCTGCGGTAGGCGAAGGAGACGTTCTCGAAGATCACCTCACCGGCACTGCTGCGCTGGCCGCCGCTGCGCTGGGCGGCGGCGGAGCGCTGCTCGAGGGGCAGCTCCTGGATCTCGATCGGCTCCTCCAGCAGTTCGCCGATGCGCTCCACGGCGGTGAGCCCCCCCTGGATCTGGGTGAAGCGCTCCGCCAGTTGGCGCAGGGGATCAAACAGGCGCTGGGAATAGAGGATGAAGGTGGTGAGGGTGCCGAGGCCCATGGCGCCGGCGGTCACCATCCAGCCCCCCAGGGCCAGCACCAGGGCGATCGCCGCCAGCGACACCCACTCGATCATGGCGGAGATGGCGGAGTCGTAGAAGATCGTGCCGTTCACCGCCTGGCGGTAGGCCTCGGTGGTGCGGGCGAAGCGGCGGGAGTTGAAGCCCTCCCGGCGGAACATCTGCACCACCTCGAGGCCCTGCAGGTTTTCCTGGAGGTCGGCGTTGAGCTGGCCCAGCTCCTCCCGCACCCGGTAGTTGGCCTTGCGGTAGCGCCGCTGCAGCCACAGCATCGCCAGGGTCACCGGCAGCTGGATGGCCAGCAGCAGCAGGCCGAGGCGCGGCTCAATCGCCACCATGGTGGTGGCGATCACCAGCAGGGTCACCAGGTCGGCGAGCAGGCCCACGGCGCCGCTGCCGAACACTTCCGCCAGGGCATCCACATCGCTGGTGAGGCGCGTGAGCAACTTGCCCACGGGGGTGCGGTCGTGGAAGCGCAGGGAGAGGTCGAGGGCGTGGGCGAAGAGGTCGTCGCGGATGCGGGCCGTGAGCCGCTGGCCCACCGCCTGCACGTTGAAACTCTGCAGGCCCTGCAGGCCAAGCCGCACCAGCACCGCCAGCAGCAGCAGCCCCACCAGGGTGCGCAGCTGCTGATCCAGGGGCATGGGCTGCAGCCAACCCAGCACCGGCTCCTGGCGCAGGGCGGAGATGGCCTGGCCCACCAGCAGCGGCTGCACCGCGGCGGCGCCCGCCACCGGGATCAGCAGCACCAGGGTGAACAGCAGCCGGCGGCGGTCGCGGCCCAGGTAGGGGAGCAGCCGCAGCAGCCGTTGCCGATCGCGCTTCGCCATCAGGCAGACACCGCCGCCGGGGTGGCCCCAACGGCGGCGATTTGATCCACGATCGCCTGCAGCTCACCGCCATCCAGCCGCAGCGACAACGGATGGCCCACCAGGCGGGCGGTGGAGTGGAAGAGGTCTTCGATGGCGATCAGGCCGTTCTCCTGCAGGGTGCGGCCGGTGGCCACCAGATCCACGATCGCCTCGCTCATGCCGGTGATCGGGCCGAGCTCCACGGAGCCCGCCAGGTGGATCAGCTCCACCGGCAGATCGAGGGCGGCGAAATAGTCCTGGGCGCAACGGGTGAACTTGCTGGCGATGCGGCAGTGGGCCGGCAGGTCGGCGGCGCGGCGGTAGGGGCTGCTGGCCTTCACGGCCACACTCATGCGGCAACCGCCAAAGCCCAGGTCCACCAGCTGGGCCACCGGCAGCTGGTGTTCCCGCAGCACGTCGTACCCCACCACCCCCAGCTGGGCCTGGCCGTAGGCCACATACACGGGCACATCGGCGTTGCGCACCAGCAGGGCCCGGGCGCGGCCGCAGACGCTGGGCACCATCAGCAGGCGGTTGCCCGGCTCCAGCACAGCGGCGAAATCGAGGCCGGCGGCCGCGAACCGGGCCACCGAGTCCTTGAGCAGGGCTCCCTTGGCCAGCGCGACGGTGATCATGGAGCAAAGCCTGAACCGGGACTTTAACGATGCAACAGGCCCCCACCCGAGCCGCCGAGAGGGTGTCGCTGATCCCGGTGCTGAGCGACAACTACGTGTTCGTGCTGCATGGCGACGGCCCCGGACCGGCCGCGGTGGTGGATCCGGCGGTGGCGGAGCCGGTGGTGGCGTGGCTGGAGCAGCGGGGCCTGGAGCTCACGGCGATCCTGCACACCCACCACCACCACGACCACATCGGTGGCGCCGCGGGGCTGCTGGCGCGCTGGCCCGGGGCCGCGGTGATCGCCAGCGCTGCGGACCGGGCCCGCATCCCCCTGCAAACCCAGGGGGTGAAGGGCGGCGCTGCCCTCACCGTGCTGGGGCGGGCGGTGCAGGTGCTGGAGGTGCCGGGCCACACGGCCCACCACATCGCCTACTACCTGCCACCCCAGGGGGAGGGCAGCGGTGAGCTGTTCTGCGGCGACACCCTGTTCGCCGGGGGCTGCGGGCGGCTGTTCGAGGGCAGTCCCGAGCAGATGCACACCTCGCTGCAGCAGCTGGCGGCCCTGCCGGAGGACACCCGGGTGTGGTGCGCCCATGAATACACCGAGGGCAACCTGCGCTGGGCCGCCGCCGAGGAACCCACAGACCGGGCCATCGCCGAGCGGCTGGCGGCGGTGCGGGCACACCGGGCCGGGGGGCAGCCCACCATCCCCAGCAGCATCGGCCTGGAGCGGGCCACCAACCTGTTTGTGCGGGCGGCGGATGGGGCGGAGCTGCGGCGCCGCCGCGGCAGCAAAGACCTCTGGCGCGGCTAGGGCTCAGAGCACCTGGGGCACATCGCTGGCGGCGCGCAGGGGCTGGCCGCCGGGGAACAGCCGCGCCGGCTCACCGCCCCGCAGCCGCAGGCGGCAGCGCTGGCCGCGGGCGTAGTCGGCGCTGAGGGGCAGGCGCAGCCGCAGGCGCTGGCCCTCGCTTTGCACCTGGTACAGCCATTCGCGACCCAGAAATTCGCGCCCCACCACCCAGGCTTCGGCGTTGTCATCGGGGAAGAGCTCCAGCCCCTGGGGGCTGAGCAGCACCTGCAGGGGCTCCTCAGCGGCGCCGGCGCCCCCGGGCTCGACGCCGTCGGGCTCCAGCCAACCCAGGGGCGTGCGCAGGCGATGGCCCTGCCATTGGGCGGGCAGCAGGTTGCCCTGCAGCACGAAGCGGCCCACAAAGGCGGTGGCGGGGCGGTTCACCAGCTCCTGGGGGCTGGCGCACTGGTGCAGCCGGCCCGACTCCAGCACCGCCACCCGATCGCAGATGGCGAGGGCCTCTTCGGGGTCGTGGGTCACGATCACACCGCTGGCGCCGCAGCGGGACAACACGCCGGGCAGCTCGGCCCGCAGCCGCAGCCGCACCTCCACATCGAGGTTGGAGAAGGGTTCATCCAGCAGCACCAGGGCGCTGCCGGGGGCCAGGGCCCGGGCCAGGGCCAGCCGTTGGCGCTGGCCGCCGGAGAGTTCATGGGGGTAGCGCTGCTCCAGGCCCTTGAGCCCCAGCAGCTCCAGCAGCCAGGCGGCACGGCTGCTGTCCTGGCCGCGCCGCAACCCAAAGCAGGCATTGCGCCAGGCGTCGAGGTGGGGAAACAGGGCGTAGTCCTGAAACACCATGCCCACGCCGCGGCGTTCGGGGGGCAACCAGCGCTGGGGCCCGGCCACCTCCTGGCCGCCGACGCGCACCACACCCCGGTCGGGGCGCTCAAAGCCAGCGATCAGGCGCAGCAGGGTGGTTTTGCCGCAGCCGGAGGGGCCCAGCAGACCCACCAACTCCCCGGGTTGCAGCTGGAAGTCGATGTCGCGCAGGGTCCAGTCGCCGCTGGAGGCGGGGCCGCGGTAGCGGTGCCACAGGCCGCTCAGCTCCACCTGCGGCCGCAGGGGCAGCTCGGAGCTGGGCTGGGCAATGCGCATCCGGCGGGTTCGCCATAGGCTCAGCCCCCCATCTTCCCTTGCGATGACCACCGCCGCGATCGAGGCCGTCACCACCAGTGCCGCCCCCGCCCCCGTGGGCCCCTACAACCAGGCCGTGAAGGCCGGCGGGGTGCTGTA
>Ga0194129_10004908_pt1 | contig 17433 bp, 14 predicted proteins | sample TA2KigCa35mmetaG_FD_150862 | JGI IMG/M metagenome (GOLD analysis project Ga0194129, IMG submission 150862) | Freshwater microbial communities from Lake Tanganyika, Tanzania - TA2015038 Kigoma Deep Cast 35m | ecosystem: Environmental > Aquatic > Freshwater > Lake | place: Tanzania: Lake...
CGAACGCCTCGGGCAGATCCTGCAAGAACTCGCGGGCGGACCGTTCAATCCGAATTCGCCGACTCAACTCGGTCGCATTCTCTTCGAGGAGCGCGGACTCACACCGCCGAAGAAGACCAAGACCGGTTATTCCACCGATGCGGCCACGCTCGAAAAGTTGCGCGACGAGTGGCCCGAATTCATCGACACCTTGTTGCGGTACCGCGAGTTCGAGAAGTTGCGCGGAACGTACGGCGAAGGACTCGTCGCCGAGGTGGCCTCCGACGGTCGGATCCACGCCACGTTCAACCAGACCGTGGCGCGCACGGGTCGTCTGTCGAGTGATCATCCGAATCTTCACAATATTCCGGTGCGATCCGACGAAGGTCGCGTGTTCCGAGAAGCGTTCGTCCCGGCGACAGGCCATTCGCTGCTGGTGGCCGACTACAACCAGATCGAACTGCGCTGCATCGCGCACCTGGCCGACGATCCGGGCCTCATCGATGCTTTTCGAAGCGGACGCGACGTGCACCGTGCCACCGCGGCTCAAGTGTTCGGCGTCGACGAAGGTGACGTGAACTTCGACCAACGATCGAAGGCCAAGATGGTGTCGTACGGCTTGGCTTACGGAATGGAGGCGTACGGGCTCGGGCAACGGTTGGCCATTCCGGTCGGCGAAGCCGCCGAGATCCTCGACGCCTACTTCACGGCCTTCCCGAACGTGCGCGACTACATGGATCGCACCGTGGCCGAGGCTCGTCAACGCGGCTACACCGAGACGCTGTTCGGACGGCGTCGTCCGATCCCCGAACTCCTCAACGACAACTTCCGCATTCGTCAGGCCGGCGAGCGTCAGGCGATGAACGCCGGTATCCAGGGTCTGGCCGCCGACATCTTCAAGGTTGCTCTCGTCCGCATCGATCGCGCCCTCGAAGAAACACGAAGTTCGAGCCGACTCGTTCTGCAGGTGCACGACGAAGTGATCGTGGAGGTGCCCGAGGCCGAACGCGATGTGATCGGCCCACTCGTGATCGGCATCATGGAAGGCGCCGCCGAACTCAGCGTGCCATTGGCCGTGAACTTCGCGTGGGGTGATTCGTGGGCGGCGGCCAAGGGGTGAGTCATTGGTTCGAGCCGCTGGCCGATCACATGGGTGAGGCCTACCTGCGGTACTCGTTCACCAAGGGAACTCGCCAGGAAGTCGACTTCTTGTGGGACGCGCTTCATCTGGTCGCTGGTGCGCGTGTTCTGGACGTCGGGTGTGGCCCGGGTCGCCACGCGCTCGAACTGGCCCGCCGCGGTGCGGTGGTCCACGGCATCGACATCGCTCAGCGGTTCGTCGAGATTGGGCAGACGGCCGCGGCCACGGAGAATCTCGACGTCACCTTCGAACGAGGCGACGCCCGTGACCTTCGTCGTCAGCCCACGCGGGGCGTGGACGCCGTGGTGTGTCTGTGTCAGGGCGCCTTCGGGCTCATGACCGAGTCCGGTGACGATCAGGGCGTTCTGGACGGTTTGGTCCATCAGGTCCGACCGGGTGGATTCATCGCGTTGTCGGCGTTCAACGCCTACTTCGCGGTGAAATATCACGAAGCGGCCCGGTTCGATGCCGCCACCGGGGTGAGTCACGAGGTCACCGAGATCCGTTCGCCGAGTGGTGAGGTTCGTTCCGCCGATCTGTGGACCGGCTGCTACACACCCCGCGAGCTGCGTCTGATGCTCGGCCGGTCCGGGGCCGAGGTGGTCGACATCTGGGCGGTGGCCCCGGGGGACTACCGCCGCGACGAGCCCGACACCGAGCATCCCGAGTTCCTGGTGCTGGCTCGACGGGTCTGAGGGGTGCGGGCCGCGGGTATCCTGACCAGGTTCCCCACCGGGAACGTCAGTCGTATTCCAGTCTCAGTACATATCCGTATCCCTACAACGTCCCCGTCCGAAAGCGATTCTCCCTTGTCCGATCTCCTGACCTCCTCCAGCCCGATGGGCACCTACGACACCGACGGCAACTACACGCCGCGGAAAGTCACCGAAAACGACCTCGACAAGCCCTTCAGCGAAGCGATCGAAGGCACCTTGGTCGATGTGGAGGACGGCCAAGTGGTGCATGGAACCATCGTCAAGGTCGACAAGGACGAGGTTCTCCTCGACATCGGTTTCAAGAGCGAGGGGGTCATCCCGTCGCGCGAGTTGAGCATTCGCAACGATGTCGACCCGAGCGAGATCGTCAAGCTCGGCGAGCAGGTCGAAGCGCTGGTCCTCCAGAAAGAAGACAAGGAAGGCCGCCTCATTCTGTCGAAGAAGCGCGCGCAGTACGAGCGTGCGTGGGGCAATATCGAGAAGAAGAAAGAAGCCGACGAGATGGTCGAAGGCCTCGTGATCGAGGTCGTCAAGGGCGGTCTCATCGTCGACATCGGGCTGCGCGGATTCCTTCCCGCTTCACTCGTCGAACTGCGTCGCGTCCGCGACCTCCAGCCCTACGTGGGCAAGGTCCTGCAGGCCAAGATCATCGAACTCGACAAGAATCGCAACAACGTCGTGCTCTCGCGCCGCGCGTACCTCGAAGAGACGCAGAAAGAAGCCCGCGACGGCTTCCTCTCCAACCTCAAGGTCGGCGACGTTCGCGAAGGCGTCGTGTCGAGCGTCGTGGCGTTCGGTGCGTTCGTCGATCTCGGCGGCATGGACGGTCTCATTCACGTGAGCGAGTTGTCGTGGAACCATGTCGACCATCCGGGCTCCGAAGTGGCCGTGGGCGACAAGGTGACCGTCAAGGTTCTCGACATCGACTACGACCGCGAGCGCATCAGCCTGTCGCGCAAGCAGACGCAGAAGGATCCGTGGGAAGTCTTCGCGTCGTCCCACGAGGTCGGCCAGTTGGTGTACGGCCGCGTCACCAAGCTCGTTCCGTTCGGCAGTTTCGTGCAGGTGGGCGAGGGCATCGAAGGCCTCGTGCACATCTCCGAGATGAGCACCCAGCACGTCGATGCGCCCGAGCAGGTCGTCACACCGGGCGAAGAGTTGTGGGTCAAGATCATCGATCTCGATCTCGCTCGCCGTCGCATCAGCCTGAGCATCAAGCAGGCCGCCGAGGGTGGCGAATTGGCCGAGGAGTACCGCAAGCACTTCGAGGTCGACGAGCAGGGCAACTGGACCGCCGGTGCCGACGATGCGTCGCGCGAGGCCACCTGGGCCGAGTACTACGGCGACAATCCGGGCGAGAATCCGAACCCGCCCGAAGCCTGATCGTCACTCGATCTCGACGATTCCGAGGCGGAGTGCTTTGACGAGCGCCTTCGTCTTGTCGTCGACGTCGAGTTTCGAATAGATCGACGACAGGTGATTCTTCACCGTGCGCGCGCTGATGAAGAGTGCTGCGGCGATGTCGGTGTTGTCGAGACCTCGGGCCACCAGGGCCAGGACCTCGACCTCGCGATCCGACAAGGGACTCGTTCGCGCGTCGTCGGCTCGCGTCGGGGTGTCGCGGGCGATCATGTCGGCCGAGATCGCCACGTCACCGGCCGCCACACGTCCGATGAGACTCACCAACTCGTCGGGAGCCGACGACTTGGTGCAGTAGCCGCGCGCGCCAACACGGAGCGCATCTTCCAGGACCCGTCGCTCGGAATGCATCGTGAGGACGAGCACCTTGATCCGGGAGTCGGCGTCGACGATCGAGCGGGTCGCTTCGATGCCGTCGACGCCGGGCATCGAGACGTCCATCACGACGATGGCCGACCGATGACGCAGAGCCTCGTCGATCGCGTCCGCACCGTTCGCGGCCTCGCCCACCACACGGTGACCGGTGTCTTCGAGAACGCGACGCAATGCCGATCGAAAGATCGTGTGGTCGTCAACCAGGACGAGGTCGATCGAACGAGGCGAGGTGGTCGCGGACATGATTTCCCCGCCGTCACCGTAGTGCCGTCCGTCGCCTGTGGTCACGGGGCAATAGCGTCTCGTTCATGATCCTCGTCGGACTCACGGGTGGTATCGGCTCGGGCAAGACCACCGTGTCGGAGATGTTGGCCGCTCGCGGCGCGATCATCGTCGACGCCGACCAGATCGTGCGCGACGTGCAGCGACCGGGTTCGCCCGTTCTGGCCGCCTTGGCGGAGGCTTTCGGCGATCAGGTGATCGATGCCAACGGTGAGCTCGATCGCCCGGTCGTGGCCCAGATCGTGTTTTCCGATCCGGATGCGTTGAAGAAGATCAACGCGATCGTTCATCCGGCCGTCGGCAAGGAGATGAACGATCGGATCCTCGCGCAACGTTCGACGAACAACGTGGTGATCCTCGACATTCCGCTTCTCACGGAGAATCCGCGCGAAGGACTTCAGGGAAAGATCGTGGTCGACGTTTCGGTCGAGACGCAAGTGGCGCGTCTCGTCGCTCATCGCGGATTCTCCGAAGACGACGCTCGGGCACGGATCGCTCGTCAGTCTTCGCGCGACGAGCGGTTGAAAGGGGCCGACTTCGTGGTCGACAACAGCGGTGACCGCCCCTCGCTCGACGCTCAGATCGACCGCCTGTGGTCGTGGCTGACGTCGCTGCCGCAGTTGCCACCCGACTACGAACCACCGCGTCCGAAGAAGACCACATGACCGGACCGTCCACCACGGGCGCACCGACCTTCGCGGTGGTGTCGGAATATCAGCCGGCTGGCGATCAGCCGACCGCGATCGCCCAACTCGCCGACGGCATCGAGCGCGGGTTGCGCTTCCAGACCTTGCTCGGCATCACCGGATCGGGCAAGAGCGCGACCATCGCGTGGACCATCGAGAAGACCCAACGACCCACGCTGATCCTCGCACCCAACAAAAGTCTGGCCGCGCAGTTGACCCAGGAGATGCGTGAGTTCTTCCCCGACAACCGGGTCGAGTATTTCGTGAGTTACTACGACTACTACCAGCCCGAGGCCTACATCCCGTCGAGCGACACGTTCATCGAGAAGGACTCGTCGATCAACGACGACATCGATCGTCTACGTCATTCGGCCACCGCGGCGTTGCTCACGCGTCGCGACACCATCGTGGTCGCCTCGGTGTCGTGCATTTACGGAATGGGCGACCCTGACGAATACCGCGGTCAACTCGTCGAGTTGCACGTGGGCGTCGACTACGACATGCGCAGCATCCTGCGTCGTCTGGTCGACCTTCAGTACGACCGCAACGACATGACGCTCGGTCGTGGCAAGTTCCGGGTGCGGGGCGACACCATCGAGATCCACCCGGCCTACGAGGAGTCGGTGCTGCGTGTCGAAATGTTCGGCGACACGGTCGATCGACTCTCGATGATCGACCCGCTCACCGGCGAGAACTTGCGTTCCCGGCCACGCACTATGTGGCCGGTGACGAACGAATGCGCCGGGCCGTGCTCGGGATCGAGGCCGAACTACAGGAGCGTCTGGCCACCTTCGAGAAGGACGGCAAGCTGCTGGAGGCCCAACGTCTCCGGATGCGCACGCAACACGACCTGGAGATGATTCAGGAAGTCGGCTACTGCAACGGCATCGAGAACTACTCGATGCACATCGACGGACGTCAGCCCGGCGAGCCACCCTTCACCTTGCTCGACTATTTCCCGGACGACTACTTGTTGGTGGTCGACGAGAGCCACGTGGCGGTCCCGCAGTTGCACGGCCAGTTCGCGGGCGACCGGAGTCGCAAGGATGTTCTCGTCGAGCACGGTTTCCGTCTGCCGAGCGCCCGCGACAATCGCCCGTTGCGCTTCGAAGAGGTGCTGGGCCGGGTCAACCAGTGCATCTTCTTGTCGGCCACGCCCGGGCCGTACGAACTCAAGGAATCGCAGCAGGTCGTCGAGCAGATCGTTCGCCCGACCGGTCTGGTCGATCCCGAGGTGGTCGTGAAACCCACCAAGGGTCAGATCGACGACCTCATGGAGCAGGTCGAGAAGCGCGTCACCATGGGTGACCGCGTCCTCGTCACGACTCTCACCAAGAAGATGGCCGAGGACCTCACTGACTATCTGCTCGAACAGGGCATGCGCGTCCGCTACCTGCACAGCAATATCGACACCATTCAGCGAATCGAAATTCTCCGGTCGTTGCGTCTGGGTGAGTTTGACGTGTTGGTCGGTATCAATCTTCTGCGTGAGGGTCTCGATCTGCCCGAAGTGAGCCTGGTGGCGATTCTCGACGCCGACAAGGAGGGTTTCCTGAGGTCGGAGACGTCGCTGATCCAGATGATCGGTCGCGCGGCGCGAAACGTGGACGGCCAGGTGATCATGTACGCCGATCAGATGACACCCTCGATGCAGCGAGCGATCGAAGAGACCAATCGCCGTCGCGAGAAGCAACTCGCGTACAACATCGAACACGGCATCGATCCACAGACAATCCGCAAGGCGGTGGGCGACATCTTGTCGATTCTGCGCCCGGATGGTGACGGCTCGGCTCCGGTTCCGGGCAAGGATCGTCGTCGGCAACGTGAGCGCGACAAGGTTCAACGCGAACTCAAGACGCTTCCGCAACAGGAGTTGGCCCGGCTCATCCAGACTCTCGAGGACGAGATGCACGAGGCGGCCGCCGATCTGAAGTTCGAGTACGCGGCCCGGTTGCGTGACGAAATCAACGAGTTGCGACGCGAGCTGAAGGACGCTGGCTGAGAGGGTTCCGGGTCGGCTCGGTAATGTCGGCGGCGTGTCGGATCGACTGGTCGTCAGAGGTGCCCGCGAGCACAATCTCAAGAATCTGAGCGTCGACCTACCGCGCGACAAGATGATCGTGTTCACCGGCTTGTCGGGAAGCGGCAAGTCGTCTCTGGCCTTCGACACCATCTACGCCGAGGGTCAACGCCGCTACGTCGAGTCGCTCAGTGCCTACGCCCGCCAGTTCCTCGGGCAGATGGACAAACCCGACGTCGACGTGATCGAGGGTCTTTCACCGGCCATTTCCATCGACCAGAAATCGGCCAGCCGTAATCCGCGCTCGACCGTGGGCACCATCACCGAGGTGTACGACTACTTGCGTCTGCTGTACGCCCGTATCGGCGTCCAGCACTGTCCGAAGGACGGCACCAAGTTGGCGCGGCAGACGCCCCAGCAGATCGTCGATCGGATCATGACCCTTCCCGAAGGAACGCGCTTCCAGGTTCTGGCCCCGGTCGTGCGCGGTCGTAAAGGTGAGTACGAAACCCTCCTCAACGACATCGCCGGGCAAGGTTTCGTACGCGCTCGTATCGACGACGAGGTCGTCGACATCAACGAGTTCTTGAAGTCGGACAAGAAGCTGGCCCGCTACGAGAACCACACCATCGAGATCGTGGTCGATCGACTGGTGCGGCGCGACAACATTCAACGTCGCCTCACCGACAGCCTCGAGACGGCCCTTCGTCTGGCCGAGGGTGTGGCCGAGGTCGAGTTGGTGGGCGACGGCAAGAGCGAGGACGAGAAGCTCACCTTTTCGCAGCATCTGGCCTGCCCGAAGTGCGGATCGTCGTTCGACGAACCGGCACCACGAAACTTCTCGTTCAACTCACCGTACGGTGCCTGCGAAACCTGCGACGGTCTGGGAACGACGTTCGAGGTGGACGCCGATCTCGTGATTCCCGATGGCGATCTGGCCCTCAGCGAGGGTGCGATCTCGCCGTGGCGCAGCGCTCACACCGGTTTCTTCCAGCGCATCCTCGAATCGGTGGCGACCGATCACAAGATCGACATGGACAAGCCCTGGAACAAGTTGAGTGCCAAGGCTCAGAAGATCGTTCTGAACGGCCTGCCCGGGACGATCACGGTTCGCTTCAAGAATCGCTACGGGCGTCAACGCCAGTTCAACACGACGTTCGAGGGTGTGATCCCGTGGATCAAACGTCGCCACGAGAGCGCGGAGAGCGACTGGAGCCGCGAGCAGTACGAGGGCTACATGCGCGAGGTGCCGTGCACGGCCTGCGAGGGAGCCCGTCTCAAGCCGTCGACGCTCGCGGTCACGGTCAACGACAAGAACATCTCGGAAGTCTGCGAGATGCCGATCGGCGATTCGTCGCGCTTCTTGGCCGAGCTCACCCTGTCCGATCGTGACCGCATGATCGCTGAGCGAGTGGTCAAGGAGATCAACGCTCGTCTGGGTTTCCTGCTCGACGTCGGACTCGACTACCTGACCCTCGGTCGTTCGGCCGGAACCCTGGCCGGCGGGGAAGCACAGCGCATTCGACTGGCCAGTCAGATCGGATCAGGTCTGGTCGGAACCCTGTACGTGCTCGACGAACCGTCGATCGGATTGCATCAACGCGACAACCGTCGACTCATCGACACGTTGCTGCGTCTGCGCGACCTGGGCAACACCGTCTTGGTGGTCGAACACGACGAGGAAACCATCCGCGAGAGCGACTGGATCGTCGACATCGGACCGGGTGCGGGCGAACACGGTGGCGAGGTCGTGTACAGCGGCCCGGTGAAGGGCATCACGAAGGTGAAGGACTCTCTGACCGGTCAATACCTGGCCGGGAAGAAGTCGATCCCGGTGCCATCGACGCGGCGCTCGCCGGGTGCGCAGTGGATCGAAGTGGTCGGTGCCCGTGAGCACAATCTTCAGAACATCGACGTGAAGATTCCCCTCGGCTGTTTCGTGGCCGTCACCGGCGTGTCGGGAAGCGGCAAGAGCACTCTCGTGCGCGACATCCTCCTGCCGGTCCTGATGCAGAAGATCTACAAGTCGAAGGATCCGGCCGGTCGACACAAGAAGATCGTCGGCATCGAGCATCTCGACAAGGTGATCGACATGGATCAGTCACCGATCGGTCGTACGCCGCGTTCGAATCCGGCTACGTACACCGGTGTGTTCGACGGAATCAGAAAGCTGTTCGCCACCACCGCCGAGGCCAAGACCCGCGGTTATCAGCCCGGTCGTTTCTCTTTCAACGTGCAGGGCGGACGTTGCGAAGCCTGCTCGGGTGACGGGACCATCAAGATCGAGATGCACTTTCTCCCCGACGTGTACGTGCCGTGCGAAGTGTGCAAGGGCGCTCGGTACAACCGTGACACCCTCGAGATCACGTTCAAGGGCAAGAGCATTGCTGACGTGCTCGACATGCCCATCAGCGAAGCCGTCGAGTTCTTCGCCAATCAACCGGCCATCGCGCGGCACATGCATACCCTCGTCGACGTGGGTCTCGGCTACGTGCGTCTCGGACAATCGGCTCCCACTTTGTCGGGCGGTGAAGCGCAGCGCGTGAAGTTGGCCACCGAATTGGCCAAGCGCAGTACCGGCCACACGATCTATCTGCTCGATGAGCCCACGACCGGTCTGCATTTCGAAGACGTCCGCCGACTGCTCACCGTGTTGTCGCGTCTGGTCGATCAGGGCAACACCGTTCTCGTGATCGAACACAGCCTCGACGTGATCAAGACGGCCGACTGGGTTATCGATCTCGGACCCGAAGGCGGTCGTGGAGGGGGAACGGTCGTGGCCGAAGGAACGCCCGAGACCATCGCCAAGGTGTCCGCGAGCCACACCGGACGCTTCTTGAAGCCTCTCCTCGCGTGATCGATCAACCCTGCTTAGGCTGACCTCATGGTGCAGCGGCCGCCCAGTGCGAGCATTCCCGATGCTCCGGGCTCGTACCAGTTCAAGGATGCCAGCGGTCGGGTGATCTACGTGGGCAAGGCCACGAGCCTGCGCCAACGACTGGCCAATTACTTCCAGGACCCGGCCCTCCTGCATTCGCGTACGGCGCAAATGGTCGCCGCCGCCGACTCGGTCGAGTGGATGACGGTGCGCAACGAAGTCGAAGCACTCATCCTCGAATACACCCTCATCAAGGAACATCGTCCGCGTTTCAACGTTCGCTTGCGGGACGACAAGAGTTATCCGTTCCTGGCCGTGACCCTCGACGAGGAGTGGCCGCGCGCGGTGGTCGTGCGCGGACGTCGTAGGCCGGGTGTTCGGTACTTCGGGCCGTTCCCGCACGCCTATGCCATCCGCGACACGCTCGACCTCGTTCTTCGAACCTTCCCGGTGCGCACGTGCAGTCCGGCCAAGTTCAATCAGCATCATCGCCTGGGTCGTCCGTGCCTGCTCTTTCACATCGAGAAATGCAGCGGGCCCTGTGTCGGCGAGGTCGAGCGTGCTCGATACGACTCGTACGTCGACGACCTGTGCTCGTTCCTCGACGGACGAACCGACGACGTGGTGGCGCGACTCACCGACGAAATGACCGAAGCCGCGGCGAGCCTCGAGTACGAACGGGCCGCGCGGCTGCGCGACCGGCTGGCCTCGGTGGCGCGGGCCATCGAAAAGCAGATGATCGTGGCCGAGCGGGACGAAGAACTCGACGTCATCGGGATCGACGATGACGAACTGGAGGCGGCGATCCAGATCTTCTTCGTACGCAACGGTCGGGTGGTGGGTCGGCGCGGTTCGATCGTCGACAAAGTGGAGGACCTGAGTCGGGCCGAGTTGGTCACGCGTGTGGTCGAGCAGACGTACGGAGACGGACCGGCCATGGGAGTTCCGAAATTGGTCGTGGTTCCCGACGTGCCGCCCGACGCCGTCGCGCTCGAAGAATGGCTCACCGAGCGGCGAGGCTCGCGGGTGGAAGTCCGTTTGCCACAGCGCGGTGACAAGCGCGAGTTGTTGGAAATGGTCACGCAGAACGCCCGAGAGGACTTCCTGCGTCACCGCATGAAGAGGGCGAGTGATCACAACACTCGCAGCCGGGCACTCACCGAACTTCAAGACCTACTAGGTCTTCCCGAGGCACCCCTGCGCATCGAGTGCTTCGACATGGCGCACCTACAGGGAACCGACTACGTCGGATCGATGGTGGTGCTGGAGGACGGTCTGCCTTCCAAGCGCGAGTATCGACGTTTCAAAGTTCGTGACGTTCCGGGTAACGACGACTATGCGGCCATGGAAGAGGTGTTGACCCGTCGCCTCCAGGCCTACATCGACGAACGTGATGCGAGCCTCGAGCCCGATGAGCGCGAGCGCCCGCGTCGGTTCGCGTATCCGCCCCAACTCCTTCTCGTCGACGGAGGAAAGGGTCAACTCTCGGTGGCCCATCGGGTGGTGACAGCCCTCGGTCTCGACGCCGAGATCCCCGTGGCCGCCCTGGCCAAGCGTTTCGAGGAAGTGTTCGTGCCGGGGCGTGACGAACCGGTGGAGGTTCCGCGGGGCAGCGATGCACTCTTCATGTTGCAGCGGGTGCGTGACGAGGCTCACCGCTTCGCCAACACGTTCCACCGCGAATTGCGTGGCAAGCGCATGACCGCGAGTTCACTCGACGGCATCGACGGCTTGGGAGAGGCCCGCAAGCAGAAGTTGGTGAAGGCCTTCGGGGGAGTGAACGCGGTCAAGAAGGCCAGCCTCGACGACCTACTGGCGCTGTCGTGGTTGCCCGACTCCGTCGCCCGAGCGGTTCACGCCAAGTTCAACCCGGTGATCACCGAAAATTCGGAATGATCTCGTCCACGAATCGTGCGTAGCTGGCGCGACGTTGATCGGAACCGGCTCCGAGACTGAAGTCCGGAACGATGATCTCGTCGAAGCCGACGTCGCGGTATCGCGCGATCGCGGCGCAGATCTCGTCGGGTCCACCGATCACACTGCGGTCGGCCGGAGCCTTAGCCCGGATTCGGTCGGCCTTGTCACGATCGTCGGCGAGGAAGAAGAAGGCCTGAACCGATCGTCGAATCGAACGCGGATCACGACCGAGTCGTTCGCACGCGCGATCAAGAGTGGCCGCCTTCTCACCGGCCGTCTCCGGAGTGCCCCATACGTTCCACTCGTCGGCGAGACGCACGGTGATGCCCGTCATGCGCGGCCCACCGGTTCCCACCAGAAGTGGGAGTCGACTCTGCACCGGCGTCGGCTGGCAGGCGGCGTCAGTGAAAGTGAAATGTCGCCCGTCGAAGTTGGTTCGGGATTCGGTGAGAAGGGAACGGACGATCTGGATCGCTTCCTCGAATCGATCGACACGGTCCTTGGGAGACAGCAGATCGAACCCGTAGGCCCGATGTTCGTTGATCTGCCAACCGGCTCCGATGCCGAGAACGACTCGACCATTCGACACGCGATCGAGTGACGCGGCGATCTTCGCCAAGACGGCAGGATGGCGAACGGTGGTCGGACTCACCAACGATCCGAGACGCAACCTGGACGACACCGCGGCCACCGCCGACAAGATGGTCCAGACTTCGTGAACATCGCCGTCGACGACACGCTCGTCGTCGGTGTTCGGCATGAAGTGGTCGGCGTACCAGAAGCCGTGCCATCCGGTTGATTCGGCCCAGGCGACGAGATCGGCCACTTCGGCCCACGGACGTTCGGCCGATGGCCACACGGAGAAGTCGAGAGTCGTGCTCATGTGATCACCGTACGTGGCCGACTCGCCAGGGCTACCCTCGAAGAGTGGCCGATGACTTGTGGGAGCGCAATGCCTCGTGGTGGATCGATGGATTCACGGAAGGGGCCGATCCCGAGTACGTGGAACAGATCCTGCCTTTGGCGGCTCGTGAGTTGGAAGGTGCCCGTCGAGTGCTCGACGTGGGCTGCGGAGACGGTCAGGTGGCCCGATTGGCCAAGAAACTCGGCGCTCATTTCGTATTGGGTGTCGACCCGACGTGGAACCAGATCGTGGTGGCGGCTGGTCGCGACGGGGGAGTCGAAGTGCTGCGTTGTGACGCGGCCGGTTTGCCGCTGGCCGACGAGTCGTTCGACGCCGTGGTGGCTTGCCTCGTGTTCGAACACATCGACGCCGTCGACACCGCGCTCGGCGAAGTGGCCCGCGTACTGCAGGACGGTGGCCGGTTCTGTTTCTTCCTGAACCATCCGCTCCTCCAGACTCCTGGATCGGGCTGGATCGACGATCAGGTGCTCGATCCGCCCGAGCAGTACTGGCGAATCGGCGACTATCTCATCGAGCAGACGACCGTCGAAGAAGTGGAGAAGGACGTCTTCATTCCGTTCGTCCACCGGCCGCTCAGTCGCTACGTGAACGCCGCGGCGCGACACGGTCTGTTCGTGGAGTTGATGGAAGAGCCCGAACCGCCGCCCGGTTTCCTCGCTCGGGCGGCCGAGTACGAAGCGGCGGCCACCATTCCGCGGCTCTTGTATTTGCGCTTGGTGAAGCGCACGGCGGCAACATCGAGATCAGCTGCATCGTCGAGATCGATGAACTGACGTCGCCCGATCCCAGCAGTAGCGTGACGGTCAGTGGCTGACATCCTCGTGATCACCGGTCTGTCCGGAGCCGGACGCAGTGCCACCGCGGCCGTCCTCGAAGACCTGGGTTGGTACGTGGTCGACAACCTGCCCACGACCCTGGTGGAGACCATCGTCGAATTGGCCAGCGCCCCCGGCTCGAGTATCGATCGCTTGGCGCTGGTAGCGGGCCGTCAGCATCTCGAGTTGATGCCCAAGGTGGCCGGGTTGCGTTCGCAAGGACATCGGGTTCGTGTCGTATACCTCGATGCGTCGACCGCCGAACTCGTGAAACGTTACGAAGCGACCCGTCGGCGTCACCCCTTCGCATCGGAGAGCGACGGTCTCCTCGAGGCCATCGAAACCGAACGGGCACTTCTCGAAGCCATGAAAGGCGACTGCGATCTGGTGATCGACACCACCGCTCTCAACGTTCATCAATTGAAGTCGCGATTGGTGGGTGTCTTCGACGACGGCTCGACCGAGCGGTTGCAGGTGGCCGTCGAGTCGTTCGGCTTCAAACACGGCCTCCCGATGGACGCCGACATCGTCATGGACGTCCGGTTCCTGCCCAATCCGCATTGGGACGAGGCGCTGCGACCCATGACCGGGCACGACGAACCAGTCCGGAGGTTCGTGCTCGATCGACCGGCGGCCCAGAAGTTCGTGTCCGACCTGGTGGAGATGCTCTCGGGAATCCTGCCCGAGTACGCCGCCGAGGGGAAGAGCTACCTGACGGTCGCCATCGGTTGCACCGGGGGACGCCACCGTTCGTCGTGGTGGCCGAGGAAGTGGCGCAACGTCTGCGCGCGTCCGGCCAGCCCGTACGCACGAGTCACCGTGACGTCAGTCGTTCGTGACGGGTTGATGAGGCTCGGTCCCGAACCGGCGAACTAACTTCGTGCCGCGATGTCAGAAGCGTCGTGGGTCAACGAGCCAAGGAACCAAGCAAACAAGGAGCGAATGGTGACAGTTCGGGTCGGCATCAACGGATTCGGTCGAATCGGCCGCAACTTCTTCCGCGCGGTCAACAGTCGAGGCGCTGACATCGAGATCGTGGCGGTGAACGACCTCGGGTCGCTCGACACGATGGCCCACCTGTTGAAGTACGACTCGGTCCTGGGCCAGTTGCCCTTCGCCGTCAAGGCCACGAAGTCGGGGATCAGCGTCGATGGTCAGGAAATCAAGGTCCTGAGCGAACGCGATCCGAAGAACCTGCCCTGGGGTGACCTGAAAGTCGATGTGGTGATCGAGAGCACCGGAATCTTCACCACGCGTGATTCGGCCGCGGCTCACCTGGCTGGCGGAGCGCCGCTCGTGGTCGTGTCGGCTCCGTGCGACAACGCCGACGCGACGTTCGTGTACGGCGTCAACCACAAGGACTTCGACTTCAAGAAGCACAAGGTCGTATCGAACGCCAGTTGCACCACCAATTGCTTCGTGCCGCTGGTGAAGGTGCTCGACGACAATTTCGGTGTCGAGCAGGGTCTCATGCAGACCGTGCACGCGTACACGGGCGACCAGATGCTGGTGGACGGACCGCACAAGGATCTGCGCCGTGCGCGTGGTGCGGCCATCAACATCGTGCCCACGTCCACCGGCGCCGCTCGCGCCACCAGCCTGGTGCTCGAGAGCATGAAGGGCAAGCTCGACGGCACGTCGCTGCGCGTTCCGGTCCCCACCGGATCGATCGTCGACTTCACGGCCAACCTGAAGAAGGCGGCCACGGTCGAGCAGATCAACGCGGCTTTCAAGAAGGCAGCTGCTAGCGGTCCCCTCAAGGGCGTTCTGCGTTACACCGAAGATCCGATCGTGTCGAGTGACATCGTCACCGATCCGCACAGCAGCATCTTCGATGCCGGCCTCACCGCGAGCATGGGCAAGATGGTGAAGGTGTTGGCGTGGTACGACAACGAGTGGGGCTACAGCAATCGTCTCGTCGACACCACTCTCTTCGCGGGAGCCAAAGTCCCCAAGCGTCGGTGACCGACGTGTATCGCGACATTCCGACCCTCGACGATCTGGGTGACGTCGCCGGCAAACGTGTTCTTGTTCGTACCGACTTCAACGTCCCGATGGAGACGTCGGCGTCCGGTGAGCGTGTGATCACCGACGATTTCCGGATCCGCGCGGCGCTGCCCACGATCAACTGGCTCACCGAACGGGGCGCGTCGGTCGTGTGCGCGAGTCATCTGGGCCGTCCGAAAGGCGCACCCGAGCCGAAGTACTCGATGGAGCCCGTGCGACGACGTCTGGCCGAACTTGCTCCGGGGGTCGAACTCCTGGAGAACGTGCGTTTTCACGCCGGCGAAGAAGCGAACGACCCGGCCTTCGTGGCCGAACTCGTGGCGGATGTCGACGCCTTCGTGAACGACGCTTTCGGAGCCGCCCACCGTGCCCACGCGTCGATCGTCGGCCCACCGCGCACTCTGCCGTCGGCCATGGGACAACTCCTGCAGCGTGAGGTCGAGGTGTTGCTTCATCTGCGGCACCGCCCCAAACACCCTTTCGTGGCCGTTCTTGGCGGTTCGAAGATCTCCGACAAGTTGGGGGTGGTGGAAGCGTTGCTCGACGTGGTGGACGCACTCGTGATCGGTGGAGCGATGTGTTTGACGTTCATGGCGGCCCAAGGACTTCCGATCGGGGACTCGTTGTTCGAGCCCGATCAGGTCGACACCTGTCGTCGCTTGCTCGCGCAAGCCAAACCCATTCACCTCCCCGAAGACATCACTGGTGTCGACGCCGACGGCAACTACGTGACGTTCGGGCGCCGTCTTCCGCCGGGCGCCAAAGGTTTCGACATTGGACCCGGGTCGGCGGCGGCGTTCTCCGACATCATCATGGATTCGCGCACGGTCTTCTGGAACGGCCCGATGGGCATGTTCGAAGACGAACGTTTCGCCAACGGAACTCGCACCGTCGCGCAGGCCATGGCCGACACCAAGGCGTTCACGGTGGTTGGGGGCGGCGACTCCGCGGCCGCTCTCGCTCAATTCGATCTCGACGATCGCATCGACCATGTGTCCACCGGAGGTGGCGCATCGCTCGAGTTGCTCGAACTCGGTGATCTTCCTGGCCTCGACGCCCTGAGAAAGGCACCCAATGCCCGCTGAACACGACCGTCGTCCGCTGATCAGCGGCAACTGGAAGATGAACCTCAACCACTACGAGGCGATCCAGCTCGTGCAGAAGTTGAGTTATCTCGTGACGAAGGACGACTTCGCCAAAGTGGACGTGAGCCTGCATCCTCCATTCACAGACATCCGTAGCGTGCAGACGCTCATCGAGGCCGACGAGTTGCAGTTCGCTCTCGGTGCGCAGAACACGCACCACGACGACAAGGGTGCCTTCACTGGTGAGGTGTCGCCCACGTTTCTGGCCAAACTCGGCGTGCGCTACGTGATCTGCGGTCACAGTGAACGACGACAGTTCTTCGGGGAGTCGGACGACCTGGTGGCCAAGAAGGTGGCCGCGGTGCAGACACACACGATGACCCCCATCGTGTGTGTGGGTGAGACCCAGGACGAACGCGAGCAGGGTCGGACCCTCGAGCGGGTGTCCGGCCAGGTTCTCGGGTCGTTGGCCGGGCGCAACGCCAGCCAGGTGGCCGACCTGGTCGTGGCCTACGAACCCATCTGGGCCATCGGAACCGGTCTGACCGCCACGGCCGTTGATGCTCAGGACGTGTGCGGCGCGATTCGCCAGGTGATCGCCGGAAAATGGGGAGCCGAGACGGCCCGAGCCGTGCGGATCCAGTACGGAGGTTCGGTGAAGGCCGGCAACGTGGCCGAACTCATGGCCCAGCCCGACATCGACGGTGCCCTGGTGGGCGGCGCCAGTCTCGACCCCGATGAGTTCGCTCGGATCGTGCAGTACCCCTCTCACGGTTCCTGAACCGTTCGGCAACCTCTCGGCAACCTCGCCTCACCGTGGGCACCTCCATCGCCGAACCACTCGAAGTGCAGAAGATCCCCGGAGACCATCAGGCACGAGTGAAAGAGCTGCTCGAGTTGGTGGGTCTGTCGCCCGACCATTCGCGGCGTTTCCCGCACGAGTTCAGCGGCGGGCAACGTCAGCGCATCGGTATCGCACGGGCCTTGGCCTCGAATCCGAAGTTGCTGATCCTCGACGAGCCGGTGTCGGCCCTCGACGTGAGCATCCAGGCCGGTGTGGTCAACCTCTTGGCCGATCTTCAGGATCAACTCGGACTCGCGTACGTGTTCATCGCGCACGACCTGTCGGTGGTTCGCCACGTGTCGCACAGCGTGGCCGTGATGTACCTCGGAAAGTTGGTCGAAGTG
>Ga0194129_10004909_pt1 | contig 17430 bp, 11 predicted proteins | sample TA2KigCa35mmetaG_FD_150862 | JGI IMG/M metagenome (GOLD analysis project Ga0194129, IMG submission 150862) | Freshwater microbial communities from Lake Tanganyika, Tanzania - TA2015038 Kigoma Deep Cast 35m | ecosystem: Environmental > Aquatic > Freshwater > Lake | place: Tanzania: Lake...
AGGACAAATCATTCGTTACAAAATTAGAGTGGCCTAAGTTGCAGCGCCAGACCGAAACGTGGAGCGTTGATCCATGAGTTTTGTCACGCTCGACTTTGAGACATATTACTCAAAAGAGTTCAGTCTCTCCAAACTGACGACGGAGGAGTACATCCGCGACAAGCGGTTCGAGGTCATCGGCGTGGCATTTAAAGTCGATAACGGCCCGACCGAATGGTTTAGCGGATCGCATGAAGACATCAAACTTAGGTTGAGCAAACTTGACTGGGGACACTCGGCACTCTTGTGTCACAACACGTTGTTTGACGGCGCGATATTGGCGTGGACATTTGGGATTGAGTCGGCGCTATACATGGACACGCTCTGCATGGCGCGGGCGATTCATGGCGTTGATGCGGGCGGAAGTCTCGCGGCGCTTGTTGAACGATATCAGTTAGGACAGAAAGGAACAGAGGTGATCAATGCACTGGGTAAAAAACGTAAAGACTTCGATGACGCAGACCTGTCTCGATATGGTGACTATTGCGTTAATGACGTTAATCTTACTTATTCTTTATTTAATCGACTGGCTGAAAAGTTTTCCGGAAAAGAACTAGAACTGATCGACATGACGCTGCGGATGTTCATTCTGCCCGTGCTGAAGATCGATGACGGCTTACTTTCGGATCGGCTTGATGAGATCACGAACGAGAAGTCCGAACTACTGCGGGGTCTGATGACAACGCTTAAAGCCGAGAGCGAGGAAGAGGTTCGCAAGAAACTGTGCAGCAACAAACAGTTTGCCAAAGTGTTGGAGGGTTTCGGAGTCACGCCGCCCACCAAGACGAGTGCAACAACAGGCAAAGAGACGTTCGCGTTTGCGAAGAACGATGAGGGCTTTATCGAGTTATTGCAATCCGATAACCCGGTCATTCAGCAACTGTGCGCGGTGCGTCTGGGTACTAAGTCAACGTTAGCGGAGGCACGCATTGAACGCTTTATTCGTATTCGTGGTAGGAATCGCGGTCGGTTACCTATTCCGCTCAAGTATTACGGCGCTCACACAGGCCGTTGGGCGGGTCTGGACGCCATCAACCTACAAAACCTTCCTTCAAGAGACAAGAAAAAGAAAGCGCTCAAGAATTCCATTGTGGCTCCGCCGGGGCATTTGGTAGTCAACTGTGACTCCTCACAGATCGAAGCGCGAGTCCTCGCGTGGCTGGCTGGGCAAACATCTGTAGTGGAGCAGTTTCGTCGGGGTGAGGATGTGTATTCGATCTTTGCGAGCAAGATCTACGAGCGTCCCATCAGCAAGGCTGACCCCGTCGAACGGTTCGTCGGCAAGACCTGCATCCTCGGGCTCGGCTACGGTACTGGGGCTTTGAAACTGCGGCACACGCTCAAGACTCAGCCTCCCGGCGCGGACATCAGCGAGGAGGATGCCAAGAAATACGTCAACGTGTATCGCATCGAGAACAATAAAATCCCCGAACTTTGGAACGAGTGCGACCGTGCTTTAAATTCGATGATGAAGAAGGGCGTGAAGCCGAGCATTTCACTGGGCAAGAACGAAGCCCTGTGGGTGACGCCTGAAGGGATCGAGTTACCGAACGGGCTACACATTCGCTACCCCAACTTGCGATTGGAGGACGGCAAAGTTGTCTACGACTCACGCAAGGGGCCAGTCAATATTTGGGGCGGAGCCATGGTTGAGAACGTGGTGCAAGCCCTCGCCCGCATTATCGTTGGCGAGCAGATGTTGAACCTCCGTGAACGTTATCGACCCGTGCTGACCGTCCATGACGCGGCAGTGATGGTGGTGCCAGAAATTGAGATCAAGGAAGCCCTTGATTTCATAACAAAAGTTATGTCTACTCCTCCGGAGTGGTGCCCGACATTGCCTGTCGCTTGTGAGGCAAAATACGGCGAGTCATACGGAGAGTGTTGATGGAAAAGCCGAAAATTATTTTGACTTCTTGGGAGTACGAGTGGGCGTCTCACGTCGGAGCAAGACGGTACATTGAGAATTGGCGTAAACAAAACGCCGCTCACTATGATTCGGCTAGAATGCAGGATGATCGTACGGCACAGGTAGCGGCATGTGTCGCTGAGTTAGCCGTGGCTAGATACCTTAACCAGTATTGGTCTGGTCACGTATGGCATGACTCAGAGCGAGGTAAATTCAAAGATTTTCCAGATGTAGGGATTAACATCGAAGTTCGTAGTTTACGAACTAAAGAGTCGGCGGCAGTGAGGCGGCATCAGATAGGCAAGAACTTGGTGTTATTTGTTGCAAAGCCAATTTTACCGGAGTTACGGGAAGTAATTATTTATGGCGGGCTTAATTACGATGAAGCGTGGGAACTAGGCACGCCGTCTGACTATGACCCAGAGAACACACGCGAATTAGCACCGGAACATTTAATACTGTGAATACGATTAAGTGGTCATACTCGGGGCTGAAGGATTACGTGAATTGCCCGCGTCAGTATTACGAAGTTAAAGTCGCCAAGAATTTTGTGAAGCATCCAACCGAGCAGATGCTTTACGGAACGGCAGTCCATAATGCTCTGGAGAACTACGTCGGTAAGGGGGAGCCTCTCAAGAAAAACTACGAGCGGTACCAGCCCATGCTGGACGCGCTGCTGGAGATCGAGGGAGAACGCCTGCCGGAGTATCGGATGGCGCTTGATACCAACCTTCAGCCTTGTAAGTTTTACTCGGATGAGTATTGGGTACGCGGCATCGTGGACTTGCTAATCGTCAGCAATGACACGGCCCACATCGTGGATTACAAGACGGGTAATGTGAAGTACCCAGACGTGAAACAGTTAAAATTGATGTCGTTGATGACGTATGCTCACTTCCCGCAGGTTGATAAGATCAAAGCCGGGTTGTTGTTCGTCGCGCACAATACGTTCATCGACGAGGAGTATGAACGAGAGCAGTCTGAGCATCTGTGGAAAGACTTCATGCCAGACTTAGAACGATTGAAGTTGTCCCATGAACAGGACAAGTGGCCCGAGAACCCGACCCCGTTATGCGGGTGGTGTCCGGTAAGTACCTGTCAATTTAATAGGATCCGTTAAATGCCATACGTTACTAAATCAAGACCTTACGCCAAAGAGTATCAGCAACAGAAGGCTCGGGGAGAGCACGCGGATCGGATGGAGCGCCAACGCGCTCGCCGTACTGTGGATAAAACTGGCGCAGACCGTAATAAGAACGGTAAAGCCGACCGCCGTGAAGGCAAAGACATTGCTCACAAGAAGGCGTTGTCCAAAGGTGGTACGAACAAAGACGGTTACACTATTCAGTCTGTTCGTCGCAATCGTTCGTTTAAACGTACGTCGAGCGGTGCAATGAAAACTTAGTTCCCACAAGGCATGAGTGTGGAGAACAGGGCGTTTCCCCCACTTTTGCGCCCTTGGCGGCATCACACCCGCTTAACCATGCCAGTCAACGACGGTTTTGGCTTTAATGCTTTTCCTGTAACCGGGCGCTGACCGACTAACCCCCGTAAGGGGTCCTAGTTTTGGAGTAGTTATGCAGATCATTGACGATACAGTCCTACAGTTTTCTTTGCCTTACGCGCTGGCTGACGATGTGTATTCGTGCATCGACAAGTGCGAAATTAATAAGTCACACGACACTGAGAAAGAACTCTTGCTCTATTGGGGGCAGGAGGAAGTTCAGCGGCTGACGCAATTGTGTGACGCCGCGCTTCCCACCGTGCTTAAAATCCCCTCGCCGATTATGCGAGATTACGCATGGCCCGGAATCTACAAACCTTTCGCGCATCAGAAGGACACAGCAGCGTTCCTTTCCATCCGGCAGCGGGCGTTCTGTTTTAACGAAGCCGGAACAGGTAAGACATCAGCCGCTATCTGGGCTGCGGATTACCTGATGCAGATCGGTTACATCAAGAAGGTCTTGGTGATTTGCCCGCTCTCAATCATGTACTCCGCATGGCAAGCCGATGTACTGAAGACTGCGATGCATCGCACCTGTGCCGTAGCCTATGGCCCGCAGGAGAAGCGAAAGAAAATCATTCGTAACAACTATGAGTTTACGGTGATTAACTACGACGGCACGCACGTCATGCTGGAGGAGTTACAGAAGGCGAACTTTGATCTGATCATCATTGACGAAGCCAACGCCTACAAGACAGTCAGCACACGACGATGGAAGACATTGGCTAAACTCATTCAGCCGCACACGTGGCTTTGGATGATGACGGGTACACCCGCTTCGCAGTCACCGGTCGATGCGTTTGGGCTTGCCAAGTTAGTCTCACCCTATCGAGTCCCGAAGTTCATGACGGCATGGCGTGACAAAGTCATGTATCAAGCCACACGATTTAAATGGTATCCAAGACGTACGGCGCAGACGGACGTGTTTAATGCATTGCAGCCTGCCATACGCTATACGAAAGCCGAGTGCCTTGACTTGCCTGATGTGACGTACCAGATCCGTGACGTGCCCCTCAGTACACAATCGCTGCTGTATTACAAGCGCCTCAAGGATCAGATGCTGATCGAAGCAGCAGGTGAACAAGTCACTGCGGTCAATGCCGCTGCAAGTATCAACAAGTTACTACAGATCTCAGGCGGTGCGGTCTACACCGACAACCGCGAAGTGGTCGAGTTTGACATCGGTCCACGTTTAAATGCACTCGAAGAAGTACTTGATGAAACCGTAAATAAGGTTGTAGTATTTGTTTCGTACACGCATACTATTGATGTGGTATCAGAGCATCTCAGTAAGAAGGGCTTCAGCAACGAGATCATTCAAGGCAGCGTAGCGGCAGCAAAGCGATCCGAGATCATTCAAAGATTTCAGGCGCAACAGCATCCTCGGGTGCTAGTGATTCAGCCGCAAGCCGCCTCGCATGGCATCACGCTGACTGCCGCAGATACGGTGGTGTTTTGGTCTCCGGTGATGAGTGTCGAGACGTACTTGCAGTGTATTGCACGTATTGATCGCGTCGGTCAGAAGAACAAGATGACAGTCGTTCATCTGCAGGGCTCTGACGTTGAGCGCAAGATGTACAAGATGCTGCAGGGTAAAGTAGATAGTCATCAACAATTGGTGGACTTGTATAAACAGGAGTTGGAAAGCAATGAGTAAATACAACGCGGAAGAGTTGGTCTCCGCTTACATCGCTCTGCGTGATGAACGCGCAAAGTTGAAGAGCGAGTACGAAGAGGCTGATACAAAAGTGCAGAAAGATATGGAGCAGATCGAGCAAACCATGCTGACGATCTGTAACGAAGTGGGCGCAGATAGCATCAAGACTTCGCACGGCACGTTAATCCGGCGAGTGAATGAGCGCTTTTACTGCACCGACTGGGATAACTTCAAAAACTACGTGCTTGAGAACGAGGCTGTGGAACTTCTTGAGCGACGTATACATCAGGGTAACTTTAAGCAGCACATCGCTGAGCGCGAGAACGATGGTCTGCCACCCGGTGTTAACGTGATGCGTGAATTCGCAGTCACAGTTCGTCGCGCTAACTAGTTAGGAGTACAGTTTATGAGTAACGATTTGATTCTGAGTATCAAGAGCAGCCTCGCGAAGGTTGGCGTTGACCAAGAAACGCTCGCCGTTGCAGGCAAGAGTGGTGGCGGTGGTGGCAGCAAGCGCATCTCCATCAAGGGCAGCGTGTTCCGCAAGTACGTTGGTGGTAAGGAAATCGCGGCAATTGAAGACCGTCACATGAACGTGATCTTCGTGAAGATGGCGACCGACCCGAGCCGCACGTACTACACGGGCGCGTACAAGGAAGGTGAGAAGATCTCTCCTGCCTGCTGGTCAAGCAATTCTAAGACGCCTGATCCGGAAGTTCGCAACCCGCAGTCTGCCTCATGCGACACGTGCCAATGGTCTGTAAAAGGATCTGGACAAGGTGGTAACGGTGCAGCGTGCCGCATGTCGTGGCGTACGGCGGTTGTGTTGCCGAACGATCCGAAGGGTGATGTGATGCAGTTGGTGCTTCCTGCAACTTCTGCGTTTGCTAAGGAAGACGGTGGTAAGTGGGGCTTTCGCCCATATTGTCAGTATTTGGCAAATAACAACATCAGCGCGAAGCACGTCATTACGAAGATGCAGTTCGACACCAAGTCGCCTGTACCGAAAGTGATGTTCTCTCCCGTTGCTGCAGTCGAAGATGATATTTTGCCGGTCCTTGAGTCGCAGTCGCGCTCTCAGGCAGCGGACAACGCTGTGAAGTTGAACGTTTATCAGGCTGATGAAGGGGAGACGCAGTCTATCCCTGAGCCTGTTCTGCGTAAGTCGGAGAAGACGGAAGTAACTTCTGGCGAAGACGTGTCGGATGTCATCAAGAAGTGGTCTAAGAAGAAATAAGGGTGAGTCATGGCTAGACCTTACGGTGAAAAGTTCCTTAGAGATTTGGAGAAATCCAATCTGAATACGCTCGGCATCCAGTTGGCTAAACTTTGTGTGAAGGCTAACTTGCCCGCCACTTATGTGGCAGTGGCTTTGGAGACGACGCCAACAACCGTCTACAGTTGGTTTCGCGGCCAAGGTATTCGTGAGCATAAACGTAAGGCAGTCGAGGTCTTCATCGATCTGATGAAGCAGGACTTTGCCAGTGGAGTTCTACCGGCTATTGATGCACTCGCTGGAATTGAGTACATCGAATCCATGATTGGTAGAAAAATCCGCTGACATGACTTCTCCTACTTACGGCGGGGGACTCACACCCCGCCTTATTTCTCGCTGCGCTCATGAGAAAACAATTTTACGAAAAAGCACTACCAACGCAGGGCGTTTACTGCGTTGCATTGATTGATCCAGAAATTAAGAGAACAAAGCATGAATACGCTTATTCAATAGACGAACTCGAAAACGTACTCAGCGCTTACTCAGACCAGACTAGGTACAACGTTTACGTTACGCCTTGCTCGTTCCAAGACGAAAGCCGCACCTCAAACAACGCGGCGTTTTGTCGGTCGTTCTTTGTTGACCTTGATGTCAACCATGGCAGCGTGTGCTATGAGAGTAAAGACGACGCGATCAAAGCGTTAGACGAGTTTGTAGCCGAAAACGAATTACCGCCTCCTGTCCGGATCGATTCTGGTGGCGGGGTCCAAGCCTATTGGCTCTTTGAAGATGATGTGTCAGCCGAGGAATGGAAAGTCTTCGCTGCTCGCTTCAAGCAGTTCTGCATGGACAAGGGGCTTTTGATCGACCCGGCGGTGACCGCTGATGCAGCGCGAGTCATGCGTTGCCCTGAGACAATGAACCTCAGAGTGCAGGCCCCGTCACGTTTCCTTGATGACGAGTTCAATCAATACGATTTTGCAGCATTTAAATCTTTCCTTGGCGAGGAAGGCGAAGACATCAGCCAAAGCATTGAGGTTATCAAGGTCAAGACGAAAGGCATCGATGAGGAGACGAAGGCGATTGCCCGTCTTGATAACTTCGAGGATTCGTTTGCCGTACTGGCTGAAAGAAGTCTCTCTGGGAATGGCTGCAATCAGATCAAGCACGCCATCGAGAACCGCGAAACGCTGCCTTACAACCTGTGGTTCGGGGCGTTGTCGATTGCCCAACGTTGCGTAGATCGTGAAGGCGCGATCCGTGCGGTGTCTGAAGATCATCCTGAATACACGTTCGAGGCAGCATCGCTCAAAGCGCAGGAGACCGCTAAGGCGAGTGGCCCTTGGACTTGCAACAAGTTTGCGGAAGAGAACCCGGATGGCTGTGAGGACTGCCCATTTCGAGGGCAGTTTGCTTCGCCGATTACCTTGGCGCGGAAGGTCCGGTTGCCGACAGAGCGGACCGCTGCACTACCTGATCTTGAGGATACGGTCTGGGGTGAAGAAGATCAGAAGGATTTGTTGATCTTCCCTGAGTATCTCTTTCCGTTCAGTCGCAGTGCCCGTGGCAGTATCATCTACACACCGCCGCCGACCATCGACAAGACGGGTAAGACTTCGCAAGCCCCGCCGGTTGAGTTGATCACGCGTCCGATTTATCCGTATAAGCGCATGTTTAGCGCACACGACGGCGAGTGTCTGATGATCCGTACCGTGATGCCGCTTGATGGCGTCCGTGAATTTATGTTGCCAGTCAACGAGATGTACTCGCAAGAGCACCTGACTACGGCGATAACCAAGAGCGGGGCCACCTTCGATCCCGATAAGACCAAGTTGGTCATGAAGTATTTCATCCGCTGGGCAGAGTATCTGTCCAGTACTGGGAGAGCAGAACAGATGCGAATGCAGATGGGATGGACCGAGGACCGTGACGGCTTTGTCATCGGTAACAATGAAGTTAAATCAACCGGCGAGATAGTCCGATCAGCCGCCTCGCCTCTGATCCGAGTAGTGTCACAGCACTTAAGACCGATGGGCGACTACGCTACGTGGAAGCAGGCTACGACGATCTTCAACCGACCCGGCTTCGAGATGCAGGCGTTCGGTATGATGACCGGTTTCGGTTCCCCACTCATGACCCTGACGAGCGTCGCGGGAGCCTCTATCTGTTTCTTAAGCGCCGACTCGGGTACGGGTAAAACAGGGTCGCTCTACGCTGCCGTTAGCATCTGGGGCCAGCCCAAAGACCTGACTTTGGTGGATCAGGGTGCAACCCAGAACGGGTTCATCGGGCGGTACCTTAACCTGAAGAACCTACCCCTCGGGATCGACGAGGCATCAAACGCCAAGCCCGAAGATCTTGCCAAACTGATTCACGCGGTTTCGCATGGTAAGGCCAAGATTCGTATGCAGTCCTCGGTCAACGCCGAGCGTGAGCATGAAGCCTCCGCTTCGATGATTACGTTCTTTACGAGCAACCAGTCGATCTACAACAAACTGGAGACGCTCAAGGCGAGTCCCGATGGTGAGATGGCACGACTCATTGAGTTCAGGCTGAAGCCCCCTGATTGGTTTACGGACGACGTTGGTATCGAACACTTCGATAAGTTTAGATTCAACTACGGTCACGCGGGGATCGAGTTCATCCAGCACTACTTCAAGAAGGGTCAGCCCTACGTCAAAGGTCTCGTGGACAAGTGGTACAAGCGGTTCAATGAAGTCGTCGGCAACGACACGGGCTACCGGTTCTACCGTAATCTTATAGCGGCTACGTTCGGAGGTGGCGAGTTAGCCATCGAGGCCGGGATCATCGACCTTGATATTGAGCGAGTATTTAAATCTATCATGCTGGAGATCATCCAGTTGAAGGAAGACACGGTCAAACTGAACAAGACCGACTACCCCGGATTGCTGACAGAGTTCTTCTTGGAGAACTGGGCGGGTGTCCTTGTGCTTGATGAACCCGGCAAGGTCGTTCAGTCGCCGAGCCTTGGTAAGCCTGTTATCGCTCGGTCTGAGATCTACAACAGCACCCACTACATTTCAAAGAGCGCCTTCAAAAAGTTCTTGGCCCCGAAGCAGGTGAGCAGTCGCGAGTTCGAGGAAGCCATGAAACCGCACGGCCTCAAGATAGAACGCCAGCGCATCACCAATAACTCTGGTGGGTGGGGTAAAGGTTTGTACGACAACGCGATTGGTGTGTATGCCATCCGCGCCAAATTACCTGACGAAGTCCTGAAGAAAGATGGATCAAATACCGGAACCTGAATGGATCTTCCCGTTTGACGGAATGAACGTCGGTGATAGTTTCTTTATCCCGACCTTACGTCCAGCGGAGATGCTCTTTACAATAGACAACCGCGCCAAGGTTGCAGGCATCAAGGTGAAAGCCTATGCCTCGTCCAAGGATGGACACCTTGGCGTCCGAGTCTGGCGGATCAGTTAGAACGGGTTCATTTGATTGAACCGGTTAAAGGCATCAATCTCTTTTTTGTTTTGTTCGTACATGTTGATGATGCGCCGCATCTGCAACCTACGAGTTTTGCGGGCTTCATCTTCGATACGTTGACGCTCACGCGGATCTTCGGCCCGTGCTAAACGTGTACTTAAGTTTTTATTGTACTGATTCATGTCATTGATCAATTGATTGTACCGCCACGCAATCCCCCCCGCGTTCGGGTACTCTTCGACAAACCGATTGATAGCGCCTTCACGCGGGCTGTTTGCCGCATTGGTATAACCTTGGCGGAAACGTTCAACTTTATTGCGGACTTCTTGGTAATTCGACACGTCCTTATCAATCTTCGTGCCAAAGAAACTATCGAATATTAATAAGTCTTGCTTCGGGTCAAAGTCACGCCGTCCAGCAAATAGATCACTAAGATCATAAAAATCTGCTGCCATTGCTGCCCCAGCATCTATGAAAGTGCTGAGCAGGAATTTTGCTTCGGAAGGTTCTAATGCTACTGATTGATTTGTTACATCAGCCAGCCATTTGGATAGATCGCGATAGGCTTCTTGCGTACTACCGCCCGGAACATACGCGGGTCCAAAACGATTGTGGTAGTCGCGATAAATCTGCCGCCCAAGTCCATCTATATTAACCGCATACTCAAACATTCCCCGCGCTGCGGTCGGCATCACTGAGTCAAGTGCCCAAACTCCAAGGTTGCCCCACGGATTGTAGCGGGCTACAGGAAGCGGTAGATAACTATCAAGTCCAATAATTGCGGTGTTCGCCATCGCACTAGTCAACGGCTGATTACCAGATACAACAGATGCAATCTGAGCCCCCGCAGCCGCGAACGATCCCATGCCGAAGCCCCATGGGATTTGGAAGAACCGCTCTCGTTTACCCTCACCTTCCATAAACCAATTGAGTGGCAGGCGCAGATTGCGAGTCCATAACTCCATCTCGTCATCTGCAACGGCATTTTTCTTTTCTTCATCATCTCCGCCCAGCGCCAGAGTACCGAGCGACAGTGCAATGAAGTACCCCATCATGCCTGCTGCGAAATAAATTCCCATCGCGCCACGAGCATTTTCACGAAGTTTCTCGTAGTTCTTCCTATACGCGGCGACCGCTTGCGGGTCATTTTTAATCTTAGCCGGTAACTCGCTAACCATCGTTTCGACATCTTTAAATGCCGGGGCTAGTGCATCAAGGTTCCGCACCGCGCCTGTGGCCGATGGGGCAAAGAAAGCGTACATGGCACTCAAACGTTTAGCCGCTTTAGCCGCGCCACGCTTCTCAAAGTTGGCAAGATTTTTGGCAAAGTTAGTAGCAAAGTTTTGTGCAGCGGCTTCCGTCATTTGCCGGTTATTTACAGCAATAGACTTTGCGGTGTTATACGCTACAACACGGGCTACAAGATCGAACGAATCGATCCATGCGTCAAAATAACTATCGAGAAAGTCTTTGGTTTCGCGTCCAAATTTACGAACTGGGCCACGCTCAAGCGCTTCTAATTCTCGTTGTAATCGGCGCTGGGTCTGCCACGTTTGTACGACAGATACCTTACCGCCGCGCTCAAGAAATTCATAAGCCCCACGGATGAAGGGATCTTTCCACTGTCCGGTTTTTGCGTTGTAGCCGCCTAATTTTTTGATGCTCTCAAAGTCTCCGATAGAGTGCATCTTTGATATTTTCCACATTTGCGGTAAACGGAATTTCTTAAATACCGCTGAGCCTACATCCAAAATATAATTTGATGCTGCCTCTGATCCAAACTCTGATTTAAACGCACCCGTGTTGAACGACACGTTACGTACAAAGTCGTACGGAGCAAACGGTGGTTTGTAACGGGTGTATTGCTGCCCTACAAAATTAGTTGCTGTTTGCAGAAAACGCCGTAATACACTACCGGGGTCGAACTCAGGTCGTACCGCATTGACAATCTTTGGGTCATCCACTCGCCAAATAGCGAGGTTACCGTCGCTCATGCGCTGATAAAAATACTGCCTTGGATCTTTCACCATTACAGCGTTGATCTTGGCTTCGGCTTCGCCCGTGTACTGCTCTTTGAAGGGGATAATTTCAACCAATTCCCCGTCGATGTACTTCTCTCCTGTTCGAGGGTGGGGCTTCATCAAGTTAGTCATGCTCAAAGTAACATCCGTGTTAGCGGCACGGGCTGCGGCTTTACCTGCATTGATCTTCGTCATCAATATCGGGTTGTTACCTACGTCCTCGCGCCCACGGAAACCCGGCACCACTTCGTTTGGTAACGAGTTACGATACACACGATCTTCATTTTCTTGAGCAATCTTTTTCATTTTTCCGGCGAGAGGGACGTACTTATCCCAGCCGTAAAGTTTGATTAGGTTCTTTGCGGGCTGAGACAGAAACCCGGCTTCTTCGTTAAACTTTTGTTCCAATACATTGATGTCGAGGAGTGCTTGCCGCACAGCACTTATTTCAGCAGAGTTTGTCTGCATTTCTTTTGTCATCTCATCAAGAATGTTTTTGGTGTCTTCATAAGACAGATAACTGATGATGTTATAATAGTCATCTGTAATGTCGAGCGGACGCGAGCCCGGCTTGCGGGGTTCACCTTTTTTATTCAAAATGCTGTATGAATCACCAAGCGAGTCAGCATACTTGTGTTTCGTATCGTTAATCGTAAGGTCTAGCAGTTTTTGATACAGTCGATCACGCTGATCATCAGTCAACGCTTTGTTCGTTAAGACTGAATCAATCAACATATTGCGATATTGAGCGTAACTGATCAGTTTATCTGATCCTTTTAAACGCAGCGTCGGTGTGGTCTTAAGAGGCTTCTCTTTAATGAAGTTCGTTATACGGCGCTGATTAACCGTTTCCGCTGTAAAATATTTACTGAGCCTTGTAATTCCTGACTCAATGTCGACCCCTAATTTAGCCGCATACGCCCCAAGTGATTTATCCAGCGTTTGAAAATTAGGGACTAATACGTTTTCATTGTTACGTAAGCGGCCTGCAGATCGATCCAACGCCGCTCCCAGCGTGTTCATGTTTTCGCCGTCGTAGATCGTCAATTCAGATCGGTCCATGTCCGACTGCAGCACGTCGGCGGGGCGCTGGGCGTTTTGGTAGTCTTCGACAAATTTGTTTGCGCCTTCCTTGGAAAAGCGATACTTGATCATTCCAATCAGATTGAACTTGTTGACTTTAGCGGCTTCAAGATCTTCACGGATTTGGGTCTCTAAGTCTTTCTTCGGCTTCGGCGGTTTCTCTTCTGCCTTTTTCCTTTCCGCAAGCGGGGCTACGCCCTCAACTGTTTGAGTGGGAGCAGCAAGAATCTGACTAAACGCTTGTCCCGCTTCGTCCAATGCCGTGTATTGCTTTTCGCTTTTGATGCGTAAGCCGAATACTTTGGCGATGGCCTTAACAAAATCTGTCCATGCGTTGCGGGCCGTAGAGCCTTCGTTGTATTCCAGTTTAGCCAATCGATGCTGGAATCCCGGCGAAGTCATTGCTACGGCAACAAACTCATACGGGCTTTCAAATGCCCGCTTGTATTCTTCGGCAAGCGTTGGATCAATGCTCTGTGTTTGAGCAAACGTTCGTAGATCATTTAAACGTTCAACTCCGTCACGCTGAACTTCCGTCAATTTAGACGGGTCAAGTTCGTATTGCCGGATGGTTTGTACGGTGCCCGCGTGAACCAGTTCATGCAAAACAGTGTTTGCAGTAAGCACTTCACTACGAAGACTAATTGTATTGGTGCTGGGATCAAACTCTCCCAACTTACTGTCATCGCGTAACCGTTTAAAGTAATTAAGATCCGCACCCGCCATATCTTCTGTCTGAATGCGAATACGGCTGAAGTCGATGTCTTTGATCTTATCGGCTACGGCTTTGTAGATTGGGCGGAACCGCTTCGGTTGATCATTGACCGCCCCTGCACGTGCCAGCACTTTGGCGGCAGAGTTGACTTCATTGGCCTCTAACAACGTGCGAAGTTCAGCCACATAAGAAGGTTCATCTTCTCGTGCAAACCGGCTTCGTAATTCCTTGACGCTAGCCGTGGCTTCTTCTCGGCGACGTTCTTGAACTGCACGAAGTTTCGCCATCGTTTCCTGCTCGCGGAGCATAGACTCATTTAAATTAAGTCGCTCGTTTGCAGACAGATCGCGATTAAATACTTGTGCCTTACCTGACTCAATTTCGCTTGCCCAATCCTCGGCCTTGTTAACGATCTGCTCGGCCTGCGAAAGGATCGTCTCGTAGTCAGTATCCGGCAAAGCAGGATTGCCTTGCTCTACTACCGTTTTGCGTAAGCGGTCCGCAACTTGCCGAGTCATACGACCGGTGCTTTCAAGCCCTTCCAACCGGGCTAGTACCGATTCGTATCGCTCTTTGGGGGTGTTACCCGAAACTTTTTCTAGTGCAGTGTCTTCTGTGCTTTTTCCTGCAACAGGCCGCTTAGCAACAGATTTAGTAGTACCCACTCTTGAGTCGATAAAATCTTCAGATTGTGTCGTTGTGGTAGCGGCTGGTTCTCCTGATACAGGTATGCTAACGCGCTTTCCACGTCTTCTAGGCTTAGTTTCGCCAGTAACTTGGACATCTGCGGCAGATACATCTTCGCCCCCTATTTCTACTGTCGTGGGCTCTACCTTACTGACTTTATCTTTACCCAGAATGATGCCTTCATCGACCAACTGCTGACGAATACGGCTGGCCTCTGCAAGCGTAATCCCTGCTTCACCCTCGGGGCGATAAGCATTGACGGCATTCTGAATGTACGGCGCAGCGGTTTTACCTGTCTCCAGCACTTTTGCACGAGCAATGTTGAGCGCAGTGTCGGGTTCACCTGTCGTGATCTTCTGTACCGTCTCGTCAAACTTAGCCCGCGCTGCTTCATCTTCTGGAGCAGATACTTCTTCAAGATCACCCAGCAACATGTCGATATCAGGAGCCGCAGGGGCTTCGACTTTAGTTAGCGTCGGGCTAGGCTCAGCCTCACCAATCGTGCGTAACCCAGAGACGTCCGGTGCAGTGATGACGCCACGTTTTGTTAGCCGTGCAAGCAAAGAACCCGCTTGCATTGGGTTGAGACCAGTTATTTCTTCTATCTTTTTTCGATATTGTTTAGTTTCCGTTTCAGGACCAATCTCGCGCAACGCGGCTTCAGCCAGTTGATCTGGTGTTGGCGAAACTTTTTCATCGGTCGGAATGGTCTTAGGTTCTGGGCTTGGCGCAACCGGTGGGGCTTCAGGTGCCGTAATAGTTTCAGTTTCTTCTGGAGTGGGTTCGGGTTCGGCTTCGGGTCGGAATCTTCTTGCCGCCACTTCGCCCAATCCACCAACACCCACACCTATTAAGCCTTCCAAAGCACCCGCACCCACTGCGCCTCGGAACGTCGGGGTCTCAACACCTTCGCGTTGCAGTGCAATGTTTTGCGCGACCTGTTCCTGTGCTGCCTGTATGGCTTCGGGCGCGGCTTCTGCGGCTGCTGCCTTGGCAACTGTCTTGCCTGCGATATCTTTGGCGATGGCTTTAGCCGCTGTGGATTCAATACCGAATCGGCCTGCCACACCGCCAATCATGGTGCCAAGTAGAATCTGATCAAGATTCTCGCCGCCGTACTCTTGGGCCTTGACTGCGCGTGTCTCGGCTTCTTCGGGCGAAGCGCCCAGTTGTACAAGCGTGTTTTTGACCTCGTCGTAGATCGAACTCTTAACTGTGCCCGCGCCCATGACAGCACCGACACCGGCCATCGCACCCTTCACAGAAAACTTGAGTGCTTGAGCCGCAAGGCCCCCTGCAATGGTAGGCACGGCAGTGCCTACAGTGCTCGCGATCAGATCGACAGGTGCTGTGGCTAATGACTCTAACGCAGCGCGAAGTTGAGCCCCTATGCCTTGGTCCTCCGCTGCGGCCATGATCCGCGCCACTTCTTGCTGGTTATTTTTGGCTTGGGCGCTCAGCAGATTTTGAAGGAAGTCTTCAACGCCTCGGATATTCTGTGAGACAGGATTATCTGCACCGAATGAGTCGGTGATGAGGCGAACGCCCGTTGCTATACCAGATGCGACTTGTACGGGAACATCCGCTGCCTGACGAAGAAAGCCGGATTCTTCTTGTGGAGGAGTAGGTTTAGTCGGGACTTGAGTTTGTTTACCCGTTATCCATTGTCCCTTAACTAAAACCGCTTTTTCACCTGTTTGCGGATTAGTCGCTGAGTCCGTGAACGGTACCCATTGCCCATTAATAAGAGCAACTTTTTGTCCCGTCTGAGGATTAGTCGCGGTTTGAAGTGTCATGAATATTAATCACGCACAAATCCGGGCGGCAAATTCGGCGTGCCTGTCGGCGTTACTCCTACGTCATCAACATCATAGCCCTCTTGCTCAACACGAGCCTTGACGGCTTCTAGTTCTCTCAGCGCCCTGATTCTTGCTGGGTCATCCTCAGAAAGCCCAAACGTATCAGTTACTCTTTGCTGAGCCGAATCGTAATCTTTTTTCAAATACGGATTTGTACTTAGTGATTTACGCGCTTTAGCCGCCGCTACTTGTTGGAATGAATTCTGGTACAACTCCAACTTACGCTTGAATTCCGGCGTGTTATCTTTATCAGCACGCACCATCGCCTTCAACTCTTTAAAGAGTTCGGTGCGTTCAGCCTCAATACCCGTTTCGCGTTTGTACCGTTCTGCCACACCGTATTGAGTATCTCGCAAGAACTGGGCTTCTTCTTTTCTCAGTCGAGCCTCGACAGACTTCTCTTGTGCGCCCATCGCAGCCTCTGCAGCCTTAGCACGCAGCGCCTCGGCGTCCTTGAGCCGACCTTCTTTCTCGGCTTCACGGGCTTGCTGCAACAGGATCTCGGATTGCTTGGCTGCACGGATCGCGGCACGGGCTTTCTCTGCCGTTGCTCTCTTGCGCGTAGCCTTACCCTTCTGGGCTTTAGCAAGTGAAGAAAGTAGAGTTGCTCCGCTTTGCGCCGCATTAGCCGCCACATCGCCCCAGTATTCATCTGTATCGTACTGGGCATCCTCTGCAGCCTGACGCTCTGCCGCTGCTTTATCTTCTGCCAAAAGTTTCTCACGCATCCCAAACGACGGAGCATATTCGTCCATTTGCTGCTGTTTTGCCAAGGCTTCACGACGAGCCATCTCTTGCTCGACCGCTTTTGGATCTAATTGCTTGTTAAAGTAATCAGTTATCTCGTTGTAGGATTTAAATTGTGGAACAGGGCTGTAGAACTGCGGCGTAGAAGCCGCTTGACCGCCTTCATCGAACGCAACGATACCGCCACCGGCAAACGACGGGTTCTCCATCCGGCCTGCGGGTAAGCCACCAAGTCCCTGCGCCATCATGGCTTGCGGGTTTTGTTGTGGCATCGCAGCCGGGAGCCCAGCCTGACCTTGCTGCGCCTCAAGCATCATCATTTGTTCACGGATGTTCGGAGTCTGCAGTGGCTGCGCTTGTTGTCGCTTCATCCGCTCAAACTGCTTCATCAACGCATACAGATCTACGAGCGGGGCTACGCCATCGTTCGCCATGCTTTTTACATACGCGATAGCCTGATCAATGGGCATCCCCTTGCCGATGGCCTGCTGAAGCGAAGCCATCATGGTGCGACCTGTTTCGCTAACTGGACCGATCATGGATTAC